>Ga0325400_1001048_pt1 | contig 22248 bp, 14 predicted proteins | sample PopdelMetagenome_2_FD_205662 | JGI IMG/M metagenome (GOLD analysis project Ga0325400, IMG submission 205662) | Populus deltoides microbial communities from Bellville, Georgia, United States - Xylem-PdKOR-R1 | ecosystem: Host-associated > Plants > Phyllosphere > Stem > Wood/Secondary xylem...
TCTTGGATTTGTCTCTACTGAATCCAACAGAAGTAAAACACAAGATGTGTTTTATCTCTGGCCATGAAGGTCCAAGTAGAACGGTGAAGAAAGAATCTCGAAGGGAAACTTAGAAGCTGCACATCACGAGGAGAAACTTCAAAAAAAAAAAAGGAGAGCATCTCTCTCTAGGTTCTCTTTCTAGTAACTCGAATCTAGGCAATCTTCCTCCAACGTTCCTTACTGTCATTTTGTTTGAATGTGTTTAAGCCCATAAAACCTTGGGTAGGGATATCCGTCATGTCTTTGGAGTACATTACATAAATAATTTTGGGAAATGATACATGGATGAAGGGGATGGCAATCTCTTCTTCTTCTAGTTCCATTCCTTGCATCCCGACTAGCCTTTTTTATCATTTGATATCAACAACTCTTTTATAGTCTTTGTAATAACCCATAAAATTCAATTGATTTTGATATACTTCTTATTCATAGAGAGCAGGAAATGAGGGTATTTTTTTTTATTTTATATCCCATCAATACAATATCTAGTGCAATAATTCTTCATTGTCGTTCTTCTTGAATTGTATATTTCATGATACTATTGATTATATTGATATCTGGTCATCTTTAACATTCATGTAGACTACTACGTACACATAAGGTACTATAATATTGCAGAAAAGAAATGTATATAAACACCTTGCGCAAAATATAAGGTTTACCATTACACCATAACTTACACACCCTAGATTATACTAAGATCATAAAGTTTTACAAAATACAAGTCGTCTATTTGTACTACTACATAGATTATTATAAAATTACATGATTTTACAATGTGCATTTACATGATTGCTAAACATCATGGTCATGAGATGTTACGAGATTATTAAACACTATGGTTATGAGATGTTCCTGTTACAAATCAAACTTGATGTAAGTTTTTACACATTACTTGTGACATAATTGAACACTAGACTTGTAGAACCCGTTTGGCTATGTGGTAGCGTCCACGTTTCCTTCAGTTTCATTTTGCAAGCTGTTTGGTTAATTAAATAAATGCTTGTTACTGTTCATGGGTCCCACGGTCTGTTGCGTTTGAAACGCAAGAAAAAGGGAAGCAGCTAGGAGCTACTTCCTTCGCGGCAAAATGCTGAACCGTGCTCCACTGTTCACTGAATAGTGGAGCATGCCTCCACTGTTCACGTGAACAGTTTTTTTCTCTCTCGAAAAACCAGTGCAGTTAATTGATTTCACTCGCACTGCTTACGTGAATGTGAACAACAATTTTTTTTTTGTTTTTTTAAAAAATTAGTTTAAGGTGAATTAAATTTACTCGTACTGTAATCTCAATTTTATTTCTAATAATATTTTACCTAATTTTGTAGTTCTTGTCGGATGAATTTTGTACGTAATGGAATTGTAGATAATTTAATGGAACAATAATTTTTTTATATATAAAGTATGATTTATTTCATGATGTAATAGCAATAGTTAAATCCACAATATTTAAATTAAAAACCATCAATATTAATATATATTTTTAAATTATTTTATAACCTTAATTTCAAAAGCATTCTTAACCAAACACATTAAACTACTTTTTCTTCAACCACAATTTCAACCACAGTTTTAACTAAACACCTATTTTTTCAAACCAATCTCAACTAAAAGTACTTTTTATAAAATAACTTTTTTCAAACCACAACCACAACAGCTACCGCAATACCAAACACACTCGTTATCGTGATTAGATTAATATCTTATAATGTAGGTTTCCATTAATAACTTTCTACCGAGTCTATCTTTAATATTTTACTTCACATCTTTATATAATCTTATACCGTATTATTTTATTTGAGTCATATTCAACAAACAACTGATGACATGTATCATGGTCTAGAAATCCTTGTACATATAGAATTTTTCCATACATAACTATTTATTCCTAACTACAGTTCCTTAAATGTTATTTCCAATTATAAATAACGTATTATAATCTTTCTTTCAAACATATCAATAAATGCTTTCAAATGAGATGGTTCACAACACTCATTACCGGTGATCCTAGTGTAGACCCCATTAACAAGAGTTAACCTCATTCTTTACTCCTGACTATCCAATATGAATATCATTAGCTAAAGCTAATCTTTACTATTTATCTCTAACTATCCAACATGGATGCCATTAGTTAAAGCTAATCTTATTATTGGTTCCTGATTATCCAACATGGATATTATTAGCCAAAGCTAATCTTTAATATTTATTCTCAACTATCCAACATAAATGTCATTAGCCAAAACTAATCTTTAACATTTATTCTCGGCCATCCAATATAGATGCTATTAGCCAAAGCTAATCTTATCACTTGTTCCCGACTATCCAACATAAATATCATTAGCCTAAGCTAATCTTTAATATTCATTATCGAATATCCAATATGGATGCCTTTAGCCAAAACTAATATTTGTTGCGATGTTGCGGTCACACAAATTAATTACCTTAGCTTAAACAAATCAGATAATATAGAGCAAATAAAAGGTCGATCCCATGAGAAAGATCTAGTTAAGGTTTTTATACTAGATGATTCAAAGTTGGGGGGTTTTGAGGTTATCTAGGTTATGCTATGGTAAAAAAAATACAATAATCAAACTAAATTAAATTAAATGAAACTTATTAAGAGAAAACCTTGGTCTCAAGTAAACGTCCACCTATAGAAAATCAAAACTTATCATTGAAACGATACGTCAATTTATATTCTGAATAACTATCTTTCCTTAACAATAGTCAGTTAACCGATACACAATTTAACTAACTCTAACCATTAAATAACCATAGTATCCGTACTAGTAATTTAATTCAATGGAAGCCTTAAGAATTAGATAGGTTAATAAATCTAGACAACATAACTGTCTGCAGTCTATGTTCGATTTAGTTAAATGTTTTCTCTAAGATTAACAACAGAGATCCACCATAATTATTAAATTTAGTCACTTCACAAGTTTAAATATCACAACTCTATTTTTGATAGCAAACTTAGTAATAAATTGATTAGAATAATAACTTAGAGTCCGCATTAACAATCAAACTAAACAATAATAGAAAATAAGCATAGGAAAACATTCATATTCATCATATAAACTGAAAAGAAAAGATAAAATAAATCTCACAGTTTTTAAAATCTGAAGTTTTCTGTATCCTTTCAACAAAGAAAAATAACTTAGCCTTGCATGTCTATGAAAAAACTAAGAAAAAAGATGAAAACATAATTTCAAGTATAGGAGAAAAGAGTGGGAGTTTTCTTCTTCTTTATGGCTACCTCCTTCTCTTTTTTTTTTTTCTCTCCTTTTCTTTTTATTTGATAAAAAACCCTAATCCTCACATCCCTCTTATCTGTTTGTATCCTCTAAAAAATAAAAATAGTCTTTTCCAAAGTAGACAATCTATACTTAAGTAGTATAATAACTATTTTCCAAAAACAATAGTCTTGCATAAAATCTTCAAGCTTTGACTTTGAACTTAGAGAAGTTAAATTGCCCAAATAAAGACCTTTTCCATACGAAGACACAATTTTCATGTCGGTTTGGATGCTTTGAAAGTAAGTTGGACTTAATTCTTCATAAAACATGTCTACTGACATAATTGATGAGTTGTCTTAGAAAAATCATATATCTCTCATATGAGCTCCTTTTCTACTACAATTTGGTAGGTTGATAGGTCTTTGAGTCAGGAATCTAAAAACATTGAGTTTGGACTTCTCTAACTCAAGATATTCAAGTTGGAATGGTCAAAGGTCAAAATTGGCAAAATGTGAGACTTGTTTTTGAAGGTTGCGATTTCCATGCCCTTTCTTTCTTTATTTTTCTTGCTATATATGTATAGAAATTTAAGGATGTTAGCTTTTTAATGCCACTAGAATCACTTTATTTTGACCTCTACAACTCAAGTTCTTTTTAATGATTATTCGACACAGGTTGGAACATGGTCTAAATTTTATCTCGAATTTATTCCTTTTTGAATCATACAAAGTGCCTTTAAATCATAAAAAAAAGATTATCAAGGCATTTTATATATAAAACATGGACAAAATACTAAATAAATGTGGGTATAACTATCGAACAATATGGTTGCATTAATCTTTAACATTTATTATCGACTATCGAACATGGATGCCATTACCCAAAGCTAATCTTATAATTTATTTCCAATTATCCAACATGGATATCATTAGCCAAAGCTAATCTTTAATATTTATTCTTGGCTATCCAACATGGATACCCTTAGCCAAAGTTAATCTCAACATTCTTTATAATTCATAAATAATTAAGCAACTAAGTTCAAATAACAATACTATACAAGAGTACTTTAAGAATTTAATAGAGTTAGATGAAGTTGGAAATCACCTACCTCCTCTCCCTGTAGTATGTTCTCGCCCGATCGAAGATCTAATTCATGTTGCACCTCCTGATACATAAAGAGACCATTACTTAGTATATTGTTATCTCTAGGCATCATCATAGATTATTTCCACACACATATATCACACCTATTCATACAAATGTCCCTTGTATTCATGTATTTGCATGACAAAAATGTTATAATAAGACACCCATTTCAACTTTATTGAAAGTCATTAAAGAAAACTAAGTCATTACAACACTGGAAATCATTAATAAAAACCAAGTCACTACAACACTAAAAATCATTAATGAAAACTGAGTCATCATGATACTGAAAATCATCAAAAAAAATTGAGTCATCATGACACTAAAAATCATCAATGAAAACTAAGTCACTACAACATTGAAAATCATCAATGAAAACTAAATCATTACAACGTTGAAAATCATCAACAAAAACTTAGTCATCAATACACTGAAAATCATCAACAAAAACTAAATCATTTTGTTGTTTCTTTTCCCAAGTTCATGCATAAAAGTCAATACCAAATTCTCTTCTTAAAAGATCATACCATAACTTATTTATGGATATCAACCATAACACAATTCATCTCTAAGGTTATATGAAGCAAGATTAACATGTAAAGTTTCCAATCTATTACAACTTCACCCAATCATCAAAAATTGTCAAGGAGGTTCTATTAGTTATCATTGTATTCATGAAACCTTTCTTTTCTATTTTTTCCCAAGCTGACCAAAACCTATGCCTTTTCTCTACCAAACATATTTTGTGTTTTTTACCATATCATATCATCCATTTCTTATCTATTATAACATGGCATAATGTTGTTCTATGCATTCCAATTTATAAAGTTTTACTAAACATGTTCATGAATCATGTATGTTTTTATAATCTCATCTAGTTCATCACAATGTTGTCAAGTGGTATTCAATTAAATTCAAGTATGTATATTTCAAGGATTTTCTTTCCTGAGTCTTCATGGTGGCCGAAACATAGAACATTTATACCAAGTGTTCATTTCATCATTCTCAATCATTTTATTCCAAATCATAAAACACAATTCTAAGGATGTTCATCATACAAGGGAACTTATTTCATTTTTTTCTCTTGGCCGAACATTTTGTCTTCATTCCTTCAAGTTTACTTATGTAAATTATCATTTTCATTACAAACATGTTTACGTTAACATGCATTAATCATACATCAATCCTCTAAGTTTATAATTAAGTAAATTCTACAACTCATGATACAAAACAAGGATATTAACATTTCTAAAATTCTATTTCAGCCTAGACATTTTAACCCAAGTACTTGTCAAGGTCACAACTAAGACATTGTATCATTCCATTCTATCCTCCCTTCACCTCTTCAATAGGCTGGACTTAGTTAGGGTTTTCTAATCAACATGTATCATTTTCTTTTGTTATAGAATCTGAAATTATATTATTCTCATCCTAATCTTTTAACATCTTTATTTAGTTTTTCACAATTAAGAGATGTAAAAACCCTAGGTCACCTCATTTGGTGTTTCCTTCTCATTTTATCTCATAGTCTCAAAACAACAAATATAAGAGTAAGGGTCCCCCTTACCAGAGTACATGATCCCTCCCAGTGCATGATGGATGTTTATAGATTAATATTAAAAACTACCTTCTTAAATAGGTTTATGTCTCCTCTAGGAAAATATTGTTTGCCTTTCTTTAAAACTCTAGAGAATATCTCTAGTTTTGAATATACTTTATAATGTCAATAAGCCTTTAAAGATCTTAAGTCTCACTTATCCCCTTCGAAATTCCTATCTCTACCAATAAAAGGTGAAGGCCTTTTTCTTTATTTAGAGGTGAAAGATCTAACAGTTCATGTAATCTTGATATAAGAAGAGGAAGGGGTCCAGAAGCTAGTATATTATACCAGTAGGTTCTTTAAGATGTTGAAACCAGGTACTTAAAAATTAAAAAGGTGGCCTTCCTCTTGGTTAATGCTACAAGAAAGCTAAAGTTATACTTGAAAACACACAATGTGAATGTGTTGATTGACCAACCCCTGATTTAGATTCTAACAAACCTGATATATTACGATGACTAGTCAAATAGGCCAGTGATTTAAGGGAATTCATACTCCAATACCAACTAAAACCATCTATAAAGGTGAAAACCCTATCATATTTTATTATAGAATGCTCAGTCACAGCATCATCAATTCCAAAATAGTATAAAATGATAGAGTCCAGGGTGAGCTCAAACTTGTGGAGATTACATATGAATGAACCTCTAATATGAATGGAAGTAAGGTTAAGAGGGGAAATTTTAAGGGCAGTTTGAAACCAATAAGCCTTCTATGATGAAATATCAATGCAAAGTCCATGCACATTTAAAATCAAAGAAAAAAGAGGGAAAATGATCTTCATAGAGAAAATTATGTTATAAGAAAATCACAAAGAAAACCACTCATCAAAACTAGTTAGCAACAATAAAATAAAGTTACCTCATGATGTTTGGATAAAAGCACTTAAGAAACCTAACATAAAAAAAGGAAAAGAGGTTGTATCTATCTTTTAGATTGCATTAGAAAACAAAGATTAAAGGACACTACTCAATCAGTAGCTGCTTATAAGAGACTACCCTAAGACAAGATAGAAGTTACTTGATTGACTATGTGAGCAATTAAGTACTACTTTATTTATGGTTTATTATATAAGAGATCAACCACAACTCCTCTATTAAAATGCTTGTCCCTTGAAAAAATAAGAATATGCTGAGACATATCTATGAGAGGATTTATAGCACTCATATAGGAACTTGAGCTCTGGCTACTTAAACTATATGAGTAGGTTTCAATTATCTCAGCATATTTTAAGATGCCACTAATTTGGTTAAAAAATGTGACAAGTGTAAGAGATTTGCTCTTGTGCCTCACCAATCCTCTATTAAGTTGATTGTCATTGCCTCACCAAGGCCTTTCTCCTAGTGGTGAATGAACATCTTAGAACCATTCCTTAGGACCTTAGGTAAAATGCACTTCGTCCTTGTTACAGTGGAATATTTCATTAAGTGGGTATAAATAGAAGCTCTTGTTGAATAAAAAGCAATAAAGTTATCTCATTTATATGAAAAATATCATTTATAGGTATGGGCTTCCTAGGGTTTTGATAATTGATAATGATACCTAGTTTGATAAGAAAAATATGAGGGATATGACTTCAAAGCTCCATATTGAACATATATTTTCCTCCACATCCCACTCATAAATAAATGAGAAGGCAGAGCTTACAAACAAGCTTCTTTTAATTGGGTTGAAGAAAAAGATAATAGTAGCCAAAGAAAATGGGTTGAACAATTTAATGAAATCTTATAGACTTATAGGACCACCTAGAAAACCTTTTATACTAGAAACACTTGTTCTACTCACCTATGGCATTGAAGCAGTCATTTTTGTCGAAATAAGGTGTCTCAGTAATCGGGTACTGCATTTATCACTTAAGGAAAATGAGATAAAATTAAAGACAAATTTAGATATAGCAAAAAAAGCTCAATTGGATGCAACTATAAGGAATGGAGCTTCCAGATGTAGAGAAACCTAATACCATAATGCTAGAGTTAAAAACATACCATTCAAGTTAGAAGACTTGATGTTGAGAAGTTTGAAGCAACATGTAACTTTGAGGGAATGGGCAAACTACTCCTAAAATGAGATGCTCTGTTTAAAGTTATAAGAATGATCAAGGCTAACATCTATCATCTCCAAGATATGAAAGGAAATTTTTTTTCTTCATACGTGAAATTCAAACCACCTTAAAATGTACTATTAGAAAACAACATTTATACTCTATAATGAAATGATTTTGCTCCATCTCTTTTATCTCTAGCATTATAATGTGTATCCATAAAAAATCTTATTGTCACCATTTTCATCTCCATTTTGTATGTTAAAATCTCCAAATCGCCAAACTTCCTATTAAAAATATTATTAAAAATATCTAAGTAACACATTTCTAATATTATTAAAAATAAGTTCATGTTTAATACAAACAAGTTCACTCCACTGGACTAGGGAAAATTTGATACAAACCTAAAGAGATCTTGTCTCCATGATCATCATCTCCCTTTAACTCCTCATCACTAGGCTCCAAGGAAAGATACCCACCTCGTAAAGCAATTTGGGCATGCCGAGGAAATTTTTCTTTAAATTTAGGAACATCACTTGGATGAAAAGTTGAGTCAGGTTCACATTGGTGTTCTTATCAAAGTGGAGATCATACATCAAGTCCACTAGTTGATCATCCACTAATGACCTAAAAGGAGTATCCCTATACATAATCTAAAAATTTATAGAATTATTTCTAAGCTACCACATTCATGATATATCTACTTAAGTAGTGGAAAACATGGATTCCAACTCAATTTTCTGCTGAAAAAAACTAATTGCTGTATATATCCCTTTATCTCATCGTGAAGCATTCTAAGATAAGTTAGATAAGAGTCTTTATCATGAACCACAAACAGGTATAATGGTTCTAGTTCATGTAGTCTAGTCTCTACTCGTCCTTGAACAATTTTAAAATGCTCAAGTTCTTTTAACTACTACCATGCCTTTATCAACAAATGGTTCATATTCTCCCTATCAACCCTTATCTCCTATAAACCAAGGATTACATTTGATAAAAAAACTAAAGAGAAAACATTTTAGTGTTCAACATAAGAATAAAAAAAAGGATGAATACAAATGATAAAGTATGATGCTATAAGGAGAGTCAGTCTATTGTTATTTTGAAATGGTCAGATTGGCTAGATATACACCCAATATCTAAGTCTTTAGGAATTTAGGATATTCATGTAATAATACTCATAGTCTCCATGTGATGCAAATCCTAGCAGAATTGAAAGGAATTTATGAACCCAAGATCTATTTAATCCAAGTTTGCTAAAAATAGGATGAGTTTATAATAATGAAAGACCTGCTCCAAGGCAACAAGAGTATAAACCAACTTAATCACAACGCCTACACCTGGAGACAAGCAAAAGGAGTATAAATTCACAACAAAGATTGATGAATTCTTTGAAGAGTTGAAAGTTCCATCAAGAACCAAGATTGAAAATCAAAGGTCGGCAAAAATTAGAATATTATTAGCAAAAAAAAAAAAAGTGTGTTGAAAATTATTCTCAAGAGTATTTATACCCCATGCCAAAAACCCTAGTTTTCCTAATGGGTCACATATAAACTCAATTTAAATAATAATCAACCCAAGCTAAAACTAGCCCAAACTAATTAAAATAAATAAAATAAACAAGTCTGAAACACAAACAAGTGTTTCCTCACAAAATAAAGAAAGTTTAATAGCCCAAATAATTTAATAAGACAAGTTTGGTTATTTCTGCATTATGTCTGGCAACAGCAAAACCCAACTTCAAATGGATGGTTCTCTCTCGTCTTAAAGAATTAGAAGACATGCCATATACCGTTGGATAGGTATGAAAGTCTAGTTTCCAGCCCAACTAGAATCACCTAAAAAGTAGACATGTAGCTCCAATTATGATAAAACAAGGTAGCGAAGGTCAAACTGTCCGAATCTAGTTTTTTTCTCCCAATCCTTGTGTAATGGTCTTGGTTCCACCAATAAGCCCTCTTGAACATGAATAAGATTAATTATGGCTTGCTCCTTACTATTTAATATCCTTTTAAAGTCCACTTTAGTCCACGTATCTTGAAGAACTCCATTGAAAGCCTCTTTGAACCTCTTAGCTCTAAGCCTTGTAACTAGACCAACCGAAACCTTCAATGGATCCTTTGGTGCTTGCATCGCATCATCTCTTCTCTCCTCAAAAGGATCAGACCTTAAATCATCACCTACATCAAACAAAGTAAGATTAAGAACATTGAATGTATCACTAACACCATACTCACCTACATCATTAATCCTTTCTATGATTTGAAAAAGAACCATCTCCTTGAGGCATCAACTTTGATCTCTTTTGTTCAGGGAACCTTTCCTTCCTCATATGCACCCAAACCCAATCATATGGTTCAAACCTCACCAATGTTTATCCTCTATTAGCCTTGTGTGCATATTGTTCATTTTTTTTCTTTATTTGTTGTCAAATCTTTGCATGTAAATCCTTCACCACCTGCGCTTTTTGAGTACCATCAAGACTAATCCTTTCATCCACAGGTAAAGGAATCAAATCTAATAGCGTTAAAGGATTAAAACCATAAATAATATTAAATGGTGAATAATTAGTAGTAGAATGCACACTACAATTATATGTAAATTCAATAAAAGACAAACAATCTCCCTAATTTTTAATATTCTTTTGAATGATAGCCTTAAACAACTGAGTTAAAGTTCGGTTAACAACTTCAGTTTGACCATCTGTTTGTGGATGATAAGTAGTAGAATATAAAAGCTTACTCTTTAACTTACCTCACAAAACCTTTCATAAGCAACTTAAAAACTTAACATCTCAATTTGACACAATGCTCATAGGAACACCATGTAGACGAATGACCTCTCTAAAGAATAGGTCAGCTATATTTGTTGCATCATTAGTTTTATGACAAGCAATTAAATATGTCATCTAAGAAAATCTATCCACTACAACAAATATAATCTCTTCCTTTCCTAGACCTAGGTAGACCCAAAATAAAATCCATAGAAACATCAACCCAAGGTTCCTTAGGAACAGGTAAAGGTGTGTATAACCCATGAGGCATTACTCTAGACTTAGCTTGTCTACATGTTATGCACCTATCACAAATTCTTTGCACATCTCTTTTCATGTTAGGCCAATAAAAGTATTCATGTAAAACATCCAAAGTCTTAGCAATTCCAAAATGCCCCATCAAACTACACCCATGCGCTTCTCTTACAAGCAATTCACGTAAAGAACAATTAGGCACACACAATTTATTTTCCTTAAATAAAAATCCATCATGCCTAAAAAACCTATCCTTGGCCGAAAGAAAGAAGAAGATGGAGCCTCGTCTATTGTGTTTGTGGTCTTTTATATTAGGTTTTACAAATGAAATGACCGATGAAATATTAAATTTTAATATCTCTAAAATTCTCATCGGTGATTTTGTTTGTAAAGTCAAGTTAAAATTTTTATTTTGCACGAAAAGTTTTAGAAACCCTCCAAATACTACAAACATATTCCCAATGGCTACCATCGATAAAAGAGTAAATAGTATAAAAGAGCATTCCATCGATGATTTTGTTGGCAAAAAAAATATTAATTATCAACATCTTGAGAAGTGAATAGTGTTAGGGAAAAGGGGAAGAATTCTCATAGTCTTTGAAATATACCGATGGAAACATTTTGTTAGTATACCTACGTGTAAGGAACGCCATAAATAATGTGAGGGAGAAGAGGAACAATTCCCATTGCCACTAGAATATACCAATGGACACATTTTGTCGGTATTTCCATCAGAGTAAAAACAGTGTCTGATGTCAAATTTGATTTGTATTTCTTATCTATTCATCCTACAAATACTTAAATTCACAGTTGTATGCACAACATAATAAAAGCAATTCACATCATACTAATAATAAAAAAATAATATTTACTTGTCATTCAATAATAAATTAACATAATTGTCATTACATTGAAGTAAATTTCATCCATAAATTTTACATTATAGTTTATGGCATTACACATTCGTGTTTTGCAAATTTATCAGAATTATCTTCTTCTTCGTCAATTGACTTGTCCTTATTTTAATCACAATTTTTTATGTTGATTTCATCGCTATCATTATCTTCATTGACTTATGTGTGTCCACTGAAGCTCAAAACATCATTCAACTCCTTAAGGTCAACATAAAAAAAAATATTATTGGCAACATAAAAATTTGAATTTTCTTCTAAGTCATTAGACAGAGTAACTCGATATGGATCAACCAACTCACCAAGTTAAAAGACATCATCTCCTATAGCTAATTCATTGTTCCTATCCTGTACAACATCGACATGACCCCTGAGTTTGATTTTCACTACGGATAACCAATCAACTCTTGAATGATCATTTCTAAAGGAAAGAGTGTATGTGTAATAAACTTGCTGCAATTACTTGATGAAAACAAAGACATTGTCAACATTGTGGAGTCTAGCCTTTGAATTAATTTCAACCAAACCATGATGGGGATCTACTTTGATTTTTCTATTAGTGGTGTCATACCAATAGCATTTGAATAAAAATACTCTATCTTGTTCGCTATGATATTGTAATTCAATTACCTATTCTAACTTCTCATAGTTAACTTCAAAGTCATTTGAAGTCGATCCCTTAACACAAACCCCACTATTATATGTCTTTGTACTCTGCCTATATTTTTCAGTATGAAACACATGTCCATTGATAAAATACCATTGTAGCACTTCACCTTTTTTTCAGAACCTAAACTTAATAAAGACAAAGTAACATTAGCATTCCCTCCCAATTGATAAACCTAGTCCCTCCCAATTGATAAACCTAGTACATGAAGTACAACCATGAACAATTAACGAGAAATATATAATGAAATTAAGTATCCTGAGTGATAAAAATAATTAAATAGTACTTACATGTGTTCTGAACTATTTTGAAAATTTTTCATCTTGTAATCTAAAGATTTGGGATTCAGTTAGCTGTGAGTTTTGAGACTGTAGATATTGATGATGTTGCCTACGAGAAATTTAACAATGTATCAGTTTATGTTATTATAAGAGATAATTTTTTTGAAAATAACAACATGTAAATAATATACTTACTGAATAAAAGGTTTCAGTTCATCATAGTTAAATAGCACATAATTATATGCTTGTTTGAGTTCTATTTTAGACACATATCTTCCCCTCACAACATTTTTTGGCACAGGTCAATTAGGATGAGAGAATATTGACAAGTTCACAGTTAAAAACACTTCCTCACCATCATTGTAAAACCTCTGGGTGAAAAATTATAAATTGACTAGTTTCATATAAAACAAAAAGAAAACAAATTTGTAACTCTCAATCGGGTTATCAGAAAATTATAAAACTTTGCATGGAGCCTTCTAATAGGATTCCTTAGCTTGGGTTAAAATTTCAGAATTTTTAGAAAAATTCAGAAATTTGATGAAAAATCACAATTTGACTAGTTTTACGTTATTGGACGTAATTTTAAATCTGACCATCAGATTAAGCTAAAATTTTATAAGAAACCTTAAAATATATTGAATAAAATTTAGTTAAAATTTTAGGATGAACAGATCTTGATAGTGCTATCAAAGAATAAAGACTGTCAAATGGAAGCAAAAAGACTCATTAAGGGTGAAATGGTAATTTGCCATTAAAAATAAAACAAGGCAGCTCATTTTCTATTATGAACTGTTGACTAGGCAGTAACAAATATGGAAAAAAAATTAAGAGAAGAACGTGAGAAATTAAGAGAAAAATAAGAAAAAGTGAGAGAGAGCTTTGAAACTTGTAAGATTGAAAGACTTGGAATATTAAATTAAGGAAGAATCAAGTGAAGGAAGATATAAGAAAGGTGAGGAGGGCTAGCCACACTAGGAGGAGAAGAAAAGTTGGGAGAACTTAGATTGGTAAGCATGAAAAGTTTAGATTCTTACTTGAATGAATTGTTTTTAGGTTTATTTGAGTAAGTTATCAAACAATGATAATTAAATTTGATTTAATTTCTCAAAATCTTGATTTTTTAAATTAGGGTTCTTATAAGAATTTGAGGATTTTGATAAAAATAGTAAACATGATGGAATTGAGGTAGAATAGTATAGAAATAGTGAATGTAAGTAGTAATTAAGAAAGAAATTGAATAATTTTGAAGAAAAGAACTTGTAATTAAGGATGCAGAAATATAGGAATGAGGTTTTGATTGTTTTATGTTTAGAAATGATGTTCTTTATCTTATTTGAAGTATTCAAAATATGAACAAGTGAAGAAACATCATAAGAATGTGAAAATAAGGAATAAATAAAAGGTAGGAAAAGTTGATGGGAGGACTCTCTAAGTGAGTTAAAAGAAGAAAATTGATTAAAACAATATATTAAAAATGAGGTGACAAATAAATAAAAATTTTGGTGTAAAACCTAATTAAATAAAAGATATTACGTGCTTCAAATTTAGACACGTAGGAGAAATGATAATGGATTAATAATGTAGTGCAATCTGATTGATTCAGGAGTTGTACCGGGAGTAGGGTATTAGGCAGGAGGAGTTGTGCTATCACGAGTAGACGGTAAGTGATTCATCACTTTCTTTTAAAATTCAAAGTTTCATTATTAGTTATGAGTTGTTTATGACATATTGATAAGGAAGAAGTAGATGGAGAAACTGTTGGTATTATAATTGGGATGTCGGGTAGTTAGTATGAATTACAGGTTAGTATGAATTTCCGGTTGGTATGGGATTACCAGTTGGTTAGTATGAATTACCGGTTAGTATAGAATTACCGGTTGGTATAGAATTACTGGTTGGTTGATATGAATTACTAGTTAGTATAGAATTACCGGTTGATATAGAATTACCGATTGGTTAGTATGAATTACTGGTTGGTTGATATGAATTACTAGTTGGTATCAAATTACCGGTTGATATGGAATTACCGGTTGGTTAGTATGAATTACCGGTTGGTTAGTATGAATTACCGGTTGGTATAGAATTACCGGTTGGTATGGAATTACCGGTTGTATTGGCTATTGATAGAGAATAGCCGGATGTTGGGTAATTCATATGGAATTACCGGTTATATTGACTATTTATAGAGAATAGCCGGATGTTGGGTAATTCTGATGCAACCATATTATTCGATAATTTCACCCATATTTAACTAGTATTTTGCCTATGTTGTTTTATATAAAATGCCTTGATATTCCTTGTTTTATGCTTTGAAGGCACTTTTGGATGAAAGTGCAAAAAGGAGTAAATTGGAGATAATTGGCAGTTTTGACCTTCAATCGATGTTTTGTGTAGAGCGTGAGCTCTAGAGGTTGAAATGAAGTGATTCCAGTGGAATTAAAAAGCTAACATCCATACCTTTCTGGACATCTAGTGCAAGAAAATAAAATAAGGAAGAGCATGGAAATCGCAGTCTTCAAAGTCAAATCTCGCAATCTGCCAGTGTTGACCTTCAGTCATTCCGACTTGAATATCTAGGGTTACAGAAGTCCAATTGATGCAAACTCAATTGTTTTGGATTCCTGACTCAAAGGTGTATAAACGCTCCAAATTGAAGCAAAAAACAATTTCATATGAGGGATATATGATTTTTCAAAGATGACAACTAAACTCTGCCAGCAAACAGGTTTCGTGAAGAAACGAGTCCAAATTATGTTCTGAAGCATCTAAACCGATATCCAAGTTTTTATTTCAGCAATTTAACTCCTCTAAGTCAAAGCTTGAAGATTTCATGCAAGGCTATTTCTTATTTTTTTAGGAAAATAGTTATTGAAGTACTTAAATGTAAACAGTCTACTTAAGGGAGGACTATTTTGTAAAATAAAGACTAAGGTTTCCTAGGATATAAAAAGAATGAGAGAAGAGAAGGGGGGCAGCCAGCCAACAGGAGAAAAATGCCCCTTCTCCTCTAAGAAACACGAAATTATGCATTCTTCCTTCTTTTTGATTAGTTGTTCAACAAACATGCAAGGCTAAACACTTTTTCTTGGTTGTAAGGACACGAAAACCTTCGTATTTCAAGAACTGTGAGATTTATTTTACCTTTTCTTTTCAGTTTATATGATGAATATGTTTGTTCTCCAATGCTTATTTTTTCTATGTTTGTTTATTTTAATTGCTAGAGCGGACTCTAAGTTATTATTGTAGACAATCAATTGCTAAGTTTGATATCAAAACCGGAGTTGTAATATATGAACTTGTGAAGTAACTGAGTTTAATAATCATGGCGGATCTATGTTATTAATCTTAGGGAGAATATTCAATCAAATCAAACATAGACTGCGGACAGTTATGTTTTCTTGATTAATCAATTTATCTAGTTCTTAAGGCTGCCATTGAATTAAATTACTAGTACGGACACTGTGGTTGTTTGAAGGTTAGGGTTAGCTATACGGCGGATCCGTTAACTAACCAATGTTAAGAAGAGATAAATATTCAGAATATAAATTGATGTTTCATTTTTATGATCAGTTCTGATTTCTGTAGGTGGATGTGTGCTTGTAACCAAGGTTTGTTCTCCTGATAATTTTCTGATTTTATTAAATTTTGTTTGATAGTTTTCTGTTTTCTTTTGCTTTAGCCTAGATAACATCTAACCCCTCCCCCAAATTGCATATTATCTAGCATAAAAATCTGACTCGAATCTTCTTCATGGGATTGACCCCTTACTTTCTCTATACTATCTTGTGTGTTGTGTTTGAAGCTAGGGTAATTAATTTGTGTGACCGCAACATCTTGATAAATTTTAGCGTCGTTACTGGGGAAGTAATTTTAGTTGATTCTTGTGCTATTATTTTTATTTTCTGTGATTGTTATTTATTTTTCTAAAAAAAAAGAGAGAAAAAGAATTTTTGCTTGCTGCGGTACTGTTTAAAACAGATTTTTTGGTGGAATTAGAAATCAGCCTTTTGTTTCCTAAAGGGAAACGACGTTCTAAACAAGACTAGTGATCCACTAGCCCCATCCTATCGAAGCCAAATTCCTCTATTTTTTAGGATTTTTAGGTAGTTTTAGTTTTCTAGCGTAGGATTTTCGTACAATTTGCATTGTTTTCGATCTCTTGTGTGGTTGGTTTCTTTTGAGTTTTCTTGAAAATTTATGTCTGTAACCCGTTCTACTAATCAGATTCAAGTGTAGGTGGATCTTGAAATAGAAAACACTTTACGCAGGTTACGAAAGGAAGCTCACGTCAATACCATGGCTATTGAATGACAACAAACACTCAAGGAGCTTGCTGCTCCTAACATGGAAAATCAACCATTGTGCATCAACATCGATAATAATGTAAACTTTAAGCTCATATCTGGTTTTATACATTTGCTACCAACATTCAATGGTCTTGCAGGTGAAGATCCTTATACTCATCTCAAGGAGTTCCATATGATTTGCGTTGGCATGGAACTGAATGGAGTTGACGAAGAACAGGTTAAGTTGAAAGCTTTCCCTTTCTCTTTAAAAGGGGCAGCAAAGATATGGTTTTTCTCTATTCTCCCATGTTTCATTGGAACTTGGAATGCTATGAAGAATATTTTCCTTGAAAAGTATTTCCTAGCATCTTTAGTTGCCAATATAAGGAAAGAAATATGTGGGATTCGACAATCTCATGGAGAGACACTTTTCGAGTATTGGGAAAGATTTGAGCAACTGTGCATTCAATGCCCTCATCATCAAATACCCGATCAGCTGCTCATTCAATATTTCTATGAAGGATTGATCCCTACTGACCGTAGTATCATTGATGCTGTAAGTGGAGGGGCATTGGTAAATAAGACACCAGAGGTTGCACGCTAATTGATCTTAAACATGGCAGCCAACTCGAAACAATTTGGCACACGTGGAGACTTCACAAACAAACAAGTAAATGAGGTAAGTATTTCTAACCTTGAAAATAAAGTTAATGATCTTACTTCTCTTGTGCGTTCTTTAGCTTGTGGAAATGTACAAAAAGTAAAAGTTTGTAGCATATGTTCCTTACAAAGATATACCTCAGATATGTGCCCAACAATGCAAGATTACATTGAACAGGTTCATGTAGTTAATGGAGGATTCAACAGACAGTCCCAGCATAAATATGATCCCTTTTCCAACACGTACAATCCCGGATGGAGAGATCATTCAAATTTATGTTAAGGGAATTCACCTCAACAAGGCAATCAAGGCCGACAGTTCCATCCCCATGGATTTCAGCCCCAATAGAATTATCAAGCTGATAACTTGCAACCAAGGTTTGTTCTCTTGATAATTTTCTGATTTTATTTAATTTTGTTTGATAGTTTTCTTTTTTCTTTTGCTTTAGCCTAGATAACGTCCAAACCCCCCCCAAATTGCATATCATCTAGCATAAAAATCTGACTTGAATCTTCCTCGTGGGATCGACCCCTTGCTTGCTCTATACTATCTTGTGTGTTGTGTTTGAAGTTAGGATAATTAATTTGTGCGACCGCGACATCGCAACAAATTCATATCGAATTACTGGTTATATTGACTACTGATAGAGAATAGCCAGTAATTCGTATGGAATTACCGGTTATATTGGCTATTTATAGAGAATAGTCGGATGTTGGGTAATTCGTATGGAATTACCAGTTTGACTGTTAGCTATTTAAGAGGGTTAGCCAGGTTTGAGGTAAAATTATGAATTACCAAATTAAAAATTAAGCAATGAGTGTTGGTTACAGAGGTCCTATAAGTATAGGATTAATAAATTATGAATGGGTTATTAATGTTGATATATAGTAAGTTGGTGATGAAAGATAATTTGATATATTTTGAAGACTTGTGAACATAATAGCTTTATCATCTTTAATGTGTTATCTTCCTTATTTCTTATTAATGTTATGTATACAGGTTTTTCACGAGGTGATGCGGAGTGTTAAATATGGGCTTTGTGTTTTAATCTGTTTATTTTGTGGGATGTAATATATTTGCTTTATAGTAATTTGTATTATATATAGATTGTAATATATGTATCATGAAGATGTTTGCTTTTGGTACTTATACATTTAAAATGAATGAGTAAGGAACTAATATTATTAAACTATTGAAAAAGAATATTTAGTAATTATAATTATGCATGTTTAAAAGATGGATGCATGTTAATGTAATAATTAGTTCAATATGAATCTTTTGAGTTTATAATTGTTTGTAGTTAATGTGTTATTTGTTGATGATGTAAGGTTGAGAAAATACAATGAAGTATAGTTATGTGAAATATTATTTGATGAGATGGGATATGATCCAGGATGGTTGGATCAAAGTGGAAGTTTTGAGTATTGTGATTGAATGAAGTCTAGTCGATAACTTGGTAATATAAAAAAACAAAGGAAACTTTGCTGAAATTTCAAAAAAAAAAAAAAACTAATCCCATAATCTTAGACATACTATTCAATACTTGACATTAGCAAAGAAATGTTTGAGATTTCATGACATTATAATTTAAGAGTGTTACAATCATCATGCCTTGAAACGTGGTTAATTCTTGTTCTAAATTGAGGCTTTAAAAAGTACAAGATAAATGTTGAGATCTCTTCAATAATATAAACTTCCCATATCAAAGCCTAAACATGCTTCTTGTTTTTTAGTTTTCTCTTAAGGTTGAAGAAATACCTACATGGAATTAAATGAATATTTTGAATTATACAACTAAATTTTAATTACGATGCATGTGCAATCCCTAACCTCTTGAATTGATACATCCATCTATATTGGATTGGGCCTTCAACTTTTGTCTCAAATGGTAAATGTATAGAAAATGCTCTATCGAGTTGAAAAACGATGTAGAGAATATCATCTCAAGTTTTCATATTGTCTACATGATATATTTGTTACAAGCCTCTCTATGTGTTGTGTTTATAACTTGTTAAAGCATATATCTCTAAAGAAATGACTGATCTTCATGAGTGCATCCCATATCTCATTTAGCAATAAATCCCGGTAAGCTAATAGAATGAGTGTTTGTATAAACACATTACAGTAATGGCTTTTCATTCCATACAATCTGCAATCCTCTAAATTCACCAACCTTGATATGTTTAAGGCATGTCCATAAAAAAAACACAGACTTTTAAGTCACTGATAGACAAGTAACTGTGCATTCTTATCTAAGGTGAAACTAGCTATAAGCTTTGCATCCTATAACCCAAAAAAAACAAAGTCCATATTTTTACGATGACAAAACAAAGCTATATTCATTCTAGCCTTGATGTTGTCCTTTGTCTTCCTTTCACATCCATAACTATGTTGAAAATGTTCTCAAACATGTTATTTTTTATATGCATGACATCAAGGTTATGATGAAGTAGATTGGTATTCCAATAAAAAAACTCCTAGAAAATACTTTGCTTTACCCAATTGTGGATCAAACCAAAACAAAAGAAACTTTTGCTTGCCAGATTGAAAACCAAACACAATGTCATCATACTATGACATCACGTCATACAATTCCTCACCCAAAAAAAGTTGTGGTACAACATCTCTTTCAACTTTTCCAATAAAAAAGTCTTTTCTGTTCTTTCTGTATTTATGATCCATTGGCAAGAACCGCTTGTGACAGTTAAAAAAAGATGTTTTACTGTCGTTTGTTAGTGTGAATGCCTTGCTATTTTCCTTACAATATGAACATACTAGTTTTCCATGTGTGTTCCAACCATAAACCATTTCATAAACAGGAAAATCATTGAAAGTTCATATCAAAGCTACCTTCATAAAAAAATTATGTTTTTTTGATACATCATAAGTCAAAGCTCTAGTTGACCACAAGTGCTTTATCTCATCAATTAACAGTCTAAGATAAACATTTATATTCTAACCTGGACTATTAGGATCGACTATAATTGTAGATAAAAATATGAACTCTAGCCTCATACACATACTTGGTGACAAGTTGTAAATCGTGAGTATCACCGACCAATAAGAATAAAGGGCAACAAATGACCCGAATGGATTGAATTCGTCTGTACATAACCCAAGATGCACATTCCTAGTCTCCACTGAAAATTAAGGATGCATATTGTTAAAGTGTTTCCAGGCTTCACCAACACTACATCCACAATATCATGTGATTGGTGCCATGTCATGGGCTCAGCATTTTTTATGTGCGACAAGAGTACTTTCCCTGCCAGTTCTGGGTTTATAATGAGAATGCCCACATGTTCTTCAATTGGTCAACTCAGTATTTTCAAGGTTGTACAACATGCAGAAATTTGGACACATGTTAATTTTATAGTAACATAGACTGAGGGGTTTCATTATGGACTTAGTAGAATATATTTTTTTTCCAGCCTGTTCCCTTCAGGTAACCTACTTCTCGCCTATTCAACAATTTTATCATAACCAACCTCACTCAACCAATGATCCGACTTGATAGTGAATACATATACAATGACCGATAACTTACTATGATTTATGCAACCATTCTACAATGGTTTGTCAGAATCTTTTAAAAGATCAAAAAACCTGGTTGCGTTTGCATTAGGTTCTTCATTTATGATTGAACATTGACCGGCATGACCCTGATTCATTCTCATTGCATCTATAACCATATTTTTATAAGGATTACTATTGTCATCTATAACTCCATGTACGTTACTAGCACTAAAAGTTTACCCAACCATTTTTTATACCATGATTTTACAAAATTTAAAACAAACCCTAACATGTACAAATCATTAATCCATACAAATTGAATTTCTTGTATATGAAAAAACTATGAAACAAGTAAACACCCAAACAAAATAAATATACTACAAAAATATGCAAAAAAATAAAATTAAGATTTTAAAATTATGTTCCAATGAAAAAAAGGTAGATTTGCTTACTTAAGGTGGAAAATCCTTAATAAAATTTTAATCAGAACATGAATGCTGATAAACTGAGTGTTATGGTTGTCGAATTTGTTATGGGAGATTGAATTATATTGAGATGGGGGTGATTGTTTGTTGCAAAAACAAAATGCACAAGGAAGAAAGAGAAATAAGGGAGGGGAAAAGGAGGGTTGATCGTCAGATCACAAATTAATTATAAATGATGAAATGACTGACAAAATTATTCTATCAGTAACTCCATCAGTCATTCTGTTAGTAAAAATATCATGTCACCGTACGATTTGTCTTTTTTTTAATCCCACTATAATATTATCTGTAATTCATTAGGTATATACTGAGGGATTCTTTTTGTTGGCATATATAAGGATG
>Ga0325400_1001049_pt1 | contig 22245 bp, 15 predicted proteins | sample PopdelMetagenome_2_FD_205662 | JGI IMG/M metagenome (GOLD analysis project Ga0325400, IMG submission 205662) | Populus deltoides microbial communities from Bellville, Georgia, United States - Xylem-PdKOR-R1 | ecosystem: Host-associated > Plants > Phyllosphere > Stem > Wood/Secondary xylem...
CTTGAGATTGAGATAACCTTTTATAAATTAAAATTTTAAAATTAACCCGATTTAACCAGGGTTAAAATATCAAAACTCGCAATTCTAATCATGAGACCAAGATATCCCTACATAAAGCTAAACAAAAGAGATTATGAAATTCAATTTTCAACCACCTCAATACGAATGATGGAATTGAAAAAAAAATTAATTAAAAAAGGATATAAAAACCTGATTCAACTCGAGTTAATCTGTTAAGCACTGTTCTTGGTGTTGAGGTCAAAATAACTTAATAGAAAGTAAATAAAACAAATTATGAGATCTAATTTTCAATCAATCGAATATTAAAAAATATAAATTTTTAAAAAAAGTTAATTAAAAAAAAAAAACCCGAGTTAATCGGATTAATTCATTAAACTTGTGATTCGATCGAGAGAAAATGATAATCATGTAAAAATAAATTTGATATTAAATAATAAAATTAAAAAAAAAAAAGCATTGACTTGAAAAAAAAAAAAAGAAAGAAAGAAAGGAAAAGTAGGAGAAGTGCTTCTTCTTTTAATTTTGTTTTTAATGTTGATAATTTAGCTAGAAATCAGTAACAAGGTCGTGGATGCTACAAGTCAAGAATAACCTAAAAAAAAAAACCGTCTTCTGATCCGAAATATCTTATGTCTCGCACCTTAGATTTAGCAAAACTAGCATAGATTCCAGCTAACTTCCCTACAATATTTAGATCCAGACACCAAAGATCTGCAATTCCACTGTACAAAATATGTCAACAGCAACACACTGATACACAACTTTGTCAAGCTTCTTCAATGGCAAATACCCACCAAGGCAAGTTGTTCTTTTTCCTCTATTTGCTTTTCATTTCTTGTTCCCCGTCTAGAATTTTGGCAGACTCTAGCTCCGTCTCAACCCAGCAAGAGCTCGAGCATGATATCCACTATGCTCCTTATCGTGAACGCGAGACTGACTCTAGAATTGAGCTTAATCAACAAGAAGTTTTATTAAATAAACTTGAACAACTAGTGAGGAACCTCAGTGAAATAGTTGCTAAATTAGAGCCTAAATTATCTGAGTTACCAAAAGTAGCATCTGTTGATAGAGAACAGAATCAAGAGCCAGAAAGGGTTAATCAGGGAAGTTTTGATGGTAAGAGATTGGTTCAAAAAGTTGAAGAAGAGGGATTAGAGGCCAAGACTAGAGATGGAGAGAGAGTTGGGGCTGTTTCAGTTACAAAGTACAGTCCATTTTGGTCAGAGAGGTTTCAATTCGTGTCTGCTGTGAAATTAGATTCTGATGCAACTTGTATCCATGTTTTGCCATTTAGAGATTACGAGGGGCTTAGCAAGTATGTAGCTGTTGGTGATGATAGAGGGAGGGTTTATGTGTTTTTAAGGAATGGGGATGTTGTGGTTGAGTTTTACACAATGTCTTCTTCACCAATTACAGCTATGGTCTCGTATTTATCGGCTTATAGGAATGAGAGTACTGTGGTAACAGGGCATCAGAATGGGGCAGTTTTGGTGCATAAACTTCGTGATGTGTCGAACGGGGAGGATTGGAGCACAATTTCTATGGAAAATGTTGGTAAGTTTGCGTTCCTTGAGAATGGGGAACAAGGTTCACCTATAAGTATCTTGGAAGTGCATCATGTCGGCAGATCAAGGTATATCTTGTCATCGGATCTTAGTGGGGTGATTAGGGTTTTTAGGGAAAATGGGACTGTTCATGGTTCTGCTATTCCCACAAGTAGACCACTTGCATTCTTGAAGCAAAGGCTTTTGTTTTTGACAGAGAGTGGTGCAGGGTCAATAGATTTGAGGAGCATGAAAGTCAGAGAATCTGAATGTGAAGGTTTGAACCAAACTATTGCTCGGAATTATGTTTTTGATGCCACTGAACGGTCTAAAGCATATGGATTTACATCAGAAGGGGATTTGATTAATGTATTGTTGTTAGGGGATATAATGAACTTCAAATGCAGGGTCAGATCCAAGAGAAAATTCGAGATGGATGAACCTCTTGCCTTACAATCGATTAAGGGCTACTTGTTTGTTGTTAACGAAGAGAAGGTTTTTGTGTACAATGTTTCATCTCAGCATTATGTTAGGGTTGGGGGGCCTCGCCTTCTCTTCTCTGCTCTTCTGGATGAGATCAAATCCTCATTTCTGAATTATCAGTCTGCAGATGCAAACATCGAGAGAAGAAGGGTCATACCATTAATTGCGAGTGACCGTGAAAAACTTCTTGTTCTTGGCCTCGGGAGTGGGTATGTGGGAATGTATCGTTCTAACCTTCCAATATTTAAAGGAGAATTCAACACAATGCTATGGACAAGTCCCGTGTTGTTCTTCATACTCTTTCTGTTTGGAGCATGGCAATTCTTTGCCAAGAAGAAGGAAGCACTTACATCGTGGGGGCCTGACGATCCTTTTAGCTCCACATCTACTACAACTGGAGCTCCATTAGGGTCGTCGGCCCCTGCAGACAGGTCATTTGTAGATTCATCTTCAAGAAGCAGTGATATGATGGACTTAAGGGCTAGTGGATTGAGACCTCCATCAAGGAGGTATCCTTCTCCTTCGCGATACCCCGGGGGAGCAACCAGTTCCTTCAGGCCGAGTTCTGCTGATGCCAATGCTAGACCTACTTCTGTTGATCCCAATTACAGAGCATCTTCAGAGCTAAAATTTAGGGGTCCAGCCCTGGAATCTACAGTTTACCCTAAAAGAAGGGAGAATCTATACGCAAACAATCAAGTTGTGGATGATAGCAATTGAGTTGCAGGATAAATTTGCTGTAATATTCCAACCTGTGGTGTTGGTATTCTTTTTAGATGCGTCCTTGGACTGTTCTTCTGGATTACCAGCGCCATTTGAGCCTTCAGTGTTGTAACTTAATTAGCCTGTAGTCGCACTCGCACAAGGTTAATAATAATGGATAAGATGTTATTCCCATGTCATTGAGAGTAGTAGTCTTTACCTGATCTAACATGCCGCCCAGCACAAGATTAAAGATTAAGCACTGTTTGTTTGTGAGCTTGAAACTGTATTTATGTGTTTTAAAAGTATAGTTAGCTTGATAAAGTATCAATTTTAAATTGATATTTTCTTAATATATATATTTTTAATAATTTTGTAGTTCTAATATTAAAAACTTTTTTAAAAAATATTATTTTAATATATTTCTAAATAAAAAAAAAACCTTTGCAAGATATTTTAAATCACAGCAACAATCACGTATTAAACCCTTCAAATTTGATACGACTGTCGAGCATCCTGATTTGGATTTGAAAACATATCACATCCACAATCTTAAGAGGAATGCGAGTTGGAGTTTGTTCCTTCCTCAAACACTGTACTTTTAGTTTAGAGAAAAAAAACCTTTAGTTTTTATTTGAATAATTATTTTAGAAAACATCAATTCTAATGTTATCTTTATGAAAACATTCCTATTTATATATTTGATATTGTGATGTTAGTTTTTTTTAAAATATTTTTTAATTGAAAATAATTAACATGATAATTTTTTTTTATTTTGACATCAATACATTAAAATCATCTAATATTTTAAAAAATATTAATTTAATAATTTTTCAGGTAAAACAAATTAAAAAAACAACAATTGTAACAAAAAAAACTCATGGATAATTATAAAATACTAGATAGTTGACCCGCACTTTGCTCTGGTCAAATATTTTTTTTTCAAATTAAAAAAATTGTATACATAGACTTTTTCGACATGTTTTTGTATTTTTTAAATGAAAATAAAAAAACTTATGCATGCATGTAATCAAATAAATCAATAATTATATATGTTAATAAATGAAAAAAACTATAAACCATAACTACAAATAAAAATAGAAATAGAAAAATTAAGAAACAAATGTAAATCAAGATATTTAATTTATCAAAATGGGAAATTTATTATATTGTGTTTGCTAAATTTGTTCAGTAAAATAATATTTTTATTCAAGCAAACAATAATAGAAATAGACATAAATTAAATTGATTGAATAAAATAAAAGGAGAAAAAACACAATGCAATACTACACATATTAGAAATATTATCTGAAAATAATATATATATTTTTTTAAATAGAAACTAATTATAAAAACTCTTTAAATTTTAAATACATAACTAAAAATATAATTGTCATTAAAAAGATGCTCTCTAAACAAAATAAAATAGAAAACATGTATTAATCTAAATATAAATAAATAGAAAAATTAGAGAAAAGAACCATATAAAAAAATTTTGATTTTAAAAAAGAATAAGAAAAAAATATTTAAGAAAAACAAAAAGAAATAAGCAAAGCACAAGAGCTGTTAGGCTTGACCCATTTTGTCAAGGCCATGCACAGGTCTTCCTTGGCATGGCCACACAACTTGATCTTTATTTATTTTTTGTTGTAACTGTGATGGACAACATGCTGTCTTACCCAATTTTTTTTTTTTAAAATAAGATAACATGTTGTTTGATTTGATTAAATTTTAGCCAATATGATAGTCAAAAAATCATGGCTTAAGTTTCTTTGACCCAAAAACCAATATTTCAACATATTTTTAACCAAAAACACCTAAAAACATATTTCCAACCATTATAAACCTATCTATTGCCTAAAAAAACTAAAAAACCATCTCTAAAACCAAAATTAACCTACAACTAAAAATCAAACTGAACTCAAATATATTTTTTCTTGAACTTTAAAGGTAAAAAAACTAATATGAACCCTCTTCATCAAATGAAACCATTTAACATAAACAACAACTGTTTTAGTGGTATAAATCGGTGTCAATAATATTTTTTTCTCTTTACCGCCTGAATTTAGCAACCATCCTTTTCTCTTCTTTCAATCAAGAACTAAAAAATAAAAAAATAAATTTTTATACCAAAATTAAAATTGAAAAAGATTGAGACACCAAAATCATATGATTTGTATCATTTTGAAAATTAGACAACTAAAATGTATATTTATTGAAATTTTTGGAATGTCATCCATGTTTGAAGTCCTTTTTTTTTTGGTTTCAATTCTCACTCCCATTCTTGACTATAAAATTATACGCAATTGGTCTTAAATCAAGATTAAATCATCTAAAATAAAACTTCAAGGACCAAAATAATTTATCAAAAAATACTCTGTGGGTGCATGAACAGTGCTGGTATCCTTGGTGTTTTAATATCTAGTATAGTATGTGTTCGGTGTTAATTACTGCACATGTATAATCCCCTCCACCGAAGGATCCACGTGTCCTCCACTTGATTTTGAGAGCACTAAGAGAAGACTCTGTCCAATCCAAGTGGAAGAATTCCAATGCCATACTCAGCGGACCAGAATGTAGATAACTCATGGCAGAAGAAAGTGATATTTATACACTAAAATTAAATATTTTGTTTTTAATTTCATATTATGGGTATTTTTTTTGTGGATAAACATAATAAAACCCATTCACATTTTATACCCTTAAATTAAATACTTGATGTCAAACATGACAAACTAGATTCTATTTCCACCTTATAAAAAAGAAAAAGAATTCTATTTTTTATAAAAAGAAAATAATTAAATTCTTTTCCGTCCTAAAACGAACGATTAAAGCGGATTACGGGTTTGCATGGGATCTAATCTAATCCATAATCACCCCTCAAATTTAAACTCCGTGTTTCTATATATATATATATATATATATATATATATATATATAAAGTAGAGAATTTTCTCTCGAGTTTCTCTCTTCTATGGAAATGGAATTTCCTTAGATTTCCAGCAGGTAGAAGAGAGAAACTCAAACTTTTTACAGATCGCATTTCCACGGATCATCGATGACATGGTGAGAAGCTTTGAATCTTTATTTCTGATTTATTTAATAATTTCAATTATTTCCTAATCATAAAACCGAACTCCACAGTCACAAAAAAGATTTTTTTTTTTGTTTTTAAAAAAGGCTTGCCTAACATGATAATAATAATAATAATATATTATTTTTTGACGCTCTCTCTCAAAGTTTGAATAGAACAAAGCGAACCAACGAACCACCAGAAACGACCCTTCCTTGCTCTGGCGTGGGCGTTTCAATTCAATCCTAACTAACTAACTTTGGCTTTTATCTCCACTGGCTCTGTCCTTTTTTTTAGTTTCCGTTACAAAAAGATCGCAAGAGCAAAACGAGGGTCAACTGGTTTGTTACCTTTTTCCTCGAAGAAATTTCTAAGATGACGGAACCGAGCAGAGAAGAATTAACAGCAGAGGCTACTAATGGAATTCCTACGGGGCTGAATCGGATTAAGACTCGGCGAGTATCATCCAAGGAACAACTGAGCTCAAAACCTGACGAGTTGACTGAGTCTAAGACTCATGTCGTAGCTTCTTCAAGGCCTCCTGTGAAGGATAAACAGAAACCGATGGCTCAGGGTCGTGGAAAGAGCGCTTCTTTCAAAGCAGGTCCGATTTTATTTTATTTTAAAGTTCAGATTGATTTTGTTCCGTTGTTTTTGGTGTTAATTACGTATAGTTAAGATGAATCTTAATTAAAATTAGTAGTCAGTAAAGAAGGATAAGCTAATTTATTTACTAGAGATAGAAACGAAACTCAGCTGTTTTTTTTTTCTTTTTTGGATAAAGGAAATGAAAGCCAGCTCGTTATTTACTATATATATATATATTAAGCAGTTATACAATTAAAATAGGAATCCAATTGGCGGAACTGTGTAAAATTGATTTGATCAATTCCTAGTTGATTGAGATTTTTCAAGCTGCAAAGCAATTTTCAGGGTTAATTAGTTGCGTGGGTATTAATGATGGCAACTCATAACAACAAGTTATAGGGAATGCTCAACTGATGAAATTTTTGTTGACGAGAATGTTACTGTAATAAGGTGATAACGAGGAAAACGTGAGGGGATTGGTGTGAAATTTTAGTTTTTGTGTTCTTTTATGGAGTCCCACTATAGAGGCATGTGCTTGTGTGAAATTATCAAATGTTTAAGGCTCACGAGAAGTTAGGTCAAAATAAGAGTTGACAGCATGGCTTATGGTTCTTTTCTTGATGGAGCTTAAAGAAGGTACCGAGGATGATTTTTATGGATAAGAACTAACTGTGAAGTATTTTTTTTTCTTCGCTGATAAATGAATTATTTGGCGAGGGAGACACCGCAGAGCTGAAGGAATTTATTTAAGGTCTAATTGGATTCTGTTAGTTGGATATCGAGCATAATCTATAAAGATGGATATGCCTGCATAATGGCTAGTTAAAATGATGTAGTGATGTCCTTGTTTGCCAAGACTAAGTTATTAGTTTTTGTCCTTGGCACTAGCAGGATCAAATATATTGTTCTTCCTCTTGTTGATGGCCCTCTTGTTCTTCCTTTCTTATTAGGAATGAACGAGATATGGTTTCCTTTTAAGGTTATGCCATATGGTGACATCTGTTCCAATAGATTGGAATCCTATACTTGTTGATGAAAAGCTAATATTTTAGTCCAGGGAAATTTCTTTGAAGGCTTTCTACAGATTCACTTTCCTTCTGTGATCATTTGTGTAAAATAAGATATCTGTTTTTAGTGAACAATTCAATCTGATATCACACTGCTGTTTATTTCTTGAATTGAAATAACTTTCTAATTTCATGTTCTTTGAAGATTCCCGTAAAGGAAAGAGCATAGCTCAATGGATCACATCTTATTTATCAAAGGAATCCATTCAAGTTATTAATGATGTTTCTCCAAATGTTGAGGTGAGCCTGGGGTTAGCATCCTTCTGAGGTTTGTTTGTAGTACTTCTATGCTTGATTGGACTCTGTACTTTAGTGGAAGCACTAATTAAGCACGCATATTCTTGGGCAGGAGGGGAATTTGGAAGCTAAGACGCCTGATAGAAAGGAGCGTGCAGGAACTGAATTTACCAGTGGATGCAATTATTTAAATGAGGAAATTTCTTCATCAGAGAATCCAAACCGGAGTAAAGTGTCAAAAGGCTTAAAAAGCTTTTCCCATGAATTAGGACCAAAGGGTGGCATTCCTCCTGCCCAACCACGGGCTCATAGCTACAGTGATTTGAAGGTATACTTAAAGAATAATTGATTAGGTGATGCATAATTATTTTTTTTAATGGTAGCATCAATTTCTTAGTCATATTTCAACAGCCTGTTACTTCAACAGGTTATTAACTTCCCCTTTCTCAATGGGCCATTGTTGATCTCTTATGACCCATATATTCTAAATTATCTCTCTGAGAGATGACGGTTATATCATATAAAAAGTGACTACTGGTATGCCATAAACGGGTTAAAACCCCATACGAAAGATTCTTGAATTATTTGCATTGTATGTGAAACAAAAGGAGACTTCTCTGTTATGTATGTGCTTCTTTGATGAAAATCTTAATTCACTCTATTGACTCTAAGCATCAAGAATAATTTTACTACTTTCTTTCTCTCTATCTCATGAGTTGATAACAGGAGCTGTTGGGTTCATTGCATTCAAGATTTGATGCTGCTAAAGCAGTAGCAAACACAGAGCTGGCTAGTTTAATCGGGGATGCCATGGATGTCCTTGAGAAAACTGACTTCTCCTTGCAAGAAGAGCAGAAATTGGCTGTAGATCTTCTGACACTGTCTCGATTCTGTATGGAGATGAAGTGTTCACAGTTTCGTACAAAATGTGAAGACATTGTTCAAGATCTGACAGAGAAAAGGCAACAGTGTCAAACAGGAATCCTCAAGTGGCTGTTTACTCGCATGCTTTTCATATTGACACGCTGCACAAGACTATTACAGTTCCAGAAAGACAGTGAACCAATTGATGAGAAGTCTCTTCGTAAATTGAAAAAATGTCTGGAAAGTGTCCCTTCTGTTGATATGAGCTGGGCTGCCAAGCGTGGGATTGCTGATTCTGATAGTGGTTATGCTTTAAATCAGAAAGTTGATGTAAAGCAAAAGTTGCAGGGACAAATTGCTGCGTCTTCTCTCCCTGCAGAAATATATTGCTGCTCTGAACAGCCAACTGATCAGAGTGACTTAAATTCCAACAAGGATTCTCTGTTTTTGGAACAAAAGTTGCAATCACAAAAATCCAAAAATGACTCAGTTTCACAAGTGCAACATTTTTGTCAGGGCAATAACAGGTCTGCTGGGAATATTAGTTACAATCAGAACTGTAGGTCGCTTCATGAGCAGGGACAAAATTTAGATGATCCTATTGACAACCAGGGGCGAGTTCTAGACGGATCTGATTTAGTAATCTGTAGGATATGCGAAGAAATTGTTCCAATTTCTCATCTCGAATCCCATTCTTATATATGTGCATATGCAGATAAATGTGACTTAAATTTCCTAGACATAGATGAACGCCTCTCAAACCTTGAAGAGATACTGGAGCAGATTATCGACTCGCGCAATATGAATTTTCATCCATCATATGGCAGTCCTGAAAATTTGAGAGTACAAAGTACAAACTCTGTCATTACTGAAGGTCAGTCTCCCAAAATAAGTGAATGGAGAAATAGAGGTGTTGAAGGGATGTTTGAGGACATACATGAGATGGACACTGCCTTTATAGATGATTCTCACTCCCCCTCTGTTAACTTTAAAGGCCACTTGGGTGCAAAGCTACCCAACCATGGTGCATCCTCACCAGCTGGGAGCATGACATCGATTTCCTCCGCAAATACCCCCAGGGCTGGTCATTTTGATTCCTTCTGGTTAGAGCACAACAATCCTTCTGAGCTAGAAGATGTCCAGCAGGTTAGTTGGTTCTAGCAGAAGTTTTTTATTTAGAAAACCTTCTTCTATCTCAGAAATGAAACTTACATGGAGAGCAAAGTTAGATTCTGAGACTGCACAATCTACTTCACCAGCAATATCATTTATCAAGAATTGGTTTTACTTTCCATTTTAGAGGGTTATCTTGTGCCTCTCACTTGTAGCCATTGATTCAACTGCTTAATCAAGCTTTGAATTTGTCATGGTTACAATTGAAAAAAAACTAATTCTAAAGAAAAATGTAGAAACAATCTTAAGTTGGTGGCCAACACCCTTCAATTGTTTGAAGCTCGACCTAGTTTGAGCATTTGAGGTTTGTAATCATGTCATGGATGGTTATGTTTCTTTAATGGGGTATGAAACTTTCTTTTTCTCCTAAATTGGATCATTCATGGTAGCCAACTCTCCATGATAGCAGTTTTTGAAACTCACAACTTGTGCTATGCATTTAGTGTTTAATGATGGCATCCTTATCAATTCTTTCTTTTGAGATTATTTTATGGCAGTGAAGCATGTTAACTATTCTTTCTGGTAATTTATTAGCATTTCTTTTAGTATATTTATTAGTATTTTTCAAGCATTCAGTTCTTGTTCCTTATAGACATAGTTATTCTTACAAGGTTAAATGAAGACTGAATCTGCACTTTATCATATATATATTTTTTTTCCGGCAGATGATTGACCTGGCAGACATAGCACGCTGTGTGGCAGGCACCGATCTTTCAAAAGAAGGGTCATCTGAATTTTTGCTCGCTTGTATGCAAGATTTGCAGGATGTTTTACAGCATAGCAAACTCAAAGCTCTTGTAATTGACACTTTTGGAGGCCGAATAGAGAAACTTCTGCGGTAATTCAAGAGTATTTGAAAGAGATTTCTTATATTACTACAACCCTCGAGTTGTTGAATTATTCATGTCAAATTTCCTATGACATATGCAGGGAAAAGTATATACTTGCTTGTGATTTAATGGATACAAAAAGTCCAATTATTGATGAGAGATCTAAGGAAAACTTGAGACTTCCATTTGATAATGCATCTCAAAGCAGTGCGGCATCGACACCTGTGCATGTATCAAATAAAGAGCGGACGAGCATTGATGATTTTGAAATCATTAAACCAATTAGTAGAGGTGCCTTTGGAAAAGTCTTTCTTGCACGCAAACGAACAACAGGAGATCTATTTGCAATAAAGGTAAAAAATCAATGCCAACCCCAGTTGGTTTGCAAGTGAGGCATATGCAAGTTGTTCTTTGTTTGGAAATTTTGCAGCAAGCTCCATGTTTCTAATTGATTTGTGCTCAATGTTAAAAAAATAGAGGCCAATGCATAAGTACAAGAGCTACATGCTGGTACCAGGTTGATGAGTTGAGACAGAAAAGGTCTGATGCAGCACTTGATTATATAAATGAATACATACCATTGCAGCAAAATGACATTTTTTTCTTGAACTTAAAGGCACTACAGAATGTAGAAAAAGGCTAAAAAATCACGGATCAAGTTGGGGAGGTTAGGAGAATTAGCTAAGCTAGGTGGTAATTAAAGTTTAGCTGTAAGAGCTAGAAATGTGACTTTAATATGTGCATTTTAATGTGTTCTCCACCTTATTGCTAATGTAAAACAATTATCACCTATCAGCTCTACCAAACAAAGCCTTAAATCTTAGCAGTTTAATTCTACCCATATCACTTATTGAACAATGGGTCATTATGGAAGCTACGCAGCTTGGTGTAATCTATAAATCTTTGTGTTCTTCATAGGTCTTTGTCAAGCACTAAAAAGCATTTCCATTTATCCATTATTCTCATGGAATGTACCAGGAAGTAATTGCTCTACAAATTTTGCATTTCTGTTTTCCATTATTGGTCAACTATTTTGGTATATATTCTCATAATATAATGCCTTTTGTAGGTGCTCAAGAAATTGGATATGTTACGCAAGAATGATGTTCAGCGCATATTAGCAGAGCGTAACATATTGATAACAGTTCGGAATCCATTTGTGGTAATGTTCAAGTCTTGATTGCTTTTGTATTTACATTGAACTTGAGCACTCCCACAACCCCTTTTATTGGTCGTTTCCATACCTTCTTGAACCTGCTTTCTATCATTAGCTAGCCAATTAAAAATGATGGTCAATATTTTCTTTCTAGAACTTCTGAACCTCTGTATTTGAATGGGCTATAAAAACATGGGTCTTATCATTGCAGGTTCGATTTTTTTATTCATTCACCTGCAGAGATAACCTGTATCTCGTTATGGAGTATCTTATTGGAGGTGATCTATACTCTTTGCTGAGAAAAGTTGGTTGCCTTGAGGAAGATATAGCTCGTATATATATTGCAGAACTGGTCTGTTAGAACAAAATCATGAATGTCTTTATATGCTTATTTTAGTTCTGTATCTCAACTTAAATAGCTTATGTCTGTTCCAGGTTCTTGCTTTAGAGTATCTCCATTCTCATGGAATTGTGCATCGTGATCTGAAACCAGACAATATATTGATTGCACATGACGGGCACATCAAGGTCTGGTCTTTAAAGTTCACAATTTTACTGTTTCTACATGTACAAATTGTTAAAATCATTAATAAGCCATATTTGCATGTGTCTCCTTGGAATGTGTGCATCTGTGCAGGTGGTGGATGTGAGCACATACACTGTGTGCATTTTTTATGATGCACACTTGCATAAATAATTGTTGTTCTCAATCCGCTCGCATGGGGGATAATAGTTTATATTTATATATATTCTCTTGGTTGCAGAATTGACCTAGTGCACTTTCAAATTTGCTTTTGCACATATATTATTGCGCTTTTTAGGAACTGGAGTATTGAATGAATCTATTGGCTAAAACATTTGGAAACATCCTTTTAGTTTTCTTGCCAGATAGGTGATTCCCATCTAATATGCATCAAATAAAATGTCCATATTTATCCCTATATCTTGTAGTTTTGAGTGTTCTGCATCAGCTTCAGTTCTTGCTACTGGTGATGTACTAATGATTGCGTATGTGACCAGCTTACAGATTTCGGATTATCAAAAATTGGCCTTATAAACAGCACCATGGATTTATCAGGACCTGATACAGATAGAAATGCATCTTCAGATCCTCCTAATCCAAATGCTCAACAAACAGAGGACAGAAATCGGCACTCAGCAGTTGGGACGCCTGACTATCTTGCCCCTGAAATTCTTCTTGGAACTGAGCATGGTTACTTTCTACCTAAACTAATATTTATATTCATCTCAACTTTACCAGGCAAGTGAAGTTGCCTTCTGGCATTCATGCAGGTTATGCTGCAGATTGGTGGTCTGTTGGAATAATCTTATTTGAATTTATAACTGGAATTCCACCTTTCACTGCTGAACGTCCTGAGGTATGTTTATATTTAATGTTCTCTTGATTTTCCTCGATGCTGTTAGTGGACATAATTTCTTTATATTACTCAAAAAAGATACTCTGTGCTCAAAATTAATTGTGTTAAGTTTTTTGTCTTGTCATGGTCACAGATGATCTTTGACAACATTCTTAATAGAAAAATCCCTTGGCCTTCTGTTCCTGATGACATGTCATATGAGGCCCAAGACTTGATCAACAGGTTGGCAATCAGCTTTGAATTTGTAAGATGTCGATAAATGACTTTTATTTTCTCCATCCCTTGACACAATGGAATTTATCTTAGTTTCTAATTCACCTTTTTTTTTAAGAAACTGACAAGTGTTCCTATATATTAAATAAGGCTTGGAACTATTACTGACTATGGGATGCTACCACCAGAAGATTATTGATAGCTCAAATAGATAGAAGTCCTGGACAAGAAAAGTATTGATTATTTGGGTAAACATCAATCATAAATTGCAGGGTGATCTTCCCTACTCACTTGATGCTTAAAAACAGGAAGTTGCAGATTTGCAAGTTCAGATCTTGTGCATGCAAGTGTTTAGGACAGTGCTTGATAATTTTAGAAGCTTGTATCCTGTAGCTTTAAATAAATTACACTGATAATGAGACTTTTATATACCCTTATATAATTCAGTGTCAACTAAGGGTGCGTTTGTTTATTGGAAAGTGGTTTCCGGGAAACCACTTTCCAAACTTTCCTGTGTTTTTTCTTGGAAACGGGGCCTATGGCTCTGGTATAATGCAAAAATCGACTTCTTTGCATAATCATTATAATCATTCTCATTTTTTTCTCCAAGATTTATGATGTCCAAGTCCAACCATTTATAATTTTTACTCATGGAAACCTGGCAACACCATACCTTAGCTTCAACATCACCCTCATCAATGTTATTTTCATATTTATTTTTCATTACCTTGTAGCTTTTCAGGTAATGAAATGCAAATTCTACCATTTTGATGTGATGGAGGATTTGTTTAGCATTCACATTTTACTACCTATGCCTTGAAGTTGCTATTTGTGTACACTGTAGTACAAGTTATCATCAAAGAATGGACTCAACTTTACACTGCCATATTACTCATTCAGCTTCAATTCTTTTCTATATAGGTTGATTATTCATAATCCAAGTCAACGGTTAGGAGCAAATGGATCGACAGAGGTTGTATTTTACTGTATACCTTTGTTGATTAAGAATCAAATATTTTCCCCGGGCTACTAAAACTCGAAAGATGACCTAATGAATTTTCAAATTGGCTTTTATTGTGCCTTGCTTATGAAATCTTATAGGTCAAAGCACATCCTTTTTTCAGAGGAGTTGATTGGGACAACCTTGCTCTGCAAAAGGTGTGAATTCATACCGTCATATTCATAATGGGAGGTTTAGATTCATAGTTCTCAAGTTCAAAATGACCAAAAATCATGCTGTCACTCTATTCCCCCTACATTGTCACTTGTATCCTTGCAAGCAGAAGTTTTTGTGGAGTTTATGAGTTACAATTACCTTATTCAAGTCATTTGATGCTGGAACAGGAATCAAAGTTACCCAAAAAAGTTATTTATGTGAAGATTAGGTCAGCCGGAGAATATTACTAATCAAGAATGTGCTGTCTCAAATCTGATTGTATCAAAATCATCCCATTATAATCTCTTCTGGGCTTTTCTTACAATGTAGATAATCCAATATATTCCAAGTGCAAATACCTGACATCATTTGTGCATAGTGAAAATGCTTTCTTCTGAGGCCAAGTTCAACAAGTATACAAGTACTAATCCCGTTTGCTTAGTGGAGCTGTGGCATCAACTAGCTCGCTCCATCCTGTTTTTATGTTTCTATATGTGCATAAAAATATTATGCATGCCTGACTATAAAACTTTGAAAGACACCAGCAAGATTTTTTTATAAATAATTTCGCTGGAATCTGCTGTTTATTGCTAAGTGGAGCTATGGCATCAACTAGGCCACTCCATAATGTTTTTATGTTTCTATATGTGCATAAAAAAATTATGCATGCCTGACTTTAAAACTTTGATAGATACCAGCAAGATTTTTTTTTAAAATAATTTCACTGGAATCTGTTATTTATTGCTAACTTTTCTATCACTAATTTTGTCCATAGGCTGCCTTTGTTCCAAACCCTAACAGTGTAGATGACACGAGCTATTTTGTGTCAAGGTTTCCTCAAATGTCTGTTGGAATGCCAAATGATAAAGCTAGTAGCCATTCTGTCAGCGACATGCATGACTCATCTTCAAATTCTGGTGTTGAGGTAGGAAACCTAATTTATCTTCATGATTCTGCTAAGTTCTGGGATCTTGCTTGTACTATTTGAATCAATGGATTTGGTCTGCCCCCCACCCCTCTGGCACAAAACAGGGAACAGGTGGCTGGTCTTTGAAAATATTAGCGGAAGGATGTCTTATATTTATATTTGCAGTAATAGTTGGTTTGATAATTTTTATGGATACTACATCAAGGAGTTATATGAGAATTGGGCATTTATCCATTGCATGATATTGTATTTTCAAGATTTTTACGGCAAAGTCTTTTCATGACAAATTTTATTATCAGCTACAAGTGTTGTTGCATAGACTTGAGTGATTGCATGAAGATTACTTTTTCTGTCATTGCTAGACTCGCATTAATGGCGCTAATCTAGTCTCTACAACACTTTATTTTTTTCTTTTTTCTTTGGTCGAGAGCTGATGTCTCTTGTCCATTTTCATATGAATGCTAGAAGTCATGATTGTAATTGTTTCATTGTCTTATATTTCTTTTGCCAGATGGATGAATGTGGTGACCTTGCAGATTTTGATTCTTCTCCACTTGATCTCTCATTGATAAATTTCTCTTTCAAGGTAAGCTAACTTGCAAGTTGCTAAAGATGAAATGTTCTAATTTATTGAATTCCTGTACATGGTATGACCAACTTTGGGTGGATATCCAAAAGTTTTAGTACTGAAACACATGCTTTGCTCAGTCACTCACACTTACTATCCACTAGATGAGAGTTTTGGGGAAAGGGCAGAATAATCATGGACCTTGTTGGATTATCATGTTCCTGGGTGCTGCTGGCTATAGGGTGTTATCTTTTACACTCTAATTTTTTGCAACTGCTGCTATAGCTTGTTTAAACATTTGGATGATGTAAATTTTCGTGTTGCAAGAGGCTTGTGAAACATAATTTCAGACTCCCCATGGAAGGTTGTTTATTTTTTAAACGAGGTCAGTGAAGATGTAATTTTGATGCAGAATCTGTCACAATTGGCGTCCATCAATCATGACGTGCTCTTAGGAAAGGATCCTGCAAAGTTCTCTCCATCTAGAGCTGCGCCAAACACATAGTTTACTGTAGTGTTCCGTGATGGATACATTCTTACAGGTAGCAGTGTTCACAACGATTATTCGCTAGGGAAATCAAGTGAGAGGAGCAGCAATTGTTACTCAGTCCTCTCCCCCTCGTATAAATCGCAGCTCATAGCTTTGATCATGTAGGAATGAAATGGGAAGATGTCCTTTCTTTTTGTAAATATATAGTTAAATCAAAAGAAAAGCATTATTCTTTTTCATTGCTTTAATTTAGTTGAGAATTCACCGACTGAATTTGTTGGGACGAAAGCAAGCACTCCCTGGAAATGTCAGAAATCTCTTTTTTGCGGTCCTGTTTGAGATCGTTACTGAAATCTCTACCTGTATTCTTCTTTTCCTGCTGCTCCAGTTCCATCGATTCAACAGAACATGGAAGGGGGAGGCGGAAAGGACGTAGATGAATGGGACATCAGGGGTTTTATGCAAACTCCATGGTAAAAGGTTTACGCGGCCATTAACAGCAAATTCTCCACTGGCAGCAGTAGTTGAGTTGAAAAACATTTGAAATGACATCAGAAAGTGCCATGAGGCCATATGGAGCACAGAAGGTCGCAAACAAGGACTTTAACAGCAAGACGAGTAGAATAAGAACTCTATTGATCTTTCAGTCGACAAGCTAAACACATTGCAAAGAACTGCAAGCATTCATGCATTTCAAGACATCTTATACAGTAATAACGACGGCTCCTAGAAAAAGGCCAAACACCAACACATGTTAATCAATGAGTTGAGACCGCTAACCAGCTCGTCAGTGTACCTCTGGCAAGAAAAGCATGATGGGAATATAATAAATTAACAATAAATTACTCAATTGCTGCAAGTTGTGCTGCTAAAAGGAAATGCAGAAACTTCTTGACAAGATAAACAAGCAGATAAAACTTGCAAAATTATATAAATCAAGAAATCCGAGTTGACCGGGACAGATGTAGTGGCGGATAGAGAATTTATCCGAACCATCTCCCAACCGGGTTTATTTATAAAGATTTGTGGGGAAAAAACACGACAAGATTCTATTTCTAGCCCTAAACAGCCAATCCCTGCCTCCCTCAAGCTCACAATTCACTCGTCACAATCCACAGCAGATCCCTCTGGTTGAGTGCCATCGCCGGCCACCCACCGCTCTTCACTCCCCTGTCCTCATTCCTATAACGTCTTCACCCAAAACAGAAGCATCCAGCGTCTCCAGCACCAACAGGTACTCATTTAGCGGAATAACATTTTGATATTCATTGTTATGGGATGACGGAAATTTTACATCAGTTTTTTAGCGCGCTTGAATTAGATTCTTTGGAAATTATCTTCCAATTTGCCGAGAACTGCAAACAACAGTGAATTTTTGTGAAATTGGCTTTTAATACTGAATGTGTATTTTACGAGACAATTTGAGATTTTGTTGGATTACTGTTTAGTGTCTATACTCAACAGAATTTGCAATCAGTACCTTGTCTTGCTGATACTAATTGATTTTGCTTTAATGTAGCACAAGTTGCCTTTAATCAACAGTTTCTTGATTTTCGATTTGTTTACAGAAATCTTATTTTTATGATGCATGGAAGATTTTAATTTTCAATATAATGCGGAAGTTTCATGGAGGATTTTAATGATTTTATACAAGGATTTGAAGTTCGAACTATATTTGATGGTCTTATGATCTATAGATGGAGATGTAATTTAATTTAAGCTTGGACTTTATCTTTGAGAAATTGATTTAAAGAAAACCGGATCAGGTCGGGTGCCCAGCTACTAGACGGGTGGTGGATGCAAATATTCTGAGTCAGAATTAGGTGGTGAAAAACCCGTCCCCAATCCGATCCATTGCCATTCCTAGTTGTTTAGCCAAAAAAAAAAAAAAAAAAAGGAAAGAGATTGGCCCGCTTAATTTTCTGATTCTACAGTTTCTGAATATTTTAATTTCTTGCTTGAATTTGTTTTCGTTTGTCTTTAATTTAATTTTGTTTTTGGCTGTTTTTTTTTTTTATGGAATTCAATCAGTATCCATTTTGTTTTAGACGTATCAAAATTTCTTTAACTTAATTAGGAAATGTACTTGAAATGGTAGGATATTAAACCCGAAGTCAGCTCTTTCAAATATTAACAACGTAATAACCTCTCATCTTTCTCAACAGATCTTTTCAGTATCCTCTTTTATTTGAAGTGACTTTAACAAAATCAGCTTGACTCTAACTGGTTATTTGAAATGACTTTAACAAAATCAGCTCGACTCTAACTGGTTCCCACAAACCTCCTGTAGTTTTCAGGCTCAAGAGCTATGAACTGGGTTCAACGGAAGATCTACCTCTATAATGTCACTTTTGGTCTTTTCATGTTGGATTGGTGGGAGCGTTACCTTTTCAGTATCCTCTTTTATTTTATTTGATCAGATAGATCTGTTTTATTTCATCTTTCTGTTTTAATTCATTTTGAATTTTGAATATAGAATTCGAGTTTGTGAGTTCCTGAACTTTGGCAGATATTCTGGTGATTGTGTTGATGTGGTTCATTTTCTACAATGGATCGCGATATGTCACTGACTTTTGCAAGAGGTAAGTGGCATCAATACTCTCACCATCTTTGAATTTGAATCGCTAGAAATTGAACTTTCTGAACTTGGAATTCTTTCAGATATAACTTTTTCAAAACTCGATCAATCCCTGCATATCTAACTTGATTTTTCTTTAAAGATTCGATTAGACCAAATCTGAGTCCAGTTGATTTAATATCATATTGGGGGCAATCACTTGCTTTTAGCCACCATAGTTTAGTTGTGTCGTAGAGAAGGGATTGGATTAACTGGTCGCAATAGATAGTATACACACCCTTTGAGCTCTGGATATTTGGCATGCTTGAAGAATTCATAGACTGGATTTAATACATTCCTTTGCTAGATTGGATTATTATTCTTTCCACTTGGCTAAGGAAAAGGGTACTCGAATACCCTCATAGATCCATCCAGATCTTTACCAAGATTTATGCTTCCAGTGAAACTGGAAGTTCTAGACTTTGCATCTGGACCTCCCATTGAGTTTCTTTCATCGAAGCCCTTATTTTCGCTCTGTTGAAATCTGGGGATATTAGAAGCTATGCCCATGTATGTTTACAGCAGTACTAGGCCAGTATCTTGAGATTTAGCTGTCACCTGAGAAGTTAGGGCTTTAGTTCAAGCAATCTCGCTGGTCCAGTATCCATTTTGTCAGGAATTTAATGACTTCGGCTCCAAATCCTCAAAAGACAAATCTTTTCTATTATTCTGTTGTGTTTGAATTTTTTACTTCTTACTGCATTCCACACCCCTTCCCACTGTGCGCCATGAAATGAAAACATTCTAGAGGATTGTTTGGGCCGACGATATCTCCTTTAAAAAATTGGGGAACATAATGTTGCTGTCCGTTCAAAATATTCAAGCAGGCACTGTAAGATGATACTAAAATGCTGCTTCTTGTCCCTAAATTCATTCTTTTTTCTAAGAAATAGAAAATTGCAGTCTGATTCCTCCCCTTGATTTCAGGCACCTAGGGTGAATCCCGGTAACGTGAACGGATCACAAGGGAAAAAGCGATAGTGGCATGCTCCTGGATCTAGTCCGACATGAAAATTTCACCTTTAGTGCTCTTCTTGGGCTTGATTATGCACCATCTTTGTAATGATTACAAATCTCGGTCTTAATTTTTTGCAAGGATTCAAGAATGCATTCTTCTCTATAGTGATCGTGAAACTTTTCCGATCAATTGCAATTTGATGGAATTTCGTGTTCATGTAGCTTCACAAACTGAATCTTCCTGGCGTTTCTGTTTGGTAGGTATTGTGATGCATATATTTTTTGAAAGTATTTTATGCTTTAATACACTTGAAAATACATTAAATATACTGTGCATTAAAATTACAAAAAAAATAAAATCAATTTAATATTTTTCAAGATAAAATACTTTTAACCACTGCAAATTCAAAAAATAGATTGAAAAACAATTATGAATTATAGATTTTTTTAACCAAGCTTTCAATAAAGTTTCAAGTGCAATCCATGCAAAATTATTAATTAACCAAACACTTTCACCTATATAGTTGAGATAAAATGCAAACTGCAGTACGACAAAAACAAACAGAAACTACCACCTGCATACGTGCAGCTTTGAACCTTTGAAAAAAGCATTGCAGCCTGCTGCTGCGAGCTTGGAAATCAGTTCTAACGCCTCGACCAGCACGTGGTTGCAGAGTGAATAGAGAAAAGGAACCAACACGAGTGGTAGAAAGATAACTTTTCAACATTCAGTTGAGCGTGAGGTACTGCAAACGCAATCCATTCATTTCAAGACATCTTATACAGTAATAACGAAGGCTGCTAGAAAAAGGCCACACACTAACACATGTAATCAATGAATCGAGACCGGTAACCAACTAGCCACCGCACCTCTGGCAAGAAAAACATGATGGGAAAAGAATAAATTAACAATAAATTACTCAATTGCTGTACGTTGTGCTGCTAAGAGTAAATACTGAAATTTCTTGACAAGATAAACAAGCAAATAAAACTTACAAAATATTCCAACTTCACAAAAATAATGAGAAACCCATGGAAAGTTAATTTCTCTGCCTTTGTGCATATATACGTGAAGTCATCCATCTCCATCTTCTAACTTGCTATCAAAAAAACCAATCAGACAGGAACAGACAAGCCCTTCTTTGCCATGCTATCGAGGACATCATTCAGCGCTTGACACAACCCAACAATCTGCAAAATAATGTAGAAGACAAGGGTTCAGAGCTGCTCATATGTAGTATATGAAGCAAATTGAAAAGCAACCTAGCACTGGTTAAATTCCATGAAATTTGTAATCATGGCAAGGAATCACCTGTTGATCCCATTGTTGCAGCTCTTCTGTGTCATCCTCAAAATGTATGACAGCTTCGACCTAGCATAAGAAGGTATATTAGATGCAGCAATGCAAAATGAAGGAAGACAAGGTTCCTAAACTTGCTAGGAAACAGATGGAGAGCGAGCCCAAGGCTAAAAAAGCAAATAAGATTTAACCCCCAGACAGTTTAAATTTGATGTGATGGGAGCAACACGGTACCAGTAGAACATATTAGTTTTGTTGCAAAACAGGTGGTTGCTAGCAGGAAAAAAATGATGAAATGAATGAGGCAAGCCACAACAAAAGCTCAACTATAGTATAATAAAAAATAGGATAAAAATGATCCCAAGTCCATCATGGTCCTCAAAATGATATGTAGTCTGAATATCAAAAGTGTGAAATTTAGAAATCCACAATCAGAATTTCATAGTTCATACCTGATCAATCGTTCCCCTCATTCTATCCTCGTAAATCATTCTTGATGCTATCTTCTCTGCCTGCAAAGCAAAGTAAATATGTTCAAGCTCCAAAAACGATAAGCACTGTTAAAGCATATTCTGAGGAAAAAAGAAGAGGAAAATGAAAGGACAGAACCAACACTAGCAGAGACTTGATATTCAAAGCATGACCCAAATAAGCAAGCATCATAAAGCATTGCAGATAAAGAAACGAGTAAAACAAGATTAAATAGGCACAAAATTTCTAGTATGCATGCTCTTATCATCTGAGACGCACCAGTCAATGGATGGATCCAAGAATATGGAAAACCCATAAAAATTCATAGGAAGACCGAACTCCCATCAGATTTCAAAACATAACATCAAAGGAGGAAATATTTAAGGAAAACATGGCATGCAATATGATCAGTAGAACATCAATTAAGT
>Ga0325400_1001052_pt1 | contig 22202 bp, 16 predicted proteins | sample PopdelMetagenome_2_FD_205662 | JGI IMG/M metagenome (GOLD analysis project Ga0325400, IMG submission 205662) | Populus deltoides microbial communities from Bellville, Georgia, United States - Xylem-PdKOR-R1 | ecosystem: Host-associated > Plants > Phyllosphere > Stem > Wood/Secondary xylem...
CGTAGGTGTGTTTTTACCTATATCTGTCTTCAATTTTATGAACTGAACTCGTACATTTTATTTAACTCTACCGAGGACTCAAGTGCTTTAATAACTTCATAATTACATCGCGTGGGATGCAACCGATATTATTCACTCCCTCACCAAACATCCTTCATGGACTTATTTATTTTTTTAAAAAAATTATTTTAATTTTTAAAGTTTTATTTTGGATAATTTAATTTTAATTGAAGGTCAGTTAATTTAGATTTATTTTGGAATAGATTTATCATGACTCTTAAGATATTTTGAGTCAAAATAAGTTGAAAAATAAGTTTTGTGTAAAAAATATTAAGCCATGATTTTTCACTCACTACAAAGGCTGAAATCTAGGCAAATCAGATGAGACGTTGTTCAATATGCAATGCATCATCTATTTGTTTTTTTTAAAAAAATCATGTCGTTCGCCTAACTGCAACTAAAAAAAAAAGGACTTAGTTGTGCAGGCATTGAAAAAATGGGGTCGGTGGGCTCGCTTTGTTTGATAGGCCCAGTAGCGCTTAGCCTTTGTTTTTTTTTGTTTTTTTAAATTAATGCTTTTTTTATGTGGTTTTTTCTCTAATTTTTTTTTATTTATATTTAAACTAATACCCTTTCTGTCTTTTATTTTGTTTAGAAAGCCTATTTTACATGAAAATTTTTTTTGTTATGCATTTAAATTTTAAAAAGTTTTTCTGATTCATCTATAATATTTTTTTTATCTTTTGTATAGATGGAATTTATTTTAGAAAATAAAAAATTATTTTTATATAATATTTCTAATATGTGCAGTCTTACATAATGTTTTTTTATCATTTTATTTTATTCAATCAATTTAATTTGTGTCACTATTTCTATTATCATTTGCTTGAATAAAAAAATTATTTTAATAAATAAATTTAGCAGACACAACTAGGTAAATGTCACAGCTTGTGAGATTAAATATCTTAATCTATATGTCTCTTATTTTTTTTCTTAGTCATATTTATTGGTTTTTATTATTATTTATTAACATATATAGTTCTCGATGTATTTGATTACGTGTATGCATATTTTTTGGATATTTAAGGGTTAATGTGGAGCCTAGAATTGTTAGTAGTTTGCAAGATAAGCATATTGAATTTGATTATGATACATTAGCTAATATTTTGGGTATTTCAAATGAAGGACCTAGAGTCTTTGAGATTAAGATAATACCTATAATTGATGGTTTTGTTTATAATGAGGCTATTATCTTGCATATTGGTTCTCATGACTTTGCTCCTAGAGCAAAGATTAAGAGTCAAGACTTGCTACTATAACCTAGGATAATTCATATGATCATTATATATAATATTTTCTTTAAGAAAGGGCAATATGATGAGGTCACATTTATGGCCATGTGCTTGATTGATTATACGATGAAAAATATGATCATGACACATGATAAAAAAAACAAAAGTCTTTTCCTTACAATTAATGCTTTAACTTTCTTTTTGAATATTTTGAGATATTACTGACAGGCATGGATAAGACATCGTTTTCCAAGTTCATGGAGACATATAATAGAACCCTTACTAAGCTAATAATATACTTGGTTGAGAATAAGTTTTTAAACATGTTTTATATGAAGAACATATCAACAAGCATGATGAAAATCCGAGAAGGAAGCAAAGTGAAGATTTAGTTTAAGTATTCATTTTAGTGCTCTATGTAAATGTTTAAATATTACTTGATAGCACAATTAAAAGAATACACACACTTCACTCTGCATGTATTAAAGAATTGATTGTACTATTTATTCAATGCATATAGGTGTGTTTTTACCTATATTTGTCAACAATTTTATGAACTGAACTCATACATTTTATTTAACTCTCAAAGTACTTTCACTACTAGAATATTTATATTTACATCCATTCGATATTTGTATTACTATTATGTCAGTAATTAATTTACTGATGGGACTATGAATGCATATGCTATGTCGGTAAAAATTTTATCAATAATTTTTTGTTAATTTATGAGTCTGTCGGTAATAAAAAATATTATTACCAATGGATTTACTGACTGGAAAAGCACGTAAAAAAAATTAATCGCTTCATTCTGTCGATATTTCCCTCGGGAAACTTTTCATATAACCAACAGAAATACCGTATACAATTCCATCAGTGATTATTTAAAAATAAAATAAAATAATAAATATAATGCAAAAATAAATACAAAAAAAAATCTTATCTTAATATAGTTGTGAGTGAAGCTGAAAAGAGAAAAGAAAAAAAGATGAGAAGACATACCTAATCGTGGAGGAGAAGAGAAGGAGTTGAGGAGAGGAGAGAAGAGAAGAGAAAAAAAAAGGATGTTTGTGTTTTTTACTTAAGAGGAAAAGAGAAGTAGAGGAGGAGGAGGTGTGTTTTGTTGTGAAATGATGGATTCTAGTCTTTATATTTGGGCATTTTATCAATAATTTTACCGAAAGAGAATTAAATATTGATATTTTTAACCATTCCATCGGTGATTCCTTCTGTAATATTTAATTTAAAATTTCAATTTAACCAAAAATTTTCAAAAACCATCAAATATCACTGACAACTTTTCAATCCATTGGTGATTCTGTCTGTAATATTTAATTTAAATTTTCAATTTAATCAAAAAAATTCATAAACCCACCATATAACATCGATGACTTTTCAATACGTCGGTGATTTCGTCTTTAAATAATAATAATTAACAGTGTAATTGAGAAGTGAACAGTTCCAGAACTCCTTGAAAAATACTGATTTTCATCAGTGATTCCCTTTGTAAATGACATGATGAATAATGTCAGGGAGAAGTGAACAGTTTATCAACGAGTTTACAGATGGATTTTACCGATGGTATTAATACCGTCGGTATAAATAACATGTTATCGTACTTTTTGGCTTTGTTTTAATTCTTTCTTTTCCCACTGTAATTCTCTTGGTATATACCGGGAGAATATTTTCGTCGGTAAAATTCACTGTAATTTACCGACGGAAATATTTCGTCAATGTTTCTATTTGTATTTGTGAATTTTCTAGTAGTGTTTATTAACTTCAAAACTAAATCACGTGGGGTGAATACTATGTAGCCAACATTGTTCACCCTCTCACAAAACATTGGTGATGACCCTGTTTATTTTTAAAAAATTATTTTGGTCCTCAAAGTTTTATTTTGGACAATTTAATCCTGATTGAAGGCCAATTGATTTGGATTTATTAGGCAAGGGTGTAATTGGAAGAATAAGAACCAGAATTAAAAACGCCCCAAACATGGGTGGCGTGCCAGAAGTTTCGGGAAAGACACACTTTGGTCTTCTAACTTTAAAAATAACACGAATAATACGATTTTGTTGCCTTAATTTTTTTCAAATTCAATCTTGGTACAAAAGTTCTTTTTGTTAATTTTTAGTTCCTGGTTGAGAGAGCAAAGATAAAAGTCGCCGAATTCCAGCGGTAGAAAGAGAAAAATATCATTGACATCGATTTAAGCCACCAAAATAATCAATGTTTGTGTCAAATTGTTCCATTTGATGAGGAAGTATATGTTAAGTGTTTTTATTACCTTTTATAAGTTAGTAAAAAAATAGATTTAAACTCGGTTTGATTTTGGTTTCTTGATTTTGGTTTTTGGGACGTTTTTTTGAGATCATGGATAGATTTATCACAGCTGCTAAGATGTTTAGGGTTAAAAATTTTAAGCCTTAATTTTTCAGCCACCATAATGGCTAAAATCTAAGCAAATAAGATGATATGTTATCTGCCTGAGCAGGCAATGAATCATTTTATTTGTTTTTTTAAAAAAAATTATGACATCCACCCTAGTTACAACTGAAAAAAAAGGCATAGTCTCGCGGGACTTGAAAAAATGGGCTCGCCTTGCTTAATAGACCTAGTTGTGCTTGGCCTTTTTTTTCTTTTTTTCTTTCTAAATTATTTTTTAAAATTAATGCTTTTTTATATGGTTTTTTCTCTAATTTGTTTATTTATATTTAAATTAATATCTATTCTCTCTTTTATTTTGTTTAGATAGCCTATTTTACATGAAATTTTTTTTTTGTTATGCACTTAAATTTTGAAGAGTTTTTCTGATTCATCTATAATTTTTTTTTTATTTTTTGTATAATGAAATTTATTTTTTAAAATAAAAAACTATTTTTAAATAATATTTCTAATATGTGCAATCCTGCATAATGTTTTTTTTTTCATTTTTATTTTATTGAATTAGTCTCTTATTGTTTGCTTAAATAAAAAAAATATTTTAATAAATAAATTTAGTTGACAATGTCTTTGCTTGTGAGATTAAATATGTTGATCTACATTTTTCTGTCATTTTTTTCTTTTTTATTTTTAGTCATTTTTATAGGTTTTTTATTTATTTATTGACACACATAGTTCTTGATGTATTTGATTACATTTATGCATATTTTGTTTTTCACTTAAAAAAGTTTTAGCTACAAAAACGTGTTGAAAAAGCACGTGCATATAATGTTTTTATTAAAAAAAATATATTTTGTAACTCAGTTAATTCTTGGTTTTGTGAAACAAAATACAATTTAATTAATTTAAAATAATTAGAGCTTCAGGAACTAAATTTGAATCATTAGGGACTAATTTGCACCAACAAAGTGGAGCTGTAACAATAATTAGAGCTTCATGTCCATTTTTAAATTTTGATCCCTTAATTTTTTTTCTGATTTAATCTATTTACATTGGTTTTATTTGGGATTTGAATTGATAGTTTATTTTAGTTGTCGTGATACAAAGATCTTACAAAACTAGAATTTCGCATGAACCAGACGACTATTTGGTGTAACCAAATGAAACGATCGATCGTTTTAACCGTCAGTGGAGCTGTAACAACTATAAATGGTTAGTTTTTTAGAGTATATATCATCATTCTCACTACAGGAGTATATATTTTCATTCTCACTATACTTAAACACTTTCTAAATCTATAAGTGTTATTTTATGAGATATTAAGATACTGGAAGTTTCAATTGTAATATCTACTCTATCAAAAGCGTAGATTATGATAACAAATTACATTTGTAAACCTTTGAGAGTTAGAGAAAAACTCATGGTTTTAGTGAAGTATTTTTACTAAGGAAAAAATCTTGAAGATGGCATATCTTCAGGTGAAAGAAAAATCTTGAAGAGAAAATATCTTCAAGTGATGTAAAAATCTTGGTGTGGATTTATCAAGTGGTCATTGTATTGACAAGTTAAAGAATACAATATTTAAGTACGGTTTAATACTTGAGGTGTAGATGTAGGCTTGTCGAACCACATTAAAAATAAGTTTGCAAATTCTCTCCCTTATCTTTTTACTGTAAGCTCTTTAATTATATTATTAGTTATTATATATTTGAATTAATATGTATTATTTGTTAATATTAATGACACACCTAATTCATATCCTTCTTAAGTGTTATAGTCACCTTAATCCTTGAACAACAAAGAATTTTCTAATAAAAAAATATCAGTTTTCATGATGTCTTCGAAAGTGTTATGTCAGATTCTTTATAGTGGTCCAATACTTGTTATTGAATGCTCAATAGGTGGATTTTACTTTTTTTTTTATCTTTTTTTAATTTGATTTTTTTTAATCTTGTCTTTTAAAATTTAATTTATCGAGAATTGAACTTCATCACATTTTTATTTAATTCATGCTTTATTATCAAACAATATCATGAAAACTTTTTAACAATATAGGGTGTATATATTTCTGTAATATTAACATACGTCTATTTTTTGAGTTAATTATTATATTTTTTAAATTTAATTAATTTATTATTATAAATATTATTAAATCAATCATATTTATTTAACCCATTCAATTCCACTAGTAATTTTTTAGTGCTTCTTTGAAAACACCCGGGTCACCTCAGTATTTTTATATATATATATATATATATATATATATATATATATATATATATATATATATATATATTACAAAAAAGAAAAAGGTCGCCAATCTATTATTTCTAACTGCCATCAATTCCTTATTAAAAACACAGCTGACAATTTCACTTTTTCACAGCTTACGGGTCTCTGTTTGTATCCACCGTACGTAACATTTAAAGCTTCTCTGTAGATTTATTAATTGACTCCCACCAGCTCCCTTCTTCCTCTCCTTAATATGCGTTGAAAAAATGGTGTCAACCGGCGACCAAAGAGGTCTTTTTTGTCGTGCATCCACGGCTGAACACTTATGGTATTAAATTAATCCTGTCGGATTTGACATCTCGCCTCTGCTCTCCATATTCGAGTAGTGACTTCACATGGCCCCTATTGGTCTGCTTTAATTTAGCTATCTGTGTTCATGCCGTCTAGTTTTCGGTTGGAGCTCTTATCACCTGTTTGTTTTAGATCGAAAAGTATTTTTGCAGGATAACTTTTTTTTTACTTAAATAATTTTTTTAATGGTTTTAGTGTTGAAATTAAAAATAAATTTTAAAAAAATAAAAAATATATTATTTAAATATATTATTTAAATATATTATTAAATAAAAAATATTTTAAAAAACAACCGATATTATAATTTCAAACACACCTCTAATAACTAGCTACACGTGGGGTGTTCTACTTAGTATGCAATATCATAATGTTGGTGGTAATGACATACTTTAGTATTACAACTTTAAACAGACTTGTAATAACTAGCTACATGTGGTGTGTTGTACTTAGTATGGAATGTCATAATGTTGGTGAAAATAATAGTTTCGGCAATGAATTAAATGAATGCTTGGATGCAAAATGATAGTACTTTAAGGATCTATTGGAGAATAAAGTTGTGATTGCTTTTTAAAGTGTTTTTATTCTGAAATGCATTAAAATAATTTTTTTTATTTTTTTAAATTATTTTTAAGATCAGCGCATCAAAACGATTTAAAATATAAAAAAAATTTAATTTTTAGTAAAAAAATTTTAAATTTTTTGAAAACACAGTTTGACCCGCATTTTCAAACGCTCTCTAAGTGGTGCATTTTATCACAAAAAATAGATATAATAAGAATGGTAGCCAAAGTGATTCTTCCATGTATTATTGTATTGATTTTTTCTTTTTTTAAATTATATTTTGGTAACAGTTGTTTTTCAGAATATTTATCACTTAAAAATACTTCAAAATAATAATTTTTTTTATTTTAAATATTAACATATCAAAACGGTCAAAAAATCATTAAAAATATTAATTTAAAATTAAAAAAAATATTTTTTAAAAAAATACTTTTAAAATAAAAAATAAACAAATTCATTTTTCAAGAGAAAAAAAAATTAAAAGATTATGGAGAGTGATTTGCAGTGTGTTCGTGATTGTTTTTTAAATAACTTTTTATATTAAAATGCATGTCAATGATTTTTTTTTATTTTTAAAAATTATTTTTGACATTAGCACATTAAAACGATCCAAAACATACAAATCATATTACATTTTAACAAAAAAAAATTTAAATTTTTTAAAAACACGATGAACGCATTCCAAATATAAGCTAGTCTTGTCCCCTCTCCTATAATTTCATCTATGCAATCTCGTCCCTTATGTTCCATCTCCTTGCCAACAAATATAAGATGGTTTTGGAGACGAGTCGATTCTGAGAGTAAATTAGCGGCAGTTGGATATTGTGGTTGAAAAGTTTTTGTGAAAAATTTTGATTTTTTTAAAATCAATGTTTTTTATGTTCTCAGTGTATTTTGATGTGTTGATGTCAAAAATAATTTTAAAAAAATAAAAAAAATATTATTTTAATATATTTTAGAAAAAAAACACTTTAAAAAACAATTATTACCACACTCTCAAACACTAGTTGCACTCCCAAGTACTAGTTGTAGAGAGAATGAGTAGTTAGTTAACTGAAAATATCTCTTTTATGTTCCTATAAGTTTATCCACAATCGAAAAGGAAGCACCTAATCCCTTGAAAAGCTAATTCAAAAATGATTGGCCATCCTTAAAAATTTTATTAGGGTTGAAAAATAAACTGAAAATATAGCAAAGATGATGAAAGCAATATCTGATACAAGTTTGATCACACAAAATAAAATAAATTCATTATTCTCAAATCCAAAACTCCAACCATTGCTTCTTGATCCTTAACCCACGAACCACCATTGAAGCCATCCCAATCACCATAACACCAGCCTTCAAATAAGAGCTCGATTTAGAACGTGTTTAGAAGCGTGGTTGCGGTTACTTTTTAAACTGCTTTTCACTCGGAAACATATTAAAATAATATTTTTTATTTTAAAAAAATCAATTTTGATATAGCATATCAAAATAATCTAAAAACACCAAAAAATATTAATTTAAAAAAAATAAAAAAATAAAAAAGTTCAAATTTTTTCAAAAACGTTTTTAAAAAGCAAAAACAAAGAGATCTAAAGAAAACATGCTTATGCTTATGATTTACTGTTGATCGTGGTTTTTTATATAGATTTTCAAGAGATTGAGATTTGGGAGATTAAAGATTTTTAATTTTAGGATTTAGATATTGACATGTGGAGTACAGATAAGAATTCGAGGGATAAAAGACCGACCTCGGAACTTTGGTTCAACACCCTAATTTTTTCCTTTTTCTTTTATGTCTATTAATATTTTTTTTATTGATTTTTTAAATTCATCAAAAAAAATACTATTAATACAAATCAACATTTTAAAACACATGTCATCATCCGGAATACTTAACAACACCTTCAACACTATAATGCTTGGGATATTGGAATATATTAATTGAACTAGACGGTGCTGGATTAAACTCTTATATTGTTTTTAGTATGCATTGGATTGAATAATTTATTTTATTTTATGTTTGGTATACATTAAAAAAGAAACATAATAATACTTTTGTATTGTTTAAAATTTAAAATGTAGATTTTAACATATATTTTAACCCAAAAATTTAATTTATTTTGTTTTTAATATAAAGAATATATATATTGTTTTTAGAAAATCATTATTAGTACTTATTTAAATATTATTTTATTTTAAATAAAATCAACAAATTCTTTTTATGTTAATCAATTCGTTATTATGTTAACCGTAAGTAAAGGGAGACCAAGATCATCTCAATTAAGTGTTTCCATGTTCCTCTGGAAAACCATAACATCATCATGAATACGATGGGGACATCATCTTCGACACTCTTTTAGCCCTTCTCACCCTATTATCATACAACGCCTCTCCACGCGCCGGCCTTTTAATGGTCATGACACCCACCGCACACGACACTAGACACACAACCATCACCATTTTTATATAGCTTATAGTTAATTGATTGATTACATATATTATTGATTTTATTCATATAAAATATATTTATTATTAATAAAAGTTTTATTTATTTTTTATATTTAATTAATGAATCTAATGAATGATTAATAGATTTAGAGTAAATATAAAGTCCGTGAAACAAAAATATTTTGCATAGAATATTATAAAGTTGTTATAATTATGAGATCCCTATTACATCAAAGTATTGTTTCCAAATGTTCCTGAACAATATTCTATTAAGACTGAATATTAATTAGTTGAGACCAACACAATTTATATTCCTTCCTTTATGAATTAAAGTAGATGCTCTCGAAAATTGAGGCATGAAAAATACTTAGAACTTATATGCAGGTACTTGTCAGATGACATATACATTAAACTGACCGGCAAGAGAATTTCATATGGAGAGATCACTTATGTCAATAGAAAAGCTCACGTGATAGTCGTGATCGTTAGACTTGAGATCACCAAGTTAACTTATATTGAAAGTGTTATGCTTTGATCTTGACCATATGTTGTCCTAATTTAGAGTAACAAACAAGTATATATTGGGTATAACATAACTATATGAATGCATTTGGGTAATTAAGAAAGGATTTATCACTCTATGTGAATCAAGAAAATTGTTTCATTTGTTCTCAAATAGTATTGATTGTGAAATTTTTTACCAATATAAAATGAGATTTAAAAGAGTTTCAAATTTTATTTAAATAATCAATAACTATAGTGTGGAGAACTAAAATGATTTAACAAAACACACATACTCCGTGCTATTAATGTCTAAATTAGAATATTCTTGATGAATGAATAATAATTATAATGAGAAACTAGACACTGAAATATTAAATCAAACCCCTAATGACTTTCCTATTATCTAAAGGATCATGACAAGTTGCCAGACATTGTACTTGATCTTCAAATATAAATTAATCAATTGTTGAATTGATAATAAATTATTTTTTAAATTTAATTAATCCTATTTTATTTAGAATTATGATTTATATGTGGACTAACTTATTAGGAAACCTAATGGGTCACACATATAAGAACCACTGGTTAGAAATTAAAATATAATGATTAATCAAGTGTGACTTGATTGTAAATGAATTTTATAAACTGAAGACTAGAATGTAATTAATATAGTGGATTACAATTCTAGACCTAGAAAAAAAAATCAAATAGAAAATTGATTGAATAAATTTCTAAAATTATCTTAAAATAATATGTGAAATTATTTAAAGTGAAAATTGATTTTTTTTGTCATTTATAGGGATTTTAAGTTTCCCTATAAATCGTATGTTATACCTCTTGCAACAGTACATTACATGACAATACAATAATATAGTACATAAACACCTAAACACAAAAAGAAAGAGTTAGCATTCAAAGATATAACAACCTCTCTCTTCTAAAAAGGTTAAAATATTTCTCACTAATGGCTCGTGTGAATTATTATTAAAAGTCAGAAACTTGGACAACTTGTTGTTTGTGATAACTTAGCCTTAAAGAAATTATTCAAAGCTGAAAAGATCATCAGATCTTCAGATAATCTTTGTATAAACTCTAAACAACTTTATATATGTCTAATGGGATCCTTGAAACTCTTAAAAAACTTTAGATTTATTGTTTTCTCTTCGTGTATATCTTTTGGGAAACCCAATAATGATATCAGAGCTTTTATTAGACAACTAAGCTTTTAATCATGAATTAATTTTATATGATCAGAACAATACTGGATTATTTTTTGAAAAAATCATGAGAAAAATCACTTTAAAAAAAAAATTTGCACATATGACCAGATTTTTTAGATCGAGCTAGATTGGCGGCTAAGAAAGCCACCACTAGTTGTGCCAGCACTACTAGCTGTGTTATGAGCTAGCTAGCTCAGCGGTGGATGGTGAGGCAGCAATCAAAGACTATTATCCTGCCAAGAACAGCCCTTGAAGTAAGGGGTGGCGTTACACGAGGTAGCAAGGGGTGGTTTGGAATGTTATGTGGTCACTTATGCTTGAAAACAAGAAAAAAATAAGGTGAAAAAAAGCGAGAAAAGGAAAATTAAAAAAAAAATGATTGGATTGGAAGGGTTACATGGTGATTTGATTAGTCATCCACTCGATAGAAGCTAGTGATATCGAGTTATTACTATCGGCATTGATTAATCATCTATGTGTATAAAGGCTAATGATATAAGCTTTGGTTGATATCCATATAAATTTCATTAGTCATCTACTAAGTGAAGGTTAATGATATCAAGTTTTTAATATCGGTATTGATTAGTCGTTCTTGTGTATAGAGGCTAATGATATCAACTTTGGTTAATATCGACATAAATTTGATTAGTCATCCACTCAGTGGAGACTAATGATAACGGGTTTCCAATATCATCATTAATTGGTCGTCCACATGTATGGAGGCTAATGATATCAGTGTGACTAATATCATCATTGATTTGATTAGTCGTTCATATCTATGAGGGCTAATGATATCAGTTCAATTGATATTGACATTTTGGTATGGTCCATTGGATAAAGGTTAGAGGCTTTTGCCAAGCAAAAGTTTGAGATAAACTATGAGGAATTAAGAATATTTATTTATTTATTTATGGTATGGAGATTAAAAAACAATATCTTGATGAAGTGGATTTAAGGGACTCAATCGCAGTAGTAATAATGTTCGTTGACAACTTATAATGATATAAAGGTACGTTAATTGGACAAACCTATTGAGTTAAAATCATAAGCTGAAAGAGTAGTTCTTTGTGATAAGAATACAAGGAAAAAACTAATGGTAACTGTTATGATGTGCACGACATCGAATAGTGGAGCTGCCTCTTGGAATTGAAAGAGATTTTGGGTTTAATCATAAAGTTATGATTTTTAGAGAGTCTCTACCTAATATTATGGTCACTAGAAAATCTAATGATCTATAAGAATCTAGGTAAGGGACTAGTTGTACAAGAAGAAAACACATCACCCCTAGTGCACCTTACCTATGGTAAGTAACATTGTTAATTGATTATTTTTCTAGGTCATGTTTCTATTCTTTGATCTATATAAAATTTAAGGAAAATGTCGTTTCATAAGAAAGTATTTATCTTATTGGATTAAATCCTAGTCGATCTAGGACCTGAATTTTAGCATTGCACTTATTTTCTACTTTGTATCTTTAATACCTAAGGGTATACTTTACAATGTAATTTTATACCTTCAAATAATAAAGTCCAAAACTAACTCCTAATATTTATTGCTATTGATTCATTTAATTTAATAACAAGAGTATGCATTATATTGTAAAATCCATGCCTCAAATATTAATTAAACAAAATTATTTTTTGTGAAATTTTTGGTATTTTGGTCAAACCTTAATGGATAATCATAAATTGGTTATGATATTCATTTTATATTTTTAAAACATGATAAAAATTCGATTTTGTTTTTTTAAAAAATATGAATGAAAAAAAACTTTAGAATTTGGCCATATGCATGAAAAAAAACATATATTTTTTTTTATATTTGAAATTTTTTCAAGATTCCAGAGAAAAATCAGGAGTTTTTAATATCAAGCTTGTATCTTATAGTATAAGTCTACAACCTAATATTATGTAAAAACTATTGGAAAAAAAATATGTAAGGGGCTCATAAATAACTTCAAAATGGTTCCTGAATGTTTTCAAAATTTTTAAGATTTTTTAAGGACTGTTTGGCTAAACAATAAAATAAGTATAAACTAAAACTAAAGAAAAAGACAATAAGGCGTGTTTTCTAAACACGCCCTTAGCTTAAACTCAGAGGCATTGAAATTGTCTTAAGGCTATGTTTGGCAAACATGCCTTAAGGATTTAAATGAGGCCTTATTTCCTTAACAAAAATGGCACAAGGTCAAACACGCCCTTAACTTTTTGGTTGGGCCTACTAGCCGGAGGCCCAAGTATATGTGTACGGATTGGGATCAAGCCCAACTTAACCTGATTGATTGGGTTAACAGACGACCTAATCATTTTTTATATGGGGTTTGACTTAGCCCAACCATTTGAGTTTAACTTAAGTTTAGCCCATACAACTTGGTCACAACCCTGGACTAGTGACCTTGTTGTAGCCTCTACAAAATGTGAATTATCTCACGTTTTGCATGCTATTTTAATAATGAATTAACATGAAAAAAGAAGAAGAGTTACTTGGACAGAGGGTGCTGGTCACTAGATGGTGGCTTAGTCATTGGTGGTGGTGCTTGATAATGGAGGTTAACATTGGTACAGGTCCAGCTGGAGGCACTAGTGGCGGTGGAGAAGTTGCACCGGATGAGAAGAAACATTATGAAAGTTGTAAGAGGGGCTGATGTTGCTTGCTTTTCTGGGAGAGTCTTGGTCATTGGCTACTGGTGGTGGCTACGATGGTGAGTGGTGATGATCTAGATAGGAGGAGCTTGTGGTTGCTCATGGTGGCTACAAGAGTGGAGAAGAAAGAACGAAACCAATTAGAGGCTTTGATTTTTGGGTTCTCTACTATTACTAAGACTTATGGTTGATATGAAGGTGTTTAAGGTGGTGGTGATGATGTTTATTGAGGTAGCTATATTGGAAAATATAGGAGAAGATTGTTTTTTTTTTTGTTTCAAAAAAAAACTGGTGTAAGGGGGTTTTTCGCTTCTATCTTTCTTTTTTTTTTCCTTTGAGTCCCCCCCTTTTCATGGCTACCATGAGGTTGGTATTTATAGAGGGTAAGGGACATCACATGGTAATATATCATGGTTGTTCATTATTCTTAACCCTTATCAGTCATTGATAAGAAACCACAACAACCTTTGTTGGAAAGGTTGGTTCTACATACGTTTTTAGAACATCATTGCAAACATATATCAGTGCAGGGGTAGGATTGAAGTAAGGTTGGTAGGGTCCTTGTTCATCAAAAAAGTAGGGAGAGCAAACTTTTTATCATTGAAGTCAAACTGAAAAGGAAATATAGCACCCAACATTCCCTTCCACATAGGCTGTTTCCGCTTGTTTTAGGAAGAAGACAATGAATAATTGCCAGATGATGTGTTGTTTGACTTTTTTTTTACTTAGTGTTGACCAAAACAACGTTGTTTTGGTTAAAACACATTGTTTCTTTTAAAGAAAACAATGATGTTTTGACACTTCTATACTAAATTATGTCATAAACCCTTCTTTTGATTTCAACACTCAATCTTTGAGTTTGATCAATTAATTTCTAAATTGAATTATGATTTCAAGAATTAATTCAATTTTTCCCTTAAAATTTTTGAAAAGGACACTCTGATTTTAACATGTTTTTCTAACTTGGTCTTGGTTATTTTTAATTTCATCCTTAATTAACCTTCAAACTTCTAATTCCTTCAATTTCACTTGTATTTTTAATCGAATTGGATCTCTGAATTCACGTACTTTTTGTAAAAAAGCGTTGGTCTTTAATTTCTTCAATTTGATATTTAATTGACCATAAATTTTGGTTTTCTTGCAATTTTGTCCCTAATTTCACCCAATTGAGCTTGGAAAAATTAAATATATTCCTCTAATATTTCAATCTTCTCAATTAAGCTCAAATTAAGCTTCCAAACTTAAGTATTCACCAATTCAGTCCCTAATAAAATTAATTTGACATTTTAAAAATCTTATTAAGTCCTTACACTTAATTAAATCTTTAAATTTGACCCAAACTAATTCTTAAACTTAATCAAACCCTTAATTAGGCCCATGATTAAATCAAATTGGATTATCAAAAGTTTGTAGACTTAATTTCTATGCAAATTCATCTGATAATCATTTAATTTAACGTTGAATCTGTATTTTCTTTCAATCTTAGGTTTGTTGGGGTATATTTAGGCTCCCAATTTTGTCTAAAATCTCAGTTTGGTACCTCCACGCGTTTAAACTCTTCACAACTTGTTTTGTATTTTTTTTTTACCAAGTTACCATTCTTTCATTTTTCATTTTTTTTTGTTTTATGAAAGAAAAAAGCAATTTTTTTAGAAAACCTAAAATTGAGTTATTACAATAACGAGGATAATGATTGTTTGACAACCTATTCATGATAGGAATGATGTCTATTTAGCAACTTGTTGCATGTAAAAATAGTTGCTGATTTGGCTGCTCATTATATGTAAAAGTGATGACTATTTTAGTAGCGTATTGAAGTGAGTTTAAAGACTGTTTTTGGACAACAACTTGATCTGTCTAAAGGGCTATTCCGATAGTGTATTGAATTCAATATAAGGATTGCTGTTGGATAATAACTTGGTGCATTTTGAAGTCTATTTTAATAGCGTGCTCATTATAAAAAGAGGGGGGGTTGTTATAACCATGTAAAAGGGTGTAAGTATGGGCCGATTTGAGCATTGTATGTGAAAGATATTTGAGGACTATTCTGGTGGCCGAATGTGACAAGAATACATGCATCTATGTTTGTAAATTATTGGCTATATGGTTGTCAATCCAAGAAAACGATAAGTGTATTGATGTACGTGAGATCAAATGTACGTAAAGTATTGTTGTAAGACGAACAATTAAGAATGTGTTACCTTAGACCAAATAAAGTTAAACCAAATATTAAAGGATCAATATAGATAATGAAAATTGATAAAATTATTGATTATACTTGTTTGGAATTGTAAGATGATACCGATATAGTGTTTGATTACTTAAGAGCATGCATTATAGAGAGTACAAGGGGGAATTCACTTTCGATCCAACATATGATATATATTATGGTATGTAAAATAGGCTTATGCCATTAATAAAACCTTGTGGTGAGCTACAATGGATTAGGTTATAGAGACAGATTCTTGAACGACATGTAAATTTCGAGTGGAAAGATATAGTTTGAAGCTACCTTGATTAGGTGATGATATTGTACTCAAGGTTAGTAGAGATTATGGTAAAGATGATGAGTTGATTATGTTACTATTGAAAAAAATTATGGAGGTTTGTTTTATAAAGAACCATATAGATGTTGTATCTAGTACATCATAATTGTGTTGTGATAAATGTCTTATTTAAATTCATATGTTTTGTAGGTTCTTGTTCTAAGATATCACTCGTTGAGATAGGGTACTGATTTTCTAAGTTACAATACCAGGTAGATCATCGTAGTGTATTTGACTTCAAATGGTCTCTTGATGAAAAGTTAAGGTTAAATTGTTTAATGTACTTGGTAAATTTTAATAGGTGTGTACTATTATAAATTGATTGGTTGATTGATTGACCTAAGGATTAATATTGAGAATGAGTTGTTGCATTGTAAAAATTGAGTCTCCATGAGTTGTTATGCAAGTTATTTAAGAGAAGAGATTAATTGTTAATGACTCGAACATAAAAGACTTTGCCAAAATTTTATCAAAATAAGATTATTAAAAGCATAAGATAAGAGAGTGATTATATGATTGGATTGCCGATGCATGACAAAAAAATAATTGCCCTGATGCGGAACAGCAAACAAAAGAATTAAAGCCGGGAAAAGAAAGAAGCTTTTAGAGAAGAAGCTGAGAATAAAAAGCCAAGAAAGAGAAGAAAGGGGATTGGAGATATGCAAAGTCTGCAAATTTTTCATTAATCATCAAAACTCCCTTAACATTTAGAAAAGTGGGATATAAATACTAAAACCCTAGCTAGAACAAGCGTTTGGGCTTATAGCCCACTAAATAAAATACCCAACAATAATTAAATCAAACCCAACAAATAAAACCAAATTAATAAACCTTAACTAAAAGTTGATATAAATTAAACCCAAAAACATAAGTTAAAGCCCAATCTCTTAATTGTTTGGGCTATCCTCCATCGTCTATGATCATTCGCGTGCATAAATAATATTTCGGGTTCGGTGTCCCCATCAATTCTCCCGAGGTTGGAAGAACTCGACCCCGTCGAGTATAGGCCAAGGCGACTCCGATAACGCTCTCAAAGATAAAGATTAAGCTGTTGTAATGTCTCTCTGATAATCCAAGTATAGTCTGAATCTGGTCATTGAGCCCATATACTAGGATTTGCTGAAGTTCACCATTCCTGGTAGAAACAACTTGTGCATTCAAAGTAGCATTAATATGTTTCGTTTGTGCCAAAGATATGGATAATGAGGTAGGGGTATCAAAAGGAGCATCAGGGATAGGATGTATTTTATAAATACTGAGGTCTTTCATGTTAAAAGTAGAGCTAATATCAAACTTTAATGGCAATTTAATAACATAATTATTTGATTTAATCATTTGCAACACTTTGAATGGTCTAGCACTACTTACTTGCAATTTATGATCGGTTTCCAAAGGACACCGTTCAGGTCTAATCTATATCATGAAATAGTCTCCAACATTAAGTGCATCATGATACTTAAGTAAATCAGCTCGAAATTTGTATTATTCATTACTTGCTTGAATTTGTTTCATGATCTCAATATGCAAATTATGAACCCTACATGGTAACGACTCAGCTGACTTACATCCTATCGCGAGGAGATATGGGAAGGTGTTCTATCGGCTCCTTAGGTTTGTAACTATGAACACTAAATGATTGAGGGTGTGGAATGAGACAAACATTGTCTGAAACTTGTGTAGATATGGTATGGACACAATTAAGAAACCTAGGATTATCTTCATCTTCCTCATCACGTGCATGTGGTAAAGGGTCAAGAAGCTCAACATGTTGCTCTAAATTTATGATGTGCTGGACACCAAACATGTGGGATGAGGAATCAGGTAATTCAGGAGGACTAATATCATGAGACTCTTTTAAGACTATACTTATCTCTATAGGTGATTCCACTGATGAGTTCCTTAAAATTTCCTCTACCATTAAAGTAGACATATCAGACTCTTTCTTAACCTCAGTCTCAAGCTCATGTGGACTCATTGTGTTAAGTCCCTCTTCTTACACATCCTCGTCATCTAGGTCACTAAAATCCCCAAGATTAGTCTCATACACTTCAACACTACAATATTTCTCTTTACTTAGATCCTTATATTTTTAGATGACTAAAAGTTTAGAGGTACAATCTAAAGAGATATGACTAAAGCCTAAACAATTAGTACACTTAACCTTTGAACTCACCTTAAACACTTCATTGACAACTCGTTTACCCTTATCTTTCTTACAAAGTTGGGCGCTACTAAGATTAGGTCTGTGGGGTAGAGCACCTAACAAAGAATAAGTACTTCTGAATTAGGACTTAGTAGGGATACTATAAGAGCCTTGACGGTTCATCCACTGATTCTTCATGACCAACTTGTAATCTTGAACTAAGGTATAAACCTGGTTAAGGGTGATACACCTTGAACTTCAACTTCTTTTCTAAGATCATCATTTAAGCCTTTACAAAATCTACGCAAAGTCAAGGTTTCATTTTCTCTTATGGCACATCTAATCATGTAATCGTTAAACTGCGTTATATACTCATTGATAGACTTATTCCCTTGTCTTAGATTGTTTCATTGGTCTAAGAATTTATTCCTATAAGACTGAGGTAGGTACTTCTCCTGAATTTTTTGTTTCATTTTGATCCAATCAGTTATAGGAGGTTTATCTCTCATCTCTAAACAATCCTCAACGTCTCTCCAATAAATTTTGGCTTCATCAATGAGTTTCATCTTAGCAAATCTAACTTTCCTAATATCAGACAAGTTATGCCACTTAAAGAATCTATCCATATCACGAATCCACATATCAAATATCCAAGGGTCATGACGACCGTCAAAAGTGGGGGCTTCTATATTGTTAGGACTCCAGACTCGCTCATCAAAGTCATCGTGTTTAGAGTAACCTAAATGATAGTCATATTGGCGGTGCTCAGAGTGAACTTGTCCATAATGATTATTCTTGTGATATTTATTGGTCTTTGAGTGCTTTATTCGAAAACTCTCTTGGGGCTCAATTCTTCTAAACATGTTGATCACCTAAGTTTGCAGTGCCTTTTAAATGGTCATTAGAATATGACTAAGGGTTGAGTCTACGGTAAGTAAAAACTTAAGTTTGGACACTAGATGATCATGACACAAAAGCATGCAACACTTACTTAGAAATGAAATTGAGCTCACAAATGGTTCTTGCAAGTGAAGTCACAATACAAAAATAAAGCTAAAATTTTTTTATATCTTTTTTTTATCCTTTTTTTTCTTAAATGTGGAGATTAATGAAGAACAAATTACACTAATAAAATTGTATGCATGTAATACTAGATTCTTAAGTGTAAATGATTAATCAAATACGATGTTATAAGCAAGAATTCATAATTATCAAATAAAATAAGATATTAGCTATCATTGATGAAAGAGGTTGATGAACAAAAATTAACAATTAAAAATGCTAGGTGAGATTTTTTTATGTTTTTTCTCTCTCTCTTTTTTTTTGGCACAAAAGAAATATTAATAATAATTTCAAATATCAAGTGCAATACCAAAGAGATGAAATCAACAAACCAAAAAGTAGAGTTATTTATCGACCAAGATTTAGTTGTGGGATGGACCTCGGATTATGTGGTAGCTGATGTGGCAATAGGTGATGACATGGTGATGCTGCTAACGTGGCGTCCAGTGGCGTAGCTAACTAAACTGATGTGGCTCCAGACTGCTAACGTGGGGGATGATGTGGATTCAGAGGGTTGGCGTGGAGGATGACGTGGCACAATTAATTAATATCACCTCCAATGTCTTTTGTGCTTCAATCCTCTTCGCTGAGTTTCCTTCTTGTTGTTTGTGGCGACGAGGCGTGACTGCTGATTTATTGATACTGCTGTTTAGGCGTCGCCAGGGCTAAAAGACGAGTTGTGGTGGCTGTGGCTGGTGCTGGTGTTGCTGCTGGAGGGTGCGATTTAGTGGTGGCTGTGACAGATGGTTTGTAACGTTGCTTCGGGTTGCTGAAGACAACTCTGCTGTGGCGGCGCTGTGGGACTGTGGAGACAGCAACTCGGTGTGGCTCTTTGGGCTTTTTGTGGCGCGGAGTGGTGGTGGAGGCTGGATGTCCGATTTGCCGATGGCGAGGAGAGGATGAAATTGGTAGGTGTGCCGCCACCGACGAAGATCTACTGCTGCTGATGTGAGCGACCTGTTGTGGCTGCGGGTAGTTGACGACGTGTACCTATAGATTGATGTGGTGGTGTTGGCTGTGATCGGCGTTGAAGACAGACTGATCAGCGTTTCCATATTGCTGCATTTTGATGATGAACAATGAACAATGCTTATTTTTTTTTCGTAATCAGAACAGTGGAGGTTTTTTTTTTAGATCAATCTAGGGTTAAACGTAAACATATGGATCATTTAATTGTAAGAACAATTAAAAGCCATGCTCTGATACCAAATTTGATGCGGAACAACAAACAAAAGAATTAAAGCCGGGAAAAGAAAGAAGCTTTTAGAGAAGAAGCTGAGAAGAGAAAGCCAAGAAAGAGAAGAAAGGGGATTGGAGATATGCAAATTCTGCAAATTTTTCATTAATCATCAAAACTTCCTTAACATTTAGAAAAGTGGGATATAAATACTAAAACCCTAGCTAAAACAAGCGTTTGGGCTTATAGCCCACTAAATAAAATACCCAACAATAATTAAATCAAACCCAACAAATAAAACCAAATTAATAAACCTTAACTAAAAGTTCATATAAATTAAACCCAAAAACATAAGTTAAAGCCCAATCTCTCAAATTGTTTAGGCTATCCTCCATCGTTTATGATCATTCGCGTGCATAAATAATATTTCGGGTTCGGTGTCCCCATCATACCCTGTTTTATCAAAGATTAAGGCTCGTAGTAACATTATGACATTGAAGTTTTACAGGGTGTTACATGGTTGGTTTTGTTAATTGTAATTCGATTTAGTTGTTGGTATATTAAAAAAAATATAATGTAATATTAGCTTTCAAAATATTTAGTTTGAATAAGGTTTAAAATTTTAAAATTTTATTTAATAGTTTCTTAAACTTGGCTTGGAAATTATTTTAAATTGTCTCAATTTTTTAAACATTAAAGATTTACAAATTATAAGTAAAAAATGGAAGAATTCTATCAATTCTTCACTTGATCTTCATTTTTTTTTTTGACAAACAAAACAAATATTAAATTCTTAACTTCTCATTCATCATTTCTCTAATCTTTCTTGTGATTGGTATTCTGGTGTATTATATTTTTTAAAAATATTATTCGCTTAAAAATATATCAAAATAATTTTTTTCAGATTTTTTTTTAATTTTAACATCAGCACATCAAAATATCAAAAAACACAAAAAAAGTATCAAATTAATTTTTTAAATGAAATACACTTTTAAAGCACATATAAAAACAAAAGTTATCACATTCTCAAACATCCATTAATAAAAACTTTTTTATATGACTATAATTCAAATGGCTAGTTGAATGAATAACAAACAATAGACTCTCAACCTCTAAATATCAAGGTGAGGAGGTAATTTTTCTGGATTGAAATTATAAATTCAATTCAGACTAAGAAAGTAAAAACTTAAATGATAATAAAGTAAAAACTATTTAACAATAAAATTAAAACAAAAAAATTATAAAGCAAGAACATAACACTCTAGCAATAGACTCATGATGTTTTTAAAAAATATATTTTACTTAAAAATAAATCGATATGTTTTTTTATATTATAACATCAAAATTATTAGAAATTACTAAAAAATATTAAAAAACTAAACACAATTAAATACAAAAATAAACATTATAGTAATTATATATATATATTCCAAAAAATTTGAAATGCATTCCAATAAAAGAAAGACACAGGGACAAAACTGTCAAAGTACAAAACCCGAACAGCTACCATATAAGGACAATGGAGGCCCCGATGCATTTCAAACCGTTGGATTTCATTTTGATTTCGAAAGCGAGCGGGTCTCAAAATTCAAATCGCATCCCCATCTCCATCCCGCTCTCACTCCACATTTTCACACCAAGAAAAGACAGAGAG
>Ga0325400_1001054_pt1 | contig 22183 bp, 11 predicted proteins | sample PopdelMetagenome_2_FD_205662 | JGI IMG/M metagenome (GOLD analysis project Ga0325400, IMG submission 205662) | Populus deltoides microbial communities from Bellville, Georgia, United States - Xylem-PdKOR-R1 | ecosystem: Host-associated > Plants > Phyllosphere > Stem > Wood/Secondary xylem...
AAGTGTGATAGATGAAGTCTTTCAAGCTAGTGAGTTGGTTAAACCATACCGAGTTGCTCCGTCGATTGACTTAGAAGAAAATTCAAATTTTCGTGTTTTCAACGATAGTCTTGTTGATGTTGACGCAGAGGAGTTGAATGTTGTTCTTAGCTCTACTAGTGGAAAAAAGAATGTTGTTGAAGAAGATGATAACGAAATTGAAGAGTGCGATGAAGCTGATGATAACAATTCAATAGAGGACGAAGATGAAAATTCTGACTAACTAAACATGTTATAAAGCCTTATTTTATAATGTAATAATTTAAAACATGAAATATTTATTCTTCTTTAATGGTCAGCCCTTGTTATTGTATTGTGTGTGCTGTAAGATTGCAATTCAAGATTTTGTGACAGGGTTACATAAAAAAATAAGAAAAATTTACGATTTCACAGACGGACTATAACCCGTCGGTATTTCACAGAGAGTTGCAAAAAAATTAATGCCACCGATAATAATTAATTTTCTTCGGTAATACCGTCGAAAAAATTGCTATATAAAACCCTCTATCCCCCCATTTGGTTCATTTTTTTTTGTGGCTTCGTTTCTCTTTTCTCCATTTCTCTTCTCCTCTTGGTTTATATTTGGCTTTTGGAGGGGATTTTATTGTTTTGGTGGTAGTTTTAAAAGGTATGTATTCTTTTTACTTTATCTTTGTATTTTTTTTATTTTAATTATGATTATTTTTTTGTGTTCTTTGTTTTGTGTATTGTTTGTAGATAAAATCTTAAATTCAACACACTATTAAGGTAAGCATTTTTTGTTCCCAAATTTATTTTGAATTGATATAATGTTTTGTAGTTTTATGTATTGTTTGTTTTGTGTTTATGTTGTTTTGTATAGTGTTTTTTAGTTTTTTCATTTTATTTATTAATTTTATGATATTATTGTTTGTATTGTTATAATTTTTATTGATGAATTTATGTTAAAAATGTTAATTTATATATATAGAATTACATTTAATTAGTTTATCTTAATTTAGGATATTATTGTTTGTATTGCTATAATTGTTATTGTTGAATTTATGTTTTAAATGTTAATTTATATATAGAATTAAATTTAATTAGTTTATCTTAATTTTAGGATATTATTGTTTACATTTCATTGTTATTGCTTGTTATTATATTTTTATATTTATGTGTACACGTTAATTTCTATTTTGAGGTCCATTAGGGTCGATCGTGTTAGGAATGATATTGATTTAGTTACCTTTTGCTTTTGACCATGTAATTATTTATAAATTAAGAGTCTTGTCTCCTAAAACTTGAAATGTAATATTAATCCGTAAATTTGAATGTATGACTTTAATCTAATGTTTGTAACTCTAAGTACCAATTTAACAATGAATGTTCATAGTTGAAATTGATTCTTTTACTTGAATATCATTATATGATGTTATTGAATAAAATGTTGTGTTGATGATGATGAGTTGGGTTGAGATCCAGGATGATTGGATCGGGATGTGAAATAAAATTGGAAGTGTAATATGATTTTGTCGATAACTTGAGACCCCCCAGTATAAGGGAGACTCTGTCGAATTTTTTGTGTAGATGCGTAGAATGAAATCTACAGCATGTCGTTAGAAGACGGTTGCAGCTAGTTCTTCTAACAGCGAGGAGAACGTATCCTTAGGTGCTGATCACAGCAAGGAATCCACGCCAACTTGTGATGTTGCCTCTTCTAGCGCGGTTTCACAGCGCAGAAGCGGTGTGCCTTCACAGCGCAAAAGCGGTGTGCCTTTTCACCCGCAAGTACCAGGCATAATGGAAGGATGACCTCTCAATGTAAGTTTGTTTAGGTTTTAGTTATATATATATATATATACATACACTTATAACATAATTTATGAACAACTAATTAATATTACTACTTTTATTTAATTTCAGTTTCACAAACATTGAGATTGCAAGGACTATAACATTGGCGTTTAAATCGTCGATGGAGATTCCATTGTTTCAATGGAGCCAGGTTTCTAGACATCCTGAGTGGAAACCTAATATCGATGCATGGTTTAAATGATTTCAGGTCAGTGTTAATTTTTAATTTCCAGCTTATTTTTAATAAATGATTTTTATAATTTTATATCTTGTATTATTTTTATTTTATATGAATTATTTATTACACAGAACAAATTTGAGTGGGATAGGGCGGACAACAATGTTGTGAGGAGGGTACGGGAGAATCACGTGGCAACTAGGTAACATCGAAAATAATATTTATTTTTTTATAATTTTATGTTTTAAATTCTAATTTGTTACTATGGAAGTAGGTTGCGTGATTTTTGGTATGTCACCCAAAAAAATCAAAAAGACATGCGAGGGATAATGGTCTTGAAGGATGGAATGAGGTGGCGGTTTGGCAGGAATTCAAACTGCCATTCATCTCGGGAGAAATATGGACGACATATATTGAGCACGTAACCTCAGAGCGGTTTTCACGGTGCTCATAGTCCGGTGCCGATAACCAGAACTGGCAAATTCATGGTTCGGTGACCATGTACACTAGCGGATCCGTCTCGTTCAACGCACATGCAAACAGATGGTAAGATTAATTTTAATGAAATATATTGATAATTAATTTGTTGTTCCTTATAATATATTTAACTTTCAACCTATTTTTTCCTTACAGGCTGCGTCTCTTGGACGTGAGCCGAGTTCAATGGAGCTGTTTGTAGAGACGCATGTGCGGAGTCAAGACCGCCAAAAGGGGGTGCAGCAGTTCGTGGACAATCGTGCTCAGTACTTCGTGGTATTTTCGTTCATTCATTTTATTTTGTAAGTTATTATTTTCTTGAATTGCATCTTGAATTGCATTTGATGATTTTTTTATCGACGGAATTTTCAGGAAACCTATAATAGTCGGTTGAGGAAGAGATATGGGGACAATCCGTGACCCATCCAGATTTCGATCCAGATTTGTGGATGGAGGTGGGATCATCTAGTGGACCCGATAAAAATCAGGTCTACGGGCTCTTCAACACTACGGCTGAAAACTTGCGTTCGACTCATAGTGTCTCAACCGTTGAAAGCTCTCCATCAGTATCAAACACCCAGTCTGAGGAGTTCATTGCGTTGAAACAACAATATCAACAACTCTCTATGAATTATGATGAGCTCCGTCAAATAGTCATAGAGATGAGATCAAAGATGGATGACGATACTTGTGCAACTCTTTTTTGGCTGTATGATCCCGGGAACAACCAGCCTCCTCCTCCTCCAGCTCCGCCGCTATTCTACTTTAATTTTGTTTTTTAAACACATTAAATTTGTAAAGAATATTATTTAACATCACTTTTATATTTTTAATGTTTAATCCAATTTTATTTGTTTATTAAGGTTTTTTACTATTAATAAATTATTTTTTATATATATTTTAAATACATACCGACGGATATTATCCGTCGGTATTTCACAAAGAATTGCCAAACAATTACCAATCATGCCATAATTACCGATGGATATATTCCGCCAGTGATTACATACAGACGGATTTACCAACGGATAATATCCGTCGGTATTTTACAGAGGGTTGGCAAACAATTACTATCGATGCCATAATTACCGACGGACGACGAATAGGCCATCAGTAATTACTGTTGAAATTGCAGACGGATTTATTCCGTCGGTAATATTCTCACGGGAAACTTTTTTTTTGGCGCACACGTATCCGTTTGTAAGACCGTTGGTGTTTCTTCGGTGGGTGTTTTTTTATTTGCGACAGAATTAGTGACGAAAAAGGGAGTTACCGATGACTATTATACTGACGGACGTGTTCCGTCGATGAGGCCGTCGGTAATTATTTCACCGATGGAGTTCATTCCTGTCACCAACAGAATTAGTCCGTCGGTAAAACTGTTTAATGGTGTAGTGGGTGGAGCGTTTGTGGGATGGGTTGTTGCTGACAAAGCTTTTTTTTCTCTCTCCCCTTCCCTCGAATACCATGCTTATTATTAAAAATTTCATTATTGTCCTCTTAGTTATTGATATTTCAACTTCGATTTTTATTCTTTTGATTTCTAATATTTGTTCTTAGCCCTTTCATAAAAGTTTTATTTATTTTCAATTTCATCTTTCAATCCAAATTTATCATATATTATATTTTTCAATTTGGTCCTCATTCTTTTGATTTTTTTATCGTTTTGTTAAAGTATTTTATTTTCAATTTTTTCCTCTAATTTCTTTTTTGATTTAATTTTGATCATTATTTTTTTAATTGCTATTATATTTTTATTTTGGATCCTTTTGTACAATTGATTTTTTTTTTTCTGAATTCAACATTTAACATTTGATTGGTGGGGATTGGGCTTTGTAATTTTTCTTTGTATGGTGCATATAGTCTAATAATCTAGATCACAAGTTTGAGAAGTTAACACCGGTTGACATCCTTATTTTTTACTTTTTTTTTTATTTCATCATTCTGACATTAGTTTTTTTTATATAAAAAATATAGGCTTTGTGGTTTTCTTTGATTTATTTTTTATTAGATTATCTTAATCTCATAATCTGAATCGCGAGTTTGATAGTTTAACTCGAGTTGACTCGCCTCTTATTACGAAGGTTACATGTGTATCATGCTAACTTGGGTTGAATCGGATCAATTTTTTAGTTCTTTTTTACTCAATTTATTTGTCCTTCCATAATTAATTGGATGAAAATTAAACTACAATGTTTTTTCTCTTTTGAAAAAATAAAAAGGTTTTTCCCCCAAGTTATAGTGACCTCTTTTTTAAAAGAAATTTGGTTTGTTTACTATTGTTGCTAAAATTTTTATTATCTAATGAAAATAAAATCAATTTATTTAATTTAGTTATATCTATAATTCGAGTTGTAAATTTTTCATTTTACTTTAAAAAATATTAGCAACATTTAATAAAAAAAATAATAATATAGACTCGCGGTGTAGACAGGGTTTAATAACTTTATTTTTTAAAACTAATTTCTACTTAATTATATGATATAAAATTGAATACTTACAAAATCAAGTACCAATCCAATATTGGAATGTTTGTTTCAGGTCGTGGTAACTCCATAAAAAGCAAACGAAATAAATTATGAAACTCAATTTTCAATCAATACAAGTTAACCAACCACATATGTAATTCAGGTCATGAACTTTATTGGGTTTAATGACTTTTTTTTTCTTAAACTATTTTTATTTAAATATATGATAATAAAAATAATCAATTTCAAAATTAAACATCGATCAAATATCAAGTTATTTGTTTAAGACTACGGTAAACTTATAGAAAACAAACTAAAATAAGTTATGAAGACCAATTCAAAATTAATCAAATGTTAAGGGATAAAATTATCAAATGGAACCATTTGTCACCAAGATCAGCTATTTTTGTTATTAAATTATGACAAATCAACAAGTTTCTTTCTCATTCGCTGTTTTTATGTAACTTTTTATCTTCTCTTTCAAACTCAGAGATTGAAATGTTAAGAAAATTGTCTTGTGGACCAAAATTAAAATTAAAAATCTAAATGGATTTCATTTGGAGAAAAATAAAAATAATTAGACTGAACAAAACTTTTTATAATGAATTTGAGATTGACTTGAGATTTCACTTTAATTTACACTTTGGTTTTTATTTATTGAAATTTTTTAATAAAATTTAAGAAACTAGTTATTGATTTAGACATAAAAAACTACAATTGAAAAAATAAACTTAAAAATGAAATTGGATTAAAAACTTTATGATATTATAGATTACTATAGTAATTTACCTAACTATTTTAATAAATTTTCTTTATATATTATTATAAAACTTAGTTTAAAACAGATCTAATGATACTCATTGTGTGTGTAGACAAACACACAAACACTTGGTTTTGTATGTGTATAATGAGCACAATGTACATGTCATGAGTAGTAAGTACCATCAAGCGCGAGACTGGGCGCATTATTTAAGCTCAAGGTTATATTCTCTTTTAATAATACTGTTTGAGAATGAATTTTAACCTTTTTTTTTTTTGTTAAAATTTGAAAAAAAAATTCAAATTAATTTTTGTAGTGTTTTTAAATCATTTTATTATATTGATGTGAAAAATAAATTTTAAAAAACAACAACTATTTTATTTTCAAACACCCAATAATATTATGAGTAAAAAAAAAAAAAAGTATGGGTCGTTAAGCCCAGATCTTGCATTTGGACGTAAAAGTCCCAATCCATGAACGTTGAGTGGTTTTATTTTAGGTCATTTATTTGTTTTTAAGAAAGCTCTCCAGTGCTGTCGGCCTGGTCCTCAGTGGGCAACTGGGTCTCACTTGAATAACAAAATGGATATAATAATTAAATGAGTTTATTTTTTTTAATTAAGATGTCATGTCAATTTTAATTTTAAAACATGTAACAGTGGATGTTTTTGAAAATTTTTTTTATTTTAAAATATATTAAAATCACATTTTTTTTATAAATTTTTAACATCAACTCATTAAAATAATCTAAAATAATTTTAAAATTTAATTTGATTTTTTTAAAAAAATTACCAAAATATTTTCTAACAAAACAAAACAAAAACAAAAACAAATCAGTGCCTTAAACTTTACTTGATTGAATAATTTTTTTTTTGCGTCATTAATAATAGGTTTGAGTCTGATGTCTGAAAAAAATACTAATATTAATATTAATTGAATTATGAAAACAATTGCAAGAATTGGTTCTATTTAAATGGATGGAGAATCGGATTCTCCACTCACTTATTATTATTATTATTATTATTATTATTATAAATAGGTATAGTTATAAGAAAATCTGATCGTGTTTTTATAAATAAAAATAATTATAAAAAGCTTTTTAAAGTTTGATTGTACGTTTATTTTTCTTTTATATTTTGAAAAATTATATTTTATACAATTTTTTTTAAAAAAATTAAAAGATAAAAAAAATCAAAAAATAAAATTGACCTTAAAAAATCACACAATTACTCTCTCTCTCTCTCGCTCTCTCTCTCTCTTATCTTGCTTTCTCTCTCTAAAAAAATCAGTCTTTCTCTCCCATTTGTCTGCAATTTGCTCATTTCATTGACCTAATCCTCTATTTGTTTCTGCTTCTTCATTATGGTAATTTAAAAGCTATGCAGAACTCACATCTTTAATTTGCTTACAACTTCAAGGTTTTGGAATGCAAAAGGATTTTCATGGATCTCTCTCGAGTCTCGACAATTTGAATTTAAGGCTAGGATTCTGAAGTTTTTTTTTTATTATTTTTTTGTGGATTAATGGGTCATGTATTGAAATTTGAGGTGGGGTTTATTAGGGTTTTTCTTGTTGAATGGGGTTCAAAAGCTAGATGATGATGCCAGATCAAAGATGTAAGAAACTGGCTGGCAGCACAAGAATTAATCCACGTAAAATAGTCTCACTTCCTTATTCTCCCTATGTGCAGACATAGTTCTCATACTTTTAAAACATCAATCAACCATGTAGAATCGTTGCTGTCTCACACTGAGAAGGTGAAATCTATGTCTCAGCAGGTAACCATCTCACACAAAGGCTAATGGGTTACAAATTATTTTGGTGTCTGTTATAATATGGGATAAAAAAACAGAAAGAAAAAAGAAGCAACTTTGCTATCAAAAGAAAGGGAAACATAGCGAATACTGCCATTTTCTTCTTCTTCTTTTGTTTCCCCTCTAAGCTGACCTGAGCCTATGTAGTGAGAAAGGTCAGAAAAAAGTGTGATGCCTCACTCCTGACCATAGCTGTCACAATACCGAGAAATGTCCATACCAAAGAGTCTCCGAGCTAAATATTTATCACTTGTGCACTGCCGGTAGTCTACACTATTGCTTTTCGCTGATGAAGAGGCATCTTGAGCTTGGCTGCTGGCAAAGGACTGATGGAGAATACCAAAACTATTTTGCAGAACCTCATCCGCATCATTCATTTGTCACTGCGAAATTGATTGATGCGAAATGTGATAGTTTGGTGAATGTACAGAATTTGTTTGATGAAATGCCTCGAAGAAATTTGTGTTAATGGAATGTTGTGGCACTGTTGTAATTAACATGACAATTTTATTATTTTGAGATTCCATGGACTTTTTAATTAATAAAATAATAAATATGTAAATATTCAAATATTTTTTTAGTTTCAAAGTACAATAAGAAAAATAAAAATATGATAAATTCTTATATGGTTTTTTGGTAATTATCACTAAAAACTAAAAAGTGCTAAGAGGGCTCACCGATTGATTCGTTGTGCCTTCAAAAAGGAATCACCATGAATTTCAACAGTGATTCCTTTATTTTTCTGGTTTTTGAATTTTTTATTTTATTTTTATCCCTCAATTTTTTTAATTTGCATGGTCAATAGAAAAATTCATGTTCTCTTTTTTTTCTTTTAGATCACTTTTTTTTTCGTTTAAACACTTACATCTCTCTCATCTCATGCTAATCTCGTAGAAAATAAAAGGTATTCAATTATTTTATTTTTATGTCAAATTTAATTATTATTATTTTTTATTATTTTTTGCTTAGAAATTTTTTTATTTTATTTTCAATATTCATCGTTCAATATATAATTAATTAAGAATTAAACTTTATGATTTTTTTATAGGATAATCTTAATCACATAACCCGATTATAGACTTGAAAAGTTAACTTGAATTGATACCAGTTTTTTTTTTAGATCTTTTCTTTACAATAATTTTTTTTTTCAATCTCATTTTTCAATATTAAATTTATTGAGAATTGAACTTTGTAATTTTTTTTATTTTCCGTTTTATGAGATTATTGCGATCTCATGAATTAAATTATGAGTTTAATAAATTAGTATGAATTGACTTGAATCTTAAAAATTAAATATTTTTTGATTTTATTCTTTCAATATTTAGTTTATATTTTTTTTTCTCTTTTTCTTTGAAAAAACAACACTAACAACATCTAAACATTATTATTTTTTACGCTGTTGCGGAACATCTCGAGCCACCTATCTACTTAATTTAGAAAATCTCAATACATGGAAGAAAAGTTGGCAATAATTTGTTATCTGATGAGTTATTTTTAGATAAAATAAATATTTAAATAACAGTATTTTTTACCAATGCATCTTTAAAAGTTTATTTAAGAACGCAGTTGTGATTGTTTTTCAAAATAATTTATACTTAGAAATATATTAAAATAATATTTTTTTAAAAAAATTATTTTTTATATCAATGCATCAAAATAATCTAAAAATATAAAAAAATATATTAATTTAAAAAATTAATTTTTTTTTAAAAATAAACAGTTAATTATGCTCGTATCATGTCCCCTCCTTGCTCGAAGAGATAAAAGCGATGCCATCGAGTACAACGTTATTGACCGAATGGAGAGGATATTTTTGGCCCTGTTTATGGGAAGGAAAAAAAAAAAACAGAGAAGATATCATAATGAAGTTGTCAGCACAACAGAGCTCCAGCCTCGAGTAACCTATCCAATCATAAGCACCATAGATTGGCTATCCAACAGCCACATCAGCATTCTATCTACATGGAAGGAATGTGTGGTGCTCTTGCTTAGACTTGGAAGAAGATCCATCTCCACAGTCTAATCAAGAATTTATCAAACAGTGACTTTCCCTGGTGACCTTTAGAATCCTCTCACAGGACAAACAGTGCAGTGACCTGTAGGGATTCACTACAGTCATGGCTTCAACTTCCTCCACACCCCTGTCAATCTCCTCATCATCAATCCTTATTGATGCCAAGGCTTCTCGCCAATCAGCAGTTGCATCGCCACAGTGTGTGAGCCTCCCTACACCCCCCCCTCCTCCTGTCCAGCCTCGAAACCGCCCCTGGAAAGCCGCTGCTTATTGTGAGTCTCAAATAATACACATACATGTAGACACTTCGCATTACATATCAGACACACAGATGTTCTGTTTTATTCACAGTGATTTTCAATTTTTAATTTCAGGTCGAAAGATCGCTCGCAATGTTATGACTATGGCTACAGGAGAGGCCCCAGTAGCAGTCGCTTCAACTGAGCTTCCAGAGATTGTCAAGACAGTTCAAGAAGCTGTAAGAAATCTTCCTCTCATGAAACGTGCTTTAATTAAGTTTGGGAAAAATTTTATTTGAATCTGTTATCGGTGGACAGTGGGATAAAGTTGAAGACAAATATGCAGTGAGTTCAGTTGTAGTAGCTGGTGGAGTTGCACTTTGGGGCTCGGCTGGGTTTATCTCGGTGAGCTGCTTCGCCAAATGCACTTTTTTCCCAATTTTATTTCTTTAAGTCCCCTTACCTGCCTTTGGCATTGATCTTTCCCTTTAAATTAAATTGAAGAGGTTAAAGTGTTCCTGTACCAGGCAATTGAGAGACTTCCTTTGATTCCTGGGGTTCTTGAGCTTGCTGGAATTGGCTACACTGGAGTAAGTAGTATTTTCTCAATTTTTCTATTTTAATTTATATAAGAAGACAAATTATATTAAGTAGATTTCATTTTCCTTCTTACATCTGAAGGCTTTGATATCATCAACATCCAACAAATGCCTCCAACGTTGATGGAATATTGTAGGATATAGGAGCCTGTGCGAATATCAGCACATCATCTTAACAATCTTCAACTTAATTGCTCCTTTTTTTCGTCTATGATGTCTGAAAACTTAAAATTTGTTGTTTATACAGTGTGTGGCTAACAATATAATATTTTTCTAATGTATCATACATCACCTGTTTTTCTTTCCAGTGGTTTGCATACAAGAATCTGGTTTTCAAACCTGACAGGTAAGTGTATGCTTGCTACACCACCACCTAGAAATTGGTGCAAAAATGCATCATGTTTGTCTCATTAATTTTATGTTAATACAAATGGGAAAATTGCAGGGAAGCTTTGATTGCAAAAATAAAAGACACATACAAGGAAGTAATTGGTAGCAGCTAAAGGAAGCCAGTTGAAACACTGCTGCAATGAGATGAACTTTCGGTTTTCTCAAAAAGAAAAAAGGAATCATGCCGCTTTGTGCATGAACATGTTGCCTTGCTTCATTTTGTTTACATAAGCTTCTAACCAGAGTAAATCCATGTAATGAACCTTTATCTTGAAGATACATGTAATTAAATATTTTGCTTCCTCGCCCTTGGAATTAGTTATGCCCATAATCACCTTCTAGGTGGAAGGTCTAGAGCAGCTATATTTATCCAAGTACCTTGCGGCTATGTTTTGCTCTCTCCCTTTGTGTGCTAGCAAAGCAATTCAGCTTTTTTATTTGGGTTTGCAATGTATGAAGACTCCACATCAAAATTTTGTATTGCCTAAATTAGAGAAGAATCTGACCAAAAGCATCTGGGAAACATTTACGAGCATGAAAATGAAGCGTTTAATGCTGATCCACTGAATAAATGAGGAATTCTGGATATTAAAGGGCTGGTGAGTGTCGATTGTCTGCACAACACTTCTTTCAATCTGAGGAAGGATGAGGGAAAAAATGAAATGATGTCAAACTGCTCGAGTCATGACATACAAAAATTTAAACCGCGACTTGCAAGGACCTGATATACTTCCCCTTTTACTGAACACACACCACAAGGTCTTAACACATATAAGGATTTCATTATTGCAGTCTTAATAATATCGACCTCGGCTAAATATATATCGTTCAGTTCACCATTCACAACAAAAACTATGCTTGGCTTGGCGACTAAACAAGTTCACAAAACGATGGTTTTCATAAATCTGAGGCTCTAAATGTAGGCAAAGAAAAGAGTTACCCAAATTTTGTTTTACAAGAATCTGTTGCCAGAATTTTCTTATAAAGAAAAAAACACCCTCATCTTGTGGTTAATCTCAAAAGTCTAAACAAAAATTAGATATGCGCCCTGCACAAAAGCAATGACAAAAGCTAGTTAAAACTCCATGGACCCATGTAGAAGGCTGCGCTGTCTTAATAATCCAGAAAGCTAGAGCATTTTGTTTGCAAAGCTAGTGCAGCACCGTTAGAAAGTGGTGTAACAAGATAAGCCTCTAGGAATAGAAGTGGCAACTGTATATGATAATGAAAAATACCCAAGAGAAATAACTATTGAAGAATCCATACTAAACAAAAGCTTGATACCTTATAAAACAAGAATTAATTTATGACCAATTAGTTCTTATTGTTTGATATGGAATCTTTGTAAAATACGTAAGTCAAAGGTTGCCGTATAATTTTCCAATAGCATTAAGGACTCCTTAAAGTAAATGGAATCCATATTTTTTAAGGAAATAATATCTTTTCTGTTTTCGCACTTTGCTCGCAAAGTCTAGGCCCAACTTCAAACACGTTGTTTTCTCTTGTACAGATGAATTAACGGGCCTATCATATATGGATTGGAAAGTACAAATGTGTATTTTCCAACCCAATTGGAATCACATCCAAAATTCTTTTGTAGCTCCAAATATGAACCAAAAAGTAGACAAAGGCTTAAATTGGAAGATTTGAACCTTTTTAACTCAAACCTCTTTACTTAGCCCATCAAACTTCTCTTGGATCCACTTTGTTTTAGACTTTAAAATAGACCCGATAGACACTCCTAATGAATTCTTTGATGTCGTAGCCAAGATCACATCATGAACCTATCTAAATATCATTTAACAATTTGTTCAGGATATTGCTTCAATTTCACCAAATTAGCCAAAACAAATTCTGAGTATGTTATAGAGATGCGAGCTTGGATTATTGTTTACATATCATTCCAACTCTGGACTGAATTTGATAGCAAATTTATATACCAAGTAAAAACATTTCCAATTAAAGAATTTAAAAATGATATTAATTTTAAAAAGTCAGAATCAAATACTTTTTTACATTGACAAAAAAAAATCTTGCTATATGTTCTTTAGCAAACACAGTTCTTTAGTCATTAAATAAAGTAAACATTGGAAACTTGAAATTATTAGGATAAATATATATTCTATCAATGTAATCTAAATATGGTTTTCTATATATTGGCATATGTATTTGTTAAAATCTAAGTCTATAAGCTTATTTCATTATACCTAGAATATACTCTGGATTAATTTTATTTGGAAGTGCATTTATTTGGAGGTTATTTGGAGTCATAATCTCATCTATATCTTTTAGTGATGAACTCTTACAATTAATAAATTTATTTTTTGAACTACTCTTGGCTTCCTCTATTATTAAAGGCTTCCCCTTTTGTGTATGATCATACTTCCAATGATTTGATTCTTTTTCAACTTTCTCATCTAAATGATTTTAAATTTTAACTACTATTTATTTAGAAATATTATTCACTGTCTCCAACATAGTATAATTAAATAAAAAATCACTTCATCATTTCCTTTTTTTTTTGGTGTTTAATTTTGCATTGACATATTTAATAGCCTTAATCATTCTCTTATAATATTATTTATTCATGTTTTGTAATTTTCCTACTTCATGCTTCGAACTTATTTTACATTTCTGTCTTTTTCTAACATTAGACTCTAGAATAGCATGAGTTAATCACTCATTCATTGCTGCAATTATATTTAAATGTTATTCAATCATTTTTATATTGATTTTATATTTCTTTTTAGTTTTTTCATAAAGACATTTATACCTCTCTTCATATTTTGTAATTTTCCTACTATATGGTCCAAACTTATTTCACGAAATTTTTATTTTTCTAACATTAGACTCTGAAATGACATGAGTTAATCTCTTCATTGCTACAATTATATTTAAATGATATTCAATCATTTTTATATCGATTCTATATTTCTTTTTAGGTTTGTCAGAAAGATATTTATATCTCTCTTCGAGTATCTTATTTGCATCATCCACTATCAGTTCAAAGATTAAATATCTCTCTTCTATAGTCATAAACTTGTTTCCTTTTTTATTTTATATTTCTTCCCCTTAAAGGATTGATTGTTTATTTCCTTGTTTATTAGGGAGATCAACTAATTGTTCTATTTCTTCTATATTTTCTGGTAATATTAATATTTTTAGTGCCATAGTTTCAAAGAACAAATATGACACTCCTAGTGTGGTTGCCAATTATTTTATAGGTTCTTTTGTGTCCACCTCAATTAAAAAGATTTTAATTTTATCTCAAGTTTGGATAGGAAGTCTAATTTATGAAATTTATATTCTAGACCTTCACAGAACTCTAGATTTGTAATTCTAGACTTATAGCAATGTCATAATAAAATTTAATTAATGAGAATTAATCAAATATTTTAATGCTATGAATGTAAATAAGAACTTTAATAATTCAAGATTAAAGAATTTATACTCATAAAATGATCTTTGGTTCGATTACAACAACGAACTGCAATGCCTTGACAAAAAAGCATGAAATAATATTTTTGGTGTTTTCTAGATTTTTTAATAATGAAAATTCCAAGCTTACTAGATTACAAACCTACTAGTTACAAGCCTGCTGATTAATTACTACCTAGTACTTGATGTGAAGTTTTTGCAAACTTGATTGAAATGCAGTGCAATTGTTATTGGGTTGTTCGGTTGTTATTATGTTTGATTGTCCCTTTTTTCTTTCTTAGCCTCTTTTAAGTAAGGAAAACTATAAGTTACCACAAATTCAATTGCTTTTCTCTATTAATCCACGTAACTTGTCAATTTTTCTTTGATAAAATTGGACCATTTTTATTATGTATCCTAATCCTCCTTTCATTCAATCTAAACTTCTTCATTCCCTTGTGTATCATTATGGCAACTCAATGACCAAATCATGTACTTCTTAATTTGGCCCACACTTGGTTACATATATACTTGTAGAAATAAGTCAAATATACCAAACCAAATAGAAAGATGCCATTACCTAACCTAGTTGCATATTGAGGACCTTGCCGATCGATACACCCATCCACAAAGAAGATGGGATGGCTAGCCAACAAAAACCAGTGCTACCTAGATGAATACAAAGTATAGTAAGCACCCCTCCCAACACAAACAACAATATATCTGCATAACTTGCCGAAACGCATTTCATGGACAATCACTCCAATATTGCACAAATCAAGGAAAGACTAACCTACAAATTAGAGCCCACAAATGTCAAGATCGATCAACAAACGCTAGCACACCAGCAAGCTGAAGATGCAAATAAAAAAGAAAGAGAATAAAGACTGATAAGACGTGCAAACCCTGTGAGCTAAAAAGACAAACATAAGCTATTCTATAACACAACAAAATAATGCAGCTCTTGGTGTCTTGGATGGAAAAAAGGGCACATGAGGCAGGAAATTCATAGGAACATAGGAAAACACTAGTTGAACAAAGCACCTAGCAGCTCCTGGACCAGACATATCTGGAAAAAAAAGCCAGTCGAGGTGGTGTGTAGCTTAGAACTAGTCTAGTGAATAGTTGATTGCCTCTAAGTGAACACTTGAATCACCAAATCTTTTAATGTTTTTTTTTTTTTTAATTATAACTGCAATTATAATTTGCAAACCAGAGCTCTGCCTTTGGAATATGTGATGCTGTTAAAGAGAAGATGGTGGGGACATTAGACGTGAGTTAATGAAGGATAACCCAAATCATTACTGTTTGATTGAGATATATTAGCTTAGATCTATGATAATTTCTTCCATTAATGGTTAGTAGTTTCATAACATCCGGCCATCAAGTGTTTTGTTCCAAGATCCAATAAATTCACAACGGCACTGGATGGATAAAAAGCAGTGGCTTCCTGGCATGCTATTAATTATCTTTTAATCGAGCACAAGTCACAGAAACCTCATCTTTAACAGCTCACATAAATACAATGAGTGTTGAGTATTTCAAACCAATTTATTCTCAATTCCTGTCATAAATGCTTGATAACTATAGAAATACGCTATTAATTATCTTTTAATCGAGCACAAGTCACAGAAACCTCATCTTTAACAGCTCACATAAATACAATGAGTGTTTGAGTATTTCAAACCAATTTATTCTCAATTCCTGTCATAAATGCTTGATAACTATAGAAATACTTGACAAACTTAAATAATGATTTATTAAACGAGAAAAAATAGAGATGGGACTAACAGCTTGATTGTTCTATGAGACTATTTTGGTGGTTAATTTTTCCCTGTAGTGATAATAGAGAGTGGTGCAATGAAGGAAAGTGGTGAAGCTGTTAGAAGATTAATTGGAAAGAATTAGGCAAACAAAGGCAACATAGATTTTTGTTTCCTTTATCTACATTAAATCAACAACTAAAAGCAATAATACAAATAATTAGAATTAAAAATAAATATTGAAAAATATAAGAGTTTTAGAAGAAACCTGTGTTTGTAGCATGCAGAAGCATTTTTGCACATGGACAATTTTACATATAATACGCTTCTTTTCTAATATACAACAATTCATTCGAATTTTTGGATGCAAGAATAATTTCTCAAACCTTTTAACCATTTAAAAAAAAAAGAGTCAAGTTCGTAGATAGTTATTTATCAATATTATTAAACTCGAACATGTAAAGCCAATCTTGAAATCTATATAATAGGCTATTTTTCTAGCTCGAGTTTAAAATTAACCCGTATGAAAGTTGTCTCGATATGATTCAGTTAATTTGACTAGTCTAAAAACTACCCATAAAACAACTAAGAAACACGTTTTGGCTTTTTAAAAAATTTCAAGATGACATCTTTTATTTTATTTTAGTTTTCTAATATTGAGACGATGACATGTTGGATCGACCCAACCTTCACATCTTAACCCACCAAACCCTTAACCTGGATCATGAACTCCATTAGGTTTAACCGCTTTGTTTTTTAAAATTATTTTTTGTTTAAAAATATGATAACAAAAATCATCTCCAACAAAGTGAAGCACCAATCAAATACCATGATATTTATTTGAGACAGTAATAACCTCATACAAAGTGAACTAAAATAAATTATAAAGACCATTCGAAATCAACCAAATATTAAAAAACAAGATTGAAAAATAAAAGGAAAAAAAGATTCAATCAAACAAAAAAATGGGGCCCAGCCCAACTTTGAGACCTCCCAACCTAACTCATTATTTAGCCTAGATTTAAAATTAATTGATGTGGTAGTTTTTCTAACGTGACCTAATCAACTTGGTGGGTCCAAAGGCAATATGAAAAACCAATAAAAAGGCTGGTTTGGCTTTAAAACAGATTTAAGATGACATCCTTTTTTTCAGTATTTAGATTGTGATATTGTTGATCGACTCTGGCTTTGCTGTTTAACCTGTCAAACTAACAACCTGGATCATGAACTCTATTGGGTTTAAATATTTTTTTTAACTATTTCTTACCTAATGATATAATAACAAAAAATAGTTGTTCATAAAATTGATGAGCACTAACCAAATATTGTGATATTTGTTTCAGATTACGATAACCTTATAGGAAGCAAACAAAAACAAATTATAAAACCAGTTCAAAATCAACGAGATGTTTAAAGATGAAATTGAAAAAAAAATAGCCTAAAATACTTCGATAAAAAAAATAAAAGATGAAATTTAAAAAGAAAATAAAAAAGGCAACTCATTCACCCTTCACATAAGCAGTGAAGAAGTTGGGCTGTTCCAGTCCTTATAGTAAAGACTACTTAGGTGGCCCGCGCTACACCGCAGGCTAATTTTTTTGACATAAAAAAAAAAGGTTAAGATCCAAGAGCGTTAGGTCTATTTATAAAGCTAGACCTAAGAGTCTTAGGCCTGGTTGCAACACCTGACCCAAGAGTAATATCTATAATATTAATTATAATACCAATAGTAATATTTATTATACAAATAATAATATTTTAAATATTAATAATAATATTAAACTTATCTGACACAAGTTCTTATAGTTTTTTATCTCTTGAAATCAAATTTAAGGTTTTTTTGATAGTAACAATATTTTTAAAAACATTTATTAATGATAATGATAACAATAACAATAAGAATAATACAAATGATTATAAACTCGATTCTGATGCCCCAGCCAAACCTATGTTTCTGGGGTCTGGTTCTCCTAATAATAATAATAAAAATATAAGTAATAATATTAAACTTATCTAACCTAAGTTCTTATAGTTTTTAATCATTTCAAATTAAATTTATGGTTTTTCTTCAATGGTAAGAATATTTTTTTTTTCAAATTTAATCATAATAAAAATAATAACCATATTAAGAATAAGAATAACACTAATATTCATAATAATAATAAGAATAATAGCAACAATGATGAAGACGACGACGACAACAACAACAATAATTTTTTATTTTACCCATCAAATCAAATGTATGGTTTTTTTTATAGTAATAATATTTTTTTCAAATTTATTAATAATATAAATAATAATGACAATAATACTATTTGTAATAATAATATTAAACATGTTTGACCCAAGTTCATATAGTTTTTAATTTTATCCTTCAAATCAAATCATGGTTGTTTTTTAATATTAATAATATTTTTTTCAAATTTATTAATTATTATAATAGCAATATTCATTATAATAATATTCATAATGCAAATAATAATATTTTTAATATTAATAATAATATTAAACTTGCATGATATAAGTTTAAGTGGGCCGACTGGCTGCGACGCCAGGCCCATGAACCTTTGGTCTAGCTGCAACACTAGATCCAAAAGCCTTAGATGTGGATCTAGCAGTAAGGCCGTATTATGAAAGTGTGATAACTAAATAGAAAAAAAAATTTAATATTAAAGAATAAAATTAAACAAAAAATAATAATTGAAAAGGAAAATAAAAGAAAAAAAACAAAGCAAAGCACTATTCCAATAAATAGTGCTTTGCGAAGAGGGGTACAGTAAAATCCCCTCATAAGATCACGATAATCTAATGAAAAATAAACAAAACAAATCATGAATTTTAATTCTCAATCAAATCGATATTAAAAGATAAAATTGGAAGAAAAAAAAATCTAAATCAACTGGGTTAACCCGCCAAACATGGAATTTGTGTCATGAGAGTGTGATGACTAAATAGAAAAAAAAATTTAATATTAACAAAATTAATTGAAGAGAAAAAAAACAATTTATAACAGAAAAGCATCAGTTTTTCACTATAAATTATACAGTACAATTCATAATGAAAGGCTGAATTCTTTTAGTTATAGATAATGGTGATACAAAAAATTTCTAACTAAATACAAAATATACTAAAATATCTGGAAAAGAAACAATGTGGTGTACCCTGTTACTTTTGATCCAGTTGCATTCCTCGGTGTACAATTCATATGAGCAGAGGGTTGTTTTCATTTCGGTTACTTAGCTTCTTTTTTTTTTTTTTTAATTTTATCATTTTAACTTACATTAACATAGTTTTATATGTTGAGATTTCTTTCAATTTATATACAAAGTGTTGATAAATACTTTGATAATAAATTAAAAATTGATTTTGCAAAATAGAACTTTATTGGTGTTATAAAAAGAAATTAAAAGAAGAGTGGCCAACTTAAAAAACATTCCATTTGAATATGGACACAGAAAACTTTAATTTTCTCCCTAAAATTTTAGTTTATCTATTATTTGATTAATGTTATTTTAAAATTTTAGTTTATCTATTATTTGAAAAATGAAGAGATCCCGATTCATGAACAATGAAGCTCCTTTCAGCTGTTAGGATAGAGTTAGTTCCATTGCCTGAACGTAACACTCATAATATACACCAATCATTTATAAAGTCAGATTTTAGATGGGTTCATGATAGCAAACGAGGTTGTCTATGGTATTCTTAGCAAGAAGGACCACGGGTTTTTGCTAAAGGTAGATTTTCATAAAGCCTTCGACTCGATTTTATGGGAGCATATTGATTCTACCATAGGCTATATGGGTTTTGGCTCTCATTGGAGGAAATTGATTTTTGAATGTTTGTCCACATCTAAATTGGTCATCCTGATTAACGGCTCTCCTAGAGAATTCAGTATGGAGAGGGGTCTTAGGCAAGGGGACCCCTCTCTCCATTCCTTTTTGACATAGCAGTGCAGGTGCTAACAGTTTTATTCAACATGCATCGGATTCGGGTTACTTTAAAGGCTTGCAGACTTTTCAAGGACATCACATAACCCATTTGCAATATGCAGATGACACTCTGATTTTCCCGCCAAATGATTATTCCTCTCTACTGCATGCCAAGAGGATCCTTCGTTGGTTTGAGATCATTTCAGGACTGAAAGCTAATTTCTATAAAAGCTTTCTTATAGGAATTAATTTGGATAATGAATACACTTTAGGTCTGGCTAACGCAATTTTTTGTCGCAGTGACACCTTTCCAGTCAGATACCTTGGGTTGCCTCTTGGTGCTAACCCAAATAGGCTCTCAACTTGGAAACTGATATTGTCCACAATCAGAGCAAAGTTAAGCAAATGGAAAGGGAAGCTTTTGAGCATGGCTGGGAGGATATGCCTTATTAAATCTGTCTTAAACTCTCTACCTCTATACTACATGTCAGTTATTACTATGCCAAAGGGCATTACAAAAGCTATATCCTCCATCAACCGTTGTTTTCTCTAGAAGGGCACCTCAAATTCACATGGTATTTGTAAGGTTGCTTGGCACAAGGTAATTAAGAGTAAGCCGCTTGGAGGTCTCGGGCTAGGTTCTATTCATAGCAAAAATTTGGCTCTGATGTTTAAATGGCTTTGGAACCTTGATAAAGGAGTGGTAGGAGGTTGGCAAGAACTTATCCTATGAAAGTACCGGCTATTTTGCAAATGGCCTTCCTGTGTTTGCAGGTTCTTTATCTCCAACTTGGCGTGGCATGGTATCTGCAATTTCCTCAAATCACAGCATAGCCGCTCCCCTCCAATCCAATGTCAGGTTCAAGGTGGGTGATGGGAGAAACATCAGGTTCTGGTCTAATTCCTGGCTAGGCCACGCAGCTCCTCTCCTGTTCATGTTTCTTAGGTTTTACAACCTCTCTCTGCAGCAATCTTTAAGCGTTGCAGAAGTTCATAACCCAACTGATAACTCAATCAATCTTTCTTGGAGAAGACCCCTTCAATCCCGAGAGCTCTGCATGCGTGAAAGCTTGATAGCAGAAGTGGAACGTGGTCTAGTCTTCTCTGATGGTGAAGACAGCAAGATTTAGAAATCCAACAGCTCCAACGTTTACACAGTCTCCTCCGGGTGCCATCTTTTTGATGGTTTTAATGTTTCAGTAAATCTTCACTCCCCTGCTCTGCTTTGGAAAGGGTTTGCACCTCTGAAAATAGATGTGTTCATATGGCTTCTCTTAAACGGCAGTATCTGCACAAAAGGTTTCTTAGCTGAGAGGAGAATCATCAATTATGAGGAAGCTCTTTGTCCTTTCTGCTGCAAGGAGATTGAGACTATACATCATCTCTTCCATCTTTGTCCTACATCATGCTCTCTCTGGGGTAGACTCTTTAGTTGGTTTGGGTGTGTAGGCTGTTTGCCAAAAGACCCAAATCATAACCTTCTGGAATGGTCCGACCTGGTAAAAGGAAAATTTCAGCGTCAGGCAATTACCCTTCTCTGTAAAGGATTATACTGGTCAATGTGGATAGCGCGCAACCATATGATCTTTGACACCAAAACTCCAGACTGGGATGTGATTTTTGACCTCACCTTTCATCGGTTAGCCTTTAGGTTGAAGTCCTCTGTAAAAAATTTCAGCTACACAGGCTCTGATCTTTATAGGAATCCTGAATGTATCATGAACTAGACTAACTAGTCGGGGCTATAGATTCCTTGCTCTCTTTATGTTTTTTAATTCCCCATGTAATCTTCTTTAGCAGCCCTCATCTTCTTAATGGGGATGCCTTATTTATAATATTCTCGATTACTATAAAAAAAAATATATACACCAATCATTTATAATTATTTGGGATCCACAATCACCACTTATTATTATTCAACATATTAATTTGTTTTTTTTTTTTTACGTTTATACATGGATAGGAATGCATTGTTGCAACAAAAATACAATATCTATTTGCAAAGCATGTAGCTCATCAAACTTCTATCTTGGGAATGCTAAAAGCTGATGAACAGCTATTTTATTTATTCCATAATTATCGTTCCACACGGGCAGTCATGAACGCTTCAATTCTGGTAGAAACTGGTAATGCAGACTCCAATTTCTGCAAAACGCAATTTTAAGCAGTAATCTACTTGAAGAACTCCATGACCCAAAAATTACAAACAAAGGTTTCAAATTTGATGCCACGGAATCCAGCTGCAGTGGCCAGGGCCATGAATTCATCTTCAGTCCGTTCT
>Ga0325400_1001056_pt1 | contig 22172 bp, 13 predicted proteins | sample PopdelMetagenome_2_FD_205662 | JGI IMG/M metagenome (GOLD analysis project Ga0325400, IMG submission 205662) | Populus deltoides microbial communities from Bellville, Georgia, United States - Xylem-PdKOR-R1 | ecosystem: Host-associated > Plants > Phyllosphere > Stem > Wood/Secondary xylem...
CCCTTGCGTGTGAATGGTAACCTTTAGATTTCCCACTTGACTGGTTTGAGCGATTTTGTTTCCGACGAGTGGAAAATTTGGAGATTTTTGCTTGAGGTTGTTGGGCGCGATAAGAGTTCTTCTGCCTTTTGACTCAGTTTGGCTGATTTTTCCCCTCGTTTTCGTTCTCTTCTTTGCTGGTTCAGTGACTTTCAACGTTAAGAATCGGTGTTTATCAGTGCTCGTCGCCATTGTTTTTCTTCTCTGTATGTGTTTTTTTATTATTTTTCTGGGGAGTGATGTCGATGATTATCTGGCTAGAGAATTTTAATTATTTTTTAATTGGATTTGTGAGGATTTGTCGGCTCTTTGATTTTGGTTGGTGTTGCTGGCTGGCTATTTGTCTCGCTGTTTATTGTCTGGTCTTCGTAGTGCTTACTAATAATTTATTCGTTGGCCCCTTTTTTCTAGAAGATTTCAATTCAGTCCTTGCAGACTAAATTTTTTTACCATGTTTTTTTTTTCCTCCTTCGGAAAAATGTCCTTTCAATGAATTTCACGTACTTATGAATTGAGATTTTCATCCAGTTTCTTTTCTCAAAAAGTTCTACACGGAAAACAATTATTCATTTTTGTCCCTATAAAGACCAATTATTTACCTTTCATCCGGTCAATTTAGTCAAAATTCAATTTTTTAAAAAGAAAAATTTTATCATTCTAACCTTTTAAAAAAAACATTAAAACTATATGTTTTATATTTATTATTTACTCAAATCAACCTTTATTAACTAAGTGATTCATTCAAGACTTAGTCTGGTGATGTGCGGACCAGGTGTAATAACTTTGTCTGTCTCCAAGTGTTGGTGCATATAAGGCTACCTGTCGCCTAGCAAGTCAAAAACATACCCTCACCCTCACGTTCTTGGTCCATCATGATCGATTTAACTGTCAAACTACTGTATACACGTGTTTATTAAGGAATATTTAAAAGCGCGGTGGAGATGATTTTTTGAATTGTTTTTTATTTATAAATGTATTAAAATAATATTTTTTTATTTTAAAAAAATTATTTTTAACAATAATACATCAAAATAATTTAAAAAATAAAAACAATAATTTTAAATAAAAAACCTTAATATTCAGAGAAACATCATTTTTAACGCAGTTTGTTTTATATTTTAAAAGTGTTTTTTTTAATTAGGATTTTTTAAAAAATTTTAATATATATATATATATATATATTTATATTATTTTAATATGATAATGTTAAAAATAATTTTTTAAAATAAAAATATATTTTAAATAAAAAATATTTTAAAAAATAATGGTGGGATAAACACTTTCACGTGCCTATTATATAAGATTTTAACTGTCAAACCACCCAATACACGTGCCTATTATAGAAGATTTAATTGTCAAACCACCGTGTTCACCGCGGTAAGAGAATTTAGAGTGTGTTTGGCAGTGTGATTGCGGTTGCTTTTTAAATAAATTTTCATACCAAAATACATGTAAATGATGTTTTTTTATTTTTTAAAAATCATTTTTGACATCAGCACATCAAAATAATTTGAAAACACTAAAAACATATTAATTTGAAGTTAAGAAAAAAATAAAAAATTTTCAAATTTTATCAAAAACACTTTTAAAACACAAAAACAAATACACCCTTAATGCCTTTACATGCATTACAAGCACGGGTCCACACATTCATCAACTTCATTTTACTTCATCATCTTTACAAAGCATTTTGTTACATATATCAAATAACATGAGACTAATTGTACTTAACTTTGACTCTCTCTCTCTCTCTGTTTCTCTAAATATATATTTTTATTTTATTATATATAATATTTTTGAATTAATTTATACATGAATAGCAAGTAAACTACTTAGCTAACAATATTTAAATGGCAAAGAATCGATTAGAATTTGAATCATATAATGACTGAAATGATAGTCATTAAATATGTTATGCTTAGTTATATGGACAGATTTGTTTTTCGCAAGAAACTAACCGACATTAATCCGTCCAAATCTGTCTCAAGCTAACACAGTCCACAGTCCAACAAAGCTAATGATAAACTATGACACGAAAATATCAGTGCTTGATTTGAATAAAAAAAAAAAATACATTAACCAAAGCTAAAAAGAAAGATTTTTACTACAGCAGCTTGTAAGTGAAAGTACTGTTCACCGAAATAGTATTTTAACGGTTTGCATACTAAAAAAATTTAACATTGACTCATTAATTATTACTAAATTGATCAATAATGATTAATTTTTTATTATCTTAGTTGTTATCTTAATTTTATAATGAAATAATTAAAAAATCTTTGAAATTAAAAAATTTGGAATTAGAGTATTTTTTGTATTTTGATAGTGATTTTATAATAATTATTATGTCAGATGATGAACAATTTAGTATTTAATCAAACATAAAAAATAAAATAAAAATGCATAAGAAAACAATCAAATTGTTCTTAAAAGCCAAAAAAACTAAAATTATCATCAAAGTGTTTTTTCATATTTTTAGCAATTTAATATTTTATCAAACATAAAAAAAAAGTTACGGCACATGTGACACACTTTCCAGCATGTAAGAGGCGCCCCCGCTCTTTAGACGATACGTGCAATGCCTTCTGACATTCAAAAAAATCCTTCCACGGTATTTTTAAAAGGTCCATCATGTTCTTTTCTTAGTGGTGTGACGCGTATTAGTGATGATAGTCCACTTTGTCGTCAATAGACCTCCCCCCTCCATTTTTTTCTCTCACGTTTCTCAAAAAATACAATTTAGCCTTTTTTGTTGTTGATATTTTAACTTTAGTTCTTATTCTTTTTATTTTTATTTTTTATTCTTAGCCCCTTTCCCCCATTATTTTCCATCACATTCCACCATCCTTTGTTTAATTAATTTTTATTTTCAATCTCACCTTTCAATAAAATAAATTATTTTGATTTCAATTTTGATCATCATTTTTTTAATTGATTTTTTTTGTTTTGAATCAATTTGTATAATTAATATTCTTTTTCCAAGTTAATCCTTCAACATTTTATTAGATGATAATTGAGTTCTGTGATGTTTTCAAGTATGATGCTTCTGATCTAATATCTTGGATCACAGGTTTGGAAAACTAACACATGTTGAATTTTTTTTTACTCATGTTGTTTTCAACCTAGTGATTTCTTACCTTTTCTTTTTTACCAAATTATTCTAATTTTATGACCTAAATCATGGGTTAACCCGAGTTGATATGCTTCTTACTCTTCAAGTTACAAGTTTGTTATACTAACTCGTATTGACTTGATTTGATTTTTTTCCTTGTTTTATTCTATTTTAGTTTTTTATATTTAATCAGCTATCAATTGAGCTACCTCGTTTGTTTTTTTATAAAAAAGGTTTTCTCTCAAGTTATAGTTGTCATGGTTTTTTTTAATATAATCTATTTGATAGTATTATTTATTTTTTATCACTTGTTTAAAATAAAATCAATTTATTCATCTTTTATCTCTAACATGAATCGCAATTTTTTTTTTCCTTTTTAAAATGCTTGTGCGCTACTTAAATAATATTTTTAACATAAAAGGTAGAGAGTCAATGATATAACTTTTGGAAATGAATGTGAAATCTTGTTTTTTTATTTTTAATTTTTTTAATATACTGGTATAATAAATAATTTTTTAAAAATTAAAAAATATTTATTTTAATATATTTTTTTATAAAAATATTTAAAAAAACAACCAATACTACATTTCCAAACATCCTTTTAATAATTAATATTAAATAATTTTTTAATTATCTTGGAAATATTTCATAAAATATTAAATTAATAAATGAGAGGGATTTTTATATGATCCTTAAAATAAACTTTAACTATTTCAATTCCAATTTTAACGAAATTCGTAGTTCAGTGGTAAAATTAATATTGTTAATTCGTTTGTAAATGATGAAATTGTAATTTAAACAAATTCTTCGCACGGACATTTTTACCCTACATCAAAATTTATCGTGACTCTCTTACCCTTCTATTCCAACCATATTACTCTTCCAGTGCCTAGTACTCTCATCTAAAGAGCTTAATACCGACCCGTCGGCAGATATAGAAAAACCATCCGCAAAAGTTTGTGCATCGATTTTTCTCTCTGCGAAACCCTAAATAAAAATAATCGCAAAATCAATAATTACGCTCTGTGAGTTTTCTGAGGTATTTCACTACTAATATTCTTCAATTTTTTTCTGTTGCTGTTGTAGTTGCTGTTTCGTAATTGCAACAAACTACGCACAATCTTTTAATGAAAAAAATATATAATCGCGGAATCTCTTTCTTTATTATTGGTTAAATTCCTATTATGTTAATGTGATTTTGTGTGTTAACTATTTGTTTTATGAGTTAAAGTTGATTTCTTTTTTTATGGGTTTTTTTCAATTCTGTTTATTCTTCAAGTTTTCACTTAGAAAGACACTGCCTTTTGTTACAATTTCGTCGGAGTTTTATTTCTTGACATCCTTCCCTAGTGGAAGATAAAAACTATGTTAATTTCATCTTGGGCATAAATCCCTGTTTTATCATGTACTTTTAAAAAAAAATGAAAATTGATGTTTTTTATGGAGAAATTTGTGTTCTGATATGGGGTTTTTGTATTGCATTGTTGGAGGGAATCAGATTATTGAAGTGTAGTGTCAGTTGGGGGAATAATGTCATCTGTATCGAGTCAGTCGCAATTCCGTCTTACCCAACCGCCATCTAAGGTGTTGCATTTGAGAAACTTGCCATGGGAGTGCACTGAAGAGGAATTGGTTGAGCTTGGGAAGCCGTTTGGTAATGTTGTTAATACCAAGTGTAATGTTGGACCGAATAGAAATCAAGCTTTCATTGAATTTGTGAGTGTAATTGGTTTTCGTTTCTTGTTGGTTCTTGAGAATTTTTTTGTTATTCTTAATATTGTTTGGTGGTGTTCTTTTAGGCGGATCTGAATCAAGCTATTGCGATGATATCGTATTATGCATCATCCTCAGAGCCTGCTCAGGTTCGAGGGAAGACAGTTTACTTGCAGTATTCTAATAGGCAAGAAATAGTGAACAACAAAACGACAGCTGATGCTGGTGGAAATGTGTTGTTGATTACCATTGAAGGGGCAGATGCACGCCTGGTCAGCATTGATGTCTTGCACCTGGTAAGAAAATTGTAGTTAGAAGAGGTAAAAACGTATTCTCCTGAGGATGTTGTCGATTCTGTTCTTAGGTTGTAGTTTGTCATGCTTTGGATAGCTTTTGTTTGACATGAATTGAATGGATCAGCAGGCCCATGTCAAGGGAATATCTTCGATGGCAGCTTAGTGCTTTGGGAGAAAGAGCGCATGTGTGTTTGTCTCCTTTCTCCTTTCCTTAACACTGCCTCTTTCCTCCCTAATCTTCCTCCTCAACTTCCTATTGCTACCATAGAAATAGTTTAGGATGCTTCATTTCTTTCTCCTCTGCTACCCTCTACCTTTAATTTCTGCATGATCTGTGCTAGTTTAGAGGTTTTTTCTTGTTCATGATGCATATTATTCTGTTGTTTTGTGTATACACAGGGTATGTCTATATGATGTATTCATGTTTTTTAAAAATCTTCCTTGAAAAATTAGGATTTTGCATCCAATTTTACGCCACCTTCATGATGTTGATTAGTTATTTTAGATCCTAATTTTTTATTTATGTTGAATGGTTGGATAAAACCATGACTTCATTTTCTTGGACAAAGATACATAGGATGTTAAGTTTTTGTTTATGGTGGAGGATAGAAACAACTTTTAATGTCGTTGGATAAAGATTCATAGATCAGATGCAAGCAGTTTTTTGTTGGTGTTCAGAGTAATGTCATGCTGGTATTTATGGAAATGGTATTAATTTGATCCCTTGAATTACATATTAGTTCTATAATCTGAAGTCGAGAAAGTAATTCATTCTGTGAAACCTTGGCATAAAGTGAAGTGGCCAACAACCATGCAAGCCAGCCTTTCTGATGGGTAGCATTAATGGTTTTCTACATATGTTTGATCTTTTACTGTTCGTGTTATATACTATTGGTTATGGTTGGGCTTTTTTGGGAGGGATATTTCTGAGCTCACAGTAGCACCACCTATAGGATTTCCTAGCTTCGTCTTGGAAGTTTAAAAATTCTTCAGAGATCTCTAGTCTATGACATCTATATTTTGAATAATCCTAGTTTTCCACTGAATTGTATTTTTAATTATGATTGAAATGTTATGTAAAGTATATGTAGATGACAAAACTGCTGGTTTTACCTATTTGTACAGTAGTAATTATTTTTTATTATTATCGTTGTTGTTGTTGTTATTGCTTTACAGATTTTGGATCTAAGTAGCCTTCTTAGCTCAAAGATTGTTTTTGTGCCAGTCTAGTTCTTAAAAGAAAATTTTCATTGATGCAGGTATTTTCTGCCTTTGGGTTTGTTCATAAGATTACTACCTTTGAGAAGATGGATAGATTCCAGGTCTATATGTTAAAACTTTTCCACAAATTATCTTGGCTTTGTTTTGGCTTCCACACAAGTTCATTTTGTGTGTGGTCTTTGTAGGCTTTGGTGCAATTCTCCGATGTGGAAACTGCCTCTTCTGCAAAAAATGCCCTGGATGGAAGAAACATCCCTAGGTGACAGTTGTTTAATTGTTTGACATGTTATTTAGTCTAACTGTTATGGGTGTAGATGAATTAAAAATAAACACTAATTTGCTATACTTTTGACAGACTGTCACCTTTGTGACAACCTATTTAACCTTGTTCAACACAGCTTTAAAAAACCACAGAATTATTTGCCTGAAAACAATGTTTCCACTCAAAAAGATGTCAACTCGGGCCATAAGTGAACGAACATTAAATGCTTCATAAATACACCTGTCCTTTTGATGTGCTTTATAATTGCACAGTATTTGTATTAGTTTTAACTGTCTGTGTTTGATGATCTAGTGACTTCTCTTGTCCTATGTTTCAGTTATCTGCTTCCTGAACATCTTGGGCCCTGTACTCTTAGGATCGCATATTCTGGTCATACAGATTTGAGTGTAAAATTTCAGAGCCATCGGAGCAGGTACTCCCTAGCCCTTTCTTTTTGGTATCTTGACAATTGCAGGTATTCTATGTGCAATGTATTTTTGCTTTGGAAATCATGTCTTGTTGGTTGTTACCATGCTGTTTGTGGTACTGCTTGTCCTCCAAACTAAAATTTCATCTATTTATGTTGTTTGTAGCTTGAACTCCTTGTTGTCATCCTGTTTTCCTGATTTTCTGTATCTGAACTTTTGTTGATTCAGGGACTACACTAATCCAAACCTTCCTGTTGCACAATCAGCTATAGATGCAAATGGAATGGTAAGATGCTGTTAACACACTTCACACTTCAAGAAGTGGCAGTTTGCTAATTCCATATAATGACAAGCCTTATGAATTTTTCTCTTTAAAAGTACCTGTGATTATGCATTTGGCGTATTCACAAGGGTTATAGTGGCTCCATTTCCTTATTTTGCCCCAGCCTCCCATTTGCATACAGTTTTTTTTTTTCATTTATGGGTTAATCATATATTGTGCTGCTCTCTTGACATTTCTTAACATAACCCTCTACCATATTTTTTTAATTAAATTCATCCTCATACTCTAGAAAACTAAGAATTTAGTCTCTATATCTACCCCTATCAGTAATAGTGTTACTTTTCTGTTAGTTTGAGAAAGGGAAGCACTTAAAATAAAATATACAACCATGATTAAATTTTTTTTATGTATTTAATAAGGATGGAGAAAAATGAAGAATGCTATAAACAGATCTGATAAAAGAAATGACTGCATGAAAAAAAAGAGAGACTCCAATTCCCTCATAAACACATCTGTCTCCCATCATCATCGTTGTTGTCACTCTTCCTTGAATTGTTGTTACCACCTTAATTCGCTCACATTGCTGATGCAGGGTCCTCTATTGGATGCCCTGTTTTGTTTGCAGCCCGTAAAATCAAAATTCTATGGGTACTTGTGGTGAAAATGATTTTTATGTTCAAAGTTTTCTTGGCCAAGTCTCTTTGACCTGGGTATCTTTTCCTTCTGACAAACCTGCCTCACCATTACATAACCCTCTCTCAATTTTCTTTATTTCTAGTTTGATTTTTCTTTGTTTTTTTCTTTGGTAAATACTGATGAGGACAACATTTGGGTTTGAGCTTACAACAACAATATTCTCCACACTATGTAGGACTTCGTACATGGCTTCTTTTTTGCCATGAATAATGTGCCAAAATGCTAACCTGAGATCTTTTTTGGATCTTTGAATTAGAGGAGACAGAATGGGTACGTGTATCTTTTATAGTAGAAATTTTTGGTGAATAGTTTCTTGGTGGAGATATGGTAGTTGAACTGTGTTTTTGTGGTGTTTTGATGGCCTAGATTCTGTGGGAACTACTGTTAGGGATGGCTGTGGTGTGTACGACAGCAGGCGGTTTATTTTGGGCCGCGATGGTGGTTATTTAGGTTGGGCTGAGGTGGTACACTGGTAGTTGAGGATCTTCATGTATTTCTATTTACTGAATACATGCTTTAGTTTCTGTCTTATCAACTTACTAAATTTATCTGATTTAATTTCTTTTATTTGGGTATGTTTTCTTTTCTAAATGTATAACTTCTTGTTTCTTTATTTTCCTCTACTAAATATGTATATATATTTTTTTGTTATTGCTTATATTTTGATACCTGCCTTAAAACTAACGGAAAGGTAAAACTGTTAATTACCAGGGTCGGCTGAGGGACTACATTTCTAACATCCCTTGGGTGGCGTTTGGTTATTGTCTCGAGACAGAAAAGATGGAGACAAACTTTTTTGGTTGAAGAGGCAGAGACAAAATAAATCTGTCTTTGTGATAATTTTAGAGTGAATTCCTGTATTTTCAAAACAAGAAGTATAAGGAGACATGTCTTATCTACCCCCACTGTCTCCGTCTCTTATGTTTCGATACAGTAACCAAATGCTACCTTGAGTACAAGGATGAAGCTGATAAAAAAAATGTACGGATCACTTTAAGAAAATGTCAATGAGTCCAAGGATGAAATATACAATTATAAACATCATATGGCCCTATTTTCATCATAAGATGCTTGTGTGCACAGAAGCATATAGTGACAATTTAACCATGCCATGGTTTTCAGATATAAATATGTTTTTTCAATTCCATGTACTTCTGTTAGCACATGCAGGCATTGTTATCAAAGTTGAAAACTTCAGTTTGATTTTTTTTTTCACTGCAGTTCAGCATGGGCCTTGATGGGAAAAAACTAGAACCTGAGAGCAATGTTCTACTTGCATCAATCGAGAACATGCAGTATGCTGTCACATTGGATGTTTTACACATGGTATAAACACTCCTTATAACAGTTGTGGAAATTCCTAGTTCACCAAGCCTTCCTCAGTGCTGATATTTTTTTCCTTCAATGCTGTGCTAGGTCTTTTCTTCTTTTGGTCCTGTCCAGAAGATTGCCATGTTTGATAAAAACAGTGGACTTCAGGCTTTAATTCAATACCCTGGTATTGTTCAAATATCTAAATACTTTTGTTAACAGATAGAGTAATTATCAAGACGTCAAAAAGTGTAATTATCAGGATGTCCCAAATCTTATTGCTCTTGAAACACTTGTTTATACATGCCTGGGATTTAACAGTTGCATTTCAGAATTTGTTCAGGGAATGTTTCCAACAGCTAACTTTGAGAGTATTTGAGGTTGTGGCTGTGTAGTCATAAAGTAGGTTTGAAGTCACAAACTGCAATTTTTAAGGTGGTTTGATCACCTTTCTGTAACATGGCATAAGTTTGTACCACTATTTTTGAAAACCCAATTTCAATTTTTTTTTTTTTTTGCAAGGACATAGTAAATAGTAGAGGTAAGACTTGATGAGTTTCCATGGACGAAACTCAGGTGTTTGCCATAATTTTTTTCCCATTAGATGTTTTTACTAAATATGGATGAAGATTATAGGGAAGAATTGGCATTGGACTATCCCTTTGCTTTTTTGCTGGAGTTGGGGGAAACTGTCTTAGTATTTTCTTCCTTTTCTTCTTGATTTTTTTCCAGATTTTGGAATCCAGTATGAGTAATAAGTTAATAATCTTAAATGCTGCCTTAACGAAGTTGACTTGCAGATTTATTGTTACTCTACATGTAATTCTGAAGTTACTAAATTGCTGTTCCCATGTTGCCATGGGTTGCAGATGTCCAGACAGCTGTTGTTGCCAAGGAAGCATTGGAAGGACACTGCATCTATGATGGAGGATTTTGCAAGCTTCACCTTTCATACTCACGCCATAATGATCTTAGTATTAAGGTAACCAGCCATGCCTTGGGAATATAATTTCATTTTTGTGCTCGCTATATTAGTGAGCACATTCTTATAAACTCACAGTGCTCTTCTGTCTAATTGTTTTAATCCTTTTGAAAGAACTGGGAGAAAATCTGATTCTAGACATACACGGAGATGTTTCTCTAAGTCTTTACTTTAAACAGCACAGGCTGTATTATTCAAAACTTGGTACATTGATTACAGGTCAATAATGATAGGAGCAGAGACTACACGATTCCCAACAATGTAATGGTGAACCCCCACCCTTCAATTCTAGGGCAGCAGCCAGTTGCAACACATGGTCCTCCTTCTCATCTATACACTGGAGCTCAGTTTGCTCCAACTACAGAGCATTCAACGATTCCTCAGCCTTCTTCTGGATGGGCCACTGGCTTTCCACCAGTACCCAATTCCATGCCTGGCCAGATGAATAATAATCCGTACTTGCCACCTGGAACTATGCCACCTCAAATGGGCCATGGAATGATGCAGATGCCTAGCCATGGTGGCCCACCACATACTCATGCAATGCCCCCTTACAGACCTTATCATATGCAATAGCAAGTACTCTATTCAGTTCTATTAATCTATTTCACATGCAAGAGTTTGCAGAAGTGGAGCAAGCTATTCTGAGGAGAATACCACTGTTGAAAACCAGTTACTTACCGGAGATCTCAAGGTTTTAAAGCTGAAGTGCCTATAACATTTCTTCTCCTTCAGCTATTTTGCAGGTGAGATCGATGTAAACAGCAAGCTCCGGCACCTTTGTTTGGTTCTAGGATTGTTGTTAACTGCGGTTGTTGTTTGATTCCATTGTGAAATATTATGACTGCCACAATTTGTTTATTACTGGAAAGTTAATGGGCGTAAGTTGTTGATAGAAATATTTTACTTTCTGTGCCCGCGAATGAGGCATTGTGATCTTGCTTTTATTTACACTTTTTTCTCTCTTTCGCATTCCTTGATTAGCAGTTTGCTAAATACAATTTGTTATTAAACCTGTCCATTTGGGATCCATTTCGCTCTGGTTTGGTGGCCCAATAAGTTATGAACCTTATTTGTGGCTTGTGTAACAGGGCATCTTGCCTTGGCTACCTGACTAATAATTCTCATTCTGAACCTGGGTGGTTCATTTTTCTGAAAAAGGGAAGGAAAATACTTTAGAACATGCGAGCCAATTTAATTTTACACATCTTAGGCATCACATTCTATTTTTATGGGTGGAAAGGGAAGGATTCTTTGTTTGGAATTTGGACAGGAAATGGGAAGGAAATGAATATAATTATTACCATTTTAACTGGAAGAGAGAATGAAGTGTAAAATAACTGGTTAAATGAAAGTTGATGTCATTTATAAACCAGCTCCATTATTCTCCATTATTCTCCATTTAACCTCAATTTGGGAATGAGACTTCTACTCCTATGAAAAAAAAAAAAAAAAGCCTTCCAGCACAAGGTTAACATCTAATTCTTCTTCCTTCTCTATTTACTTCTTTCCAAAATAAAATTGTTACAAAACCAAAGAAAAGAGTCTTCAATTAAAAAAATTATAAAAACCATGTCATTCATATGTTGTTTGTTTTCTCGTAAAGTTTTACAGACCTTTTATGTCAGGTACAATTAATTCAATATTTTAGTCATAGTTTTAAACTAGGTGGCCTGCGCTATTCGTCGGGTCAGATCAATATTTTTTAACATAAAAAAAAATTAACATGATGCCTGAGCTTTTGAAAAATCAAGAAAAATGTGAGATTCATGTAGTTGAGTCGATTGGATTTGATAAACTTGGTTAATCTAATAATATGATTATATATATATATATAAAAACATCAACAATAAATAAAGCAAAAAAAAAAATTAGCATTTAATGAAAAAAAAATGTTTGCTAATGCCATGAAAATCTATCTTGTCAATATTCTTAACAAGTCTCTATAATTTTATTTGTTGACAAAACAAAAATTAAATGAGAATGAAATGACTATATAAAAAGCAAAATGAGAAAAAATATGAATCTCAATTCTTAGCAAATAAAACGTTGAACGACAAAATTGAAAAGAAAACGAATCTAGTCTATCCAAGCTAGCAAGCTAAATTTATAATCTAGTCGTGAGATTGAGATAACTTCATAGAAAGCAAATAAAAAAATCATGAAAATTAAATCTCAAATTAATCAAGCGTTGAAGGCATGAAATAGAAAAATAATAATTTTTTTTTAAAAAAAACAATGTAAAATAAGACATGAATCAATTTTAAAAAAACCTTCTAAATCCTTGATGACTTGAATATTATGCGTTTAAGAATTTGATTGTGTTTGTTTTTTTAGTTGTGATAATTTTTTTAAAATGTTTTTTTATTAAAAATAAAGAAAAATTAAAAAAAATTAAAATTTTTTTAAAATATAAAAAAAATAGAAAAAACAAATAGAAAAAACAAATCTTCCCTGATCCCTGGAGATAGTTAGAGTTCCAACTTCCAAGGTCAACCCAAAGTGAAAAAAGAGACCAAACTAAACATAAGTAAAAGTAGAAAAGATTGCAATCACGCAAAAAAGACGGCGCCAATTTCAATCAAAATCCAATTCCAAGCTCAAAGATAAGATAACTTTCCTTCCTTTCCTTTCCTCTGTGGTTCTCAAAACTCCCCCCTCTCTCTTCAAAACCATAGAGAGGGAACCCATATCTTTTTTCTTTGATAGATTTATTCATAAACCCTAAAAGTTTCATACAATGGCTATCACTTTACAAGCTACCCTTCTTTGCAGACCTTCATTCTCTCTCTATTCTCCTTCAAAACGACGCAGCTTTCACCACCCCATCAACTCCTCTCTTTCTCTCTCTAAAACCCCATCTTCTCCTTCTTTAAACCTCCGACTCCGCCCTTTCTTAATACCTTGTACATTGCACCCTGACAATGCTGACCCTGTTTCGGAAACAGTCCCTCTGATTTCAAGTTCCGATAAAACACAAGAGGTGGTGGATGTAGTGGAGAGCAATGAGAGTGGAAGGCAGGAGGAGGAAGGGCAGGGAGGTAACTTAGTGGAGGAGAAAGAAGGTGGTGGTGGGGTTTATGATAGTAATGGGAGAATAAGAGTGGCGGTGTTTTTAATGGGCTTATGGACTAAAATGAAAAATGGGTTTCAGAAATTGTTGATGTTAATGGGTTCTTATTCTTCTAATTGGTTTAGTTTTAGTTGGTGGCCATTTTGGAAACAGGAGAAGAAATTAGAGAAATTGATTGCTGAAGCTGAAGCTCATCCTAAAGATGCTGAAAAACAGACTGCTCTTTTAGTTGAGCTTAATAAGCACAGGTTTGGCTTTAGATTTTGATAATTTTATGTGGGTTTGTTTTGAGCTTTGGTTTCTGTTTGTTTTATGGGAGATTGATAAAGGAAATGAATTTGATGGGTTTTTGTTGAAGTTATGAGCTATAATATCTTTGGTTTCTGAGATACTGGTAAAGGAATTGAACTTTGTGGTGTTTGTTATATTTTCGACTTTGCTATGGTATTTGCTCGGTGAATGAGAAATTGGTTAATTCATTAATTAAAATTACTGGTTTTTTTTTTCTCTGGGGTTTCGAATTTTATCTGTTGGTTGATGAGAAATTTATAGAAGAATTGAATTTTATGGGCTGTTTGTTTAAAGTTTTAAGAGTACTTTTTTGGTTAAATATACTTTCTTTTTGGATGCTTAGAAATTGATTGAGGAACATGTTTTGGCCCTTTCTTGTTAAATTTTAAGCCTTCTGTTTTTAATTTAGTGTTTGTGTGATTGTTGAAAAATAGGTATGAAAAGTGAATTTGATTGTCTGTCTTTCATTTGCTGATTTTTTTTAATTAATTTTTTTTCAGTCCTGAGTCTGTGATTAAGAGGTTTGAACAAAGAGACCATGCCGTGGATAGCAAAGGAGTCGCTGAATATCTTAGAGCTCTTGTGGTTACTAATTCTATTGCAGATTATCTTCCTGATGAACAATCTGGAAAGCCTTCCAGTCTTCCTGCTTTGGTAGATTAAAGCACATGTTTGTTTGTCGTTCAGTTAGTTGGATATGTGATGTTTGATGCTGCAGTTTTCTGCACTATATTTGATCGATTAATGTTTAATCTGTAGTTGCAAGAATTGAAGCAGCGTGCATCAGGGGACACAGATAAGCAATTTATGAACCCTGGCATATCTGAAAAGCAGCCATTGCATGTGGTGATGGTAAGAGTTAACTGTAAAAATGTTGTGCTGGCGACCTTGTATATGGAGCATGGTGGTTTAATACTTTCTGCTTTTGATTTTAGAAGATAAATGTGAATAAGTTGTTGTTTCTAAAAGTTATTTTGTTTCCTGTTGGTTTTTGGTAGGTTGATCCAAAAGTATCCAACAAGTCACGGTTTGTTCAAGAGCTTATATCCACTATCTTGTTCACTGTTGCAGTTGGATTAGTTTGGTACGAGGTCTTGCATTTCCTCTGTGCACTTTGTTTCACCATTCCCATCTCTATTTCTCTACCTTATCAGATACGGAATTCATTTTTCAGGATAATGGGTGCCGCTGCCCTTCAAAAGTATATAGGGAGTCTGGGTGGAATAGGAGCTTCAGGAGTTGGCTCAAGTTCTTCTTATACTCCAAAAGAGCTGAATAAAGAAGTTATGCCAGAGAAAGTGAGTTTTGAACATTTTGTGCCTGAAGTATTTGGGGGTGTTTTTTAGAATCCTGCTAACTTCAGTTACACGATTGCTTCTTTCTTTCTTTTTTTGTATTTCTTTAAGGGGTGGATAGTAGATCAATAGAATTTGTTTAACTTGTTGGATGTGTTCCTGTTCCTGTGTCTCTTAGTAAGGGAGAGAGATAAAGCAAGATTAGATACATCAAGTTGGAATAGTAGGGAAGAAAAATGGGAACTTTGGTTTAGCGGTGAAACTTTTACCACAGACCAACATTTACTTGATTGGAGAAATTATATCTTGGAAAGCCATATTCTTTTATTGTATATTACTCTTGTATTTAGCATATAATGGTTGGTCTTAACTTTTATTTGCAGAATGTTAAAACCTTTAAGGATGTTAAAGGCTGTGACGATGCAAAACAAGAGCTTGAGGAAGTAGTGGAGTATCTAAAAAACCCAACAAAATTTACTCGCCTTGGTGGGAAGTTGCCAAAGGTTTGTGCAAAATATTTTTTGTTATCATATGTAACATGTGGTTTCGTGTACTTTGTATGAACCCTATAGCGTGGAATATACTAGTCATAGTTCATGTATTGGTCTAGAATGATAGGTTTTGTGTTCCAATTGCCATGAATAACTTCAATCATTTACCTTTCTGTTTCTATTCAGCAGTCACACTCATTTCTGTACATGGGAGAAATCAATTACTATTATCTTGTCTTCTTGTTGTACTTTCTCTATCTGTAAAAAACTCATTACCAGAGACATTTTACTTCAGAATTTGAATTGCTGCTTGTATTTCTGCTAACTTGTTTCTGAAAACAGGAGTTTAACAACATTCCAATGCAGGGAATTCTTTTGACAGGAGCCCCTGGTACAGGAAAAACATTGCTTGCCAAGGTAACTTTTACTTGTATATTTTTTAAGATTGGTTTTTGACTTGTGCATTTCTTGTCCTTTGATACTTTGTCTTTAGCTGTTGACCACTTTTATTCTCTGTTATTGAACTTCTATCTTTGAAGCTTGTGATGAATAAATAGCAACCCTTGTGTCATTTGATCATAAATATCAAAACGACGTGTTGAGAGAAAGTATAGATTCTTTTGGATGCTCACTGGAACAAATCAACCTTGTCATTTCCTATGTTCAAGATAGTATTTTACAAAATGTCCTATTGGATGCTCATCCTTTTTTGAATTTATGGTCACGAGTACTAGTCATCTATGCTTATATTCATGTACTTCTTCTGATAATTGTATTATCTTGAACCTCAAGGCCATTGCTGGAGAAGCTGGAGTGCCTTTTTTCTATAGAGCAGGATCTGAATTTGAGGAAATGTGAGTCATCTTTACCTTATATAGATTACCTCATTTACTTGTAATAATAAAAAGAGAATTTACATAGTATCTTATACCAATGCTGTTTTTTCTTTGGGAAAACAATGCAGCTAAGTTCTTTTATGCTCTAATTATTAATGGTAAATTTTTTAAGTGGAAGAACAAATTTGCATTTTTACTGCTGATTAATTTCTGGTAGAAGTGGAGAACATGATAGCTATCTTACTTGACAGCAAGAATTAAGAAAAGATGCAGTAGGGTGCTGGTGAGATGGCCCTGCCATGTTCACCAACTGTTGTCTGTTGAGTAGCACTCTATGATGTTTGAGTAGTTGATGCATGTCTAGAAACAGCTAGAGATGAGTTGGTTCTTTCACTTGGTTGTGTTTGGTAGCAATCAGTGAAGTGTTGAAGAAATTGCTGGTGGAAAGAATGAGAAAGAAGGGATTTGGCTTGTATTTATGAGAAAAGCTGCAGCTTCAACATGTTAAGTTGCAGAAGAAGTTGCTGGTGGTAGAGGATGAGGTGACAATGATTTGGCCATGTATTTACGAGGAAAGGCTGAAGGGAAGCTGCAGAATCTGCTTTTTAATGCATAAAATTGAGTGATGATATTGTGTTAAACTGCCATGCCATCATGGTCCTTTGATTCTCCTGGAGCACCTAATGGCCGATCCAACAATAAAGTGGCCACAGCATTCTGGCAACATTTTAAATTGAACAATTGTATCAAGTATGGATGGTTTCTTGGACAGGAAGGCTGCTGGATTGTGGCAAAGATTGTTTGCATTTGTTAGGGTGTTTTGCATGATCTAGAGGAGGGTTTAACAATTTTTGTTGGTGTCTTTTGTGGGTTTGAGAAGGTAGATAGATTATAAGATTCTAGGAAATGTGCTGTTACTGCAATATCTTGGTGCATTTGGATGGAGATGGGTGCAAGGTTTTCTGATGATCTTCATATTGAAGCAGTTGTTGGGGGATTGGATAGTCTTTTTGGCACCTCTCTAGTGGATAGATATACAATGGGATTGGAGTGCTTTGTTACTTTGAACTAGATTGTTGTTTCTTTTCACCTTTTGGAAGGATGTCTAATTTTCCTATTTTTGCTATTGAAACTCCATCTTCTAGTAAGATTAAGCTTGCTTTTAGGAGTAATCCCATCCTTCAGCATTCTCATATTAAAAAAAAAAGTCTCATCTTACTTTTTGTACTGCAGGTTTGTTGGAGTTGGTGCTCGGCGTGTAAGATCCTTATTTCAAGCAGCTAAGAAAAAGGTTTGTTGTTCTGTGATGTTTTTTGGCAGTTCAGTAGGGGAGAAACAAACAAAAACAGAGAAAATTTTAAATCATCTTGGCAACCATTTGTAGGACTTCTTCTCTTCTGGCTGAACAAATATGCACTTCTGTACATGACATTGCATTATGTTTCTTTTATGTATTCATGATTTCCTAGACGTACAAAATGGGTCTTCAACAGGCATAGACAACTTGAGGGCATTTTCTTGAAATAAAGGAGTTTTTGTTATGATATTGGAGATCTGTGCACAAAGAATGTGTATAAAAATTGGTGTTATCCTTTTCCCTGTCTGCTTGTCAGCTAACTGTGAATAATCAATAGGAATATACAAACATACAAATTGTCTGCTTTGGTTTAATGAAATTTATAGCTAGCTTTTTAATGCTAAAAAAAAGATAAGAAAAAAAGACGAGTCTATAATTCAATAGGAATATGTTAGTTTCTAAGAGAATCATCTATACCTCGACTTTAATTACATCCATGATTGAAACTTTGTGAAATCTGAGTTGTATAGTGATGCCTTAATACTGTGCTTTTCCTTTTCATTGTATGATTAACACCATTTTTCATTTTGTAGGCTCCTTGTATCATTTTTATTGATGAAATTGATGCTGTTGGGTCAACAAGGAAACAATGGGAAGGCCATACAAAGAAGACATTGCATCAACTACTTGTTGAAATGGATGGTTTCGAACAAAATGAGGTATCTATAGATAAGCTTGTAATATAATGTGTCAGTTCACTGCCCACCTTTCTAACCTTGTTTAATTTTTCCTCTGCAGGGAATAATATTGATGGCTGCAACAAACTTGCCTGATATTCTTGATCCAGCTTTGACTAGGCCTGGTAGATTTGACCGGCATGTATGTTATATTATTCTCTATTATTTCTTTGAGCTTTGAAAGTTAAAATGACATTGTGTTTTAAGGTGAATTTGTTTTACTGAATCGTCATACTCGTGGTTCTACTTGTAAATTCTACTTTCTATGTTATAGAGTTTAAGGATGAGTTTCCATAAATGGTTTCACTCAAATAAATACATGAATGATTGGACAAACCCAGAGTGTCTGTCTATGTGCTTATATGTCATCTATTTTTTATTTGAATTAATATCCTTGGTGATATGACTGACAAGAACTCTTTTTAGATTGTTGTTCCAAATCCTGACGTTAAAGGCCGACAAGAGATTTTGGAGCTCTACCTGGAAGATAAGCCTATGGCTGATGATGTAGATGTTAAAACAATTGCTCGTGGCACACCAGGCTTCAATGGAGCTGGTGGTTCATTTGATTGAAGCTGCATATTTTGTTTTCTGGCAGAAGTTTATTCAATTTTACCAACAAATTTTTCCATTGCTTCTTGTTTTGCAATCAGATCTCGCAAACTTAGTGAACATTGCTGCTATTAAAGCTGCTGTAGAAGGCGCTGAGAAGTTAACTGCTGCACAATTGGAGTTTGCAAAAGACAGGATACTTATGGGTACTGAGCGGAAAACAATGTTCATTTCTGAAGAGTCAAAGAAGGTATGTATAAATCAGTCAATAGGCAATCTCTAGAGTAGTAGGTTTGGATGATTTCCTTGCATGGTTGACATTTTGCTACATATTCTTGGAACCCATCTTTTTAGTGCTTAATCTATTGGCCTAAGCTTGAACTATCTTGTCTCGTTCTACTTCCATTTTAAGTTTGTACAGACTTGGGGAGGGGGTTTATTATTAATTTATTATCATATATGGCAAGCAAACGAGACCTTTGCATGCCATGCATAAAGTCTTCAGCAGTTCAGCTTACTTGGAAACATCCAGTGAGATTCATCACTGTTAATTGCTATGCTATTACACTTGTTTCCAGTTAACAGCATATCATGAGAGTGGCCATGCTATTGTAGCTTTCAATACCGAGGGTGCACACCCGATACACAAGGCAACTATAATGCCACGAGGATCTGCTTTAGGAATGGTCACCCAGCTTCCTTCAAGCGATGAGACATCAATTAGCAAAAAGCAGTTATTAGCTCGGCTTGATGTTTGTATGGGAGGAAGAGTTGCGGAAGAGCTCATATTTGGTCAGGACCATGTCACTACTGGAGCAAGTAGTGATCTTCACACAGCTACGGAGCTTGCGCAGTATATGGTATGTGTTTGTATGCTAAAGTCGCATTTCCTTTGGTTTATAGAGCTCCCAAACCACAATGAGTAAAATGGTTACATCTAAGTTGGATTCAATCCATTGACACAAAATGCATTCTAATGCTATCTTCATCTTTCCAAGGTATCAAATTGTGGGATGAGCGATGCAATTGGACCAATACATATTAAAGAAAGACCAAGTTCAGAATTGCAGTCGCGGGTTGATGCTGAAGTATGTTTTTGAATGCCTGGTCTTGTTTATAGAATTTTTTTTTGCGAATCCCTGGTCATGGTTTCGGAATGATTGTGATTTGTTTGGTCGTTTCTGTAGGTCATGAAACTCCTAAAAGAAGCATATGATCGTGTGAAAGCCTTGCTAAAGAAGGTTTGTTCATATGATTCAGTATTGTTTATGAGGACACATCCACCACTATCAGGCATTACTTTTTGTTGTTTTTTCCCTTGGTAAAATGTGCACTGGGCACGTTATATTAGTGGAGCTTAGACAAGAGACTTGAAACGCCCCTAATATTCTCTGTCCAGGTCCTTCACCTAGAATTGTTTTGGAAAGAGTTCCTTTTGAACATTATCATATGGTGGAGAGTTCTGAATCTGTCAGCAGTTAAAATCTTTCTGCTGTTGTTCCTATGTACCCTCACTACATGAGATTCGTTGCTGATAGTTAACTTTCTAGTTTACTAGAATTAGATCCCTTGAGTGACAGGCCATTCTTATGCTGAACCTTCTATTCAAGTTGTCCTGTCGTATCTTGAAGACTCTTGCAAGCTTAACTAGTTTTGATGATTTTGAAGAAATAGCTTCTGTGTGCCTTTATTGCTTGAATAGACTAAAGTAACCTTTTGAAGTTCTGTATAGCAAATTCTAGCAGTCACTGACATTTTTGTTTGATTATTTGCAGCACGAGATGGCATTACATGCACTAGCAAACTCTCTTTTAGAGTATGAAACACTTAGTGCAGAAGAAATAAAGCGCATTCTTCTTCCCTACCGGGAAGGACGGCAACCCGAGCAGCAAGAAGCAGCGCAAGAAGAAGGGGAGCTTGTATTGGCTTAATAATCATGTAATCTAATCGACCATGGGTGACATTCTGTACAGTATATTTAAAGCAGTACAGGTGATTTTTTATACAATCCCTCTCCAATCCTCCGCCTTCATGTTTCGTACTACGATGTGCGATAGAAATTCTTTCCGTACACCCTCAACCTGATCATGTACTATTTTCTTACATGTATTATTTGAAAGTTTACCCCAACCCAACTGTGGGTAGAATTTTGAACCTACAATATTCGATGTTATAGGCAGGGCGCGGCAAGCTTTATGGTATTTTTTGAACTTAATCTTTAGTGCTCCACCCCTTTTACCATTTCGTGCGCATGATTTTGCCAAGATCGCTGTACTCCTTATCCATTTTACGTGCTTTGACGAGGAAATTGTCACCGGACTGCCCCCTTCATGAACTATACTAATGTGACCATTTGAATTATCCAAACCAAGTTTTTCTCTACGGAGACACCACCCCAAAATATTTTTTATCGTAATTATCGACATAAGGATGGTCTAAAGCTCCCTATCCTCCAGCAATAATGCATAGTTTATACAACATGCTTACAAAATAGCAAGATAACAATATTTTCTTTTCTTGAACACACACACACACATAAACACCTCCAAATTAAGTGAAAGTCGTCTATTCTTTTCCCGTACATATCTTAGAGTATTTTTACTCAAGTATATGTAACAAGGTTATTTACATAACTTGATAATTTACAAATATTCTTCGATGATGAAATGACAATAAATATCTCAAATACGATATTATGGTTGTTATGATAAATGAAATATACCTGTAATATATGAAAACCTTGAAAAATAGGGTAAACATGTCATTACTACTAATATCTTTAATATAACTCTAGAAATAAACACAACATCATTAGTCTTTTTCGAGTATATTAATACTATGCTTAAATTTTAATTTGTTGTATTCCCTTCATCAACCGATAAACTTTATTTTTTTTTATTATACACATTAAGTGATTACCGTCGTGAATACCTTAAAACCTCATGAATTATACATTAAATAATTCATTTCAAATTAATCACATTCATTGGTTTATTTATTTCAGTACTCCTAACTCATGGTTATTATTATTTATGCATTTATTAATCTATTTCAATGATTATAATCGTAGTTCATGCTTTATCCCAATTAGAAATTTATTAATTCCACACCGTACCCATAGCTCTAATAAAATTATGAATTCACTAGTCCCATTCAATACCCTTAATTCATGTTTTAATTCAACTTCTAAATTCATTAATCAATTTCCATATTCATGGCTTATGCCTTAAAGATAACCATATTCATTCACCCACTTCATC
>Ga0325400_1001059_pt1 | contig 22167 bp, 20 predicted proteins | sample PopdelMetagenome_2_FD_205662 | JGI IMG/M metagenome (GOLD analysis project Ga0325400, IMG submission 205662) | Populus deltoides microbial communities from Bellville, Georgia, United States - Xylem-PdKOR-R1 | ecosystem: Host-associated > Plants > Phyllosphere > Stem > Wood/Secondary xylem...
GAAACGCAATGCCAGCTACCACCCTGAATACAGCATGTTGGGTGAGTTACTATGGTGCGGATATAAGAGTTGGCGATTAGGACATTACTCGACTTCTCCCCCAACAAGAGCGACAGCGTTGCCCATCGAGTCGCGGCCAGGATGAGGCGGCGACCTGCCCCAGCCGACGCGATCGGCGGGGCTGTGGCTGGTGGGAGCGGCAAAGGGCCGCTCGCCCGAGGAGACCAGTCATGCCCCGCAAGACCAAGACCACCGCGCTCGCCGCCGCCGATGCCATCGACACTGCTCCCGCTGCAGCCGTATTAAACACCGTCGGCCTCACGCCTGCCGCTGACGCGCCCGCACCCGAGCGGGTCACCAAGGCTGCTACCGTGGTGGCGCTGCTCCGCCGCGAGGAGGGCGCCACGCTTGCCGAACTGATCGCCGCCACCGGCTGGCTGCCGCACACCACCCGCGCCGCGCTGACTGGCCTCAAGAAGAAGGGGCACTTCATGGAGCGTAGCCAGCGTGACGACGTGTCCTGCTACCGCATCGTTGGAGCGGCCTGATCATGGCGCGGATCGACGCACAACTGGATCGGCTGGCGACCTGGTCGCCGGCCGACCTCCGGGCTGAGTGGTCGCGGCTGACGGCCTCGCCCGTGCCCCGGATTAGCCCCGCTCTGCTCCGGCTGGCGCTCGCCTGGGAGATCCAGGCCCGTGCCGAAGGCGGGCTCAGCCGCCAGACCACTCGCACGCTCGACCAGCTTGCGGCCGCCAAGACGCGCACCACACCGGTGCGCGCCGGCATGCGGCTGGTGCGCGAGTGGGGCGGTCGGGTGCATGTGGTCACCGTGGAGGGGGGTGGCCAGGACGGCCCCGAACTGATCCGCTGGGACGGGCGCAGCTGGCGCTCGCTCTCCGAGGTCGCGCGCGCGATCACCGGCACGCGCTGGTCGGGACCGGCCTTCTTTGGGCTCAAGAAGAAGGTGGCGGCATGAGCGGCGGCAAGCAGGTCCGCTGCGCCATCTACACGCGCAAGTCGAGCGAGGAGGGGCTGGACCAGGCGTTCAACAGCCTGGACGCGCAGCGCGAGGCGTGCGCCGCCTACATCCTCAGCCAGGCGAGCGAGGGCTGGACCGCGGTGCCGGAGGTCTATGACGATGGCGGGCTGTCGGGCGGCACGCTCGAGCGGCCGGCGCTCAAGCGGCTGCTGGCGGAGGTGACGGCGGGGCGGATCGACATCATCGTGGTCTACAAGGTCGACCGGCTCACCCGCTCGCTGATCGACTTCAGCAAGCTGGTGGAGGCGTTCGACAAGGCGGGCACGAGTTTTGTGTCGGTGACCCAGTCGTTCAACACCACGACCAGCATGGGGCGGCTGACGCTCAACATGCTGCTCTCGTTCGCGCAGTTCGAGCGCGAGGTCACCGCCGAGCGCATCCGCGACAAGATTGCCGCCAGCAAGGCCAAGGGCATGTGGATGGGCGGCACGCCGCCTTTGGGCTACGCGCCCGACGGGCGCAGCCTCCGCATCGTGGAGGAGCATGCCGCCTTGGTGCGTGACGTGTTCAGCCGCTACCTGGACGCCGGCAACGTGCGGCTGGTGGCGGACGGCCTGGCGCGCGACTGCGTGGTGGCGCCTGCGCGTCTGACCGCGAGCGGGCGCACGTTCGGCGGCGTGCCGCTCAGCCGCGGGCAGATCTACGCCATGCTGAAGTGCCCGACCTATGTCGGCGAGGTCCGGCATGGCAGCGCTAGCTACCCCGGGCTGCACCAGCCGATCGTCGAGCGTGGCATGTGGGACGCCGCGCAAGCGATGCTCGCCGACAACGTGCAGGGGCAGCGCCGCGGCGAGCGTGTGGCCAGCCCGAGCCTGCTCGCGGGCAAGGTGGTCGACGCCGATGGACAGCCGTTCACCTGCTCGCACACTGCCAAGCGCGCGGACGGCTTGGGCAACGCGCGCCGGCGCTACCGCTATTATGTCGCTCGGAGCACTGGTGAGGGCAACAGCGGCATGCGCGTGCCCGCGGGCGAGCTGGAGGCGGCGGTCGCTAAGCGGCTCGCGACCATGTTCGAGGACGGCATGGCGCTGGTCGCGACCGCGTGGCTGGGCGTGCCACCAAGCCGGCTTGGCGAGGTCACCGCGCGCTGCACGGACATCGGGGCGCGGCTTACCAGCCGTGGCCACGGGCCGCTGCGCGAGCTGGTCGAGCGGGTCTGCGTCCGTGATAGCCGGATCGAGATCGCCTGCTCCACGCGCGTGATCGCCGGCCTGCTCCAAGTCGAGGCTGCGGTAGGCGCGCCGCCCATGGCCCCGCTCGTCTCCGATGTCCGGCTGACCCGCTCGGGGCTGGCCATGCGCCTGGTGCACGACAGCGGGGCGGCGGCGAACGAGCAGCCCAACGCCGCCTCGCTCAAGCTGCTGGTCAAGGCACGGCGCTGGTGGGCACGGCTGCGCGAGGGCGAGGTCGACATTACCCGCTTGGCGAAAGACGAGCAGGTCAACCCGGCTTATGTCACGCGCGTGCTCAGGCTCGCGTTCCTGGCGCCCAAGGTGGCCGAGGCCGTGCTCGCCGGCAAGGCAGCCGCCCAGGTCGACGCTGCCCGGCTGGTCGCCACCGGCAGTATCGCGGCAAGCTGGCGGGAGCAGGAGAGGGCGCTGCTGCCGGCGTGAACAGGAGTGTGAGCTTCAGTGGACCTCGTGACGTGAGACCGAAAGCTGCGTCTGGACTGTGCGCCTGAGAAGAGCGTGTGGTGGGCACAAGGAGGCCTGACCCATGGAAGAGAGCACGCATGACCTGATCCGGCAGCTTTGTGCGCGTGCAGGCATGATCATGGAGGATGCAAGCCTGCTTGCGGTTACCATGCCGGCGGGCAGGACCGACACGGTCGCGACCTCGCTCGCCCAGCTTCAGCGCGACGCGCAAGGTATCGCGCGCTTGGTCGCTGCTGCTGCCGAACTCGCCGGGCGCGATTGGGATTGATTTGCGCCGCGACTGGAGTGACCCAATCACAGACGCTGATTGCCGACGCGGCCTCGACCGGAAGAGGTCATTCATCTTGTCTTGCTGCAGCCAAACACGTCGAGCAGCGCATTCGTCAGCGCAAGCTGGACAGTGCCGGCGCAGCTGCCGTCACTCGGCCGCCGGCCAGCTCCGCTGCGTGGCGACAGGCATGACGTGCAGGAAGGCGTTGATCGCATGAATCTTGCCGCCCCAAACCTTGAACGCCTCGAACGTCAGCAGCGCGTTGCCCGGGCCATAAGAGTTGGTGTCGCCAAAGTTCATCCACAGCAGCACCGTGCCGTTCTCCTCGTCCACCGCCGCCACGCTCGCCATGATGTCGGGATGTGCCCAGATCTTCTGCGTGTACATGCCGCAGTCGGCGCGGCCGCAGCCCTCGCCCGCGGTGACCACGCCGTTTTCCACACGATAGGTCTCGTCCGCGAACGGCGTGCCGCCGGTGGTGAAGTTGCCGACCTTCAGCCCTTGCGTGTAGGTGAGCGCGGTGCGGATCATGTCCGCGCGCGTCATGCGCGCGCCCGCGGGCAGGGCATCCTCCAGGCCGCGCACCGGCTTGCCGAGTTCGGTCGGCTTGAAGCGGGAGTTCGGCAACACCTTGTCCACCAGGGTCTCCACGCCCGCGATCCGGCCGTCACGCACGCGCAGCAGGACCGAATAAAGGACGGGCGTCTGGCCTTCGTACAGGACGACATGCGAGGCGGCGATCTGCTTCTTCACGTCGAGATAGTCGTGGCGGAAGCTGCCCTTGCCCGTGACCGTCGTCCACATGCCTTCGCCCAGCTTCAGATCCTGTGAGTTCTCCGTGAAGCGGGGCGTTCCGGTGGTCGGCAGTTTGGCCGGATCGCGCGCGACGATGGCGTTAACGTAGCGCGTGACTAGATCGCGCAGGCAGGTGCGCTCGCATGTCGCGGCCGGGGCGGCGGTCGCGCCGACGCATGCCACCAGCGCGGCAAGGCCCGCTCCGGCAGTCCTGATCGTCCGAAGCCAAGTCATCCGGTCCTCCTGTGGTGTCGTGCTAAAGCGTGAAGCGAAATCCCGCGCGGAATGCCCGGCCGATCCGCTCATAGTTCGGCCCGCCCGAATAGAGGAAGAAGGCGGGCGGACGGACGTTGAAGGCGTTGGCGATGTTGAAAAACAGCTCGCGCCGATGCCCCGGACGGCCGAGATCGAGCCCGACCTGAAAGTTCGTCACCAGCCGCGACCCGATCGTGTTGTCGTTGATGTCCGTCGGCAGCACGAAGGTGGTGTCGAACTTGCCCCCGCCGATATAGTTGAGGTTGGCCGACGCGTTGAAGCCGCGCAGCTGGTAGGCGAGCGTCGCGTCGCCGGTCCACTTGGGCTGCGCGTTGGAGATGTCGCCGATGCGTTCGATGGCCGTCACGCCGTCGCTGACCGTGTAGGACAGCGTGCGGTTGGCTAGGAATCGCGCCGTCACTGCACCTGCGCCGATCGGCACCCGATAGCTCAATTCCAGATCCAGGCCGTCCGTCTTGAGGGACTGGAGGTTGAGGTACGGGTTCTCGATCTGCGTGATGTCGCCGTTCACGCGCGTGATGAGCGCGCACAGGTCCTGATTGCCGCTGAAGCAGCGGTTGACGATGTCCTGCAGCGACAGGGTGGAAATAGCACCCTGCACCTTGATCCTGTAATAGTCGACCGACAGGCCGAGGCCCGGCACGACCTGCGGCCGCAGCACCACGCCCGCCGACGTGGTGTCGGCGTGTTCGGGCCGCAGGTTGGCATTGCCCGTGGCGAAGGTCTGGAAGGTGGGCGAGGTGTTGGTTACGGGATCGATCACGCCCGCGGTCGACTGCACGCGCGAGCTGAACAGTTCTAGGATGTTGGGCGCGCGGATATCGCGCGAGCGCGTGGCGCGCAGGCGCAGGCCCGACACCGGCTCCCAGTTCGCGCCGACCTTCCACGTCGTGACCGAGCCGCTGGTGCTGTAGTCGGTATAGCGCACCGCGCCGTTCAGATCGAGGCTGCGCAGCAGCGTCGCATCCTTGGCGAGCGGCACCACCGTTTCGCCGAACACCTCCTTGACGTTGATGTCGCCGCGCAGCGCCTTGGGATTGCCGAGCGCAAACGCGCTCGCCTGCGAGCGGGCGTCCACCGTCTGGCGCGCCGCCTCCTCGCGATATTCGCCGCCCGCCACCACCGACACCGGGCCGGCCCAGGTCGAGAAGGGCTCGCCCGACAGGCTGACGGCGCCCACCTTCTGCGTCAGCCGCAGCACCGCGCGCGACGTGTCGAAGATGTACCCGGACGCAGGCGCGGCGAACACGGCGGGCCGGACCGCGAACGGCCCGAAGATGTTCAGCGGCACGCAGCCATTGCCCGGATCGCCGATGGTGGAGCGGCAGACGACGTTGCCGTTCGCCACACCCGTGCGCAGCAGCCCCTCGTCTACCGCGTCCGCGGCCAGCGCGATGTTGGAGCGGATCACGTTACGCTCAATGGTGAGCAGGTTCCGGTTGCGGCCATATTCGCCATAGGCGTCGAGCTTCCACCCGCCGCCGATCTCGCCGGTGATGCCGACGGTCGCGCGGTAGGTGTCGTTGGTGCGGCTGACCACGGAGGCACCGAGATCCTCCGAATAGCGACCCACGCTGATCGTCGGCAAGCCGAGGGCGGCCATGCGCGTGCGTACCGCCGCGGGCAGGAAGGCATTGTCCTGCCGCACGACGAAGTTGCCGGTGATGAGCGTGTTGGCGGGCGAGCTGAGAAAGGGACCCGGCTTGTTGTGGGCGACGATGCTCGTGGCGTAGAGCGTCAGGCCGTCCGTCAGGTCCCAGCTCGCGCGTGCATAGCCGGTCGCCTTCTTCTGCGGCAACGCCGACAGCGCGAAGGACAGATCCCACGCTTCCGTGTCGTTGCGGCCGGGCAGCACATAGGTGGACGTGCCGGGATAGGTGCCGGCCGGCTGCTGGTAGGGCGTGCCGCCGGGCCTGAACTCCAGCCCCGCCAAGGGGCCGCCAACCACCACGCCGCCCAGCCCCGCCGTGCGCGTATAGACATAGGGCAGGATCAGGCGGCGGACCTGGCCGTTGGTGGGCGTCCAGGCGGGGTTGGTGATGAGCTTGGCGGCCGGGTACTCTGTATCGGGACGGCTGTTGATCGGCACGCCCTTGGCGCGGATATATTCGCCGCTGACGACGAGATGGCCGCGCTCGGCGAAGGAGAAGCCGCCGCTGAGCGAGGCGCGAAAGGTCTGGTTGTCGCCATAGGAGGTGACGCCGCTCTCCACGTCGCCCTTCAGGCCCTTGAAGCGGTTGTCGAGGATGAAGTTGACCACGCCCGCGACCGCATCCGAGCCATAGGCGGCCGACGCGCCGCCCGTGACCACGTCCACGCGGCTGATCAGCGCATTGGGCAGGACGCCGATGTCCACCGTGGCGATGGAGGTGCTGGGCACGAAGCGCTGCCCGTCGAGCAGCACCAGCGTGCGGTTCGCGCCCAGCCCGCGCAGGTTCACGAAGCTTTGCCCGCCCGTGCCCGCCTGGCCCACGCCCGCGGTGGTGGCGGTGGAGCTGTTCTTGAAGGCGGGCAAGGTCACCAGCGCATCGATGACGGTGGTGGGCGCCTTGGATTCGATCAGCGCGCTGCCGATCACGGTGGTGGGCGTGGGCGCGTCATAGCCGTTGCGGGTGACGCGCGTACCGGTGACGACGATGTCGCTCGCGGGCGCGGCGTCGCCCGCCGGCTGCGCCGCCGCGGCGGAGACATCCTTGTCGCCCGTCTGCGCAACCGTCTGGCCGGATGCGGCGGCCGGCACGCCCGCAAGCGCCAGCAGGCCGGCGCCGAGTGCGAGGGTGCGTCTGGTGGTTCGTGCGTGCAAGGTCCCCTCCTGTGCAACGGCGGCTCTGCGGCATCGTCCGTCGGTCATCTGGTCGGCGCCGGATCGGCGATCTGCGGGAAATTGCCGTCGTAGAACGGCGCCCAGTTCGGCAGCGGCTGGTCGGGCGCCGCGTAGAACATCGCGGCGTGCACGCTGCGGATCAGGCCGCCCTCCATGCCGAAATATTCCATGAAGTGGTTGCGGCGGCGCGTATCGCCCGGCTTGCGCACGAACACCGCCGAGGCGAGGACGACCTGCGCCTCCTCGTCCACCATGGGGTAGCGCCGGCCCACGACCAGGCCGCCCAGCGTCCTGTACCCGGACGTGCAGTCCTGTCGGCCCTCGAACCCGTCGGTCTGGTCCGCGCCCCGGATCGGGCCGCCAAAGGCGGGGAAACCGTTCTCGTAGCGCACGCAGCCGCCATGCGCATGGACCACCCTCCCGTTTTCCGCGACGATTCCGTCGAAATAGCTGTTCACCACCGCCACCAGCTCGTCGCGCGAGCTGCGCCGGTTCCTGGGCACGATGCGCTGCGGTGGCGGGTTGGCCGCAAGGCGGTCCGTGTCGAACACCACCTGGCTGCCCTGGCCGGTGATGCCCGGATCGCCGCGGTGCGCGACATGCCATTCGGCCTCTACGACCTGCCGGTCCCGCACGCGCAGGCGCAGCGAGGCGACCGCCGGCTGCCCGCGGTCGGTCACCACGCCGAAGAACGCCGCCCCGCCCGTGACCGGATCGAAATAGCGCCGCTGCACCGGCCCGAGCGCGCCAAGCGTGGTCCACACGCCCGTGCCGGGCCGCGTCACCACCGCATTCTCCGTCTGGCGCAAGCCGGTCGCCAGCGGCGCACGCGCGGGCTGCCGGGCGAGGACCGCGCCCAGATACCCGTCCAGCACCCCGCCCAGGCACGCGCGGTCGCAGCCGGCCGACCACGCCGGCACCACCCAGCAGGCCGCCAGCAGCATGGCGGCGACGCGCCCCTTTCTGCGACCATGCGGCGTCGTGCGCTCCATGGGATCAGGCGTTCCTGGTTTCGGCGATGTAGGCGGGCGGCACCGTGGGCTGTGCGCCGCCCTGGAACAGCGGCACAAAGGTCCGTCGCTTGAGCAGCCACAGGCCGTCAGCGCCCTTGACGCACTCGTCGACGAGGTCGGTGATGATGATCGGCGGCGTGGACGGCAGCACGGGCGGGCCATCGGCGGCGTACAGCATCATGATGGCGTAGGTGCGCGCGATATGCGCGTCCGCGAACTCGGCGCGCAGGTTGGTCACCACGTGGCGCGAGGTGCGCTCGCCACGCTCGGCCCGCCAGCGGTAGAATTCGTGAATGGCGGCGCGGCCGACCAGCGGCGGCCCGCCCCCTTCGAACACGCCGTCCTCCGTGTAGCAGGCCGCGGCGCGCAGGCCGCCATGCACGTCCACCTCGTACCAGTAGTCGGCCATGTTCATCGCGAGCACCTGCGTCTCGCGGGCGCGTTCCTGTGGTGACAATGACCCTTCCTCCCCTGATCGTTCCTGGAGCTTTTGTCTTGCTCGACAGAACGGTCGCGCTGCGATCCGCGTCCTGGCGCATTGACGCCGTTCCTGCAAGTCAATACAGATAACACCGTTACGTAGAACAATACATAGGAGGGGTTCGGATGCGAGCGTTGCTGGCCGTGAGCTTGAGCGCCCTGGGCATAGCAATGGCTGCACCGGCCTGGGCGCAGGAGGTGCCGGTCCCGGCCGAAGCGTCCGCGGGCGGTTCGGGCGAGATCGTCGTCACGGCAAACAAGCGCGCGCAGAACATCCAGGACGTGCCCGCCGCCGTGACCGCAGTCTCGCCCGAGCGGCTGGCGCAGGCCAACATCACCAGCGCCGCCGAATTGCCGACGATCGCGCCCAGCCTGCAGTTCGTGCCCTCGCCCAATCCCAATTCGAGCCAGTTCGTCGTGCGGGGCGTCGGCACGTTCGCCTTTGCCGACACGCTGGAGCAGTCGGTAGGCGTGGCGGTGGATGGCGTGCCGCTCGGCCGCATCGTCGGTTCCGTGGTGGACGCGGTCGACGTGCAGCGCGTGGAGGTGCTACGCGGGCCGCAGGGCACCCTGTTCGGCAAGAGCGCCACCGCGGGCCTGATCAGCGTGGTGACCAACAAGCCTACCTTCGCCACCAGCGTGGACGGCCGCGTCTATCTGGGCGAGTTTAACGAGCGCCGCTTCTCCGCCACGGCCAATCTGCCGATCGTGCCGGACAAGGTGGCGCTGCGCGCGACCGGCTGGGCATTCCGACGCGACGGCTACGTGGATGCGCCCAACCAGCCGACGGGCGCCATCGGCGGCTTCAACAACAAGGGTGCGCGGCTGCGTGCGGCCGTGCTGCCGACCGAAGGCTGGCGCATCGACCTGACCGGCGAATATTCCAAGAACCGCAACGGCGGATCGGCCTTCACCTACCGGGCCTATTATCCCGCCGACACGCTGGTCGCGAACCGCAACCTGTCGCAGGGCATCGTCGCCGGTCGCGGCAACCTGCGCACCGCCAGCGAGCTGCCGAACGGCGGCTTCGTCACCTCCAAGGTGGCGCAACTCGAGTCCAACCTGGACGTGGGGGCGACCAACACGTTGACGCTGTTGTCGAGCTACCGCGACGTGCGTGGCGCGCAGGGCACCGACTTCGACTATACGGACAGCGCGCCGCCCGTGTTGCGCACCGACCAGCAGTACCGCTCCCACACCAAGCAGTTCACCACCGAGCTGCGGCTGGCCAACAACACGGGATCACGGCTGCAATACACGCTTGGCCTGTTCTACTACCATCTCGACCTGCGGAGCACGCTGGCCCAGGTGATCCTGCGCAATCCGGCGGCGCCCTTCCCGATCGGGCGCCAGATCGACACCGACCTGACCACGCGCAGCTATGCGGGTTTTGCCGACCTGACCTACAATTTCGGCCGGTTCCGGCTGATTGCCGGCGGTCGCGTATCGCACGACAGCAGCGACGGCACCTATGATCGTCGGTTGCCGGCGGTGCTGGCGCCGGGCACGTCGCCCGCCGAATATGCGGTCAGCCTGACCATCCCCGCCTTTGGTCCGTTCGCGGCCGCCAGCAGCATCAGCTACACCGACTTCTCGTACCGCGCGGGCGCACAATATGATCTGGCGCGCGACGTCATGCTGTATGCGATCGCGAGCAAGGCCTACAAGGGACCGGGCTTCAACTTCGCGAGCGATCTCAGTCCCGCGGTGTTCGCGCTGAACCAGGCCAAGATCCGGTCGGAGACCGGTCGCAATTACGAGGTCGGCCTGCGCTCGCAGCTGTTCGACCGAACGGTGACGGTAAACCTCACCGGCTATTACTCGCCCTTCTCCAACTTCCAGATCAACGCGGCGGCGCCGACCAATCCGATCAGCTACACCATCATCAATGCGCGCAAGCTGGTGGCCAAGGGCGTCGAGCTGGAGTTCGGATGGCGGCCGCGTGGCCGCTTGCAGGGTTTCACGCTGGACGGCAGCGCGACCTACAACGATTCGCAATACAAGGACTTCCGCAACGCGCCCTGCTATGTGGCACAGGCCGTCGCTGCCGCCCCCACCACGCAGTCGGGCGTATGCGCGCCGATCTCGGCGGGCAATGCCGCCACCGTGCAGTCGGTCAACGGCCTGCGCCTGATCGGCGCACCCGAATGGACCGCCAATGTCTTTGCGGGCTACGACACGCCGGTAACGGACAGGCTGGGGGCGTTCGTGCAGGCGCGCTTCAACTACACGTCCGCGATCCAGTACGGGGTCGGTGCCAATCCGGCCACGGTTGCGGCCGGCTACCACACGGTCGGCGTCAACTTCGGCATCCATGACGCCGACAATCGCTGGAGATTAAGCGCGGTCGGGCGCAACATCTTCAACAAGCATTACGTGACGCGCATCGTCACCAACCAGCCCGGTATCGTGCAGCAATTCCCGTTCGAGGCCTTCTCCTCCTGGGGCGCGGCGCTCGACGTGCGGTTCTGACCGCCATGGACGACGCCGCACCGCCGCTGGTCGACGCGCACGCGCACATCTGGTCGGCGGACATGCCCTACGTGCCGTCCGCGTGGACGCGGCCCGACTATGCCTATCCGGTGGAACGATACCTGGCCGACCTGGACGCGAACGGCGTGCGGTACGGGGTCATCGCGGCCGCCAGCCTGTTCGGGACCCACGCCGACTATACGCTGGCGGCGCTGCGGACCCACCCCCGCCTGCGAGGCACGGTGATCGTCGATCCCGCCATTCCTGCCGCGGAGCTGGGCGCGATGCGCGACGCGGGCGTGGTCGGCATCCGGCTGCAATGGTTCTTCCTGAACCCCCTGCCGGACCTGCGCGCGGAGCCGTACCGCACGTTGCTGTCGCGCCTGCGCGACCTCGACATGCACATCCACATCAACGTGGAAGGTGCGCGCCTGCCCGAATTGCTGGCCGCGGCGGGCCCGAGCGGGGTGCGGGTGGTGGTGGACCATTTCGGCTGGGCGACGCCGCATCTCGATCCCGAAGGCGCGGGCGAAGCGGCGCTGCTGCGCGCCGCGGGGGACGGCCGATGCTGGGTGAAGCTGTCGGCAGGGTTCCGCTATCCCGACCCGGCGACGCCGCGCGCACTCGCCGAGCGGCTGATCCGCCAGGCGGGCACCGACCGGCTGTTCTGGGGCAGCGACGCGCCCTTTGTCGGCCGGGAGGAGACGACCACCTACGCCGATACCATCCGCTTCTACCGGCAATCGGTGGTGCCGGACGCGGAGGCCCGCCGCGCGATCGACCGGACAGCGTTCCGTTTCTACTTCGGCTGACGCCTCAGCCGTCGATCTCGCGCCCGGCGGTTTCCCGCGTGCCGAAGCGCCACAGCAGCGACACGGCGATGGCCGACGCGCCGAAGATCAGGAACACGGGCGTGATCGAGCCGGTGAGCGCGAGCAGCCCGCCGACGAACAGGGGCGTCAGCATGGACGCGCCGCGCGCCAGGCTGCTCGCGCAGCCGAGCGCCACCGCGCGCACGCGCGTCTCGTAGATTTCGGCGGTATAGGGCCACAGCACGATCGACCCCGTCGCGATCCCGATCTGGCCGATCATGGTGACACCCACCACCAGCATTGTGTTGCGCGGATCGATCACGATCAGCGCGAGCAGCGCAATGCCGTTGACGGCCGTGCCGATCATCGGCGGCGGCCGGCGGCCGATCACGTCCAGATATTGCCGCAGCAGCAGCGGCGCGATGAAGATCGCGATCGCGCCGATCGCATTATAGGTCAGCGCCTGCTGCAGGGGGATGTGGAACACGCTGACGTAGATGGACGGGATCCACGTCGTCATGCCGAACGACACGAGCGAAGTCAGGAACCACAGCAACCCGGCGACCGTGCTACGCTGCCGATAGGGGGGGGACGCCAGGATCGCCATCGGCAGCTTGCGCGCGGGCGCGGGACCGGTCGCGGGCGGCGGCGTCGCGGGCGGGCGGCCGCCCAGCGCCGCGAGCGCGGCCACCGCCTCCTGCCCGCGACCGCACGTCGCGAGCCAGCGCGGCGATTCGGGCAGCGAGCGGAGGTACGGCACCAGCAGGATCGGCGCCGCACCGATCGCGAACATCGGCCGCCAGCCGAGCAGGGGCACCACGAACGGGCTGGTGAACGCGGCCAGGCCGAACCCGCTCAGCATGAAGAACTGGAACGTTCCGAAGAAGCGTCCGCGCGTGGCGACGGGCGCGACCTCGTTCACGTAGGAGATGCTGATCGGCAGGGCGCCGCCGATCATCAAACCCTGGACGAAGCGGATCGCCACCAGCTGGCCGAAACCGGTGACGAAGCCGGACAGGAGTGCGAGCAGGCTCATCGCCACCACCAGCGGCTGCAGCACCACCAGCCGCCCGTGGCGCTCCGCCAGCGCGCCGCCCGCGATCGCGCCGACGAGCTGCCCGCCATAGCCGGCGGAGATCAGCCAGCCCGTGGCGAGCGGCCCCAGCGACCATTCGGCGGAGATTGCGGGCAGCGTGTAGGCGATCACGATGCTGTCCCACGAATCGAACAGCATCATCAGGCCGAAGAACAAGGGCACGCGCCGCCGCCGCGCCCAAACGCCCTCGCCATTGAGCGTGTCCGCGACCCAGGACGGCGACGGCACCGCGGCGGCGGCCGGGCCCGCCACGGCTAGTTTCCGCGCCCGCGGTAGATGGCCTGGGCATTGCCGGCGAAGAAGCGTCGACGTTCGTCCTCCGACAGCTCGGCTCCCGCCTCGTGCGCGGCGGCGGCCATGTCGGCGTAGCTGCCCCCGCTCTGGCCGATGTCCGATCCCCACATCAGGCGGTCGGGCCCGAACAGGTCGGTGAAGCGGCGCACGAACCGGCCGAGCGGGATGGATGCGTCGCGCAAGCGGTCGACGTTGATCTGCGTGAGCTTGAACGACACGTTGGGACAGTCGGCGAACGACGCCAGATAGTCGGGGATGCCGAAATCGGGCGCGCCGGGTGCCGCCATGTCCAGCCCCTGCTGCTCGCCCCAGCGCACTTCCGTGCCGGACGCATGACCGGCGCCCACATGGTCGACGATGATCGGCACCTCGGGATGCAGGGTCGCCACCAGCCGCAGCGCGGGAAGCGCATAGCGCAGGTGATAGTGGAAGAAGATGATCGCCACGGGCAGCCGCAGCGCGCCCGCCGTCGCCCAGAAACGCATCGCGGTCGGCGAGTTGAACCAGCCCGTGTCGAGCTCCCACGGGCGCACCGCGCACAGCCGCGCGCCGCCCAGCCCCCGCTCGCGTGCGAGCCGCTCCACGATGCCGGGCGTCGCCGAATCCTGCGCATCGAACACGCCGACCGAAACCAGCCGATCGGGCGCCGCCGCCGCGCAGTCAATCGCATAGCTGTTGTCGTAGCCGTAGAGGTGCGCGCGCTGGACCAGGCACGCCTGCGCCACGCCGTTGCGGTCCATCTCCGCCAGCAGCATCTCGCCCGTCAACGGCGGCGGCAGCTGCGGCAGCTCGTCCTGCCCGCGCAAGCGACCGGGCGGATAGCGCGCGGGATCGTCGGCGATGGGGTGTGCGTGCGTGTCGAACAGCGGGATCATGCGTGTTCCTCGGCCGAACTGGATCGGGTCATGCGGCGACGGGGACAGCCGCGGCGGGCACCGCGTCGGGGCGGTAGACGGCTACCGGCAGCCCTTCCATGCGCGCCTTGATCTGCAGCGCCAGATGCAGCGAGTGGAAGCGCGACTGGGCGAGGTTGCCGCCGTGCAGCCACAGCCCCTCCTGCGCGGTCGGCTTCCACATGTTGCGCAGCTCGCCCTCCCACGGGCCGGGATCGCCCGCCGTGCCCGATCCCAGGCCCCACACGCGGCCCACCTTGGCCTCGACCTCCGGCGAGATCAGGCGTCCTATCCACTCGCTCATCGGGCGATAGCCGGTGGCGTAGACGATCAGGTCCGCGGGCAGCAGGGTGTTGTCCGCCAGCACCACGCCTTCCGGCACGATGCGCGCGACCTCGCCCTGGCGGACCGCGATCTCGCAATCCGCGATCAGTTCGGACGCGCCGACGTCGACATAATAGCCCGCCGCACGGCGGAAATAGGCGAAGAAGAAGCCGGTCTCGTCCTCGCCGAAGGTCAGGCGGAAGCCGCTCCGCGCCAGCCGTTCGTAGAAGTCCGCGTCGATCTCGCGGATACGGCGGGTGAGCGCCTTGTCCATCTCCGTGCGCAGGCGGAACGGCAGGGTCGCGTTGATCAGGTCGGCGCGATCGGTCGGGATGGCGGGATCGGCATAGGGGTTGCCCTCGTTCATCGCGCTCATGGTCGCGGCGCGCACCACGATGGTGGGCGAACGCTGCACCATGGTCACCGCGGCGTCATGCTCCCACAGGTCGGCGGCGATGTCGTGCGCCGAATTGTTGGAGCCGATCACCACGCAGCGCCTGCCCGCCACATCCTCGTCGCCGCGATGGTCTGCCGAATGATATTGCGCGCCGGCGAAGCTCTCGGCGCCGGGAATGTCCGGGATCGACCGGTCGCCCGACAGACCGGTCGCGAGCACCAGCTGCTTCGGCCGCACCACCATCGTCTCGCCCGCGCGGTCGAGCGTCACCGTCCACTCGCCCGCCTCCGCATCGTACGTAGCGCCTTGGCAGGTGGTCGACCCCCACAGGTCCAGTTCCATGGCGCGGGCGTAGATCTCCAGCCAGTCGCCCATCTTGTCCTTGGACGTGTAGAGCGGCCAGTGATCGGGGAAGGGCAGATAGGGGAAGTGGTCGAGCCAGATCGGATCGTGAAGGTAGAGCGAGCGGTAGCGGTTGCGCCAGGCATCGCCGGGGCGCGCATGGGCGTCCACGATCAGCGTCGGCACCCCCAGCCGCTTCAACCGCGCGCCCAGCGCCAGCCCGCCTTGGCCGCCGCCCACCACCAGGCAGTAGGGCTGTTGTTCGATGCCGAGCGTGCGTGCCGTGTCCTCGCGCAGGTCGAGCCACGTCCGCCGCCCCTTGGCGGCACGATGTTCGATCCCGGCGGCGCGGCGTGCGCCCGCAGGCTCCTCATACCCCCTGAGTTCGGTCATCGCCGTCAGCAGGGTGCTGCAGCGGCCGTCTACCAGGCGGGCATAGCCCTTGCCGCGGGCCCACCGCGTCTCGAAATCGAACCAGAAGCCGATGCCGGCTCCTTCGACCACCGCCCCCGGCTCAGCCGCGAAGGCGGTGGCGCCGATCGCTTCCGCCTGCCGCCCGGCCATCGCCGCGACCGCCGCCTCTCCCTCCAGCGTGACGATGTCCCAGGTGAAGGCAAGCAGGTCGCGCCAGAAACAGTCGGGCGCGAACAGGACGGACCAGTCGGCCTCCGCCGGCGCGGCGAGGGCGGCGGTGAATTCCGTCAACCACCTTTGCGCAGCGTCGCCTCCAGCCTCACCCGCCATGCCGCACCGTCTCCCGTGGCTGATCGCGCGCCAATGGCGCTTTCTTTTCTCTGTAAGAAGGATAACGTCGTCTCGTCAAACGATACTTGCGGAGAGCGATGATGAGCCGGATCCCCTATCCAACGATGGACCAACTGTCCGAGGCCAAGCGCGCCTATGCCTCTGCGCCCGACCGCCGGCTGATCAACATCGCGCGCATGGCGATGCACACGCCGGACGCGCTGTGGCGCACGCAGCTCGATTTCGCGACGCAGACGGTGTTCGGCACCACCATCGACGACACGCTGCGCGAGATCCTGATCCTGCGCGTGGCGGCGCTGTCGCGCTGCGAATACGAGCTGTTCCACCATCGCTCCATCGCGCGCAATCTGGGGTTCGACGGCGACGTGGTGGAGGCGATCATCCGTGGCGAGTATGCGACGTTGTCCGAGCGGGAGCGCGCGGTTGCACGCTTTACGTCAGAGGTTGTTACGGACGTCGCGCCGAGCGACGAGGCGCTGGCGGCAGTGCGCGCGCATTTCCCGCCCGCGCAGATCTTCGAAATGGTCGCGCTGATCGGCGGCTACATGATGACCGCGCGCGTGGTCGGGGTCGGCGGAGTGGAGATCGATGACCATGCCATTCAGTCCTGGACGGGCGAACAGCAGAACGGCTGACCGGCGGGCGCGTCAGCCCGCCGCGAGCTCGCGTGCGATCGCGCGGATGCCGGACGCGAAAATGGTCGTGTCCGCGCTCACCATGACGAAGCCGTAGCCCGCGTCTGCGCACGCTCGGGCTTCCCGCGCGGTCTGCACCGCGGTGCCCACCGGCAGCTGCCGCGCGCGGCCTGCCTCCAGCACGCGGCGCTCCATGTCCAGGATCGCGACGTCGCCGCGCGGCAGCCCGGTAGAGAGCATGAGGTCGCCGAAGCCGATGAACAGCGCGTCCAGCCCGGGTATCTGCGCGATCGCCTCCACCTCGTCGATAGCGGCCCGGTCCTCCAGTTGCGCCACGCGCGTAATGCCGTCCCGCCCGCGCGCGAGATAATCGGCAACGCCGTCCGCGCCCCAACGCGCGGCCCGCGAGGTATAGCCCATGCCGCGCGTGCCCACGGGCGGGAAGCATAGGGCGGCAAACGCCGCGCGCGCGGCCGCACTACCCTCGACCCGCGGCAGCAGCACACCGTCGGCGCCCGTGTCGAGCAGCTTCTGCGCGATGGAGGCAGTCTGGTCGGGCAGCCGTACCAGCGCCGCCATGCCGTGGCCTTGCGCGACCAGGATGGCCTGATGCGCGCTGCGGACGTCGTGGGGCGCATGTTCCATGTCGACCACCACGAAATCGAGCCCGGCGTGGCCGATCATCTCCACCGTCTCGCTGGTGGGCAGCTTCACCCACGTCCCGAATCGGCAACCCGCCATGCTCCGCCCTGCCTTGTTCAGCCAGTTCATGCCTGTCTCCCTTGCACGGGAGACTAGCACAAAATCGAAACAACGTAATGCTGTTCGTGACTACTGGCTCAAGGCGACATGCCGGGTAATCTCCGCCGCTGCCGACGTGATTGCTCCGATCTGCTCCACCGTTGGCCGGCGACCCAGGAATTGTACCGAATTGACCAGCGCGATGGTCGCCACCAGCCGGTTGGTGCGATCAAAGATCGGTGCGGCCACTGCATTGATGCCGATCACGAACTCTTCCGGCGCGTTGGCCCAGCCCTGCGTCCGCACGCGCGCTATCTCCGTCCGCAGCTCCTCCGCGCTGGCGATTGTGTGCTGGGTATATGCCTGCAGCGGCTCGGCCAGCAGCTGTTCCTCCCAATCCTCCGTACTGTAGGCCAGCACCAGCTTGCCCCCGGCATTGGCGTGGAGCGGCATGTCCAGCCCCGTGCGCACCGCGATGTTGATGAGGCCGTTGCCTTCGCAGGAATCGATCATGGTGGCGCTGTGCGGCCCCACGCGGGCCAGCGCCACCGTATGGCCCAGCGCGTCGCGCAGCCGCTGCATCACCGGGCGGGCGACGCCGGTCAGCGAGTTCTCGCTCCCCAGCATCTGTGCCAGCACCAGCAATCGCGGCCCTGCACCGTAGCGGTCGCCCGTCGCCTGCTGCACCGCATAGCCGGTATTCACCAGTGTGCGCAGGTGACGATGGACGCGCGCCTTGGTGGAGCCGAGCGCGTTGGCGATCTCCGTCACGCCCGCCACCTTCTGCTTGGCAATATACTCCATGATCTCGAGCATGATCTGGACGGCCTGCACGCCGGTGTTCGGCTCGCCCGCTCCCACGTCCTTGCGAGGCAATCCTATCTCCGATCCGGGCTGCTGCGCCAGGCGGGACTTGGCGCGGCAAGGTGCGCGCTTGTCAAGGGCGTGGCGCTGGTCAGTCCGCGACCGCCGCTAGCAGCGCATCCTCCAGCGTTGTCGTCAGCAGCCGCTCGGGCTCGCTCGCACCGAGCAAATCAAAGGCGTGGAAGGCGCCGGGAATTACGTGCAGCTCGACGGCAACGCCTGCCTCCAGCAGGCGCATGGCATACGCCACATCCTCCTGCACGAACAGGTCCAGCGCACCCACTGCCACAAAGGTCGGCGGCAGGCATTGCGGTGCCGCGCCCTCGGCTGGCAGCACGGCGTCAGGCGCGCGTCCAGCGAGGTAGCAATTCCAGGCGAAGCGGTTGTTGGCCCTGGTCCAGACGTGCGTGCCCACCGATGGCGGCGCCGTGCCCTCCTCGCCCGAATGTGGATCGAGCATGGGATAGACGAGCGCCTGGAATCGCGGCACAGGCCCGCCGCCCTCCGCCAGCCGTCGCGACAGCGCCGCCGCCAGCCCGCCGCCCGCGCTTTCGCCGAACAGCACAACGTCCCCACCGCGCGCTCGAAGCCAGCGATATGCCGTCTCCGCATCGTCCAGCGCCGCCGGGAACGGATGTTCCGGCGCCAGCCGATAGTCAATCGACAGGATCGCGCAGCGCAGCCGGACCGCCAATGCTGCGTTGCGCGCGTCGCTCATCTCCGGCGCGCCCATTATAAGCCCGCCGGCGTGGAGGTGCAGCATGGCGCGCTCCGCCCGTGCGCCGTCGGGCTCGTACAGCAGCGCGCGCAGGACGCCCTTGGGTGTCGGCAGCGTCACCTCCGTGCGGCGCAGCCCGGGATGGTCAATCGCATCGGACGCAACGAACAGCGCGCGGCTGGCCGCCAGCCCCGCGCTATCGGTCGCGAAAGGCGGGATCAGCTTCAGCAGCGGCGCCAGCGCGGGGTGGACCGCCGCGGTGTCGCTCAAACGAGCTCCGTCACGGCCGGCATGGGATAATCGTCGGCGTTGCGCACCACCCCCGGTCGCAGTGAAAAATCCATTCGTGGCGGGCTAAACACGTCGATCAGCCGCATGCCCTCTCCCGACAGCCCCTGCGAGGTGTGGATCATACCGGCGGGGATGATGGTGGTTGATGGGCTGCCGATCTCCAGGTGCTGGTCGGCTTGCCACGTGCGCCGGTCGGGCCCCCACGGCACGCGCAGATGATGCACCCATTCACCCTCCAGCGCGACCGACCCCTGCTCGAAATCGGCATGGGCGTGCGGCGTCAGCCGGGTTTCGTCGCGCGGCTCCAGGAAGCGCGCATAGGGCACAATCATCAGCTTGCGCGTCCGGAACGCGTTCACCATGCCGCCGGTCGCGTAGATGTCGTCCATTGAGTAAGTGCGCAATCCGTATCCCTTGACCGGCATGGGCCATGGTTCGACAGGCGCTACTTCCGGTGCGCCGTCCGCGTAGACGCTTGCGTTGGCCGCCTTGCCGACGATTGCCTCGTCAGCCGTTACGACCTGGATGAACTCGCCAGCTTCATGTAGGACAATCTCCAGGTCTCCTGGCGGCACTACCGCCAATGCCTCGCCTGCCAGGGTCGCACTTACCTGGCCCGCGACGAGTGTGACGCTGCCACTGGCGATGTAGACGAAGGACTCAGCCTCCAGTCGATGCACGTAGCGGCTTCGGGCTGCCCCGCGGGTATATACAATGGCGAAGTTCCTCGCCCGCACGATCCACGACTCACCGTCTTCGTGCCGGAGTTGCGCCTGTTCGCTATAGGGAAGGCTGACCGAACTCTGGCGAACCGACATTGACGTCACCTCTTAAAGCGAAATCGCAACTGACATTCGGTACACTGTATCGCAGAATGATACAAGCCTGTGATGTGGCAAGAAACACCCTAGGCATCGTGCCACAGCCGTCTTGGCTAACCGTATGACGCGATGTTACTCCCCTCTTGAATGCCCATCGCGAGTAGCACAGTGTCGTCCGCGTTGACCCAGAAGCGGCCGTTTAGTCGCTGTTTTGGCGGCCCCGTAAGCGGACGTTGGTTCAGGCGCCATTTCGCCGGCGCCGCGGCATCGAGGCGTAATCCAGCCACGCCGTGGATGATGTCGGCGACCGTCACCCGGTCGCGCGTGCCGGCAGCCCAGCGAGCAGCGATGCATGTCCGGCGAGCCTGCCCGACAGAAAGTCGGTGAACAGCCGCACGCGCTTCGTCTTGCGCGTCTCGCCCTGCGTAAGCAGCCACAGGGTGCCGTGCTGGTGAAGGCCGCTGCCCGGCACCCTCACGAGCAGCGGATCGGCGTCGCCGACGAAGCAGGGCAGGACCGTCATGCCCATCCCCTCGCGTGCCGCAGCGATCATTGTCTCGCCGTCCAGCGTCCTGAAAGGGACCTCGGCTGCGCGGATCTCGCCCTCACGCGCCCAGTCGGCAACGCCCTGCTCGCTCGCGACGATCCAGCGGACGGCATCGGTCCGCCCCGCGCGCCAGTCGTCGAGAAGGGATTGCGACAGGTAGACGCCGCCGAACAGGTCGGGACCCTTCACGCCGTGAAGGTTTAGCGGCAGCGTGGCGCGGTCGTACACGACCCGCATTGCCACATCGGCGTCGCGGTTGGTGAGGTTCACCAACTCGCCGGACGGCATCATCTCCATCTCGATCTCGGGATGCAGGCGAGCGAATTCGGCGAAGTCCGGCATGAGCAGATGGGTGGCGAGCAAAGGCGCCAGGGTCACCCGCAACAGCCCCCGCACCTTCTGGTCGCGCCCGAGGACGCGTGTCTCCAGCGAGAAGGATGTCGCCTCCATCTGGATCGCTAGGTCCAGCACCTCCTCGCCAGCGGATGTCAGGCGATAGCCGGCGGGCAGCTTCTCGAACATCCGCGCGCCCAGCCGCGCCTCGAGCTGGCCGATGCGCCGCAGCACGGTCACGTGGCTTACAGCCAGCTGCTTGGCGGCAGCCCGGACCGATCCGCCCCGCGCCGCAGCCAGGAAGTAACGAACGTCATCCCAATCGATCATGGTGCATTATTGTGCCGCAATCGCGCTCGGGGCAATCGTGGTCGTATATCAGCCAGGTGGGCGGGCCGGATCAACATGCGTCCCCGGTCCATTCCTGTAGCACCGATGTCCGCAGTCTTGCACTGACCAAGCCGCTGTCGCAGGCCCACTTCAATGCCCTCAAGTGTCATTATCGGCATTGCAAGGGACAGAAGAGATGAACAGGCTTGAAAGCAAGGTGGCCGTGATCACCGGCGGCAACAGCGGAATCGGGTTGGCGACAGCGCAACGCTTCGTCGCGGAAGGCGCGGCGGTGGTAATCACCGGACGCCGCGAGAAGGAACTGCAGGAGGCGGCGACTGCGATCGGCGGCGACGTCACGGCGGTAGCAGGCGACGTAACGAGCCTCGACGATCTGGACCGGCTCTACGCCACCGCGAAGGAGAAGCACGGCCGCATCGATGTCCTGTTCGCGAACGCGGGCTGGGGCGAGCTTGGCCCGATCGAGGCTGCAACCGAAGCCCATTTCGACAAGACCTTCGACCTGAACGCCAAGGGCACCTTCTTCACTGTGCAGAAGGCCCTGCCGCTCATGACGGATGGCGGCTCGATCATCCTGACCTCGTCGGTCGCGAACGTGAGGGGCGATCCGGCGTTCAGCGCCTACGCCGCCGCCAAGGCAGCCGTGCGCACCTTCGCCCGCGGCTGGACGAACGAGCTGAAGGGTCGCGGCATCCGAGTCAACTCCATGAGCCCTGGCCCGATCGAAACGCCGGCTCTGGAAAAGGTGGGCCTCTGCGCCGAGCAGGTGGAGCAGGTGGCCGCTCAGTTCGCCGCGCAGGTGCCGCTGGGTCGCCGGGGCAAGCCCGAGGAGGTCGCGGCCGCCGTCCTGTTCCTCGCGTCCGACGAGAGCTCATACATCACCGGCGTGGACCTCGCCGTCGACGGCGGCATGGCGCAGGTCTGACCCGAGCGACGTAGGGGCACAGGAGAACCTCCCATGAGCACCGATCAGAACGTGCAGACCGTGAAGAACTTCTTCGCCGCTGTGGCCTCGGGTGACAGAGAGGCTCTCCTAGGCCTCGCCGCCGAGGACATCGAGTGGATCATCCCCGGCGAGAGCTGGCCGCTGGCCGGAACGCACCGCGGCCATGCCG
>Ga0325400_1001060_pt1 | contig 22161 bp, 17 predicted proteins | sample PopdelMetagenome_2_FD_205662 | JGI IMG/M metagenome (GOLD analysis project Ga0325400, IMG submission 205662) | Populus deltoides microbial communities from Bellville, Georgia, United States - Xylem-PdKOR-R1 | ecosystem: Host-associated > Plants > Phyllosphere > Stem > Wood/Secondary xylem...
CGGGTTCGATTTCAGGTCCTGCCAGAGGCCGAATAGCCCAATAACCCCACTCAGGTTGGAAGAAATCTTGCCGGAATAGCGGATTTCCTGCGACCACTGATCGTGCTTCGAATTACCGGAAGAAACCGTAAAAACGGGCAAACCGATGTAATCCCGGTCGTTCAAAGGCGTCCAGATCCAGTAACGCCAGGCCGACGTAGCCGTCAGCGTTCCGTTCCCCAGTTTAATATCGGCGTTGACCGAAACGCCACCCAACTGATTATCCGCCTTCGAGGGCGTATCCAGATCCACAATCCGGTCGAACGCGCTGGAGTAGGGGAGCTTGTACCCCAGATCCGCAATAATGGCGTTGAACTGACGGTAGGCCGCCCGCTTGGTTGGAACCACGCCCGCTACCGGCCAGCCGTAGCCGTTGGGCTTCTGGTTGGTTACGTCACCAATTACCGTAATCTGGACGTTATCGCTGGGCGTGTATAAAATCTGTCCCCGGACGCCAATGTTGTTGATGTCGTTGATGGGCATTTGCGTGTGCACGTTGTAAAACAAGCCATTGCGCTGCGTACCGGAAAAGGAAACACGGGCCGCCAGTTTTTTGCTTATCGGCCCCGTCAGCGACCCTTTCGCCTGAATGAATCCGAAGTTCCCATAACTTAATTCAAAGTTGGCGCCGGGCGTGAAGCTGGCCGCCCGCGTCGTGATGTTGAAAGCGCCGGCCGTTGTGTTTTTACCGAAAAGCGTTCCCTGGGGACCACGCAGGACTTCAACGCGCTCAATGTCGATAAAGTCGAGTGCGGTGGCTGCCGGGCGGGCGTAATAGACCCCGTCGACGTAGAAACCTACCCCCGGATCAACCCCGTCGTTGGTTAAGCCGAACGTTGATCCCAGACCCCGAATGTTCAGCGTCGTGTTCCGGGCGTTGGAGGCATACAGCTGGACCGTCGGCACCAGTTCCTTGAGTCGGTTCACGTTGAAAGCCCCGGCGTCTTCGGCCCGCTGCCCGCCGATCACCGAAATAGGGATGGGCACCTGTTGAGCCGTTTCCTGCCGCCGGCGGGAGGAGATCACCACGTCCTCCAGCTGCGTTGTATTCGGCTCCAGTGTGATGACAACCTTACTTTCGTTGATCAGGATCTCCTTTTTAAGGTAGCCAATGTAAGAAACGACCAGTGAAAACGGTAACGTCTGACCGGTCACCAGGTTAAACTCCCCATTGGCGTCGGTCGCAGCCCCATTGGTCGTACCTTTAATGGTCACTGTGGCGCCCACTAAAGCATCGTTGGTTCGGGCATCCAGTATTTTTCCGGAAACGGTTGCGTTAATGGTGGGATTCTGAGCGGATAGGAATAACGGAAAGAGAAGTGAACTTATTAAAATGAATGTTTTTAAAACTTGTTTCATTATTGACGGTGTTTGGTATTGATTCTACTTGGCGTAGCTAGTTGTAAGCGAAATGTAACTGTCTGATTTCGAGGGTAAGGGAGTGGGTGAAGGTCAGCAGCATGGACAGGCCATTGTTGCGGGCGTCCTGTCGGAATGGTTCATCAGCCGGGTTAAGCCTGGCGGGTAGGCGAAAACAGGGTAGTAACAGGTAGTACGGCGTACTGATCTTTTCATTGGCTTCTGATTCACGAACGGCTAATAACTACTCTTCTAGATAGACTATAGGGAGAAATAGTAGTTTAAATCTATTGATTTAGTAGTTTAAGGATTCAAAAAAAGGCGTTGTTAGGCGGAGTTCCAATTTTTCAGCGAACAACTTTCGTAATTGTTCCTATTTTCATTAAAAGGTTTTACGGTAAATTAGAAATGTCCTATAATAAGGCTTTTCTGTTCGCCGACGCATACCGAGTAGTTTTGCTTAGTGGTACAGAAGTAAAGTTTTGGTAAAGCTACCGTTCAGTCGAAAGGCGGCATCGCGCCCAACTACCCAATCATTTTTTGCGCTTCTGCGTTTGTTCCCGTGGTTTGAGGTAAGACTGGAGTCGGGCGGCCAGTCGCCGGTAGCCTTCGGCGTTGGGGTGAAGCCCATCGGTGAAAAGCGTTTCGTCGATCTTCCCGTCGGGTTGCAGAAAAACAGTGCCCGGTTGCGCGAAAACTGCGTTGAGGTTACCGGCGGCCTGGGCAATCGCTTCGTTGAGCCGGGCCAGCCGTTGTTCTTCGCCCCGGCGCGGCAGGATGCCAATCATCAGCACTTCGGCATTGGGTTGCCGGGCTTTAATGGCCTGAACGAGAAAGGTTAACCCGGCCACAATCTCGGCGTCCGGATTCAGCTGGAGATTATTCGTTCCGATCATCAGCACTACCTGCTGGGCTTCGTACCCATCCAGCTCGCCGTGGTAGACCCGCCAGAGAACGTTCTCAATGCGATCCCAGCCGTAGCCCAGGTTCTGCACGCCCAGCGGTTCCATGACGGCCTGCCAGGAATCGGGTCCCCGGACAACGGGGCCTTTGGGCTCTCCACCCCAGAAATGGGTGATGGAGTTGCCCATAAAGACAATACGCGGTGGAGTGGTTCTGAGCCGCGCCAGAATGTCGCGGTGCCGGGTTTGCCAGTCGTAGATGCGGGCGTCCCGGTACTGGGTTCGGGGTTTCATCGTCGAGAACGGGCCGACGGGTTCGTTGAGAATAACCCGGAGGCTTCGCTCGTAGGCATCGGCGTACTGCTGCATTCCCAGATCGGTGGGGTGCGTGCCGTCCACCATCGCGTCGGCATCCAGACCGATTTCGGCCCTGGTCAGCAGGGAAAGCCCCTGAATACCTTCGCTTTTCAGCTGGGCAAAGGCCTGTCGCTGCAGGGCGTTGACGTCGCTGTAAAGCTTTTGCCGAACGGGGCTGATGGCACCATCCGTGTAGCCCGCGTGCTCGACCAGCAGAATCGGGGCGGAAGGGCGTTTCTGCCGGAGCGTTTTAACCGACGCCATAATCCGGGCTTTAATCTCATCGGCCGAAATGCCGACCGTCGCAATGAGGTTCGGCAGACAATCCAGCACGTAGACTTTGGCATCAACCTGAGGCAGCAGGTCAATGACTTCTTTTTCCAGTCGGCCATTGCCGGAAAACCCCAGATTCATGACCGGGCGGTCGAGCTTACGGCCCAGAATGGCGGGCCAGGCCATGCCGGGTCGGGAGGCACAGGCTCCCTGCGCGATGGATGTTCCGTAGATCACAATGGGTTTGTCCACCCGGACGGGCAAGGGCGTCAGCGTAACGCCTTTGGGAACGCCAACTTCAAGCCACTTAACGGAATTGTACAAGGGAAGGTACAGGCGGTATTCGCGGCCTTTGGCGTGATAACTGTCGTTGGGTTCGAGGTTCGCAAACCGGTACTGGATGGTATCGCCAAAGGTGTATTTCCCGGCGCACCACAGCCAGTCGCCGTCGCTGTTGCCCGCGTACAGATCAACGCCACTTACCCCGGTCGCGGGCATGTGCGGCAGGGCGTGTTTTCCGCTGACGACGTAGCGGACCACGACCTGATCGGTGCTGGCTTTGAACCGAATCAGCAGGCCAGCCGCGTTATGCGATAAGTTCCAGACTTCCTTGCGAACGCTTTTTTCGGCTTCGGCGGGCAGCCGGTCGTAGGGGCTTTGGAGGGCGGTGCCGGACCAGGCCTGCCCTTCGATAACGGGGAAATCACTCTGGGCCGGATTCCACCAGGTGTAGTCAGCCGGCGTTTGGGCGATGGCCCCGAAGGTTACCCAAAAAAGTAAACCAGAAAGTAGACGTATCATGAAGGGCTATGGGAACAATAAAGTAGCCGGCTTTTCGTCGCCGACTGAAGATAGCACGTTTTATTCGGCTTTGGGGCGGTGCATCATCAGGGTTTCGATGACTTCCGTTACCTGCGGAATGGGCATCGCTTCGATCAGGTGCGTGTGCGGGCCGTTGGGATCATCCTGCCAGGTGTTGCTGCCGTTCTTCTCCACAACCATCCGGCCGCGCTTCAGACCAAAATAAGGCTTTATGCCCCGGATACCAACCAGCACGGCGGTCTGGTCCCAGCTCATCCGTCCGTCGCGGTCGTCGGGTGATTTAGGCATACACCAGGCATACACGTCTTTCACTGGCCCCTGCAGCGTTCCATCGGCGACTACCCGTAAACCCGTTTTAATCCTTTTGCCAATTTCAAAGCCGCTCAGAACAACGGGCGTGGGCCAGGCCGTGAAGACTTTCTGGGAAGCTACCGAGTCCATGAACACATTGAACTCGCGGCCCTTGGGAAAGTCACCGGCCATCGATACCAGCTGCTTTACTTTTTTCTTTACCAGTTCCGTACCCGCCAGCTTGGAGTGCGCATCCGGCCCGGACGCCAGCAGATCGGCCAGGTTTGTCAGGAAACCGATGGTCACAATGGTGACGCTATGGTCGGGCTGCCGGGCCAGAATCTGCCGGTAGGTAGCAACGGCGTCGGGAGCGTCGGCGGTGGATTGAATGCGGTGAGGATACTTCTCCACCAGCATACCAGGCCATTTCTGCGTGGCGCCCATGTCCGGTCCCGGCCCTTTGGGAGCGCCCGTCGGCAGATTAGGCCGCCCGAAATAGGTATTCATCACATCAATTGTGGGGACAATCAGAGGGTCTTTGTTGCTGGAAATAACGGCCAGCGGCTGCGCTTCGCCCCGGTCGGTGAGGGCGTGCAGAATTGCCATGGCGCCGACATCGTCATAGTCCGGTCCAATGTCCGTGTCCAGAATAATGGGAACGGCTTGTTTGGGACTACGCTGGGCGAACGCCACGAAGGTGCTGAGCAGGGCAAAGGTGACCAGAAGGAAGGATTTCATAAAGGGTTGAATCGTTTCGATAAGGGTAATAAACAGAACGGTCAGCGGGCTGCAATGAGCAAACCGAGTCCCACCACATAACAAACCAGCATCAGGTTGAGCAGGGTATGCGTGCCTTTGGGCGCGTTGTTAAACTCCCGCCAGATGTAAATACCCCACAGGGCGGCTACCACCGTAGCACCCTGCCCAAGCCCGTAGGAAATAGCCGGGCCGGCCTGATCGGAGGCAATAATGCTGAATGACATGCCTAAACACCAGATAGCTCCGCCCAATACACCCATCAGATGGCTCCGGAGGTTGCCCCTGAAATAATCCCGGTAACTAACTGGCGAACCCACGAAAGGACGGAACATCAGCACGGTATTAAAGATAAAGTTGCTCAGAAAGATGCCCACGGCAAAGATGACGACGGCGGTGTAGGGGCTGAGTTTACCCGGCTCGGGGGTGTTGAAATCCAGAAACATAGAGGCCGCTACGTACTTGTAAAACAGGCCCATCAGGCAGCCGCTGACCACCGCCAGCACCAGCCCTTTGCCCGATACGCTCAGGTTACCGCGGGCCATTCGGCGGTAGGCATTGGCATTGAGCAGAATAGCCACCACAATCAGGGCGACCCCGCCAAAAAGCAGGGCGGCATTGCCGACGGGCAGCTGGAGGTAATTGACGACCACGCCAATCGCCAGCGCCAGACCAATGCCAACCGGAAAGGCCACGGACATGCCCGCAATCGAAATAGACGCTCCGAGCAGGATATTGGCAAAATTAAAAATAACGCCCCCCAGCAAGGCCGAGTTCAGGTTGACCCAATCGGCCTGCCCCAGATCGGTTAAAAAAGGCCGGCCACCGGTGCCCACGCTACCGAGCGTCAGGGCAATCAGCAGCGCCGTGAGTAAAATGCCAATGACGTAATCCCAGTAGAAAAGCTCAAATCGCCAGCTGCTGGCGGCTAATTTCTGCGTGTTGGCCCACGAGCCCCAGCAGAGCATCGTGATCAGGCAGAACCCGACGGCCAGCGGGTAGGTAGGAATGATGAACATGAGCGGGTCGGACGCCAGGTCCGTCGTTAAGGGTTAGGAACGGGTCTTAATTCGTTTGGGCCAGTCGTGGCTTGACGGGCTCGTCGTTGAAAGTCAGGAGCTTGGTCATGCGAACGAGGTGCTTCTCATCCGGATTAAGGAGCTTCACCCGGACGGTGTGTTTGCCTTTGGGCAACTGATATTTCCAGAAGAGGTCATATCGGCGATGGATAAAACTAGCCGGCAGCTTGACGGTTTCGGTTAACCGGCCATCCAGATAGACTTCTGCCTCGAAGGCAAAAGAGTCGGGTTTGTCGTTAGTTGACCGGGCCCTCGCTTCGCCGGAAAGCACAAAACCAATGCCGTCAAAATCAAACGTGTACTCGCTGGTCAGTTCCTGGTGGATCTCCCGCAGTTGAACTGGATAATGACCCACGAAACCCTGTTCGAGACGGACGGGCTTCGGCGTCTCAACGGCAATGGTTACCTGCTCGCCATGGGTCTTGCCGCCATTGCGCTGGATTACCTGCAGGGCGTGTTTCAGACTCATCTGGTAAACATCGTTGAGCGACATCGTGGTGTACTTGAACGGAATATCCTCGGCTTCTTTCAGTCCCATTTTCCAGAAGGCCGGAATCCTGTCGTAGCCCAGGATCGTGCCCAGAATACCGCCCGCCGAGGAGGGGTTGCAGTCGGAATCCTGGCCGCAGCGGGTGCTGATTTCCATCGTTTTAGTAAAATCGCCGTTGCCGTAAAGCAGCCCAATCACGATGTAGGCCGCGTTGATCTTGGCGTCGATGTTTAAGGGAACGAATATGCCCTCCGGACAACCCACTTCGTCGGCCCACTTTCGCTGGACTTCAAACCAGGTGCGTTTCCAGTCGGTTGGGTATTGCTGGTGCCACCGAATCACGTCGGCGATGCACTGATGAAAGGTGCTTTGGGGCGGAATGGTCTTCAGCGCTTCGCTGACGATGGCTTTGATGTCGCTGGAAACAAAGGCCAGCGAATACATCGCTCCGACGTAAACGCCCCCGTACCAGCCATCGCCGTAGTTCATGATGTGGCCAATGCCATCGCCGATCTGGGCGGTGGTGTTGGGCATCCCGGGCGCCATCAGTCCGGAAAAGTCGGCTTCGATCTGAAAGTCAATATCGTCGGCGTGCGGGTTGTTCAGCCAGTGGCCCGACTGCGGTGGTTTAAGGCCGTTGAGCAGGTTGTACCGACCGGCCTGGTTGGCGTGCCAGAGCATGTACCCGGCGTTGGCGTACGCATCGGCGTGGGCCTGGACCGGTGCGTCGAGTCCTTCCTTTTCAAATACCTGCACGAATGTTAAGTCCATGTACAAATCATCGTACAGGCCCGGCGAGTTCACCATCGTGTGCTTGATGTAGCCATCGTACCAGGGAATAGGCTGATAATCATTAATCAAAGTCCCGTTGAAGCGAAATTCCGTTGGGCCCCCAAACGTGCAGCCAATGACCTGTCCGGCCCAGCCGCCTTTGATTTTATTCTGTAAAGTTGTGCGGGAAATGGTCGTTGTTTTAGGTGGGTTCTTTGCCGGGATGGCCTGCACCACCAGCAGGGTAATGGGCAGTAAAGCGAACAGGAAGAGCTTTTTCATAAAGGGTTGGTCAGGGGTTCAGCGGGAAAAGGCGTTGAATCGAGTTCGGTTCGGAAGGGCATCGAAGCCTGGGCACCCAGGCGAGTGACGGATAAGGAGGCCGCCCGACAGGCAAAAGGCACGGCGGCTTCCCAGGGTTGATCCTCGGCCAGCGCGACCACCAGCGCCCCGTTGAAGCAATCACCGGCCGCCGTTGTATCGACCGCCGTAACGGGCGGAGTCGCGATTAATTTTGACACTGAATCGGTAAGAAGATAAGCTCCTTTGGCGCCTAAGGTGACGATAACGTTCTGAACGCCCCCGTCGCGGAGTTGGCGGGCGGCCCGCTCGGCGGATGCAGGATCGGTTACGCGGACGCCGGTCAACCGTTCGGCTTCCGTTTCGTTCGGGGTGATTAGGTAAAGACGCGCGAGCAGATCGGCGGGTAATGCCTGGGCCGGGGCAGGATTCAGGACCACACGCAGGCCTTTTTCGTGACTCCGACGGATGACGTACGCAACCGTAGCCAGCGGAATTTCCAGTTGAAGCAAAACCAAAGCCGGCAGAGTGTCCAGGGCCGCTTCGACATTCTCGGGTGTCAGCGTTCCATTGGCGCCGGGTGCGACCGCAATGCAGTTTTCGCCCCGGGCATCCACGTTGATAAGCGCAACGCCGGAAGGCTGCTCGGGATCAGTAATGACGTATTCGGTATTGATTTTTTCGCGCCGGAACTGCTGAATCGCTTCCTGCCCAAACAGGTCGTTGCCTACTTTGGCGACAAAGGTAACCTGCCCACCCAGTCGCGCGGCCGCTACGGCCTGATTGGCGCCTTTGCCGCCGGGATTCATCAGAAACTGACCGCCAAGCACCGTTTCGCCGGGAATAGGCAGGTTTTCTGTTTTGACGACCATATCGGTATTGGAACTTCCAATGACACAAATGGAACGGGATAGTGGCATGGCAGACAGCGCAAAAAGGAAGGTTCGGACTTACAGCTTTTAAGGCGGTTTCACCCAATTTCTACTGGAAAGAGAAGGGGATAAAAAAATAGCTCCCCGAGTTGTTGATCCAGGGAGCTAACAGAAGTAAGGCGAATTGAAAATTCTGGACAGTGCGAGTCGGGATTACAAAGCCCGACCTGCGTAATCAACGCTCATCGGCATTTGCAATTCCGATGGTAAGCTGTCCTGGATTACAAATCCAGAGCTATGCCCTGCGTTAAACTAGGCGGCTCTCGACGACTGAGGGCGCCGGGTGGAACGCAGCGTCATATTTTTGGCTTCTTCCACCACTTCGTCCGACACGATACCCAGCTGATTGGCGCGTTTGAGCACATAATCAAAGGGCAGGTTGAAGTAGTTGGAGACATCGGCCCGGAAGCTGTCGGGGAATTTCGATAACCGAACGCCAAAGAAGCTGCGAATTTCGGCTTCGGGCAGCAGAGCCGCTAAGGCTACCTGCTCGGCTTCAACCAGTAGTTCATTGCGGTTAGAATAGAGGTGCTCTAGGCCAATCGAAGCCGCCAGGATATGCAGGAACAACTGCTTGTACATGCCCGCCAGTTCGAACGGCAGAATCACCCAGCCCTGCTCGCGGAACTGCGCCGAGAAGCCGGTCAGGCCGGGGACACCGCGGAGTTCACCCGCAATCAGTTCGTTGGGGAAGCACAGCCGTTCGTCGCTCTTCGACAGACGGTAGACAACCGCTTCGATGGGGCTTTTCTGAAAAAGCAGATCAGTGGGCATCTGACGGGTGCTTTCCCAGTGATCGGTCAGCTTCACAAAAATGCCTTCGTTGACGGGCAGGTTCTGCGAATTGCCCAGACTAACCAGCATCCGCCGGTAGGAGGCCAGAAAGTCAATCTGGAGCTGGTTAGAATCGTATTTTGCGCGTTTCATAGTACGGAAAAACCCTGGTCGGCAAGGGCTCGATGAGCTTCCGTTACCGGGGCCGTTTGTTGTTGTGTAAATTAGCTGTAAAGAGAGATAAAGATACTAAATCGGTTGCGATAAACCAACTGGTAATCACGCATCTAAAGCAGTTTTTCGCGCCTTTATGGCTGCCGCCAGCGCAGGCTTTGCAACAGGTGTATCACGTCCTGCCGGACATAGTTAATAACCGGCGACAGGGAGTCATTCTGGGTCGCCGTGTTGAAGTACAGAGCACCCCGTAAAAAGTTCGTTGTTGTGTCGGTCGTATAGAACTGCAGCTGACTGGGCACCTCGCCCGCAATGGTGATCACGTTGGCCCCCAAACCGGTGGGCAGCTTGATGATTTGTTCCTTGAAGGCAAACGCCTTCTCGTTATGCTTGGCCGCCAGTTTATAGGCGTCGCTGATCATTCCCGCCAGTCGTTGCGGACTGTTCTGAACCGGGTGGTACGTCAGCTGAACGCTGGCCTTGAAGGCGGGGTAGTAGATGAACAGCCAGTGCGGTTGCGCCCCCCGGAATGTGTCGGGCAGCACGCGGGCCTGTTTGGAATAGTCAAAAGTAAAGGGGTGAGCCGCCTGCAAAGGCTGGTAAGCGTGGGGCGGAAGGTCAATGCGATTGAACCCTTTAGGTTTAGGGGTGTAATTCTCGGAGGAGGATTTGCCGCACGCGGTCATGAGCAATCCGCCCAAAAGACTCAGCAGGTAATACCGTAAGTTCATGGGATAATAACGAAAAAGCCCGGCGTTTGGTGCCGGGCTTTTTTTAGGATAGGCTTTCCGGTTAGGAATTAATCATTTCAATTTCTTCCTGCATAATCGGCTGGTCGGCCAGCGTCCGGAAGCGATTGATGTTGAAGGTCGGTTCAACCCAGGTTTCGCCCAGTACGGGGTGACGCACCGGTACCTCCGGATTCTGAATTTCGGCCAGCAGCAGGCCGGTTTCGCCGGTTGTATGCCGTTTCACCTGCCGGATGGTGTACATTTTGTCCTGCTGAGGTATTTTAACGCCGTGTTCCGCGTAAAAGGCCAGGACAGGAGCCTGAAAATTAGCGTTTACACAAATGACTTCCATATGACTGAGCTGCGTTAAGCAGATTAAGTGATGCCCGTATTCCGGTTGCAAAATTAACTAACGCAATCGGCGTCAGCACAGTTCACCCCGTTATTAATCTTCAAACAAATTGCCCAGACCGCCCAGGACCGAGCCGCTTTCTTTCCGCGACTGGGCGCTGTTGGGCGCCAGCCTTTCGACCAGTTTGGAAATTGGCATCGACTGAATCCAGACTTTGCCCGTTCCGCGGAGCGTCGCCAGGAAAATGCCTTCTCCGCCGAACACCATCGACCGCAGCCCGCCGGAGCGCTGAATGTCGAAGCTGATCGACGGCTCGAAACCAACGACGCAGCCCGTATCGACCCGCAGCGTTTCGTTGTTCAGCTGCCGTTCCATGACTACCCCACCGGCGTGAATAAACGCCATACCGTCGCCCTGAATTTTTTCCAGAATAAAGCCTTCACCGCCGAACAGACCCGTGCCGATGCGCTGGTTGAAATGAATCGACAGCTGCGTACCCAAGGCCGCGCACAGAAACGCATCTTTCTGCACAATGAGCTGGTTGCCGTAGATGTTCCCCAGGTTAATGGGCATCACCGTACCGGGGTAAGGAGCCGCAAAGGCCACTTTCCGCTTGCCATACCCCCGGTTGGTGAAGTGGGTCATGAACAAGGATTCGCCCGTTAGCAGCCGCGTACCGGCCTGGAAGATTTTACCCATAATGCTCTGGTTCATCTGCGAACCGTCGCCCATCTTGGTTTCAAACTCAATGCCGTCTTCCATGTACAGCATGGCACCGGCTTCGGCAATGACGGTTTCGTTGGGATCCAGTTCAATTTCAACGACCTGGATGTCTTCGCCGATAATCTTGTAGTCTATTTCGTGAGAACGCATGAGGAAGGTGATTGGAGATTAGGTTTACGGTACTAAATGCGGCTATTCTTCTTCGTCCGAGTAATCTTCGTCCTCGGCCGATGGATTGTCTTTCAGATCTTTGCGATGGCGGAGCTTTTTGTCGTCCACCGTTTTGTTCAAAAACTCGTTGATCTTGTCAATATCGTAGCTGGTCGTAATTTCGCCAAACGTGTTGATTTTGATGTCGAATCCTTCCAGTTCTTTGTGTACCCGTGGCTTATCCTCGGATTGCTCTTCGGGCTTGTTGACTTTCTTGGCCATACCTGTAGGAATTATGAGTTAAAAGTTATGAATTAAACCTTACAAGACCAACGGATAATGATTCGGCGGTCCTTTGTCTTTACCCATAACCTTTAACTCGCTAAAACGTCTCGTTTATTTGCCGGCGGACAATTCATCTAGCGCCTTTTGCAGGCGATGAACGGTTTCGGTCCGGCCGATGATCTCCAGCGTTATCATCAGATCCGGTCCGGCGCCAGCCCCGGTGATTGCCAGCCGAAGCGCCTGCATAATTTTACCTTGTTTGATGCCAATGGCGGTTAGCGCATCGGATAAGGTTGTTTTGGCGTCTTCGGCGGTCAGGGGCGCATCCGTGCCTGCTAGGGCGTCTTTGAACGCGGTCAGCGCCCGAACGGCGTCCTCGTTCCATTTGGTCGTCACCACAGCCGCATCGTAGCTCGCCGGTGCCCGAAAAAACATGCCGGATTCGGCGTAAATTTCGTGGGCAAACGTAACGCGCTCTTTGAGCAGACCCGCGATCTTCTCCGCTTTTTCGAGCGAACAGTCAACGCCGTCGGCCGTGGCCTGTTGAACGACATTCGCGGCCAGTTCGGCATCGGAATGCTGCCGGATATACTGGTGGTTGAACCACTTGGCCTTTTGAATATCGAACCGCGCCCCCGCCTTGTGAATCTGCTCCAGACTAAACGCCTGAATCAGTTCGTCCATCGTGAACAATTCCTGCTCGGTGCCCGGATTCCAGCCCAGGAAAGCCAGGAAGTTAACGACCGCTTCGGGCAGGTAGCCATCTTCGCGGAAACCGCGCGAAACGGTGCCGCTAAACGGGTCTCTCCATTCTAGCGGGAACACCGGAAAACCACCGATATCGGCGTCGCGTTTGCTTAGCTTCCCGTTGCCGTCGGGTTTGAGCAGCAAGGGTAGGTGAGCAAACTGCGGCATGGTGTCTTCCCAGCCCAGAAACCGGTACAGCAGGACGTGCAGCGGAGCCGACGGCAGCCATTCCTCACCCCGGATGACGTGCGTAATGCCCATCAGGTGATCGTCGATGATGTTGGCGAGGTGATAGGTCGGCATCCCGTCGGATTTGAGCAGTACCTTGTCGTCAATCTGCGACGAATGCACAACCACCCAGCCGCGGATAAGGTCGTTCAGCCGAACGTCTTCCTTGCGGGGTACTTTGAGCCGGATCACGTACGGGTCGCCGGACTCCAGCCTGTCTTTGATTTCTTCGGGCGACAGCGTCAGCGAATTCTTCATCTGAAGGCGCGTGATGCTGTTGTACTGGGCCGCCGGGGCGTTGGCTTCTTCCATCCGCTTCCGCATGGCTTCCAGTTCTTCGGCCGTATCAAAGGCATAATAGGCTTTTCCTTCCTCCACCAGCCGCTCGGCGTGTTCGCGGTAAATGGCTTTCCGTTCCGACTGGCGGTAAGGCGCGTGCGGGCCGCCGTTGACCGGCCCTTCGTCGATCTCGATGCCTACCCAGCTAAGGGCTTCGGTGATGTATTGTTCGGCGCCGGGAACAAAACGGTTCTGGTCCGTATCCTCAATCCGCAGGAGCATCTTTCCGCCATGCTTCCGGGCGAAAAGATAGTTGTACAGGGCTGTACGGACACCCCCGATGTGCAGAGGACCCGTTGGGCTGGGGGCAAAGCGGACTCGTATATCAGTTTGCTGAGACATTGTCAATTTGATTCTTACACGGAGTGATAAAGAGTTAACCCGATTTCTCCGCTAATCTCTTCACCGTAAGGTTTAATTCCTTATTGAACGGCGATAACCGAAATTTCCACGTTAACATCCTTGGGCAGACGCGCTACTTCAACGGTTTCGCGGGCGGGCGGATTTTCGGAGAAAAAGCTGCCGTACGTTTCATTGATGGCCACAAAGTTACCCAGGTCCTTCACGAAAATGCTGCTTTTTACAATGTTTTCGTAACCCAGACCGGCCGCTTTCAGGATGGCGCCGATGTTTTCCATCACTTTCCGGGTTTCGGCCTGAATATCGCCGGAAGTGGCCAGTTCGGCGGCAATCTGTCCGGAAACGAATAAGGTGCCGTTGCTCATAACGGCCTGGCTATAGGGGCCAATGGGAGCTGGCGCGTCGGGAGAAAAGATGATTTTTTTAGTTGACATAGTAAGTCTTAAATAATGTCGCAAGTTAACACGCAAAACAGCCAATGGCAGCAGATCAGCTCATCATATTTGTCAGGAACCCCGTTCCCGGCACCGTCAAGACCGACATCGCCCAGGCCATCGGGGATGAAAAAGCGGTTCAGGTCCACTCCGCCTTACTGACTCACACCGCCGAAGTGGTCCGGGCGTTTGTCCAGTCCGGTGACGTTAGCGCGGCCGTGTACTACGGCGACTTCGTCAACGACCAGGATCTTTGGGATGGCTTTGAAAAAAAGCTGCAACAGGGCAGCAACCTGGGCGAACGAATGCAGCAGGCATTCAGGGAGCGCTTCGACGCCGGTGCCGAACGGGTGGTGGTGATCAGTCCCAATTGCCTCGAACTAACCCCGGAGCACCTAAAAGACGCGTACCATACGCTGCGGGACGGCGATGTCGTGATCGGCCCGGCCACCAACGGGACGTATTATTTGCTGGGTATGCGGAAACTGTTTACCTGCCTTTTCGAGAACAAGCCCTGGGGGCAGGCTACCTTATTGCAGGAAACGGTGCAGGAACTGGAACTCGAAGCCATTACCTACGGCCGGCTAACCACCTTGTCCGACGTGAAGGAATGGGAGGATGTCCTGCGGTATAACCTTTGATGGATGATTATTGGTTTCGAGCCGGGTAGTGGTGGCACGACTCGAAACGCGCTAAACTACTTTTTTCGTACGAACTGTCTTTGGTAGCAATCACCACCCGGTATAAGCAACAATCCCATAGGCGTTGGCCGGGAGATGAATTTTGCTGGATAACGACCCGTAAACGCCTGACGAATAACACCAAACGGCGGATTTTGATAAAAGCGAAACGAAATAAACGATTGTGAGGTCTTTTGAAGGCCAGCGAAAAAAGAAGAAGCCGGTGCGAAAACACCGGCTTCTCTATTCCTGGATCAATACACCTGTAAAAAAGACCTATCCGGCTAAATCCGTATAGATGTTGTAATACCGTTCAGCGGCTTCTTCGTCCTCTTCGGTTACATCTACTTTTTTATCCGACAAGTCATTGAGAATGGCATCGAGGCTTTCGCTGTAATCTTCATTGGCTTTAACAACGACATCCGCGTAGGCGCAACCAATCCGGATAAATCCTTCGTAATCGGCTGATTTAAGGTCTTTCAGCATGTCCTCGTCCACATCCATTGCTTTGGCTTTTTCCACCAGATTGTCGTCGAAACGGTACGAGAAAGCATTGTTGTACACGGAGAAAACGGACTTGGCGTCCTTAAACATCGGATCGTTTTTGTACGTTGTCTTCAGATACAACGGAATCAGCGCCGTCATCCAGTCATTGCAATGCACAATGTCCGGCGACCAGCCTAATTTCTTGACGGTTTCCAGCACGCCCTTACAAAAGAAAATAGCCCGTTCGTCGTTATCCTGATAGAACCGGTTTTCTTTGTCAAGGAAGACGTGTTTCCGCTGGAAGTAGTCTTCATTGTCGATAAAATAGACCTGGAGCCTTGCATTCGGAATGGACGCCACTTTGATGACCAGTGGCTTCTCTTCATCGCCTACGGTAATATTAATGCCCGACAAGCGGACGACCTCGTGGAGCCGGTTTTTCCGTTCGTTGATCAAACCGAAACGGGGCACCAGGATGCGAATTTCCATCCCACGCTCCTGCATTGCCTGCGGGAGTTTCCGGACAAAATCAGCAACCTCAGAGGTTTGGAGGAAAGGGTTGATTTCACTGGCAACGTAGAGAATCCGAAGTTTGCTCATAACACAATCGGGGGCTTTAGTGGTTACCATTCGTTTTTACGAATGGACTAAAAAATCTGCAAAATTATATAAATTTTTTTGGGATTTCAATAGAATTTGCCCGGAAAAGTTTTCGTTTTCGTATACTTGCGCGCTTTATCCCGACACCGCTAAAATCCAATTTCTGACGGGTACGGGGCTATCAGTCAGTCTTTCTTACCGCATGCATTGTTACGAAACGATTTCTGAATTACGGCGGGCGCTGGCGGCTCACCAGCCAACGGCACGCATGGGTTTTGTGCCCACCATGGGCGCCCTGCACGAAGGTCACCTGACTCTGCTCCGGGCGGCCCGCGCCGAAAGTGATCTGACCGTTTGCAGTATCTTCGTTAATCCTACCCAATTCAACAACCCGGATGATCTGGCCCGCTACCCCCGCACGCTGGAAGCCGACCTGCAACTCCTCGAAGCCGCCGGGTGCGACGTGGTTTTTGCGCCCTCAGCAGACGAGATGTACCCATTCCCGCCGGTTCTGCGGATGAATTTCGGGGAACTGGAAACGGTCATGGAAGGCGCCTTCCGGCCGGGGCACTTCAACGGCGTTGGGCTGGTGGTCGGTAAACTGCTGAATATCGTGCAGCCGCAGCGGGCTTATTTCGGGCAGAAGGATTTGCAACAGGTCGCCGTTGTTCGGCGGCTGATTCGGGACCTGAGCTTTGGCGTCGAACTGGTGCGGGTGCCCACCGTCCGCGAGGCCGATGGACTGGCTATGTCGTCGCGGAACCGGAATTTAACGCCGGAGGAACGGCAGCAGGCCCCCCAGTTGTACGCGGCCCTATTGGACGCGCAGCAGAGTCTGCTTCAGAATGGGGATTTGGCTGAGGCCCAGCAACGGCTGGCCGGACGCTTTGCGGGCCATCCGGCTTTTCAATTGGAATATTTCGAGATTGCCAACGCCGACACGCTTCTGCCAATCGACCGGGTACAGGCGCCCGGGATGACGGCGCTTTGCGTGGCGGCTTACCTCGGCAAGGTGCGGTTGATCGACAACCTGATCTTCTAAACGCTTTCTGCCTGCCCCCGGTCCTGGCTCAGTTGTTCGTGGTGAAAAATAAACTCGCGGATAATGTGCGTGCGCTCCCGGGTGGCCTCGGCTTTACCCAGGTAATCCTCGGCGGCAGTCTGGTTACCGCCTTCCGCGAACTGTTTGCCGGCTTCTTCCAGCAGCATGACGGTTTCTTCAAGGCCCCGCACCGCCGACCAGAGCGTTTCCTCGACGTTTTTGGTTACTTCCGACAGCAGGGCGCTGGCCGTAAACGCATGGCCCGTGTGGCAGCGGTAACGAACCATCTTGCCTTCTTTGATGCTGATGAGTGTTCCGTGACACTCCGGACAGGTTAGAGGGGTTAGCGGACCCATAGTCAAAATGCCTTTATCAAAAGCGTCATCCTCTGCAGCGGCCGCTACTTCTGTTTTTAATTGTGTCAGTTCGTGCGAGGGGAGTTCAGGGGTTTCGGGGGCTGGTTCGTTGGTTAACTCAACCAGTAAGGGGGCTAGTTCGGCCACCGGAATCACGTGGTCTACGTCCACGTATTCCATTACGCTGAGCGGCATACTGCTGTAAGGCGCGTCTTCCGGCTCCTGCACAATGGTCAGGCCGCCCAGCCGCTTGACGGACCACATACCGGAAGTTCCGTCGTTGAGCAAACCCGTTAGCACAACGCCAATAACGCGGGAGCCGAAGGTGTAGGCCGCCGAGCGAAAAAGGGCGTCGATGGACGGGCGGAAGCGGTTTTCCTTTGGACCGCGTTTAACCAGAATGCGGTCATCTTCCAGGAGTAAATGACAGTCGGGAGGAGCAATGTAAATGCGACCCGGCTCAAATTTGTCACCATCACCGGGATGAACAGCCTTTAGACGACCAGCGCGGGTGAGGATCTCGGGCATGAAGCTTGGCGCATAAGGGGGTACATGCAGGACAATGAAAATCGATGCCTTAAAATCGGACGGCAGCGAACCAGCCAGTTCTTTAAGAGCCGTCACGCCACCCGCCGAAGCGCCAATTACTACAATATCGCGTTTAGTCATATTTGTTAACTTTCTTGTCGGGCCAAAGGTGTCGCCGTCGACAGACACGGAGGTACTAAATAAGGGCTTATTTTCTTACAGAACTAATGAAGTATATAACCTCCGGCTCCGGTTGACAGTTGTTTTTTTTGTACCCGGAATTTCTTAGTTTTCAGATTTATTATAAGCTTCATCCCAAAACATAACCCGTTAGCGGATGATAAGTTCCTAAGAAAATATATGGCAAAACTGCAGGCTTCCCCTAACCCGTCGCCTACGAATACGCCTGTCCCTGTTGTAGCCATCGGTGCTGCTGCCGGTGGAGTGGAAGCGGTCTCCCAATTACTGACTGATCTAACACCCAACACAGGATTTGCTTTTGTTTATATCCAACACGCTGATACAGAAGAGCCAACGGATTTGCCCGCTGTCCTAAGCCGGGTGACGTCCATGCCGGTTCTGGAAGCCGTGCAGTTGATGCCCGTCAAGGCCAACGAGGTGTACGTTATTCCTCCGGATAAGGATATGGAAGTGGTCGATGGCGTACTGACGCTGTCCCTGCGCCGGAGCCGGTCCCACATTCAAATGCCCATCGATCTGTTTTTCAGCTCTCTGGCTGATCGGCAGCAGGAGGGAGCCATCGGTATTTTGTTGTCAGGCAAGGCCACCGATGGGACCCAGGGTATGAAAGCCATCAAGGCTGCCGGCGGCATTACTTTTGCCCAGGATGAGTCGGCGCAGTTTCAGAACATGCCCAAATCGGCGGTGGCGGAGCGAGTTGTCGACAAGGTTCTTTCTCCGGGCGAGATGGCGAAAGAACTGGAGCGGCTTAGTCTGCGGCCTGAAATTTTCCAGCTAATCGGGCAAAGCGATGAGTTGGAAAAGAATCTGGGTACCGAAGAAGGGCTGAAGACAATCTTTCAGTATCTGCGCAAAACGGTCAACGTGGATTTCAGCCATTACAAAATGAGTACCATCCGGCGACGCGTTATCCGGCGGATGCTGCTCTATAAACTCGATACGCTGGAGCAGTATGCCGATTACCTGAAACTGCATCCGACCGAAGGGACCGCGCTCTACCAAGATCTGCTCATTAACGTAACGACGTTTTTTCGCGACGAGGAAACGATGGAATACGTACAAACGACCATCCTGCCCCAGCTGATCAAGAAAAAAACGACGCGTGAATCGATTCGGATATGGATACCGGCCTGCTCGACCGGCCAGGAGGCCTATTCGCTGGCGATCCTGCTGCTCGAAGCGCTCGGCGACCGGGCCTCCAACACGCATATCCAGATTTTTGCCACCGACCTCAGCGAAGCGGCCATCATGAAAGCGCGGCTGGGCATTTACTCCCGGAGCGAAGTGATGGATGTTGCCCCCCGGCGGCTACAGCGCTTTTTCAGCAAGGTCGACGATCGGTACCGCATCAACAAGTCGATCCGGGACCTGTGCGTTTTTGCGCCCCATAACATGCTGCGGGAGCCGCCCTTCTCCCGGCTTGATCTGGTGAGCTGCCGCAACCTGCTGATCTACCTCGATGGCACCCTGCAACGGAAGGCCATTGCCACGTTCCATTACGCCCTCAACCCCAATGGTTATCTGCTGCTGGGCAAGTCGGAGACCATCGGCACGTCGACCACGCTGTTTTCGCAGGTCGAGAAACCCTTTAAAGTATACGTTCGCAAGAATGACGTGGTCAGCCGGCCTATCTTCGACCGGAGTGATATGCGCAATACGGGCGTGGCCGATACGGAACCGTTCCGCGTCCCGGCTCCCGGCGCGAGTACCAGCAAAAACAGCCAGTCGCCGAATGATCTGGAAAAAGTGGTGGATAGCCTCCTGCTGACGCAGTATGTGCCGGCCTCTGTCGTGGTGAACGGCGAACTGGACATTCTTCAGTTCCGGGGTGCCACGGGGTTGTTCCTGGAGCCTGCCCCGGGCCGGGCCAGCCTCAACCTGCTGAAGATGGCCCGGCCATCGCTGGTCTTCGAGCTGCGTAATGCCGTGCACAAAGTGCGCAAAAGTGGTCAGTCGTACCGCAAAAGTGGTCTGGAGATTAAAGTAACGGGCAAGACCCACCACGTGGCCATTGAAGCCATTCCGCTCAAAGCGGGGATGGAGGAAGAGCTTTATCTGATTCTGTTTGAAGAGATTGTTCCGGTCGAGGTGCCCGAGTCTCAGCTGAGTGAGGCCCGCAACCGGCGCATTAAACAACTGGAGGAAGAGCTGGCGACACTACGCGAAGACATGCACTCGATCATCGAAGAGCAGGAAGCGTCGAACGAAGAACTGCAGTCGGCCAACGAAGAAATCATCAGCAGTAACGAAGAGCTGCAAAGTATCAACGAGGAGCTCGAAACCAGTAAGGAAGAGATTGAGTCGACCAACGAAGAACTGCTGACCATCAACCAGGAGTTGCAGGTACGCAACGACCAGTTGTCGGAAGCGCATGAATTTGCCGAGGCCATTTTTGCCACCATCCGGGAAGCGACGCTGGTGCTCGATAAGGATTTACGCGTCCGGAGTGCCAACAAGGCTTTCTACCGCCTGTTCCGGGTGACGGTCGACGAAACCGAAGGCCACCTGCTGCATGAGTTGGGCAACCGCCAGTGGGATGTGCCTGGTCTGCGCGAAAATCTGGACGATATTCTCATTCATGACGCTACCTTTCAGTCTTTTGAGATCACGCACGTGTTTCCGGTTATCGGGGAGAAGGTCGTGCGGCTGAACGCCCGGAAGGTTGTGCAGCAACAGCGGCAGGAGGCCATTCTGCTGGCCATTGAAGACATTACCGACCAGAAAAAAGCGCAGCGTCTGCTGGAGGAACGGGAAGCCTGGTTCCATAACATTGCCGACAATGCGCCGACGCTCATCTGGGTGGCCTCGGCGGATGGACGAGTAAGTTACGTCAATAAACTCTGGCTGGAATACACCGGTCAGACGCTGGACGAAATCATCGCCCGGGGCTGGGCGCAGTATATACATCCGGAGGACCGGGATGCGTATCTGAACACCTACCACGGTCGGTTTACGGAGCATCAGCCGTTTCTGTCTGAATACCGCCTGCAACGCTACGACGGCCAGTACCACTGGATGATGGAGAACGCCCGGCCGACGTTTGCACCCGACGGAGTCTTTACGGGTTACATTGGCACCTCAACCGACATCGACCTTCAGAAAAACCTGACGACCGAACTGGATCGGCGGGTGCAGCAACGAACCCGGGAACTGGAAGAGGTCAACCGGTTACTGAACCAGGCCCAGGCCATTGCCCATCTCGGCAGTTTTGAACAGAACCTGGTAGCCGCCCAGTGGGTGGTTTCCGACGAGATGTACCGCATCTTCGGCTACGAACCGCAGACCATCGACTTTACGGGGGCCTTTGTCGATGTTCATACGCATCCCGACGATATGGCCCCCATTAACGCCAGAACCGAGCAGGCAAAACGGGATTGTCTGCCCTTCTCGTTCGTTCGCCGGATTTACCGGCCCGATGGCGAACTGCGCTATCTGCTGAACCGGCACGAGGTGGTTTGCGACAAGACAGGTAAGGCCCTGAAGGTGATCGGGAGCGTTCAGGATGTTACCGAACAGAAACTGGCGGAGGAAAAAATTGAGCAAAGTGAACAGCAACTGCGCACCCTGCTCGAGAATACGCCCGATGTCATTACGCGCTGGGATCCGAATCTAAAGCTGGTGTATGCCAACGATGCTTTTGAAGCGAAAACCGGCCTTCCAAACACGGCGCTACTGGGCAAAACCAATCAGGAAATGCACCAGCCTGAGGAGATTGCCGAGTCTTACATGAACAAACTAAGGAAAGTGTTCAAGCTGGGCGTTATCCAGGAGCATTACAATCCGTTCCCGATTGCGGGGTATTCCGATCAGGAGTTGCTTTACTACTCGCTGATGGTTCCCGAATTCGGCCTTGATGGGTCGGTTCAGAGCGTGCTGGCCATTGCGCGGGATATTACGGACCTGAAAAAGGCGGAAGATGCGGTGAAACAAACGGCGGAGAGCCTCCAGGTGGTGCTGGACAGCTCGCCCGCGGAAATCGCCTTTTTTAAAGCGGTTCGTCAGCAGAACCCGGAATCGGGCCAGGACGAAATCGTTGATTTCCGGGTGGCCGTCTGCAACCAGCGGTTCGCCGAACTAAAGAATAAACCAGCCAGCGCGCTGCTGGGTCAGACCACGGCTGAACTGGCGGACATTCTGTGGGATGAGAAGACGCTCGAAAACCTGCGCCAGGTCCGGCTCACGGGTAAGCCGTTGTACGAAGAACGACACCTGCCCGATTACAAAGACGGCCGGTGGATGGCGGTATCGGTAACCCACCACGATGACGGCGTGGTGGTTAGCGGATTGGATATTACCGCTCTGAAGCAGGCCGAGAAGCAGGAAGTTCACTGGCTGGAACAGCTCGAACAGTCCAAAGAAAACCTGCGGATGCTGGACGACCTTCGGCAGCAGATCCGGGAGCGGGGCGAGTTCCTGCGTTCGACCTCCCACGACCTGCGCAGCAACTTTGGCGTTATTCAGGGGGCGGCTTCGCTGCTCGATCGGATGAACACGGACGAGGAACGCGCCCAGATGCTGGAAATGATTCAGCGTAACGTGCGTCAGGTCACCCGCCAGCTCAGCCAACTGCTGGATTTCTCACGCCTGGAGGCTGGGCAGG
>Ga0325400_1001065_pt1 | contig 22126 bp, 9 predicted proteins | sample PopdelMetagenome_2_FD_205662 | JGI IMG/M metagenome (GOLD analysis project Ga0325400, IMG submission 205662) | Populus deltoides microbial communities from Bellville, Georgia, United States - Xylem-PdKOR-R1 | ecosystem: Host-associated > Plants > Phyllosphere > Stem > Wood/Secondary xylem...
AAAAAAAAAACCGGGTCTCGTTCGGGTTCGCCCGGGTCACCCGAGTTCCGGGTCGACCCGCCGGGTTGCCCTGGTTTGGTCGGGCTGTTGCCACAGCCGGTCTTTTATTAAACCCGGACCGGTCCAGCCACCGGGTCGACCCGCCGGGCCGGGCCAGGTTTAATAACAGTGCTTGGGATGCTAGTTGGTTGGGGAGTGAGACTGAGTACTGTTTTTATTAGGTGATGGAGTATGAACCGTTGGATTTGACCATTGATATTCCCAATGTTGACACCGACATATGGAGGGTGCATGCTCCTCTAAAAATATATCTTTTTTTTTAATTAACAAATTTAAATAATGGTAAGTTGTTTCTCATGCTTGGGATATTTTGTAAGTAAAATATTATTATTATTATTATTATTTTATTTATATGGGGTGTTTGGGTAGCTTGCGTATATCTCGACTAATCCTCACGGGTCTTGAAGTTAACGACCATATAAATCTTTAATGACCATTAATATTAGTAACTATAAGGCCCGAATCTAAAACCACAAAAAAAATAAATCTAAAAGTAAATTTTTTGATTCAAAATTTTTATGGTTAAACCACCTAAGTAGATGGTTACTCCAACGTTATTATTATTATTAGCTCTCCACGTAAGCTTAAGCCTATATATATATATATATATATAATGTTTTTGCCATTCTTGTTTTGTATCACAAAATTATTTGGTTTTATCATCTACTTTAATACTTGCCATTTAACTTATGCTTCCTTTTCTTTTATCCAATCACACGTGTTGTTAATTTATTCGAATTCAAATCTTTTTAGATTTTGAGTAAAAATATTTGATCATGACCTTATTTTCTTTTTTCAAGTGTATTTGAACAGGTTCATACGTGTCACTTGCTATTCATTTAATAAAGTAAGTTGATGAAAGTTATCTAAATGTGCAATTGAATCGAATTTAAGAATTCAAGGTTTTGATTGGCTAAATTTAGAGCTTAATTAAGGAACGTAATTTAAAGTTTTATTAGAATAATAAATTTATTATCTTGAAGTAAAGTAAAAAATAAGTTTGCGAATTTTAATGACGTAACTCAGATTCTAAATTTGTTTCGTAGAAGTTATCAATTCAAGTTCCACAAACCTCAAGGTCACTGGAGACTTACATGGTCGTTAGCTTTAGAACCCATAAAATTAGTCGAGGTGCGCGTAAATTGATCGGACATCTACACTAATAATAATAATAAAATCAAAAGTGAAAGTACGATACAACTATACAAGTTTTTGTTTATCATATAAATAATATTATTTTAACTTTTGATAATTTTTTTTATTGATTTAAATTAATCCTAATTAGTCTATACAACTAGTAATTAACTGTTTTTTTTTGTTTTATTAGAAAATAATTTTTTTATAAATAAATTTTTTTATGATGTTTTGTAATGTTATAGAAAATAAATAAAAATAATAATTTTGAGTGTTTGACTATATAAGATAAAAAATAAATTATTAATATTTTTTAAAAAGTTTATTAAAAAAACATGAATTAAATCAAAAATAAAAAAGGAAAGATAATAAAATAAAAAAATATATATGTCATAAATTATTAAAAATAAAATAAAAAATAAAAATAAAATTTGTCAAATTAAAAAAATTAAAGGAGAATAAAATTAAAAAAAATATAATTTTAAAAATTATTTTAAATAAAATAAATATTTTTTTTAAATAATACGCAGAAAAATAATTTTCGGAAAATTATTTTATAAAAACAAACGTCCTTATCTCTTTTTGCAAGTCTTTTTTGAACACTTACTTTTTGTTTCTTGATAGTACTTTCTACTGAAGCATGGCAATGTCAATGTGTTCTACTCAGGCCTGGAATATCTTACATCATTTTCCACTCAAATCTCCAAACCATCCAGTTTCGTTACCATTCTATAAAACCCACTCTGATTTCTCACCCTTATCCACATTCCCTCACCTCAACAACAACTCAACTCCAACCCATCTCTCTTTCAAAGCCTCCTCCTCCTCCTCCTCCTTTTCAGGTACCTTTCTCAACTCTTCTTTTAATTTATCACATTTCTTTTTCCTTGAAAATTCATATTGAGATTGATAGTATTGTCATGCATGCCAAAGTTCTTTGCAATTTCGCAAATTTGGTCATAATTCACAAGAAGTGATTCACTTTGTGTGCAATTGGGGTATGCTTGAATCATCTCAACGTTATTTGAATATTCTCATTGAAATTGTATATATATGGAGTGCTACTTTCTTGTGGGGATTGTTTTTTTTTTTATTTCTAAAAAATATTTGTGAAAAGTGGCAAAGTTTAAGAAATAGGAATCCTGTTTAACTAATTGTGGTAAATATTATGGAAAAAACTTTGGAACAATGAGGGATCAAGTCTAGGGTATTGGAGGCTTGGAGATGGTTAAGGTCTGGAAAAACCCTCAAAGATTTAGTCCATATTTTGTTCTTGACTATGTGATTATAATTTCTATTCATAATTAACTTATGTTATTGTTAATTTCTTGTCTCAGTGGATTTTCATAAGAATATCATCAAGGTCGTTATATATTTCTTATGATTGTCCCTAGCAATCTTTAAGGGCTCGTTTGTTGCTCAATAATAATTGAGCTCAATAATAATTGCTGCATCATTGGCATAGAGGCCGAGCTTGAGGAAATTTCTCTTGATTAAAAGCCGAAACAATAACATTTTTGTGAATCTAATTGGTGAATGTAAATATGAACCCAAATCTAAATGGAAGTGGAAAAAGGAAATGGTTGATGGTTTCCTTTTTAGAGAGAACATCTGGGGTTGAGTGCGTTAATAACTGTGGTGATGAAGGTTCAAGAGTGTTAGAGTAGGATTTATGAAGTTCTCTTTGTATAAGTTGATGACAGAGTAGTGCCTGTTCAAATGTTAAATTAGACACCTGAGACCTAGGAAAACATCATCTTCATCTTAAAACTGAAACTCATCGGCAGCATATCAAAATTCAGGAAGGGAAAAGCAAAGGGATAATAAGCATAAATTAGAATTAATGTTGCTTGTCAAAAACAAATATGTGAAAATTATTCTTTTTAGTATGCGTGTCTGTGTGTTGGGGGCTGGGTGGGAGGCGCTGTATCTTGGATACAAGATCTTGAAGCTAGTTAGCTAATTCAGGAAAAAAAAAATAAATTTCTGTATCAGTTACAATGACCAAAAGAAGAAATGCATGGCATCCTTTGACTGGAAAACTTGTGTTTTGTTTAGGTTGTCTTTGTTCTTAAGAATATTTAATGCTAGACATATCACTATGGAATCTGCTATGCGGTTTCATTTAAGATTGTAATGAAAAAGAGAGAAGAGTAGCAACAGATAAGGAAATGGAATCAGATTGAAATATGTGAAGGTTACTCTAACTTCCTATCTTTCTGTTCCAAAACTATACATTAAATAGAGGTTGAAAGTCTAAGAGAAAAACAATATAAACATGCTGCTTGTTTTCCTTTCTTTCTTTGTTATTTTTTCTCTAAATTTGAAGTCATCACAAAATTATGAGACCTTTTGCTCTCTTAACCCATTGCTGCAGTTAGGAGTGCAGAATACACAGAGGAAACAGCAACCAAAGAGAAATTTCAGACATCGTTGAGTTTGCCGGGTTGCTCTACCTCATTATCATTGCTTGGAACTGGTCAGTTACTTTAGTGTTGTGAGTACTTATTTCCAGCAGAGACTAGAAACTATGTATCAATCGAACTTTTGTAAAATCATTTGGTGTTTGCAACCATCTAACTGTAAGAGTTGGTATGATTATCACTTAATGTAGTATCCTTTTACAATTTGTAGGATAAAGGGTTTCTGAAGATAGATAGAATTGATCACAACTGTTATAGTATCCTAGAACAGCTTTTTTCCCCCTTCTACTTCACACTTATTGTAAGAAAATTATTTCAATAATTCCCTGCGCTCATAATGGGTGGAGGAACATAACAAGTTCATTTAAATAACCTTCATCTTTACCAGAAAGCATAGGTGTCAGATAAATATGTGCAGGAGTTATTATATTCAAATATGTTGTTTGTATTATCTTTCATTCTACATTTTGTATTAATTGATTGTTAATGCATATTAATAAACTGAATCCTACTACAACAAGCAGTAACTATGATGGAAGTTACATAGGGGTGCTTTATAAAATTGCCTCCAAATGTAATCATTTAGGAGAGTTCAATGGAAAGGCCTCCCTTTAGAGGTGGAGGATCCTCTGTTTTTCGATGACAATGGAGGAACACCTAGTTGAAAACAGCTGCCTTTCTAGATAAAGAAATTAATGCGTGTATTTGAGGTGGTGCTCCAACTATAACTGGAAAACTAATGGTTCTACTGACTTGAATCTCCTGCTGCTGGTATTGTCTGAAGGTTGATGTTTTTGGTATGGTTTTCAGCAATCAAAACTCCAAGTAGAGAAGTTAATGGGCCTGTTGTAGTTTTGGATAACCCCAAGTCCATTTAAGTCTCATTGTGGCTTTTGTTATCCAAAGTTGTCATTCTAATGCTGTAACTATGCTCTTCATTGAATTCAGGATACAGGGAGAAGGTTTTTGCAATAATTGGTGTTAAGGTATATGCTGCAGGGCTATATGTCAATCCATCCATCTTAAGTACATTGAGCACTTGGAAAGGACAATCAGCCAGTGAGATTCAAGAGAATTCAGCTTTGTTTAACTTGATTTTCCAAGGTAACTTATCTCATCAGATATTTACTGGTCTGCAGAGGAAGAGCATATGAATTTTGCTAATATAACTGAAATCATCCCTTAATTGCAGCTCCCTTGGAAAAATCATTACAGATTGTTCTGGTGAGAGATATTGATGGTAAAACTTTCTGGGATGCCTTGGATGACGCCATATCCCCAAGAATCAAAACTGCCACTCCAGTTGACGAGACTGCTCTGTCCACATTCCGAAGCATCTTCCAAGGTCGAAGTCTTAAGAAAGGAACTTTGATATTTTTGACTTGGCTCGATCCCTCCAAAATGCTAGTAAGTGTGATTTTGGCACATGCATACAAGAACACTTGTAATTTCTTTTTTAGAATTTTGGTGACAGAAGATTTTACATTTATTTTTCTTCTATTTATTTTTGTATTTTTGGTTTTCTCCTCTGCATATTAACTAGACCATATTATGATTGTTTCAGGTTTGTGTCTCATCTGATGGGATTCCCTCTAGTGTAGATGCTACAATTGAGTCAGAAAATGTTACTTCTGCACTTTTTGACGTATTTTTCGGAGATGCTCCAGTTTCTCCATCCTTGAAAAACTCAGCAGCCAATGGCCTTGCAACTATGCTCAAGTGAATAAGGTGACTTGGTTTCTTGAAGTTCATTTATGTTCAATTTTTGAATCCTAGTTTCTTCAAGTTTATATTTTTCATTTCTTCAGCCTCCATGTTAGATTTTCTTGATTATTTGAGACTCTGGAAAATCTTGCTTATCTCTTTATAGTTGTAGCTTAGACTGTTGAGAATCTGACATCTCTATATTGTTGTACCACCGAATATTCAGATAGAAGAATTTTTCAGTCCATTAAAATGCTTAGCAGATTAGCATCATCTTTATGTGGCCTCTTTCATTGTAGTTCTCTACTTCAATCATAATAAAACGTAGTCCTGTGAGTCTAGTGCAGGGGCTGGTAAGCTTTTTATGAACCAGATCATCCTTTTGGCTATTCACCTATTCTCCAATGGAGAAATATGCTACTCATTTTGTTTTAGGTTTTTGGCTCATGTTAGGCTTGGTACTCATAAATGGTCAAAAACATAAAGCATGTCAAGATTGTCTGTTAAGGAACATCTATTAAATAATTCTCCATAAAGTAAACATCAAATTTGCTAGAACAAGGATTAATCAATAAGTAAATATTAGTACTCTTCCACAACCCTCTCTGATTTAGCTTGCTCAAGTATCTTGACAATCTCATCCATGGTAGGTCTCTTGGAGGGCTCTGGTTCAAGGCACATGAATGCTATTCTGAATACTTTATTAATCTCTTCAGTGGGACTGCACTTTAAGCTACTGTCAAGGACATACTCTTCTCTTTTATCTTCGACAACTGCCTTCACCTGTTTCAAGTTTCAACACGAAACAAACAACGAGGCACCATATCAATATATGTAATATCAGGTGGTTTCAGACTAATATTAGAGGAAACTAGTAGTTGAGGAACCCTTTTCCCAGATAAACAGCCTGTTCTGAATCCACATAAAGCTTGACAGGCATATCTGGTTGTGCCATGGAACTTCATGTAGTTTATTGTTCAGAATTTGTAGCACTTGAGATGAGTTCACTGTATGCAATATTGCTTTCATAGACCATTTTCTTGCATGTGCTAATTAATATTTAAATTTGTATGAGATGACATTTTTGAATGAGCATTATGGAAGTCAGAACAACATTCTGTAGAGAAGCACTTTGGGATTTCCTATAATTTTCTTCCCTCACCCACAAGAGAGTCTAGAAATGTTCATTAAATTCAGAAGACTCACCCATGTTACAAGCTTGGTTCCTTCCTCGAAAAATTCTTCATCTGTTGGCTTCATTCCAGTTAGAAGTTCGAGCAGGACAACTCCAAAGCTGTATACATCCACTTTCATGGTCGCTTTCCCTGTTTCAAAGAACTCTGCAGAAGTACATACCTGGAGATGTTAATTATTAAATCCCTACAAGGGAAGAGACAGAATTTACAGTTATCTGGTGCTTTGACATACCAGGAGCTAAGTATCCAGAAGTTCCCGCTACTAATGTTGAAACGTGAGTCTTATTAGGTTCCATCAATGTGGCCAATCCGAGATCTGAAACTCGAGCTTCCATGTTTCGATCCAGTAATATATTACTTGACTTGATATCTCGGTGAATTATGTGGGGGGATGCAATCAAGATGCAGGTATGATATTCTTCTTGCAGCACCTATCTTATATCTTGATGGCCAATCCATTAGCTTATTGTCTCCTGATCTTCCTGCATCATCATCCACTTCAGTATCAAATAGCTTTAAAATCTAGCGTGCATCAGATGAAAACTCTAGCCTTGACAGAACTTTCTATGAACATTGGAAAAGGCATACAATCAAAGAACAGAATTTCAGTGCTGACAAAAAAATTTAGGCAGAAAATGATTAGCTGTGTTACTTGGAGCTATATCATGTGCATGCCATTCAGAAATGTGTCCATCCTCCCGTTAGGCATTAGCTCATAAATGAGAAGATTTTAGTGAGGACAAGTGTAATATCCATGAAGAACGAGAATATTCCTATGCTTTATATCCCCCGTGGCCTCCAGCTCGCTCTCGAAACCTCGATCTCTTTCTGCAGTAGACTCGTTTAGCATCGACTTGTACACTGTCCCATACGCTCCCCCGATCCTATGATGTCCTTGTTTCTCGATTTAAGTGTCTTTTTCAAGATTTTAGGGATTGCATCACTGCAGACTTGAACATCACCATCTTCCCACCTGTAACATTGTTAGCATGACTTTATCTTAATTTCCAAGCTATTAAAATGAAGGCCGAGAGCTGTTCATGTAGTGGTAAGTGTACCTGAGAGGCCATCTACTTCATAAATCATGTGCTTTCTTTTCCATCGCTTATAGAGAAGGACTGAAATAATAATCTTCGATATAATAAAAGCAATGCAGCATACTGTGATGTAGAATGCTATAAACTGAGCTTCGGCCATTTGAGCCTACCAGTGCTTGAAATGTAGATCTTCTAACAAACTGAATGAGCACCCAAAATCAGCATACTCAAAAAGGCAGCAAGCTGGTATAAAAGAAAAAGATCCATCATCAGTGGAGTTATGAGTAGTGCAAGCGACTCTGCTTCCCCGGAACAAGAATGAATCCATATCTAACAATGATGTGAAGCTAAAGCTAGCTAGCTAGAACATGATCTGGATGCTGCTATTCAAGTCCAATGCAAATCTTCCATCACAAAACTCTCTTTTCCTTCACAAATAGCATCAGCCAACCAAAAACTACGAAAGCACGCACAATAGAAACGAAAAAAAGCCTAAAAGAACAAACGAAAAACAAGTAAAATGAAGGATCATATATACAGGGAAATGTAGCAAATCTCAGAAGTTGAAGTGAATTTTTCTGTGAAATAAAAGGAGATAAGAAGGAAAAGAACGATGAAAGGGGCAGGGAGGGAGGATTGAAAATTTTGACACACATGATAACCATTGATACAACTTACAAGGGCCTAGCTTCGTGAGCCCTCGTCACTGTATCTAGGTGCTTTATGACAAGTGTTTATCTTTGATTCCGCTGGTGCAGAGAGAGAAAGAGATTGAAATGATTTATCATTTATCACTCAAAAATTATTGTTTTGTTTTTATATTTTCATATTTAGTTAGGGTTACAAATTTAGTTTTAATTATTCCATTTTAGCATACCTATAGGATAGGATGAGATAGCTAAGAAGAATCATTTTTTATATTTGTCTTCTTAGTCCACCATTTGATGAATAAAATCAATCTGATCCTATATATAGGTAATCTATGTTTTTTTTACAAAACTACCCTTAAATGTTTTCTTATATAAGACCAGAAAACAAAAATTGAAAAGCATTTCATTAGGTGACGTCTTTGTCGCTTGGCTCCCATGCACAGGCACTTGCCTAGATGGTTGCCGCCTCTTCAAACTCCAACGCCTCAGGCTAAGAAAGGTGCATTGGCCTTGCCTCTAGCGTTGAGGCGAGCGTTCAGACACCTTGTGACATCACTGCTGACGCCACAAGATCCCCTACAAGAAACTAGTCTACTTAAATTCCTTAGTCATCAACATATTGGCTCCACTAATTTCCATTCTTGAAACTAGTCGATTCAACTTCCTGTACATTAGACATCCTTACACCACTACTAGTTTTCATTCCAGAAATTAGTCAACTCAACTTCTCGATTATCAGATATAATGACGTCATTAAGTTCTATTCTAAAAGTTAGTCAATTCAATTTCTTGATCATTTGATATACTGATGTCACTAGTTTTCATTTGAGGAACTGGTCAGTTATGCATATTTTTCAGTTTTCATGTTCGGATTCTTATGGGCTCATAATGAAATTAAAGGAATTATAACATCGCATTGTCAAGAATTGAACTTGATTGTTTAACAAAGATGCGGTGCTCCTACTTGATGTTAGTGCTCGAGCCAAAAACTCCTTGATGATATACGAACGCCGCATCTTCTCCTGTATCAATAGGAGTACATCATAATGTACTATTCGATTGTTATGGAAATCTCATTCCAATTTAAATTTTGAATCCATGGTAATAAAAACATAGAATATTTCTTTACATGTTCAATCATCTTTCATTACCTTTCCTTCAACAATACATTATCCTATCCAAGACCACACACCAATTTGAATTTGGTATCTCTCCTCCTCTGGAATACAAAAAAAGGAGACTTGTCCTCTTTTCTCCTAATTTCCATATGTTTTTTTTATCACAACACCATGTACGCCATATTGGCCTACCAAATTTACAAATCTCATAATCCTTCACAACATTTTGGCCGACATTCCCTTAAGGTGAAATACTAAAAATTTCTTCAATCTATATCATTTATTTATTAATAAATAATTCTACTTCCAAACAAATACAACTTTACATGTGTATTTACATGATTCCTTATTCCTTTTCATCTTAAAATCCCATTTTAAACAATGTAGCAATATTTCTACTCAAAAGACAGTAGCAATAATTGTTCTTCCACCATCATTGTAACGTTTCCATGCCATTCTTTTCGTTCTACATGATGTTTTATGACTGCTATGATTTCTATTTTAAGCAAGAACGTTGCTTTGCAATGAGATTTTGAAGTAGTGTTCAAGCATCTCACTTGGAGATCTTATGCTCAAATATTGAAAGAGAAGAGACGCATCAGGGATTTACATATATGAAGAAAAAAGCTACCCTCTGTGTATAATCTACTTTTCGAAGCCTTCCATAAGAACTCTGAGGTGCATTGTTTCTATCAATGCAGCAACTCTTTGGTTTTCTTTTTCTTTCACGAGGTGCCTAAATTGGTGTTTAGTAATACAAAATCTCAAGAGCAATGCCAGAGGACAATAGATAGCTTCACGAGTAACTCCTTAGTCATGTGCGTATCTCCATTCAGTTTGTGCAGATTTTTCCATTTTTTGAATGAGAAAACCACAAGTACTTGAACCAGACTAATTCAAGTTGCTTTCTATAAAATAATAATAATAATTCAAGTTATTCAACAGTCTAATTCAAATATACCCCCCATAATTTTCTTTCCAGATCATTGAAGCATCTCTTTCTCATCCCATGTGCCGGAAGGTTTCCTCTTCTTTCTGCGATGGTCCATTTAACATATCCAGATTTCTTTGATATTTTTCCATCTGCGCATTACTTCATTGTTGAGGCAACAGAATATTAATGGATTCAGAAAAGGGTCCTTTTCTCATCTCATGAATAGTTTCTGTATGAAAAAAACTGCATCAGATAACCAAGACAAACACTTATCTGAACCACATTTTTGCCTGCATGGGCGTGTGAAAGACAAGCATCCCACTTGGTGTTTTTGCTAGTTGAAGGATGGGAGAGTTCCAATATTGACATTCCAACTCGAAGTCTCAAGTTTCTATTACTAGAACAGGAGCAGAAATACACCTAGAACAGCATTCCCTGATGCCGAAAAATTGAATGAGAGGAAAGGAAAGGGAAAAGGAAGCAGCAGCAGCCAAGATGAGGAATAAGAATAAACAGAGATGATGGTTCAATATCACCAAAAAGCAAAAGCAGTGGGATATTCCTCTAAGCCTCAATCAAGTTAATTGACTCTGTCTTACTATCCTGCATTTCAAGTGATGAATTATTAATTACTAGTCGATGAAAGGAAATATGATGCCCCTCAATCGAGAGAACAAGCATTATTTAATACCCCCAACATAGAAAAGGATTAAATCAGAAACAGATATCTTGCCTTCCTAACCGAGAGAGCTCAGGCTCTGCCAACAGCATATGTTCCAGTGATTTCAAATTCATCTCCCTTTCCTCACAACTGTAACGACACAACAAAGGCAATCACTTTCTTCATTCAGTAAAAAACAGGGGTTCTTTCTTTTCTTCTATCCTTCATCTCCCCCACCAAAAACAATGCCCACAAAATGTAAACATATAAATGCAATGCACACATAAATATCTGGGTATTCAATAATCAAATAGATAAATTTATTCAATAATTTCACACCTAAAAAAAAGGGGAACAAAGGAAGAAAGAAAGGAAGTCCAAACCTGTAGATATAATCAAGGGAAAGCAACCTGTGGTGAACAGTGTAATCACTGCCAACGTAAGTCACAATTAAGCTACCTGCATCAGGATGGGGCCAGCTCCTTGAAGTAGGAAACCGCAGAACAAATGTTCCAGGCTCTTGAAGGCCCCTCGGACCCTGAAGTGACAGTTCTGCTTCTTCCTTTGTGATAAATCCTTCTATCCACTTTGGCGAAGTAGAATTCCATATTGTATTTATTGGATCGCTTGCTAATGTAAAAGCAACAGGATACAACCAACGCCATATCTTCTCAAAATTTTCTTGGGCCATATATTCCCGGCATCCAGCAATTCTCCTCAGGAGCTCAAAATCCTGAAACACTTATTAACTCTGAATAGTTATTACATTCATATGTCTCCAAGTTGTGCCAACTCATGCTTGTGCACCATTATAACATGCTCAGCATAAAAAAGCTTCTTCTGAAGATTATTGATTTAACAATTAGTGCATCAACAGAAAGATACATACTACCATTAGTTTCCCCAAGTCCTGTAGGGCAGGAACTTGCTTAAATGTACTTAACTAGACCTTGGCTACAAGTTCATATGGAAAGGGGCTTGATATGTTTAAGAGAGCATGTTAGAGTAAATATTAAAAAAATATCACAGCGTTTATGGGTACATAAAGCAAAAACAGTTTATTGTAAGAACTTCTGATGAATTATTTTCATCCGCACAATTTTCCGTTTCTTTACATTTTTATTTACTTCAGGTGAACCCAGTGACTTTCAAATTGGATGTTTTAGATTCAGATTCTAAGATGGGTGAATGGGGGTTAAAGAGATGGATGAAATTAACCCCTGTTTTGTGGCCTCTACACAACAAACCCACAAATGAAACTGAAAATATATGTGCCACATGCATGAGGCCATGTCATTGCTTCCTAATAATGATCCAAAACTATTAATATTATTTCCAAGCCACCAGCACATCATCCTCAACATGTAAGTAGCAGCATGGTGTCCGTGTGTGTTCACAATGAGTACACGAAGAAGGAGAAGAAAAGGCAACCTTTTCTGTGAGGGATCTAGTACTGGAGCAAGTAATCCTCATGAATTGCTCTTCAATCTCAAAAATCACATTCTCCCAATGAATGAGGCGGTTGTTTTGTGAGATTGAATTCCAAACTTTGGTTCCTTCCTCTATCAACCTCTTTGCTATCACTATCTGTCGTCTGAACAAGAAAGATGGTACTGTGAGTATTAAAACTAGACAATAGGGCTCGTGTGATTTAGAAATTCTTCTTGCGTGGAGCGCCAACAGTTAGGAATGACCACTTGGTTGGTCAAATTACACACCACAGAGCTTCCGATATTTCTATCCTTATTCTAACATTTAAAAATTGCAAACAGATAAGGAAAAAAAAGACATGAAAATGGACCCTTCCCCTAGTTAATTTCGCACAGGGAAAGTATGTAAGATTTTGTAGGCAACATATGCAATGCTCATTCTTGCTTCAATCTAGTGCACAAGGAGAACATGAATTTTTATTGTAAGTAGCAAATGATAGGATAGGAGAGAAAAAAAAATGTAGCGAGCATACATGATGCCAAAGTAATCCAACGAGTTTGACATGAAAAAGTGAACTGAATAGCTTGTAAGCAAAATCAACAAAATGCTGTAATTGAAACATTAGCAAAGAATCATTATGCTAGATGGTCACAAATTTGTGCCTGCATTTTGTCTGATTTCTATTCAACTTCATTTTTATCTATTTGAGTTCCCATTCATTTAAAAATCAATTAATCAAGGTACTCTAGAGCAAATGTAGTTGATTGATCATTTTTCAAGAGTATAAGAACTCAAATAAAAAAAAATTATAGCATGGAACTCAAATTTAAATTTTGATATAGTACCGGCACCAGGATCATGATCACTTTAACCTTCTAAAAATTAAACAGGCATAGAATCCTCAAACAAAATTGCATCCAGAATGAACCAAATCCTTACATTACCTGTGGTGTGAACATCCTGAGTACAGAGACACCTCATTTGCAAGCCTAAAAAGCTCTTCTTCAGAGGCAGAGGTTGCAACCTCCTTCAGCAGAAGAGCCCTATCTGTCAATCCTCCCAGGCAGTATTTAAAAATGGTCACATCTGATATCAAATAGCTGCTGCTTGATGTGATATTGAAATCCGATAACCTTTCTTCGATACTGTCTGACACAGATGGTGAATTGTCTGCTTCTTCAACATTCTCTGCTCCCCTGTCTAATGGTATCCGTGGTGCATTCTCAACCTAAATTCCAAATGATGGTGCAGTTACTCATGAGCGAGAATAAATTTCTACTCCAATCTCAGGTTTCCAAATAAATGAGTCTCCGACATCACAGTTAAACTAAACGATATGTCAAGGAAAGGACAGGGCATGGAAAATGTGTTCCAAGTAAGAAAAACGCTATCTATACCCATGCACGTTTGGTATAAGATTTCTGTATCCAGAACCACACGCCAGCAAAAAATGGACCAACTTTGTGGCATTAAATTGAGAGTTGGATAATAAAAATAAATATAAACCATAGACTGTATGCTTATATCATTTACAATTATAACATATTTTAAAAAAATCTCCTGTCCTTCTCTTACTTAAAGACATAATATCAAGCACCAACTTTGGTCATGTCAACAGGGCCAAAAATAAATAACAGGAACCAAACAATCTGCTGTAAATCATGTGGACAAAAAGGAAAAAAGAAAAAGAAAAGAAAAGGAGTAACATCAAAAACAAAGAAAAAAGAGAGAGAGTAAAAACCGAAAGATAGCTTAAGAAAAAAAAATATAGTAGAAAAGTTTTGATGATATGGTAGCCATATAAAATCAAATAAATGACACCAGGTGATCCTCACGAATATCCTAGATTTTGGATGGATATTTATGCTTACAGTAGTTAAACTATTTAGTATATTCATACTAATGCTACTACAATCACAAGGATGATGGCGATGAAAATGGTAATGAGAAATAAAAGTACACTCATTTTATACCTGATTAGTTTTCCAAGCATCAGAGTAGCATTCCACATCTGGCTTCTCCATGGTAGATGTCTTTTCTTGCCCAAGTTTGATCCGTTTTGATGATGGACTAGGTCTTATCTCATGGATGGAGTTGTGCTGCAATTCTATAGATCCATTATATAGTCCAAATGATTGAGATTTGTTGAAAGGTTCAGCAACAGAGGTTGGCCTTTTCCATGTCAGAGATGTCCGGGGATTACGACTTCGAGAGATGCAACGGATTGGATGGGAAAATGCCTCCAGGAAATGATAACCACTGAATTTTGGGATTTCTAATTTAATGCGGAAAAGCCTATTATCACACTTGGATGAAAGCTGACACGAGAAAGAAAGCAGAATCACTTGCAAATTCCATAAATATTGGTAGCAAGAAGCTAAATTGCATACATATTTAATCTCTAGTGAATTAGTGAACACGGAATCCCATTCCAGGAGTAATCCTTTTCATTGCAATGCAAGGAGAATAATTTTTACGACACATGGACACATACCAAACCAAGCTTTGATGCTTAGACTTTTAATTGCATTGCCTACAAGAGCACAGGCAAGAACCATGAGGTGACCCAAGACCAACATTGTTTCCATTTAAAATATATTTGTAACAATGGTAAAAGGAGCAAGCTATTGTGCCAAGAAGGTAAGTCAGCCTAAATAAGATTTATTCACATTTTTGATAAAAAAAAAAAAAAGTATCTCAGAGACTCCAAGTGACTTAGTGTAACTCATTTAAGTGAATCCAACAAAGGAAGCATCTACATTATAATTCAAGAACACAATAATGATGATTATTTCAGCTACATGTAGAAGACTACTGTAATATAGTGTTCATCAAATTGTGATCATGCAACACAAACTTTTGCGACATGCAGCATTTGGATTCTCTAAAAAATTTGATGTCTGGGATATAACATGACCAAATGGAAAATCATAAAATGAATAATTGTATGCTTATTTATAAAGCAAATTCATAGGATGGTCAAGGTCAAGAAACAGCTTCCAACTGCATGAGACTGAAAGCTGCAAGCTAGCTTCACATAATATTGGTCCCATCATTGCAACTTCCACTAGAGATATATGGTAAGCAAAGTTATATCAGATAACTAAAGCCATATGATAGTGTTCTTTATACTTAAAACAGTCTTGTAGGGAAAAAAATGCATATGGAATGCTGAAGACATCTGTTTTCTGGCCAAAACAGAGAGGAAAAAAAAGAAATGAGAATCACCATAAGAATCTTCATCTTGTCAATGCATAGAAGAGGGACACTTGTACATACACTTAGAGAATTGGATAAGTAACCAGAAACCTTATTAACATCTGACAAACTACCTGAGATATTTTGAGCTTCAAAGATGCACGCCCATGCAATAGTTTTCCTTGTCTATCATAATTAAAAAATTCAATCCCATCGCAGCTTGTCAAAAGGGGATCTTCATCATCAGATGTCTTCTCCACAGGAAGCCCATTGTCCGCATATACCAGTGAAGCAACAATCTATTAAAGCAAGTAATGTACAAAATGTTAGTACAAGAAGTAATGACAAAAATACAAGAAAATTATAGAAATTGCACTATCGGAAAACTCGAGATTCAATTGCAGACCTCCAATTCCTTGTTTATAGCCTGGCTCATTGCATTTAATAAAACCACATCCAAGGAAAAAATCCTACGACATGAAGCCTGCAAAACAGAAAATATGAGAATAAAAGCTCAGAATGCTGCTTGGTTCATAACTTCAGCAATGTTAACCTAAAATGTAGGAAAGTTAACAGTCTGTCCGCACTCCACATCTTTAGAGGATTTCATTCAACCCTTTTTATAAGTTTGAGAGATAGAAAGAGATATTATGACTATGTGGTGCTGTGCAGTTCTTTCATTTTTTTAATAATCTCTGCTTGGAGAGAAAATGTCGAGATATATAAAAATCAATTCCTATCTAAACAGTCAATCTGATATGGAGTGGCTTTCTTGGTTTCCTATGGTGCTCTAAATCTCGAGGTTTCCAAGCATTTTCTGACCTGATATTTAGTGAGCCTCACAGGAAAACAATAAAGCAACAGAATTGAGGAAGAGAAGAAGAAAATGTCCACCAAATTTATATGGTGAACCACAGAGCAGAGATTTCACCATAAAAATAGCAGGGGAATACAAAATACAAAGGAGGTTCTAAATTAACCACAATAAAACCTGAAACCTATTTGTGTACAAGCAAAATAATGAGCCCTAATTGCAAAAGGGGAGAGAAAATAATTGAATCCAAAACGAAATCATAGAAACTGGTCCTAAGGGCATATGCTGCTAAATCTTTGCTCTCACCGAAGATCTAATTAAAAATTGTCATTTGAGGATTTCACCTAATTCATTGGGCCAGATCACAAGTTTTTAACTAACAAATTACAAGTATTAGCAGCTATTTTAACATGGAGGATACTTTATCCTCCTTTCTTTCATTTCCTTTCCCATTACAATACAAATGGTATGATAAGAGTCATATGTGATGAATGATGAACAAATAATTTAAATTCCTTCCACGAGACTACTTTTCGTTCAAGATGTTTAATAGGTATGGATATAGTTAGTTGGACAAAAAAGGTCACGCTTTCTTGCTTTACATTACAGTCTTCTACCTCATCAATTTTTCCCCAATTCTACCATTAGGCCCATTTCACCAACCAGTCCTTGGAATTTTACGCTATCTATTTCTTCCTCTAACAGGATAAAATCAACAGCCATAAATTAAAATCAAGCAAATGTAAGTGGGAGGATAGGGATAGGGACGGGAAGTTTTAATAATCCACTGTTTATAAATATACCCTGTTTTAAAAGATTTTCCCTTCAAAATTTTGACTCTCTTGGCAGGAAATCTTGCTAGCTGCATAAAATAAAATTACAAACATTCCCACCTATTTCTCTTCTTATTCCCTTCTTTAAGACCAAACAAGAGAAACACATTAATTTTTATAATTTTCACTCTCTCTACTCCCCTTCCAACTTAGAAAACAAAGGGCAAAGAGATGTCCTCTTCACCTATTAAAGATTAGCAAATACAAACATCAAAACCTAGCCCTTGTGCATAAGCTGCCTAGGCATCATTTTCTCACACAAAAAGGTTGACATGTGCAGCATCTTGCTAACTCAAGATGGCAACTATTATTCTTCAATTTGCAAATAGACTGCAAATGGTTAGATGAGTTAATCTCATAGATCTTGTCATGCAGCTATTCGAAATGGCTGGCAGGAATAAAAGAGAAGAAACAGCAACCTTAAGATAAACCCAAGAACATGTGACAATCAAGTCGCTCATGCCCCAGTGGAACATCCCTTGCCAGATGGTTTTGGGATGTAACATGACTCCTTAAGAAAGTATAACCTCAAAATTCTCTACTTTTACTAACCTTGCCTCCAACAATATTCCAGATGCCATCATTGTCTTCATCAATTTCAGAGGTGGACGAGAGATCAATTGATAACCACGGAGGTGGATCCTACCACAGCATATGCTTATTTGTCAAGTATTCAGTGAATTTATAGGCATATTTTAAGAGAATAACCGAATCCAGAAAAATGTCTTTTATGAACCTTAACATAGTGATCCTTAATGGACAAGCTTAAAGGCAAGACTTCTGCATGGTAAACATAACCCTGCAGGCCATCATCTGCACAAGAACCAACTAATGCTATCTTCCTCAGTCCATTGGAATTCCAGTTTTTGTCAAGGGAGGATGACTGAGGCTGCTCGCTTACAATCTCCCCATTAATGTGAAGCCGAAAAATATCAGTAAGAACCTATAATTAGCAAAATGACTTTTAGCACTTTGTAACTGAAGAGAGAGCCGGTGAGAGAATGGGAGGGAGAAGGGAAAGTAGAAAAATATTATACAAAAAAATCCAAATTAACTAGATAAAAAAACTAAATAATGGAAAAGTAACCTCCACACTATAAATTTTATAAATGACTAATTGTGTGACTTGACTTCTAAAGCATACCTCAAATCCAACATGAATCCAGTTTTCCAGAGGACATTTAATCTCCATTGATGTAGAATTACTAGAATTTGTAGTTTCTTTGTGTGCATGGAGAAGTGGAAAAAGCGTGATTATCTTCTCATTCAGAACAAGAAAAGGAGCACAGCTAGTAATATCCGGGTAAACCTGTGAACAGAATTATTTAGTTCAGAAATTCATTTGAAGGAAGAAAAAGAAATTGTCAAACAAGCAAAACACACCAGTGTACCGCATTACAGAATACAAATCACTGGTTAACAAAGATCTATGGAGCATGCAGAGTGGTCACCCTTCAGGCTTTAGTATTAAAGATGATTATCAATATCTAAGCAATCAAAAACATTATTCAGCTCCTTGATTTTGCTGACTAACTCTACTACAGCTGATAAAGTTCTCCTACTCATTATCCTTATTAACATCTAGTGATTAGACTTTCATGACATAGGACTACAGGGCTATACAAAAAAGGTGGAATGAGCTAGCGAATTTGGAAAAACTTTCATAATTTACATGAGAGGTGAGCCTATAAAATCTTCAAGGAAAAAGAAAAGAAAAGAAAAGAAATTGAAATCAACAGTAGTAATGCCATTTTTCCCCCCTGGAGAGTAGCTATATACCCCGGAAACCATAAAAGATATCAAGCAGATAACTTGATCAAATGTAATGAGGAACGGCACTACTCCTGCTCATGACCGTATAGAGAACACTAACCTTTCTACATTTAAACCATATAAAATAAGGAGCCAGTAACAAACTAGCAATGTACTTGACCAAGACAACAACACAATCCCAATGAAAAGAAAAATTCAGGATATGAATGCCACTCAATTGAAGCAAATGTTTACAACACACTCAAAAAATGCAGCAACATACCAAATATTTACATAAATTTTGCCTAATATTTCATAAAAGCCTCGAGAAAGATACAAGCTTTGCCAACACTAAAAATACACAAACCCATCAAAAGAAGAAAAATTTAAACATGGGTTACACCTCAAGTGATAGGATAAAAGGCTGGAAGTAGAAATAAACTTAAAACCCCAGTTGAATGCCTAAATGCATGACAATCTAACAAAAAAAAAAAACAGAGAAAGGGCACAGTTTTCCAAACCTGTTTGATGATTGTCGCAGGAAATGTTGTGGTGGAGGAGTCAATAAGATAAACCCAGAAAGAGAGAGATAAATCTTTTTCGTTTTCAACTTCGATTTCCATTCTGAAATCTTTCAGCAAAATGTAATCTTTTCTGTTTATCACATTATTATTATTAAGACTACCCATGATTATTATTTCTTGATCAAAAGGAACCTCAAAAGCCCAAACCCCACCTTCTCTCTTTCTGTTTCTCTCTCTAAACAAACAACGACACTAACAAAGAAGTGGAATTTTGTTACTTTCTCTCTCTAAATTACACTTTATTAGTTTGTTTTTCTCACTAAAAGCAGCGAGACAGAGACGGTTGTTCTGTGGCGGCTGTTCCGTCGTTAATTGACGGTTGGTTCGGTGGTGGGTTCGGTTTCTTTTTTGTTTTTTTTTTAATGAAAATGAAAGTAAGTGGGTAATAATCAAGTGCTTCGTGTCAAGGCAAAAGAACAACTAACTTGGGGTTATACTAGGAGTTTGATGAAGTCAAAAGTTGACTTTTGTAATGAATTGGAGGGAAAATGGAAATTGGGTCCTATTTCTTGCTGACGCCTCCTTCCCCCTCCAGTAAAGGGCAAAAATCTAGGAGGGGAGAAAGAGGATTAATAATAATAAATAAATAAATAAAGGAAAATGAAAGAGGAAATCATTTTAATTATAAAATAAAATTGCAGGACCTTTCTATGTTCATTTTACTGTTCATAGTTAATATTTTTCTTTCTAGGCCCTTGAATTTTTAATTTTTTTTCCAATTACACCATTCAAAAAGCATGGAAAACTTCAATTTGATCTTTCAAGATTATTATTTTGCATATTTGATAATTGTTCTTTTAAATTTTACATTTTCATCATAAAACTTCATTTATTTTGCATTTCAATCCCTAATTGTTGTTAAATGAGAGAGAAAGTAGTATAAAAAGAGAGAGAGAGAGAGAGAGGAGAGAAAAATTGATCAAAATTCAGCCATTAATAACTATAATTTTAATATTCATGAATTCAACTTTTAAGTGGTTTCTATTTTCAATGATAGTCTAAAAAATATATCTAAGACTCAATCACAACATTCTAGGGGCATAGTCTAAAACTTAAAACCTATATGCACAAGTTGTTTTGTTATTTTTACTAAACAACTTTATGAATATATTTTGTTTTTATGAGTAAAAACCAAACAACCTAATTATAATCTTTCTTTTTTTTTACTCAAATCTTAAAACAATTAACACCTAACTTCCACCAACCTATTTATAATTTGAATTGTTTTGTTATTTTTATATTGCACTTATTTAATCAAATTCAATCTGATTAAATATTAGTACAACCTTTTATTAGCTGGATTTAAAAAAAATATATCAATAAAAATAAAAATAAAATATATATATTAGATTTTTTATATACTCGAAGATTGTTCATTTGAAATTTTTAAGGTACTTGGTATTTGAATAAAAAAAATCACTATAAATTATGTCACATGACTTGAATTTTTTATTTAGAAAGGACTTAATTGAAAATTATCAGATTGTAGATGATACACTAGCTATTTGACCCGCGCTCGGTTGTGCTTAATGACTTTGTTTATCAAAAAAAATTATTTAATTAAATGATAATAAAAATAACACACACATGAAATTGATTCAATAAAATCAAAAGGAAAAATATATTACAGAAGGTTACACTTATTATAAATATTATCCAAAAATAAATATTATTTTTTATTTTTAAAAATAAAGTTCATTTATATAAAATATAAAAATAATTTATAGATGAACTCGAATAATCTCTTTAAAAATTAAATACATACAAAATAACTAAAAAAACAACTGTTATTTAAAAAATCTAAATAAAAAAATAAAAAAATTAGAGAGAAAGGATATGAATTTAAATATAAATTAAAAAATTATTTTTAAAAAATATATATTAAAAAAGATATCAATTAAAAAAAATTAAAAAAAAACTCGGGCATTACTAGGCCAGCACTTCTGACCTATTTGGAAAGGACTCATGCATATGCTTTTCCCTATATTCCTATATTCTAGCCACTATGGTGTGGTAGGAAATAAGGGTTGCACTCTTGTGAACTTGATTTATTTTGAGATGGTTTTTTGGGTAAAAACTTTTTTTAAATATTTTTTTAACCCAAAACACCTAGAAAACATCATAGATACCATGATCGACCATTTTAACAATTGAAATCTATGTCATCATTGATTTTCTCTCTTTGTTGCTATAATATGTCGACTCTCTTTTCTTTCTCAAACCAGAGTTTTAAAATAAAATTGACTTTGTTTTGAAATTTTTAAAATTGGTGGAACACAATATTTTATAATTTAAAAAGTAGGAGGACTTCAATAAACATTACTCTCAAAGTTTGAAAAAGCCACCCATTTCATCTATTTTTTTTGTCACTTTTCTTTTAATCGTACAATTTCTTAACAAATTAACCTAAATTGTAATACACGGCAAAAGCAAGAAAAAAAAAAAGGTAGAAAATGAATGAAAAAACACCGTGAATAGTAAATCCATAGTGTTTGTTTTATGGAGGACTTGCATTTTGCACAATAAATTATCTCCATGTTTTAAAGTTTTGTTAATAATTCAATCTCTATATTAAATATTTTTAACATTTAAATGCT
>Ga0325400_1001066_pt1 | contig 22117 bp, 15 predicted proteins | sample PopdelMetagenome_2_FD_205662 | JGI IMG/M metagenome (GOLD analysis project Ga0325400, IMG submission 205662) | Populus deltoides microbial communities from Bellville, Georgia, United States - Xylem-PdKOR-R1 | ecosystem: Host-associated > Plants > Phyllosphere > Stem > Wood/Secondary xylem...
CCCCCGGCGGATCAGGGGCGCGGCGCGCGGGCGGCGCGGCGGCGGGCCCAGGACGTCTCGATATGGTCGCGCATCGCCTGCGACGCCCGCACCCCGTCGCCGGCCGCGATCGCGTCGAAGATCCGCTGGTGCGCCGCGTGCGTGTCCCGGACGTGATCGACGTTCAGCTTGCCGCTGTAGCTGTGGTTGCGAAGCGCCTCGGACTGGATGCCGTCGATCACCGCCTTGCTGAGCTTGTCGCCCGACGCGCGCATGATGATGTCGTGGAAGTTCAGGTCCTCGTGCACATAGGCGGCCGGGTGCGGGATCAGCGCTTCCAGCTTCTCCATCTGCCGGGTCAGTTCGGTTAGCGCGTCCGGCGTCAGTCGCTCGGCCGCCTTGGCCGCCATCGCGCCTTCGAGCAGCGAACGGATTTCCGACAGGTTGTCGAGATAGGCCAGGCCGTCCTCGCGCTGGAACAACGCGCTCAGGATCATCGGGTCGAGCATGCCCCAGGCCGACGCGTCGCGCACGATGGTGCCGCGGCCCTGCTGCGACACCACCAGCCCCTTCTCGGTCAGCGCCATGGTCGCCTCGCGGATCACGGTGCGGCTGACGCCGTACATCTCGCCCAGCATCCCCTCTGGCGGCAGCGCGGTTCCGGCGGCGTAGGTCTCGGTGACGATCGCGGATACCAGGTCCTCGACCACCGCCTCGGCCAGGCGGGGGCGCCGCCTGATCCGCATCGACTCAGGGGGAGCGGCGTCGGTCATGGCGCGGGACTTCTCGTGTTGGGAACGACGATCACGATGCGCCGCGCGACGCGGCCCCGTCAACGTCTTGCGCCAGCGAAAGATAATACGTAGTATGAATGATACGACGGGTCATGCTCGGCGGCGGGAGGGGCGTGAATGAAAGTCACCGGCTATCGCAGCTTGGTCACCTCGCACGACTGGGGACGTCCCGTCGGCGACGTGAACGGCGTGGTCGCGTCCGGCATCACCGAGGTGCCGATCCTGATCCTGGAGACGGACGGCGGGTTGGAGGGCGTGGGCCTGGGCCAGCATGCCGACATATCGCGCGTGTTCGATGCGGTCGAGGGGCAGGACCCGCGAGCGGCGCCCGCGCTGTACGACGCCATGCTCGGCCACGTGTTCAAGAGCGGCCATGCCGGCCAGACATACGGCGCGATCGCCGCGATCGACATGGCACTGTGGGACCTGAAGGCCAAGATGGCCGACGAGCCGCTGTGGCGCACGCTGGGCGCCGCCGACCGGTTCGTACGCGGCTACGCCTCCGGCCTGTGCTACGGGCTGGACGACGACGGCTTCGACCGCCTCTATGCGGGCTGGGCCGGGCGCGGCTTCACCTCGGCCAAGATCAAGGGGGGCCGCGACCTGGCCCGCGACATCGCTCGGCTGCGGCGGGTACGCGACATCCTGTCGGTGAATAGCGCGGCGCCCGCGCTGATGCTGGACGTGAACGAGAGCTGGAACCGCAAGCAGGCGATTCGCCACCTGGCCGAGATCGCGGCGGCGGGGATCGACCTGACCTGGATCGAGGAGCCGGTGCGTCGCTGGGACGCCGCCGGCCACGCCGCCGTCACCCGCGCGGCGCGGTGCGCGGTGGCGACCGGCGAGAACCTGACGGGGCTGGAGCAGTTCGCCCCGCTGCTCGACGCGGGCGCGGTCGACGTGGTGCAGGCGGGCAGCGTCTGGGGCATCACCCATTTCCTGCGCGTGGCGATCGCGGCGCACGTCCGCGACCTGCCGGTGTCGCCCGTCGGCTATGACGGAAACCCGATCGCGCACGCCGCCGCCGCGGTGCCCAACATGCTGGGCGTGGAGGTGCAGGACGTTTCGTGGCCTCTGGGCCTGGACGTCGACCAGGAGATCGCCGACGGCGGCATCGTCCTGGGCGACCGGCCGGGCCTGGGCATCCTGGTCGACGAGGAACGGATCGCGCGCGACCGGGCGGACGGCAGCTGGACCGCGGGCGGCGGCCCGCATCGCCGCCCGCGCGAGGCCGGCCTGCGCCTGGTTCCCGAACCCGCGCCCGCCGTCGGGTGAGCGCGCCGATGACCCGATCCGCTTACGTCGTCGGCCGTCAGCGGGCGCGGCTGCAATATTCGCTGATGGTCAACTTCTTCCTGCTGATGGCGCTCTATAGCGGCGTGCTGGGCGTGCTGCTGCCGAACCAGATCGCGCGGCTCGACCCCGGCAACAAGGCCAACAACCTAGCGCTACTGTTCGCGATCACCTCGATCTTCTCGACGCTGGCCACGCCGATCGCGGGCGCGCTGTCGGATAGGACACGCAGCCGCTGGGGGCGGCGGACGCCGTGGATCGCGATAGGCTCGCTCGCAGGCTCGCTGGCGCTGTTCGGCGTGTCGTGGATGACCAGCTTCTGGTCGCTGATGGTGCTGTGGGTGATGGCAGCGATCGCCTATAATTCGATGCAGCCGGCGATGACGACGCTGATCGCCGACCGCTTCGCCCCCGAGGTGCGCGGCGGCGTGTCGGGCATCGTGGGGGCCGGCATGACCGCCGGGCTGACCGCCGGCACCGTCGTCGCGGGCTATCTGGCCGGGCAGGCGGTGCTGGCCTACGGGCTGTTCGCCGCGGCGGTCGCGGCGTCCTGCCTCGCCTTCGTGGCGCTCAACCGCGAGCCGCCGAGCGACGCGCTGCCCCGCCGGCCGATCGCCTGGGGCGCGTTCGTGCGCGGCTTCTGGATCTCGCCTCGGCAGCATCCGGACTTCGCCTGGGCATTTCTCAGCCGCTTCACCATCTACATGGGCTATCAGGCGGTCGCGGCGTACCTGCTGTATATCCTGCGCGACTATATCCGCCTCGGCGACGACGCGTCGAACGTCGCCATCGCCGACATGGCGGTCCTGACCCTTGTGTGCCTCGTCGCCTCCTCGCTGATCTCGGGCTGGTGGTCCGACCGGATCCAGCGCCGCAAGCCGTTCGTGATAGCGGGCAGCCTCATCATGGGCTGCGCCATGGTGGCGCCGCTCGCCGTGCCGTCGATGACGGGGATGTGGCTGTACGCCGCGGTCATCGGCGTCGGATACGGTATGTTCATGTCGATCGACATCGCGCTGATGACGCAGGTGCTGCCCCGGAGAACGGACGACGACGGGGAAGGCGGGGGGGAAGGCGACGGGGCGGGCGGCGACGAGGGCCGCGACCTGGGCGTGCTGACCACGGCGGTGAACATTCCCCAGATCATCAGCCCGGTGATGGCCGCGGTGCTGCTGGCGGCCACCGGGGGCGATTACCGCACGATCTTCTGGGCGGCGATCATGTTCGTCTTCGCCTCGGCGTTGTGCGTGCTCCCGATACGATCCGTGCGATAACTCATATGACGTATTATCATCATTTGACATGACGGCATGATTGTGGTGGAACCGCTCCAAACGAAGAATGGAGGGGACGGTCATGGTGTGCATCGATCGACGGGCGCGTGCGGCGCTGCTCGCGGGGCCGGCGCTGGTCGCGATGCTGTGGGCGGGCGCCACTTCGGCGCAGACGGTCGAGCCCGCGCGGCAGGTCGGCACGCAGGCATCGGCGCAGGAGGCGGCCGGGGACCAGGCGTCGAGCGAGGGGGGGGGCGATAGCGGGGGCGACATCGTCGTCACCGGCATCCGCGCCGCCGAGCGCGCCTCCATCGACATCAAGCGCAACGCGATCGCGGTGGTCGATTCGATCGTGGCGGAGGAGCTAGGCAAGCTGCCCGACAACAACGTCGCGGAATCGCTCCAGCGCGTGACGGGCGTCACCATCGAGCGCAACCGCGGCGAGGGACGGTTCGTCACCGTCCGCGGCTTCGGGCCGAAGTTCAACGCGGTGACGGTCAACGGCCGCACGTTGGCGACCGACAATAACGGCCGGGAATTCTCGTTCGACGTCCTGCCGTCCGAGATCATCTCGGGCGCGGACGTGTACAAGTCGCCGCAGGCCAACATCAACGGCGCCTCCATCGGCGCGACCGTGGACGTCCGCACGCTGCGCCCGCTCGACCAGAAGCGCGGGCTGAAGGTGGCGGGCTCGGCCGCCGGCTTCTATTCCGAGCTGGCCGATACGTGGAACCCGGAGGTCTCGGGCGTTGGCAGCTGGAAGAACGAGGCCGGCACCTTCGGCCTCGCGCTGGCCGGCGTCTATTCCAAGCAGGAGAACCGGATCGACGAGTTCACGATCGGCGCCGGCCATGTCCGCCGGTCGAGCACCGACTCCTATTACAACCGCAACGGCGTCGCCGGCGGGCGTATCGGCCCCGGCGTCGCGCCGTTCAGCCGGGTGTCGAGGCCCTCCAACCTGTCGCCCTTCTTCTTCGAGCGCGACCTGACCCGCTGGGGCGTGAACGCGTCGGCGCAGATGCGCCCGACCGACCGCTTCACCGTGTCGATCGACGGCCTTTATTCCAAGGCGCGCTTCGTCGAGCAGCAGACGGGCCTCGCCTACGATTTCGCCGGCGGCATCCTGGCCGAACAGGTGGTCCAGAACGGCGAGGCGGTGTTCCAGCGCTACAACGGCGGCTTCGTCGACCAGATCGTCCAGTACGACGACCGCGACGTCACCACCGACCAGTTCGGCGTCAACATCGACTGGAAGGCGACGGACGACCTGCGCGTCCGGCTGGACGGGTCGCTGTCCGACGCGCGGCGGCGGGGCAAGGAGAACAACCTGTTCACCACCATCCGCCGCAAGAACGTCGACCTGTTCTTCGACCGGCGGTCCGGCAGCCCGATCTACGACTACGGCTTCACCAGCCCCAACTACGCCAACGCGGCGACCAACCCCGCGGGCATCACCGCGCACTATTACATCTGGGGCGGCGGCGCGGACGTCGACGACGAGATCGAGGAATATCGCGCGGACGTCGAGTGGAAGCCGGGCGGCGGCGCCTTCACCCTGTCGGGCGGCGGGCTGATCCAGCGCCGCGTCAAGACGATCACCGCCGACGAGACGCCGTTCGCGCAGCAGTGCGCCTACTGCGACTCCAACCGCGCGCTGCCCGCCGCGCTGTTCCAGCCAACCGACCGGGGCTTCTTCTCGGGCGGGGGCGGCAACATCATCCGCGACTGGCTGATCTACGACCCGCTACAGCTGGTGCGCACGGTGGACCAGTTCGCGGCGCAGGACGGCATCGCCTTCGACCCCGCCGTCTTCTCGCCCGCCGCGTCGTCGGAAGTGGACGAGAAGGTCCGCATCGGCTATCTGATGGGGGCGCTGGACACCAGCGTCGGCGGCCTGCCGCTGGCGGTGAATCTCGGCCTGCGCTACGAGAACACCGACTACATCTCGTCGGGCGCATCGCGCACCGTGGTCAGCGCGCGGCCCAACGGCGCGGGCCAGAACATCGTGGTGGTTTCGCCCGTCCAGCCGATCAGCTTCCGCGGCAAGTACGACGACTGGCTGCCCTCGGTGAACGCGCGGTTGTCCGTCACCGACACCCTGTTGTTCCGCGTCGCCGCGTCCAAGGTCATCACGCGCCCGACGCTGTCCGACCTGTCGCCGCGCCAGACGATCCAGACCAACCCGGGCAACGAGACGATCCGCCGCGGCAACCCGGACCTGCAGCCGTTCCGCGCCAAGCAGGTGGAGGCCGGCGTCGAATGGTATTTCACCGCTGGCTCGCTGCTGAACGCCGCGGCCTTCTACAAGAAGATCGACAGCTTCGTGACGCTGGTGACGACGCCCGAGACGGTCGATCAGGTGCGGTTCCAGGTCACGGTGCCCGACAACGGCCAGGGTGCCACCGTCAAGGGCTTCGAGGTCGGCTATCGCCAGTCGTTCGACACCTGGCTGCCCGGCGCGCTGGGCGGGCTCGGCGTGCAGACGAGCTTCAACTATACGGACTCGAACGCCAGCTATACCAACGCGGTGGCGAACGTGTCGTTCGGGCTGGAGGGGCTGTCCAAATACTCGTACAGCCTGGTCGGCTTCTATGAGAAATACGGCATCTCGGCGCGCGCCGCCTATACCTATCGCGACAACTTCCTCCAGGTCGCGTCCGGACGCAACGGCGAGCCGGAATACTTCGACTCCTACGGCCAGCTCGACGCTAGCCTGTCCTACGACATCGGGCAGCATTTCACGGTGTTCGCCGACGCGATCAACCTGAACAACGCGCGCGAGTTCATCTACTCGGTCACCGAGGACCGGACCAAGGAATATCGCAAGACGGGGCGGCGTGTGTCGGCCGGTGTTCGCGTCCGCTTCTGATCGCTGCCGGACGGGGGCGTGGGCGCCGGCCGCCGGACGGTCGGCGCCGCCCGGCGCGTCAGCCGGCGACCGTCTCGACCCGGCCCAGCGCCACGTCGCCGCTGTCGCGGGCGTCGACCGCGTCGGCGCGGCGGGCGGGCGAGGAGAGCGCGTCGATGATCGCGCCGTCCACGTTGCGCAGCGCGATCACCGGGCGCGCGTCGGGCGTCTCGGTGCGCAGCGAGAAGCCGCGCACCGTCAGCCGCCGCGCGTGGCGGGCGTACAGGCCGGCCGCGGGCAGCGCGCCCAGGTAGCTGACCTCCAGGCTGGTCTCGCGCCGGTACTCGGGCACGCGCGCGGCGTCGTCGCGCGTGCCGCCGCCCTTTGCCACGACGTCGATGTCGCGGAAGGTGACGTCTTCCACCGGCGCGTCGGCGATCCCCTCGACGCCGCAAGGGAAGCGGCGGTCGGCGCCGGTGACGCCGATCTGGTCGAACCGCACCCGGCGCACCTTGCCAGCCGGCGTGCCGCGGGGCGCGCGCAGGCGGGCGGCGTGGTGGACGAACAGCGGGTGGTTGTAGGGATCGCGGATCGTGATGTTCGACACCGACACGTCCTCCAGCGTGCCGCCGTCGACGATGCCGACCAGGATGCCGCGACTGGCGGTGCAGGTGCAGTCGGTGATGCGGATGTTGCGGAAGCCGCCGTTGGTTTCCGTCCCCAGCTTGATCCGGCCCAGCGGGCCGATGCCCTCCGGCGCGCCATAGTCCGACCGGCGATAGGTGCCGTCGAGCAGCGATCCCATCAGGTAGCCGCTGGTCTTGCAGCCGGAGATCAGCACGTCCTCGCACAGCATCGCGCGGCCCAGCGCGTAGCTGCTCTTCAGCACGATGGCGTCGTCCTTGGGCGCGTTCACCGTGCAGTTCAGGACGCGCACGTCGCGGCAGCAATCGATGTCGATGCCGTCGCGGTCGGTGTCGATCACCAGGCCCTCGACCTGCATGTTGGTGCATCCGTGCGCGATGACGCCGAAATGCCCCGCCTGGAGGATGGTGAAGCCGGACAAGCGTACGCCGCGGCAGTTCATCAGCCCGATCGTCTTGTTGGCGCGGCCCACCGCGGCGCGCTCCTTGGGATCGCGAAGCGCCTGTTCCCTGGGCGAGATGCCCAGCGCCGCCGCCGAGGCCCAGGTGCCGCGCCCGTGCCACCGCTCGCCCGGCCCGTCCCGGTCGAGCCCCAGGCCGTGCAGCATGCCGGGCCCCAGGATCGCGACGTTGCGCACGCCGTTGCCGGCGATCAGGCTGTTGTCGACATGCGTGATGCCGAAGTCCTGGAACTGCTCCTCCAGGTAGTTCTCGGGCGGATCGTAGTGCGCGCCGTGCGTATCGGGATCGGCGGCCACGATCGTCGCGCCGGCGGAGAGCACCAGCGCGACGTTGTCGCGCAGCCGGATCGTGAAGCACAGGTAGCGGCCCGGCGGCACGACCACCGTTCCGCCGCCGCGCCCGGCCGCCGCCTGGATCGCGCGGTTGATCGCGGCGCTGTCGATCGCGGTGCCGTTGCCGCGCGCGCCGTATCGGCGAACGTCCTCATAGGCGCCGCTCGCGACGGCCGCGGCCTGATCGGCCCATCCGGCGGCGAGCAGTGCCGTGCCCGCGCCTCGCAGCACGGCGCGGCGTTCGACCGGGGTTTCGACAGGGGACATGGCACTCTCCCACCCCGCGCCATTGCCAAGGCATCAGGTGACGGGCAACATACCTGTAATACAGGTAGTGTCTACCATATTTGGTGATGAACCCGCATCAGGAGCGAAATCGTTGACCGCAAAGCCTTTCCGATCATCAATGGTGATCGCCACGTTCCTGGGGACCGGGGTAGTGGCGACGCTGCAGGCGTCCGCCGCGCGAGCGCAGGTCATGATCCACGTGGCGCCGGACGGCGACGATCGCGCGGACGGCACGACGGCCCGGCCCGTCCGTTCGCTGCGGCGCGCGCAGGCGCTGGTCCGCGCCGCGAACGTGCGGGGCGACGTGACGGTGATCCTGGCCGACGGCATCTACGCGCTCGACGCGCCGCTGGCGTTCCGCGCGGCGGACGGCGGGCAAGCGGGCCACCGGGTCGAGTGGCGCGCCGCCGACGGCGCCAAGCCGATCCTGTCCGGCGGCCAGGCGGTGACGGGGTTCCGCCTGCACGACGCGGAGCGCCGCATCTGGGTCGCCGACGTTCCCAGGGGGATCGACGCCAGGCAGCTATGGGTGAACGACCAGCTGGCCGAGCGGCCCTGGGTGGAGATCAGGGCCACCGACATCGCCTTCTCGGCGACCGGGTTCGCGATCACCAACCCGGCGCTGGACTACGTGACCAAGGTGCGGCAACCCGACCGGCTGGAGCTGGAGGCGACCGGCTTCTTCACCGACCGCATATCGCCCGTCGCGTCGATCGCCGGGCGGACGGTGACGATGCGGCAGCCGGCCTGGGACAATAACAGCTGGGGCTTCGACACCATCCCCCAGCCCATCTTTCCCGCGGACTCGCGGCTGTTCCTGATCGGCGCGCTGGAGTTCATGGGCAAGGCCAATGACTGGCACGCCAAGCCGTACCAGTGGGTCATCGATCCGGAGGCCGGCAAGCTCTACCTGCGCGTGGCACAGGACGACGACGTCCGGCGGCTGAAGGTCGTGCTGCCGCGGCTGGAGTCGCTGGTGTCGGTCGCCGGCACGCCCGCGGCCCCGGTAGAGCGGCTGAGCTTCCGCGGCCTGCGCTTCTCCCACACCAGCTGGCTGGGGCCGTCGCGACCGACCGGCTACGCCAACCAGCAGAGCGGCGCCTTCCTGGCCGACACGTCGCCGCTCAGGCCCGCCGACGCCTGGCGGAAGTGCGGCTGGGGCTGCACCGAGTTCGAGTCGATGCGCCAGAAATGGCACCAGATGCCCGCCGCGGTGCAGGTGGCCGCCGCGCGCGACGTGACGTTCGAGAACAACCACTTCACCCAGCTGGGGCAGGTGGCGCTGGGCATCGGCAACGACGCCACCGCCAATTCGAGCGGCACCGGGCTGGCGACGGCGCGGGTCCGCGTCGCGCGCAACCGTTTCGCCGTGCTGTCCGGCGGCGCGATCATGGCCGGCGGCGTTCGTGAGGACGCGCACCACCCGCGCGCCCCGGCGCTGGTGAACCGCGACCTGGTGATCGAGGACAACACGGTCGCCACCGTGTCCCAGGATTACAAGGACAACGCCGCGATCCTGACGACGTACATCAGCGGTGCGCGGATCGCGCACAACGACGTCAGCGACGCGCCCTACGACGGCATCGCGGTTGGCTGGGGCTGGGGCTATAACGACGCGGGCGGCAACCCGAACTATGCCGAGAATTACGGCGGCTACGTCCACAACACCCGCTACGCGACGCCCACGACGCTGCGCGACACGGTGGTGGAGAACAACCGCATCCACGGCGTCAAGACGTGGTTCATGGACGGCGGCGCGATCTACAACCTGTCGGCCAACCCCGGCGCGGTGATCCGTGGCAACCACATCTTCGACATCGGCGACAGGATCGCCATCTACCTGGACGAGGGCAGCAAGCATTTCCGCGTGACCGGCAACGTGGTCGAGACGCGCGGAAAGTGGCTCAACATCAACACCGCGGGCAAGATGTACCGCCGCCGCATCTCGACCGACAATCTGGCGACCGGCAACTGGCACAGTTCCGACGCGACGGGCGGGCGCTGGCTGACCGAGATCGGCAACACGGCGCGCGATAACATGCTGATCCCCGACCGCGACTGGCCGGCGGACGCGCGCGCCGTGATCGCGGAGGCCGGCGTCCGCCGCTAACCGGACGGCCGGCTCCCCCCCCTTTCTGGGGCCGGTCATACTGCGGTCGCCGCCGTCCCGAGGGCAGCGGCGGCCGCCCTTCTATTCGACGACCGCCCGGTCGGGGCCGAGGCGGAGGGTCAGGTCGGCGCGGTCCGGCATCTCCGCCAGAATCCACCGGGTCAGCCGCTCGTAATGCCGGACGAAGCACTCGACCGCGGCCGCGTCCATCAGGCCGCCCGCATCGAGCCCGGCGGCGGCGCGCGCTCGGCGCAGCGCGTTCTCCTGCTCCAGCCGCCAGCGCGCCACCACGTCGAAGCCGGGGGCGGCCAGCAGGACCAGCCGGTCGAGGCGGGCGAACAGCGCGGTATAGCCGGTGCGGAGCGCCGCGTTGACCGCGCCGCGCCAGACGCCGCTGGCATCCTCATCGCGTTCCAGCGAATTGACCGGCGTCGCCAGCGCTGCCTCGTCCTGGCACCGCGCCCCGACGCACCAGCCCTCGAGGATCAGCAGGTCCAACCCGGCCGGCACCGCCGTCCATCGCGTTTCGGGCTCGGGCTCGTCGCGGGCCTTGTCGAAGCGGGGCAGGCGCACCGCCCGGCCGTCGCGCACCGCGTCGATCAGCGACAGGCCGTGCGCGACGTCGTGGGTCAGGGGCACGCCGCGCGTTCGCAGCAGCGGGTGGACCGTCGCCGCGAGCGCCGCGCGGGCCTTGCCCGACAGGTACAGGTCGTCGAGCGACACGATCGCGGACGCCAGGCCGCGGTCCGCGACGCGCGCGTGCAGCGCGGCCGCCAGCGTGGACTTGCCCGACCCCTGCGCGCCGCAAAGGCCCAGGATCAGCGGCTGACCGCGCCGCTCCGCCAGCCAGGCACCGACGGCCGCGTCGACCTGGTCGAGCGCCGCGGTCACGCCACGCGGTCGCCCGGCCTGCGGCCGTCGAAAAAGGCGTCGAGATTGTCGGCGACGCGCATTCCCATCGCGGTGCGCGTCTCGCGCGTGGCGCTGCCGAGATGCGGCAGCAGCACCGCGTTCGGCGCGGCCAGCAGGGCGGGGTGGACCGCGGGCTCGGCGGCGTAGACGTCGAGCCCCGCCGCCGCGATCCTGCCCTCCCTCAGCGCCGCCGCCAGCGCCGCCTCGTCCACCAGCGTCCCGCGCGCGGTGTTCACCAGCACCGCGCCCGGCCGCATCGCGGCTAGGAAGGCGGCGTCGACCATGTGGCGGGTGGCGTCGCCGCCCGGCGCGTGCAGCGAGACGATGTCGGCGTCGGCCGCCAGCGCCAGCGGGCTGTCGCGGTACTCGTCCTCGGGCACGTCGTCCGCGCGGGTACGGCTGTGGTGGATCACGCGCAGCCCGAACGCGCGCGCGCGGTGCGCGGTGGCGCGCGCGATCCGGCCGTAGCCGATCAGACCCAGCGTCCTGCCCGCCAGCCCCGCGCCCAGCAGGTGCGTCGGCCGCCAGCCGGTCCACGCGCCTGCCCGAAACTCGCGTTCGCCTTCTGCGGCGCGGCGGGTGGTCATCAGGATCAGTGTCATGGCGATGTCGGCGGTGGCGTCGGTCAGCACGTCGGGCGTGTTGGTGACCGCGACGCCCGCGGCGCGCGCGGCGTCCAGGTCGATATGCTCGAAGCCCGCGCCGTAGTTGGCGACGATCCGCGCGCCGCCGCCAGCCCCGATCACGTCGCGCGTGATCCGGTCGGTCACCGTCGGGCAGAGCGCATCGTGGTCGCGCATGGCGTGCGCCAGCCCCGCGGCGTCGAGCGGGCGGTCGTCCGCGTTCAGCGTCACCGCGTAGCGCTGCGCCAGCCTTTCCTCGACCGCGGCGGGCCAGCGCCGGGTGAGCAGGACGCGCGGCCGCGCGGCGGTGTCGTGGGGCGGCATGGGTCAGCGTCTCCTGAAATCGGGCGCGCGCTTTTGTGCGAAGGCGGCGCGGCCCTCCTGCGCGTCCCCGGTCGCGAAGCAGATCGCCTGCAGGTCGCGCTCGTAGGCTATGGCCTGGTCCCACGGCATGGTGAAGGCGGCGCGGAGGTTGAGCTTGGCGGTCTCCGCCGCGATCGGCGCGCGCGCGGCAATGGTGGCGGCGATCTCGTGCGCGCGGGGCAGCAGGGCCTGGGGGCTCAGCACCTCGCTCACCAGGCCCCAGGCGAGCGCGCGGGCCGCGTCGATCATGTCGCCGGTCAGCAGCATCATCGCCGCGTTCGACGCGCCGACCGTGTAGGAAAGGCCCGCCGCCATGCCGCCGCCGCCGATCCAGCCCAGCTTGATCTCCGGCGCGGCGAAGCGGGCCTGGTCCGACGCGACGCGGATGTCGCAGGCCATCGCGGTTTCCAGCCCCCCGCCCAGCGCGTAGCCGTTGATCGCGGCGATCACCGGCTTGCGGCAGGCGCGCAGCGCGTCGCAATAGTCGGCGCGGTTGCGGAAGTCCCAGGCGGTGGCGTAGCCGCCGAGCGTCGCGATGTCGGACCCGACGCTGAACGCCCGGTCGCCGGCGCCCGTCACCACCACCGCGCGCACCGCGTCCGACGCATTGCACTCGGCGACGGCGGCGACCAGCGCGTCGGCCATGGCGGGGGTCATGGCATTCAGCTTGGGCGCGCGGTCGATCAGGATGGTCGCCACGCGGTCCGCGACGGTGAAGCGCAGTTCGTCGGTCATGTCTCGGTTCCGGGCGCGCGGTGGCGCGCGTAGCTGGCCTCCACCGCGTCGAGCACGGTGTCGGCGGGGGTTTCGCCAAGCAGGCCGTCGCGCAGGATGCGGGACGCCTCCGTCTGGAAGGCGACGGCGCCGTCGTGGCGCGGGCGGATCAGCGCCGCCTCCAGCGTCGCGCGCGTGGCCGAGTAGAAGCCGCCGGCCGCCGCGTCGACGCCCGCGTCCGTCCAGGCCGCGCGTCGTGACGGCTGGCCGTCGTGTTCGGGGATGAAGCCGCGCTGCGCCGCGTCCGACATCAGCCAGCGCAGATGATCGAGCAGTTCGGGCGTCACGCGGGCGCGTCGCGACACGGCGATGCCGGTGCCGCCCAGCGTCGAGCCTATGCCGGCGGGGCCGCGCGGCGCGTCGGCGTAGCGCACGGTGCCGGCCGCGGCGTAGGTGACGTAGCCGTAGATCAGCGGGCAGAGCGCCGGCCCGTCGCCGGCCGCCATGGCCTCCAGCATCGCGATGGGGTTGAGCGCGGCCGCCGCCCTGGTGGCGTCGCCGGTCAGCCGCGCCAGGATGGCATAGGCCGCCCGCCCGGTGTCGCGATCCACGAAGCGTTCGCCCGCGCGCGGCGCGCCCAGCGCCCCGCACACCGACTGGAAGCCGAGCGCCGCGTGCGGCCCGGCCAGCGACAGCGCGACCGGCGCGCGTTCGGCCAGCGCGACCACCGCGTCCCACGTCTCCGGCGTCTCGGCCACGTCGCGGCGACACGCCATCACCTGCGTCGCGGCGTCGAGCGGCAAGGCCCAGTGCCGCCCCGCATAGCGGTAGCTGGCCAGCGACGGGCCGACGGCCGCGTCGCCCAACGCGGCCAGCTCGTCGTGACCGATCAGCGCCTCCAGCGGGATCAGGCAGTCGGATGCCATCGCCTCGCCCACGTGCGGATGGTCCAGCACGACCAGGTCGTAGAGCGCGCATTGTTCGGCGATGGGCCTCGACTCGAACCCTTCGAGCGGGTGCCGGTCCCACGCGATCAGGTCGCCGCCGGACGCCGCCAGCGCGTTGTAGCCGCGCGGGTGATTCCAGGTCAGACCGTGATAGCGCGTCGTCATGCGTGCTGGCGGACGACGCCCGATTCCACCAGGCGATCGATCGCGTCCCCGTCCAGGCCCAGCTCGCCCAGCACCTCGCGGCTGTGCTCCCCGACCAGGGGCGCGCCGCGCGCGATCGCGGACGGGGTCTTGGAGAAGCGGATCGGAAAGCCCGGCGTCTTCACCCGCCCTTCGGTCGGGTGGTCGTACTCCACGAAGGTGCCGTTGTGCCGGACCTGCGGATCGTCGACCAGTTCGGCATAGCCGTAGACGGGACCCGCCCAGACGTCGGCGGCGCGGAACGCCGCCAGCCACTCGGCGCTGGTCTTCGCGACCAACCTAGCCTTGACCGCGGCGAAGATCGCGTCGCGCTGCGCCCAGCCGTCGCGCTCCTCGTCCAGTTCCGCGAAGAAGGGGTCGTCGAGCAGCACGGCCAGCTTGGCGAGCGGCGCCATCGCCAGGGTGATGTAACCGTCGCTGGTCCGGAACACGCCGTAGGGCGCGCGGATATAGCTGTGGGCGTGCGCCTCGGCGGACCGTGCCTGGGGCTTGCCGCCCACGGTGAACACCGACAGCTCCTGCATCTGGATCGTCGCGATGGCGTCGAGCATGTTGACCTGGACCAGCTGGCCCTCGCCCGTCCGCTCGCGGTGGAGCAGCGCGGCGAGCGCGCCCTCGAACGCCGAATAGGCGGTGACGGCATCCACCAGATACTGGCCGGCCGGTGCCGGCGGCTGGCCCTCGGCGCCCGCCGACAGCATCGCGCCCGACATGCCCTGGAGCAGCAGGTCCTGGCCCGGATAGCCGCGATACGGCCCGTCCTCGCCATAGCCCGACATCGACACGTAGATCAGCCGCGGGTTGATCGCAGACAAGGTGGCATGATCGACGCCCAGCCGCTCGGCGACGCCGGGGCGATAGTTCTGGAGAAAGACGTCGGCGGTCTTGACCAGTTCCAGCAGCAGCGCCCGCCCCTCCGGCGCCTTCAGGTCGACGGCAAGGCTGCGCTTGTTGCGGTTGAGCGACAGGAACGAGACGTTGATGCGGTTGCCCGTCGCCCCGCCGGCCGATGCGTGGCGCTGCCACTCGCCCGACGTCGGCTCGACCTTGACGACGTCGGCGCCCAGGTCGCCCAGCCGCTGCGCCGCGAAGGGGCCGGCCATCGCGATCGAGCAGTCGATCACGCGGATGCCGTTCAGTATCGTCATGCGTCAGGTCCTCAGGCCATGACCCAGCCGCCGTTCACGTGCAGCGTCTGGCCGGTGATGAAGCCCGCCTCGTCGGCGGCGAAGAAGGCGATGGCGGCGGCGATGTCGGCCGCCGTGCCGCGGCGCTTGATCGCCTGCGACGCGAGCACCGAGGCGTTGTAGCCTTGCGGGTCGGGGTGGATTTTCTCGGCGTCGGTCGGGAAGGCGCCGGGCGCGATGGCGTTGACCGTGACGCCGTACGGCCCGAACTCGCGCGCCCAGGCGCGCGTGAGGCCGATCAAGGCGGCCTTGGAAGCGACATAGGGCGACAGATTGGCCCAGCCGCCCGAGACGGTGATGCTGGACACGTTGACGATCCGGCCGAACCCCCGGTCGCGCATGCCGGGCAGGGCGGCCTGCACGGCGACGATGCCAGCGTCGACGTTGACGCGCTGGACCAGCTGGTGGTCCTCGACCGAATAATCCTCGAACGGCCTGGACGGATAGATGGCGGCGTTGTTGACGACCACGTCGAAGCCGCCCAACTCGCCCAGCAGCCGGTCGAGCTCGGCCCGGAAGCCGGCCAGGTCCGACAGGTCGGCGGTGGAGACGATCAGCGCGCCCGCTTCGATGCCGCGCGCCGCCTCCGTCAGCGCCGCCACCTTGGCGGGATCGTTGTCGACCGCGACCACCGTCGCGCCGCGGCGCATCAGCAGGATCGTCGTCTCCAGGCCCAGCCCGCCGGCCGCGCCGGTATAGAGGACGGTCTGGCCCATCACGCGCCCGCTCTTGACGTGATCGCCGGGAAGTTGCCGGTGGGCCGCGGATATTCCTCGTCCGGCTGGCGCTGGACCGCCTCGATCGCCGCCACGGCATCGCGCACCGCGCCCGCGTCGGGCAGGACGCGCAGCACGGTGTCGTAGCGCCGCTCGTCGCCGTGCTCGAGCTGGATCAGCTCGCCGCGCCCGCGCGCGAAGTCCTTGCCCAGCACGTGGTTGGTCGAGGGTTCGATGCCCAGGGCGTAGTGGCCGGCCTGGAAGTTCTGCCACTGGTACATGGCGGGGAACTGGTGCTTCAGCGTCTCCACCGCGAAGCCGAAGCCCAGCCGGTCGTTGACCAGCGCCACGATCACGCGGCCCTCGGCGTCGGGCGCCATGTCGTGCTGCCACACCTGCTCGTGGAAATCGCGGATCGGCGCGGGCGCGGTGCGGTAGCCGACGCCCTGGGCGTCGTACTGCGCCTCGTGCGCCGCCCACAGCACCTCGCGGCTCGGCGCCACGAAGCGCGCGCCCTCCGCCAGCACGGGATGGCCGACGTTGACGTGGTAGCAGTACATGTGCGGCGTGCGGTAGAAGCCGTGATTGACCACGCGGTCGTGCAGGCGGATCGCGTCGCCGCCGACATCCGCCTCGATGCGGCGGATCAGGTGCAGGTCCTCCCCGAACACCGTCGCCTGTTGGACCACGCCCTCGGCCCACAGCGTGCAGCGGTCGCCGTCCCACCGCTCGCCATAGCCGGTCAGCCGGGCGGGGATGGTGCCGACGCGGCCGTGGAGCGAGGACGACACGACCTGGCGCGGGCCGTAGTTGTAATGGCCCGCCGGGTCGTCGTGCATGAACAGCGTATGGTCGAGCCCGCAGGTGATGTTGAGCCCCGACATCGACCGGAACCAGCCCAGCCCGCCCTCGCCCTCGTAATCGTGGAGCGCGGGGTTGCGGAAGCCGGAGGGCGAGTGCCAGCCCACCGCGCGCCCGGCATGCTCGCAATCGGCGATGTCCATGGCGCGGTCGACCAGGACGGTGAAGCGCAGGCCCGTGCCGGTGCGGAACTCCAGCATCCGGACGCCGCGTTCCAGACCGTCGCCCAGCGTCGACAGGCGTACGCCGGCGAACTGCGACAGGCTGCCGGTCCGCTCGGCCAGCGCCCGCCGCGACATCGTCTCGCCGTACAGCGTGACCACCGGCCCCTCCGCTCTTTTTCGTAAGACGTATGATGTTTAGCAATGGCGCATGCCGCCGTCAATCGCCGTCGCGCACGAACAGGTGATCGCCCGAACCGACCGTTGCGCGGGCGGCGACGGCCCGGTCGTCCGCGCGCCAGCCGTCTCCGGGCAGCTCGACCTCCGCGACGGTGTTGGGCGGCACGGAAAGGGACAGCCGCGTCATGCCCCGGTCGTTCCCGTCCACCTCGGTGGCGATCGTGCCGACGCGGGATTCGTAGTGCGCAGATACCCGCCCCACCGCTGGTAGCCACAGGGGGCGGACGGCGATGCGGCGGAAGCCGGGCGCGGCCGGCGCGATGCCGGCCAGGCGGCGGTAGAAAAAGCCCACCACCGCGCCGAAGGCGTAGTGGTTGTAGCTGTTCATCGCGACGTCGCCGGTGTCGCCGTTCCAGCGCTCCCACATGGTGGTGGCCCCCTGGGCGACCATATGGCCCCAGCCGGGATAGCCTGTCTGGAGCAGCAGCGCCGCCACCACGTCCAGGTGCCCGGCGTCCGCCAGCACGTCGAGGAGGTAGGGCGTTCCCAGGAAGCCCGTCGACAGCCGCATCCCGCGCCGCCGGACGTCGGCGGCCAGCACCGCCGCCGCGGCGGCGCGCAGGGGCTGGGGCACGAGGTTCGCGTGCAAAGCCAGCACCTGGCCGGTCTGGCTGCCGTTGCCCGCAGTGCCGTCCGCCGCGACATATTCGGCTACGAACGCCGCCCGGACCTTCCGGTGCAGCGCGTCCCACGGCTCGGCGTCGCGCGCAGTGGCCCGCGCCATGTCGGCCATCAGGGCGGCGCACCACGCCCAGTAGGCGGTCGCGCACAGCCCGCGTGGCGTGGTCTCGTCGTCGGGCCTCACCGCGTCGACTGACAGCCAGTCGCCCAGGTCCAGCCCGCGGTTCGCGCGCCACACGCCGTCGGGATTGCCGGCCGCGACGTGCGCCATCCAGCGGGTCATCGCGTCCCAGTTCTCGTCGATCACGCCCGTGCCGCCGTAGCGCCGCCACAGCTGCCAGGGCAGGATCACCCCCGCCTCGCTCCACCCCGCCGTCGCCACGTCGGGAAAGGACAGGGGCTGGGGCACGACGATGGGATAGCCGCCGTCGGCGCGCTGCGCGGCGCGCGCCTCCACCAGGAAGCGGCGCAGGAAGGGGCCAACCTCCATGTTGAAGGCCGCGGCGTCGGCGAAGACCTGGATGTCGCCCATCCATCCCATGCGCTCGTCGCGCTGGGGGCAGTCGGTGGGGACCGCGAAGAAGTTCGACTTCTGGCTCCACAGCGCGTTGCTCCAGATCGACTGGAGCAGCGGCGCGTCGGGGAAGCGCATCTCGCCGGTGGCCCGGCAGTCGCTGTGGACGACGACGCCCACCACGTCGTCGGCGGTGGGCGTGCCAGGGTAGTTCTCCACCTCGACGTAGCGGAAGCCGTGATAGGTGAAGCGGGGCTCGAACGTCTCGCGCCCGCCGGTCCCGGCCAGGACGAAGCGGTCGGTGGCGCGCGCGAGGCGCAGGTTGGCGAGGTCGACCGTGCCGTCCGCGTGCAGCAGCTCCGCGAAGCGCGCGACTATCGCCGTGCCAGCCGGCCCCCGCGCCCCGACGCGCACCCAGCCGGAGAAATTCTGACCGAAGTCGAACACGAACCGCCCGGCCGCCGGCTCGCCGACCAACACCGCGCGGCGCTCACCCACGACGCGCAAGGGGGGCGACGTCAGGGGCAACAGCGGCACGCCCGGATCGTCGCCGACGCGCGCCGGAGCCCAGTCGGCATCGGTGACGCGCGCGTCGACCGTCTCGCCGTCGTAGATCTCCGACGACAGGATGTGCGACCGCGCGATCCGCCAGTCGGGACCGGTCGCGACCCAACTGCTCGTCCCGTCCGAATGGTCGAGCCGCAGCGCGGCGCGGAAGCGGCGCGGGGCGGGGCCGAAGCCGTAGCGCTCGATCCGCCAGCCGAACGGGCTGGCGTACCAGCCGTCGGCGATCAGCACGTCCATGCGGTTCGCGCCGGGGGCGATCAGCGCGGTGACGTCGTGGACGGTGTAGAATAGGTGGTCGCGCGCCACGCTGATCTCGGGCGACAGGATCGCGTCGGACACCGGCCGTCCGTTGATCGCCGCGTCGAACGCGCCGAGCGCGGTGGCGTAGAGCCGGGCCGAGACGACCGGCGCGGCTGGCGTGAAGTCCGTGGCCACGCGCATGACGGGTTCCGACGGGCGCGGGTCGTTGCGGACGTTCGCGCCGCTGGAAACGGCGGCGGGCCAGGCGCCGGCGTCGAAGCCGGGCGCCTCCCAGCCGGCGGGCGGGTCGGGCCGCACGCGCCACGCCGGGCCGCTGACGATCCGGTCGACGCGGCCGTCGGCGCGGTGCAGCCGCACCAGCGCGGCGAACGCGCCGCCGTCGACGGGGAAGAAGCCGGTGGTGTCCGCCGCCACCAGCACCGCCACCGTGTGCCGGCCGGGGGGAAGATCGACCCCGACCGGGCTGAGCGTGCCCCAGTAGGGGAGCGGCGTGTCCATCGGCCACGGCCGGTCCGGCGCGGCGGGCCGGCCGTCCACCCAGACGCCGCGCAGGTGATCCTTGCCGGACACCAGCAGGTCGGCGCGCACCACGTCGTCGGCCACGTCGACCTCGACGCGGAAGCCGTGGGGCCGGGGATCGAGCGGAGTCGCGCTCCAGATCCAGGCCAGCCCCGCGGCGCGATCCGCCGCGGCGTCCGGGTCCTCCGCCTCGATCCAGGCGCCGCGCCAGTCGGCCGCGTCGATCAGGCCGGTCTCGAACCATGCCGGCGCCGACGTCGCGGTGCGGCCCGCGGCGTCCGTGACCTCGACCGTCCACCACACGCGCTGCATCGATCCCAGCGCCGCGCCGCCATAGGGGATGTCGAACGTGTCGTCGGATGCTACGTCGCCGCTGTCCCACAGCAGCGCCGCGCCGGGGACGGGGTGGGCGGCGGCGCGGACGCGGTAGCGGCGCTGGACGATGTCGCGGCCCTCCCCCTCGATCCGCCAGGACAGCCGGGGCCGGCGGGCGTGAGTGCCGAGCAGGTCGACCGTTTCCTCCGCCCGCAGATCGACGACGCGCAGGGCGGTCATCGGGCAGCGTCCGCCCGGTCCAGGATCGAGCAGTCGATGGCGTCGATCCGGTTCACCCCGGTCAGCGTCATGGCGACCGTCATCTCGCGCGCGATCAGGTCCAGCAGCTTCGCGACGCCCGCCTCCCCCCGCGCGGCCAGCGCGTAGACCCAGGCGCGGCCGAGCAGCACGCCCTTCGCGCCCAGCGCCAGCATCCGCACCACGTCCAGCCCGGACCGAACGCCGCCGTCCGCCAGCACCGTCACCGCATCCCCCACCGCGTCGGCGACGGCGGGCAGGGCGCGCGCGGCTGACGACGCGCCGTCCAGCTGACGGCCGCCATGGTTGGACACCACGATGCCGTCCGCCCCGATCCGCGCCGCCTCCCGCGCGTCCTCGGGGTCGAGGATGCCCTTGATGACCAGCGGCCCGTCCCAGGCCTGGCGGATCCAGTCCAGGTCGCGCCACCGGATCCCCGGATCGAAATTGGCGCCCAGCCAGCCCATATAGTCGTTCAGCCCGCTGCTCTTTCCCAGCACCGGCAGCAAGTTGCCCAGCAGGTGCGGCCGCCCGCGCAGCCCCACGTCCCACGCCCAGCGCGGCCGCCCGATCGCCTGGAGCACGCGCCGCAAGGGCGCCCCGGGACCGGACATGCCGGCGTGCGCGTCGCGGTAGCGCGCGCCGGGCACCGGCATGTCGACGGTGAACACCAGCGCCTCGGCGCCGGCCGCCTTCGCCCGCGCGATCAGGTCGCGCATGAAGGCGTGGTCGCGGATGACGTAGAGCTGGAACCAGAAGGGGTCGGCGACGCGCGACACCTCCTCGACCGAGCAGATCGACACGGTGGACAGGCAGATCGGCACGCCAGCCCTCGCCGCCGCGCGCGCCGCCTGCACCTCGCCGCGCCGCGCGTACATGCCGCCGATGCCGACGGGACCCAGCGCCACGGGCAGCGCGATCTCGCGCCCGAACAGCGTGGTCCTCAAGTCGATCGTCGCCACGTCGCGCAGCACGCGCTGGCGCAGGCCGACGGCACGAAGGTCGGCGACGTTGCGCGCCAGCGTCTGCTCGTCGTTGGCGCCGCCGTCGGCATAGTCGAACAGGAAGCGCGGCACGCGGCGGCGGGCGGCCTCGCGGAAGTCGGCGGCGGACGAGACGATCACGGGCGCGGCCTCAATAGGAGGAGAACAGCGCTTTGCGCGCGAGGTCGAGCGCGGCGACGGCGTCCTGACGGTCCTGCGCCGCCTGCATCGCCTCGAAGTCGAGCGTGTCGAGCGCGCGCTCCACGGCCTTCAGGAAGCCGATGGCCGAGCTGGCGGCGGCGACCGGGTCCTCACGGAACGGGAACTGGTCGAGCTGCCAGACCCCCTCCCAGCCGTTCTTGCGCAGCGTGTAGAAGAACTCGAACAGCTCGATCGGGTGGACCGAGCCTGCGATCAGGTCGTCGTCCCAGCCGCGCAGGTTGTCGTTGACGTCCATACCGAACAGCCGCCCGTGGTCGATGGCGAGCTGCGCCGCATCGGCCGGGCTCTCCCCGCCGTAGAGGGAGTGGCCGAAGTCGAGCAGGATGCCGACATTGGGCACGCCCATCTTCTCGATGCCCAGCAGCGTGCGCGCCACGCTGTCGTAGCTCATGTGCACGCGCGGCTCGCGCGGCTTGTACTCGATGACGAACTTGAGGTCCGGGTTCTGGGCGGCAAGCTCGGCCACGCCCTCCACGCTCATCCGCCACAGCTTGGCGTGGTCGACCTGGAACGGATAATCCCAGCCGTCCTGCCCCGGCCACAGCTTGACGTAGTCGGCGCCGAAGCGGCGAACGACGTTCGCGGCGTCGTTGCACATCTCGTTGGCCAGGCGGCGGATGCCGGGGTCGGGGTTGGTGAAGGCGCCCTTGGCGAAGCGGCGCGTGTAGATCTCGGGCGTAATGCCGATGACCGACAGGCCGTTGCGCTTCAACGCCTGCTCAACAGTGTCGAGCGACAGGCCGGGGTCGGCGAAGGGATAGTTGATGTCGACCACCGACAGGTCCGCGACCTGCCCCGCTAGGTCGATCATCTCGATCAGCGAGCGCGCCGCGCCGTAGCCGTCGGTGGCGTAGCGGTCGACATAGGTGGCGAAGTGCCAGATGCCGGCACCGTAGAGTTGCTTG
>Ga0325400_1001069_pt1 | contig 22097 bp, 20 predicted proteins | sample PopdelMetagenome_2_FD_205662 | JGI IMG/M metagenome (GOLD analysis project Ga0325400, IMG submission 205662) | Populus deltoides microbial communities from Bellville, Georgia, United States - Xylem-PdKOR-R1 | ecosystem: Host-associated > Plants > Phyllosphere > Stem > Wood/Secondary xylem...
TATATATATATATATATATAATTTGATTGTGTGTATAATTTAGCCATATTTTTTTCTTCGTTAATCATGTTTTTTTTTTTTTGTTAATAGTCGAAATTCGTTAATCATGGTGTTCCTATCTAGGCATCAAGACCACAAAATCATGAGGAAATTATGATTTCATACACGAATATTGATCATCTACGTATATAAATTTTTGCACTGGTGAAGCAACAACAATGGTGGAAATTTGGAATCCAAGAAGCCGTAATTCACACCACCATACTTCTAGAGGAAATTTAAACATGAAATAATGATCGCTCCTTTTCATCTCTCTCACTCTCTCGCATTTACACCTCTCTCCCACCATAAATGCTAGCAAACCCTCTCTATACTCTCTGCAATTACTCCTCTGCTGCCACATCGTCACCACCTGTTCCCTTTCTTCCTTTCTCAGCTTCTTCAAAACCTTATAATTTGTCTCCTCCCTTTCCTCTTCCGTTTCTCTCTCTGTGTGTGCCCTTTTTTCTCCCATCATAGTTTAATCATACAGTCATCTTAAAACCCTTTTCAGAACATAGGGTCTCTCTTCATAAACCAGCCAGTAAACCACTTCTCTAGCCCTAAAAACTGGTTTTCTAGAGACCCAAAACCTCTTCCATCACAAATCTAATCCTTGTTTCCATGGAACTTCACAGGCTTCTATATTTTGGTAAGTTGCACACCTTGTCTATAAAACCTTTCATTTCTCTTCACAATAAGATTCTCTCATTTTCAGTTTTATATCATGTCCTAATCTTTTTCCTAAACATAAAAATGGTGTTTTTTTATTTTTTTTTTTGTGCAGGAATTGAAAATGTCAAGCGGGATGGATTGACCTAGATCTTAGTGGGCGTTATACTCTTGGTAATGGTGTGTTGAAATTTATTTGTCAAAGCTTCAGAAAGGGGTCCATTTAGTGTCAACTCTTCATGCTCATTTGTTTTTTTTTTTTTATATATAATTCTAATCTTTTGGAACGTAAAACTAGAAAGGACTTGAGACTTTACTTTGATGTTATGACCCAAACACCCTACAGTCAATCCTCCTCTCTTACTACTTTTCTTTGATGTTATGACCCAAACACCCTACAGTCAATCCTCCTCTCTTACTACCTATAATAATCTTTACTACTTGTAATGATCTTTTTTTTTTTTTTGCTTTTGCTCAAACAGCTTGAGAGAATCTACTTCGCAAACCAACCCCACACACAGCCAACGTAAGCAGCAAAATCAATCATGTCATACCCTCGAGATAGAAAGAGAGAAAGATAAGGATGCTGCTTAGGGTTTGTTGGTGAGAGTAAGATATGCCTTCTACAATGGAGTTTAAAGGAGAAAAAGGTTGTCAGATTTCAATCATCCTCTAAGGTTAGTCAATCAGGTAAGGTCCCTCTCTCTTTGGTTGAGGTTCTTAAAAAGTGTTTTTATTCACTAAATATGCTTAAACAAAGTAATTAAAACGTTTCCAAGCAACATCCTTCTTGGAATGAACGCATAACGCTTTCTTTTTCTTTTTTTTTTTTGAGTAGAAAGAGAGAGAGAGAGAGAGAGAGAGAGAGAGAGAGAGAGAGAGAGAGAGAGAGGGAGATAAAAGGTGTTACCTTGCTTATCTGGTGATTAGCCATCTCTTGTAACTACAGCTACGACAGTGTGGAATACCCTTCACCTTGCCCTACAAATTTCAAACAACATTTATTATGTTGGGAATTTAACTTGGTTTTGCTTTTTTTCCTCTTTGTACTCTTTTTTATAATTCATCAATGTTTCCTATCAATAAATCTTTCCATATAGATGTTAATTTCTTATCTACAAACATCTCATATATAGCCTTTAATACTTTTCTTTACTTGTACACATGATTTACTCACCCCTTTAGCATGTTTACATGGCATTCCTTAGGATTATTCTTCTTTTTTTATTTGCTTATTTATGATATTTTTTCTTGCAGATTGGAAGGACAGCTTAGCTTAAAATTTAAGGGATTTATACAAATGTTCCAAGCAAATATGTTTGAGGGCCATCACATGTTTGATATGGCTCCCAAAAGCTCTGAAAATGACTCGAGCATGCTCAAAGATGATGACTATGAGACCAAATCGGGCACCGAAACTATGGAAGCTCAGTCCGGTGATGACCAAGATCCGAGTGAACAACACCCCAAAAAAAAGCGTTATCATCGCCATACACAGCGTCAAATCCAGGACATGGAAGCGTAAGCAGTCTTCGTCTTAACTTCGATCGACTGTGCATTGATGGATAGATAGACCGTGCTTTATTTATTTATTGTAGTTTTAAATTTTTGGTGATTTATTTATGAGCTTTGTTTGCTTAGTTTCTTCAAGGAATGCCCTCATCCTGACGACAAGCAACGGAAGGAGCTCAGCCGTGAGCTAGGTTTAGAGCCATTGCAAGTCAAATTTTGGTTCCAAAACAAGCGCACTCAAATGAAGGTAACTCATCTGCTACATTTCAGGCACCCTCTACACTCTCTCCAATCTCATAGATATTGTAATAAGGAAAGCATATAACTTCCCATATTTATTAATGTTACAAATATTTTATCTTTCCTTTCAAAAAAAGATTTTTCCCTTACATAGCACGAGAAATCCTAAGATACTTGAGTCGAAATACTTACGACATATGATATATAAAGATAAACACAAGAAGGAAAGATATTCATATTCATATACGACATATAAGTATTGATAGTTAGCATAGAGATATATTTCTAATTACAAATAATTAAAGCTCATATGTAAGAAAAAATATTTGATCAAATTAATAAACTCTATTTTTTTTGTTTGCAAAGTTTTTTTAGTTTAAGAATAAAGAGCGGCTTATATTGCTAATCTTTCTTTCCACTGTGTAGGCTCAACATGAACGCAGTGAGAATTCAATTCTTAAGGCTGAGAATGAAAGACTTCGTGCGGAGAACAATAGGTACAAGGAAGCCCTACGTAATGCTTCATGCCCTAACTGTGGTGGTCCAGCTGCTCTTGGTGAGATGTCTTTTGATGAGCAGCATTTGAGGATTGAGAATGTTCGTCTAAGAGAAGAGGTTACAAAAACTACACCTTCTGTTACTCTTATCAATTCAAATTTTGTAATCCTTCAACTTGTTTTTAATATATAAAACTCCTGTGTGGTTACAGATTGACAGGATTTCTGGAATTGCTGCCAAGTATGTTGGCAAGCCTTTGTCTTCTCTTTCCAACCTTTCTCCTCATTTACCGTCCCGGTCTCTTGATCTCGGAGTTAACAATTTTGGGGCACAGTCGGGTTTCGTAGGGGAGATGTTTGGAGCTACTGATCTTCTTAGATCAGTCACTGGACCTACTGAGGCAGACAAATCAATGACAGTTGAAATCGCGGTTGCAGCAATGGAGGAACTAATGAGAATAGCTCAGGCTGGAGAACCCTTGTGGATTCAAGGAGAGAACAATACTGAGATGCTCAATGAAGAGGAATATTTGAGAACTTTCACTAGGGGAATTGGACCAAAACCTTTAGGAATGAGATCTGAAGCTTCAAGGGAATCCTCAGTTGTTATCATGAATCATGTTAATCTTGTTGAGATTCTTATGGACGCGGTAGGTTTTTCTACTTTTTAAGTTTGCCTAGATCTGTATCTATTTATGATATTTTCGGTTGATTCGTTGGGACTTGGCTACAGAATTAGGATGGATTATATCTCTATATATTCTCTATATCTCCATTCAATGATTTAACGATTTCTGAGACTTAGAAGTCGGAATTTTTTTAAGTTCCAAATAACTATAATGTTGATCAAAATTTTTGTTTCAGAATCAATGGTCAACTATTTTCTGTGGTATTGTATCAAGAGCAATGACCCTGGAAGTCCTATCAACAGGAGTGGCAGGGAACTATAATGGAGCATTACAAGTGGTATAAACAAATTTTCAGTTTCTTTAATCTATTATTATGGATCTAATGACTTTTTTGTGAAGGAAATAGTACCAACACCAAGATGATCAGCATTTGCATTTAGTTCATTGACTTCTCAACATACCTATCATTGCTTTTCACAGATGACAGCTGAGTTTCAAGTACCTTCCCCAATTGTTCCTACACGAGAAAATTACTATGTGAGGTACTGCAAACAGCATACCGATGGGACTTGGGCAGTGGTAGATGTTTCCTTGGACAGTTTACGCCCTAGTCTGCTTTCGAAATGTAGAAGAAGGCCATCAGGTTGCTTGATCCAAGAATTGCCAAATGGTTATTCAAAGGTAGTAACTCTTACTTGAATATGATCACTCTCAAGGCCTCACTTTCATTACCAAATAGGGAGACCTTCAAAACGTTTTGTTAAAATCATCATATAACCCTGGAATCATGATTCTGCAGGTCGTCTGGGTTGAACACATTGAAGTGGATGATAGATCTGTTCAAAATATATACAGACCACTAGTCAACTCTGGTCTTGCTTTTGGAGCAAAACGTTGGGTGGGAACACTAGATCGACAATGCGAACGTCTTGCAAGCTCGATGGCCATTAACATTCCAACTGGAGATCTCTGTGGTAATGGATTTTGATTTTTTTTTCTTTAGTTTCTTAGAGCTTAAAAAGTTTCGTCATTTGGATTTCTTCCAGATGACATAATATCTTGATCAATCTTTGTTCTTCTGGATAGTGATAACGACCGCTGAAGGGAGGAAAAGTATGCTGAAGCTGGCCGAGAGAATGGTGATGAGTTTTTGCACTGGAGTTGGTGCTTCTACTGCACATGCATGGACGACATTGTCCGCAACTGGTTCTGATGATGTGAGAGTAATGACCAGAAAGAGTATGGATGATCCAGGCAGGCCTCCTGGTATTGTGCTTAGTGCTGCCACTTCCTTCTGGATTCCAGTTCAATCCAAGAGGATGTTTGATTTCCTTAGGGATGAGAATCATCGAAGTGAGGTACATGACATCATGTAGCTTTCAAGCCTAATTTCTTGAAAGAATTCAAGGTTTTAAGCTCTTCAAATATGTAAACCTTTTATCTTTGCATACAGTGGGATATCCTTTCGAACGGCGGCGAAGTTCAAGAAATGGCTCATATAGCTAATGGACGTGATCCTGGAAATTGCGTCTCTCTACTCCGTGTCAATGTAAGTTTCCGAAACATGATTTTGTGTGCGTGCTAGCAAGCCTTTCCTGTTCACGTATCTTATTTCAGAATCATATCAATTGCTGAAATCAACCATATAAATTGCAGAGCGCAAATTCAAGCCAGAGCAACATGCTGATATTGCAAGAGAGCTGCACTGATTCTACAGGCTCATATGTGATTTATGCACCAGTGGACATTTCGGCCATGAACATAGTCCTAAGCGGTGGAGACCCAGATTATGTTGCCCTGCTTCCATCAGGTTTTGCTATACTCCCCGATGGACCAGGATATGGCTCTGCAGGAATTCTTGATGTTGGGTCCGGTGGCTCTCTGCTGACTGTTGCATTTCAGATATTAGTTGATTCAGTCCCAACAGCAAAACTTTCGCTCGGATCAGTAGCAACTGTAAACAGTCTAATTAAGTGCACAGTTGAAAGGATTAAGGCTGCAGTAATGTGTGACAATGCCTGATTGAAAAGCCTCACATAATGTTAGGAACTTCTGGTTACTATATTTTTGCGAAATTATTTCATAACAAGTAGCAAAAATTACAGAAGAAACTAACATTTTTGTGCTCAATCATGATTGTTGTTGCAGTTAGGAAGAGGAGAGGAAGCAAGACAAATGAAGTATGCTTTCAACCATATTTAAGTCAAGAACGCACCTAAGATGATCCTTTGCTTGGTGGTGTTTGTTAACGCAGAGTAGCTAGCTATTAGTAAAAGGGCATTTCACCACCCTGCAAGGGTTGTAGGTTCGGGTATTGACTTTGCCTGACAAAGATGAAAGTGAAGTCAGAACTTGTTACAAATGTTACAAAATTTCGCTTTCATCTTTTGCTTTATCTTTTAGAGTTGACTAGGGTTGGTGTTCCTGTAGGTGTGAGTGACTTTGTATTTGTCCCCTTTTGCGTATCTGTTATTAAGGAGCTTGCCTACTCATCTAACAGACATTAGTTTCATTTTGTGTTGAACTTTTCAGTAGCTTCTTATTGAATAGTTGTTCCTTTCTGTTTGAGACTGCTACTTATCGATCACTGTCTGAAAAATGACAGCCTCAGTTTTGATAATTAGAATCTGTCCCCTTCGTTCCTTCTTTCTCATTATCAAGGAGGAAAAATCGAAGGCATCAATGATTGAATTGGGTGGCTTCTAACTAGTTCAAGCTCAAGTTCAATCTCAAACTCTAGAAAAAAAAAAAAGGGTATGCATCAACTATGAGTTCTTAACATAAGAGATAAAAGCAGCCAAAGGAACTTTTCATTAGCCCTTAATTTGACATTAATATATGATGGGAGCTAGGCACTAACAATTGTATTGGAAGAACCTCTTGGGAACTTAAGCAATACAATATTGCCAACTCGAGGAGAATTCTCAATTCAAAGCTTAAATGGTGTGGTAAGATCCTAAGAACGGTTTTATACGAACTCTCTAATCCCTTTATATTCCTCGAGAAATCAATAAAAAGGGATATTGAAGATACAAAATAAAAGGGTTACCTACTAAATTTAATTCTCTTCCAAACAGCATCCCAGAGACACCATTGATGAAGAACACTGTTTGGAGACATGAGAATAAACATTTTGATGATTTCATATCTTTTCGAGTCCTGTAGATTTGCCTGGCCCTAAAAAAAAATCAAAATCAAAGAGAACATGAGTGGCACCACAATATTGAATTGCCAAAAACAATAATTGCATCAGCTACAGTACTTTTATTGAAACTATATTGTTGTAGATTTCAGAGACCAATAATTTTGTCGAGAAACACGGTCCAGCTAAAGAATTTTATGAGCATTGTCGGGGAGATAGAAGAAATTTGAAAGACAGCACGTAGCTCACTAAATATCAATTAGTAAGTGATAAGATTGATGCAATCTTTTTGCGGGATGCAGGAACAAGGTATAGCTAAAGAATTTTATTAACATTGTCAGGAAGATACAAGAAGTATGAAAGACAACATGTAGATCACTAAATATCAATTATTAAATATCGGAGGATAATATAAATTATATTTTAAAATTTTATTTAACAGTTTAAGTTTTTAAGTTGAATTAATTTTTGATATGATATTAATATCTTGTATTATGGAATGTGTTGTAGAATAAAAAACATTGTGTTATTGATTTATTATTGATGTATTGACTTATCGTGTGTAGCATGCTACACTATAACACATATATTGTCATAATCATATGAATAGCAGAGGTGTATGCCTGATTTTGTAAGCCATTTAATTATCACAAATCTTGTTTCAACTATAACCAATAGGTATGAATTTGAATCTCACTATCTTTATTTATTTAATAAAAAATAAATGGGTTTTCACTTGAGGGGTGTGTTAGAAAATAATATAAATTATATTTTGAGATCTTATCTAATAATTTTTAGATTTACAAGTTATAGAATTAATTAAATTTATAGGGAAATTAAGTTACCTAGCTAGGTTTGGTCAGCTTTTATAGAGTGGGGTGAGCTTGAGTGATTAAGACATAGATTTGTTCATGAGTTGGAGATGTGATTTGGTTTTTTTCAAGTTTAAACAAGAGGGACTTGAATTTTAAGTTCCAAATCAAAACATCACGTTCTTGATTCATAAATAGAAACACATCAAGTTTTCCAGCAAACATAATTAATTTTGGTTGAGTAATGTTAGTGATGAGTTTATGGCAGTTCTGCTATCATTTGTTAAGCTTGATGCAGCTTGAATGCCATTTGCTGAATTTAGAGTAACATAATTTGATGAAATTAAACAAAAAAAAAAAAAGATTTTATTACATCATTAAATGTTACAAACAAATTGTACAAACACATTAATTAATTCGCAGACAATCGATATAAATATTTATAAAACGTTCACACTCAACAGCATTTAGTGACCCGTAGGAGCTCTTTGTGACTCTCTACACCATTTATTTTCTCTGCCAAAACATACATCAAATTTCCACATCAATGTCATCTGGAAATAATGCAAATGGTTGTCTTGAAAAGTTTGTCACACGAAGACAAACTTGTAACCATGCATGGTAGGAAAAATTGCCATGCAAAACAGCGTGATTTTGATTTTTAATTAAGAATTATTTGAATTGTTTTTAAATTTATCAAGTTCATCAAACCAATTCTAAATTATAGTATAGCACGAATAAATAAATCTCATAGTCTTGCAATCACAGGTTTTATCTTGAGTTAATGCCATCTAATTTATTGGATGTGATAATAATTATTTAATAACAACAACGACAACGTTAATGAATATATACATTAATTTATTGAACTTAATATTCATTGTTTCTTTCTGGTCAGCAAACATGCATGCATTCCCACCTACTAATTAAGCTAATTACACCCACCATGGCTCGTCTGTCGTGATGAGGACATGACTACCATGAACGACAAACCAATCACTTGCTAATGCCCCCTCCTACTTTATCATTTAATCGTGTAAAAATTAATATGATATAATCTATTCAGAGAAATGGAAATAAGATATTAAAATCATGTCAGTTTAAATATGATACATTAACTAGTATAATATGATTTAATTTATATTAGATAAAATACAGAGTGATATAGAGTATTATTCCTTCATTTCCAACTTCTAATTACTAACCTAGTTGCCTCCATGTTTTTCCACGAATTCTTATCAACAGCTAAGAAAAAAAAAAAGACCTAGCCACTACACAAAGAAAACCCAAAAAGCATAAACCATTTCTTATGCCAAATTCTACAGAGATTGTTGAATCATGAGTCGTTGCCTCCCTTCATCTTGCGGCAAAAGTGGAGTGGCTACTTGAGCATGAGATCCAAATTTGTTCACAACAAAGCAATTCAATATATACCACAAAATCGAATGCAAAAACAGACAAGTTCTCCGACAAATGCATGAATATTGTACATACGTTAATAAAAGGAAAGCACTGCTGGTTAAAGGCGAAATTATTGTGCTCATGATATCATTCATTGTTCTATATGCAAAGGGGAAAACTGAAAAGGACGAAAAGGCAGGCATGATTTTGTGCTCATTATATATATCATTGTTCCATAGGCAGTGGCCAGCCAGCCATGGTTGATTTTTCCTGGAAGAGAAATTGTTGATTATTTTTTTTTACCAACCCATTTGCATTCGTTTTCATTTGGGGCAATCGAAGTTTTATTACAATTAATAAATAGAAAAGGCATGCGAGAATAATTATTTTAGCCTCTTCTTTTGTATTTTATTAAAAATATTATCGACAAGGTCTTGAATATCTATTACATATTTTTCTAAGCATATTTTATTTGTGTCCAATTAATACACCAAACACTATGATGACCTGCAAAAATAGCCATGACACAAGAAAAAGACCTTAAATATATCTAATATTATTTAGAAAAAGATAAAAAATAAAAATAAAAAAAATCCAACCATAGAAAGAATTGAAGTTGATAAGCATAGTCCAGAGGTGATCTCAAAAGATCCATCCCAAACTAGGGAATACAGCATAATATCAGCTATCAAGCAAATTCCTTGTGGCATCATTTCAGAAAAACCATGCAGAAAGGATATTTTAAGATAGCAGCATTAGTACTCTACTTCAAATAGAAATGATGTAATTCAACAAATACAGATAATCAACACCAGGAAAAGGCAAAGAGTGCTTTTGCTGCCACCAATGCATCCATTTGGGAGGAACTAAGCTTATTATGCGACGTTCCAGCCTTCAAGAGAATAAACTGAATGCGACTAACTGGAGATGTTTGCAGTCCCTGCAGAAAATCAAAACAATCTGCAAAGAGTAGACAACCCAGCAGTATAATAATTACAGTAGATTCTACTGGGTGTCCTCGGAATAAAAGGCTACCATTCGTCCATTCCACATCACATTCTTTTCAGCATTATAAGCACCCAACAGCAAATCTAATAAAAACATTTCTTTTTAGCATATTAAAAAGATGGTTCTAAATATCTTTCTGGATGATAGAAAGACATAATTTTTTATCTTTTTTTAAAGATATTATGCATGGTACAAGCCCAAGTAATATTTACATGATTTGGGCTAAGAGCCAATGCATTGCAAGCTCCAACACAACTATAAAAACAAGTAAGCGCATACCACTAACATGATGAAACTCAAAGTTACACGAGACTTGGAAGCCGATCTAATAAAGGTTAACTCCGCATTCGTTTTCTTTGATTACCCTCTTCAGAATTTCCCTGCAGATCATAAATCAGAAATAAATCTCAGGTAGTTGGAAAATCAAAAGAAACTGAAGAGCAAGGAAGCGAAGGAACATGGATAATATATTTAGTCAACTGAACTTTCAACTTACATACAAGCTAACATGCTTTCATAAGTTTTTAACAGAATACAAACCATACAGACCCTAATGTAGCAGAATATATATATACATATATATATATATATATATATATATATATATATATATATATATATATATCACATGTTTGCAAGAGAACAGAAAAGATAAAAAAAGGAGGTAGTTTAATACAAAACCAACATTCCACCAAAGTCACTTGTATAGCCATGATTCAATTTGGGTGCAAGCTCAAGACATTAATTTTTCCAACAAAATGTATACATCCACATCTTGGATGAAGGTGGCATGAGTGTGCAACTTATTTAAGTTTTTGGTGTTTCAATTAGCACTTTTATTGAAAAATACACCAATAGATAACAACACTTCAAGTAGAAACATAAAAGATAAATTATGCTCTGACCAAAAGAAGCTAAAAGCAGGAGATAGAAATAGAAATGCATACCCCTTCATCATGTCCAAAATCTTCAGGGGGAACCACACTAGAATCAGATCTGCATTTAGCATGTACTATAGGACCTAACTGAGACCTATCCATGCCTGCTGTTGATCCATTAGATGAATTCAGGTAGACAGCTCCTCTATACATCCATTCCTCAGTTTCATCACTGTAGAAATCATCAAAAGGCTCTCCACATAATGCACATGTACTCTGCTCTTCGTCAGCAGGAACAGCCATTTCATCATCATCCTTCTTCTCCACAGTGGTCTCAGTGGGCAAAAAACCAGGAGCTGCATCAGTTCCCAATGCCTCTGCACCACTGAGCCACATACTTGCACTTACAAACCAGTTGCGAGAAGATTTTTGCTTCCGGTTCTTAGACATCCGGTTTTTAGTAACATGCCAATCCATGTGAGTACTGTGCTCTTCTTGACACTTGAACCGAAGGCCACATGTTGTGCATTGTCTTGGCAGATCACCATACAATGCACTGATTGCAGATTCATAGCGCAGCTTGAGAAGGTCAGCATTGAACTCAAGTCCCACAGAGTCCTACATATTGAGCCAAAAGGTTGTTTTCAGGCTAATATTGCTTTCTTTGAAAGAAAGAATGGAGAAGCTATTCAAACAAGTACCTGCACAGGAGTTTGTTTTGTCAATGAGATCAAACCTTGTGCCATGAGAGAGTTAAACAAACCCGAAAATGCACTGCCAGATGGTTGGCCGGGGACACCTGAACTAGCATTCTGAGGGAAAGGCATCGTTTGGGGAGGAGGACCAGGTGGCAAAGGTGGCCGAACCCCCACCTGTGAATGCAACATATTTGGAATATTGTTGACTGGTAAAGGCAGTTGTACAGCAGGTAATGCATTTGAAGGAACCATACTAATGGCAGTGCTATGCCCTTGAGTGTTGTATCCATGATTCAGTGGTGGTGCCAGGGGACGAGGTGGCATTGAAGTTACCCCGGATGGATGAAAATTCTCTCGGGCTTCATGAGATGGAAGTTGTTGTGGCTGAAAAGGATTTACATGTGCCTGGTTTTGCTGATTCAAAGCAGCATGCTGATTAGACATTGGTGTTGGCTTCATCGAGTTGTAATCTTTGTTCTCAAAACTATTAAATGGTTGTTCAGGCATAACTGAACCCTTTTGTAAAACCTGATTTATGACTGTGCTGCTGGCATTTATTGGATCGAACTGACTTCTACTCTGCTCTGGGGGAGGAAAAATACGATGCATAGGAGGTGGCAGAGACTTTCGTGCATTTACTGGAGGCCAGACCCCTGATGATGGTGGCGCAGCACTTGACCAGGTCCCTGAACTAGTAGAGTCAATATTAGAGCCCCATCTTGACGCAATGGCAGGAGGCCTATTAAGCTGTGCATCAATATCTGGAAGTTTTTCAGCAAGTGGAGAGTAATTCTCACCACCCAAAGAAGACACACCACTTCCAGATAAGGGCATCTGGAAATCCCGTCCTCTTCCTTTAGAATTCAGGAGATGTGCTGACTGATGGATGTGAGGTGGAAAATTCCAAGCTTCTTGATGATGACGGGAACCCAAGATCTGATTTCTCTCAGTTCGGAATCCAGGAATCTTGCTTGTTGATCCACGGCCAGACTGCAGGAAGCACATCAATTTCTTTTGGACATGAGATCAAAGTTTGAAGTTGACTTTCTTTCCCAAGATACGCAAAAACATAATTGAAAACAGAAAGAAAAAAATGTACAGCTTGTTTCCTGGTTAATGAACAACACAGTCAACTGTTTCTTAAAACAAATAACAAGGGGAAAAGATAAAACACATGAAGATAACTTAATTGGGTATCTTCTTAATGAGTTAACTGACAATACAAATAATAAATTGAAATGCAAATCATCACCACATAATAATTTGAACTATGACACAGAATGCAGCAGTAAGCTCTAAAAGGTGCCAAATTGCAAGAGAATTGCCAGATCTGTAAAGAGGACGGAAAAAAACTCATTTTCAAATAAAGTCTAGTCAAATCCATTAAAAATATTAACCACCTTATTATAGAAAAGAAATCAAAATACGTAAATGGAATCAAACAAGAGCCTAGCTTTTGGACAGTATATGAACAAGTAAATAAACTTAAACAGCAACACATAAGGAAACAAGTTGAGACAGCGTACACCCAGAATCGAGACTGCTTCTTCAGCAATATTAGAGGAGCCATCCACAAATGTCATTGGAGCCAGACTAGATCGATTACTCCTGATATCAGATTCCGCATGGATAGCACTTAGCCTTCCAAAGGCAGGCCTTGGAACAACACTTCCAAAAGGTGGAATAGATGATGGCAAGAAATCATTACTCCTACCACGCTCTGACAAAGTAGGGCTCATATCTTCCCAATCAAATTCCTCCTCTTCAGTATTCTGCCATGATCTTGAAGCTACCTTATCGTGCACGCCATTTACGGCTAACTGTTCAATATGCAGAAGTCTACTACTTGTACTTCTTTTCCCCCTATCATCCCCATATGCATCTATTAAAGCTCTGGGTCCTTGATGTTCAAGTCCATTGCTAAGCCTATATCTAGCAGAAGGTTCAAATCGGTTATGGTTATCATCAGAATAGTTGTTTCTTCTTAATTCATTTGCCTCCTCATCTCTGACAATGGCTCTGCTGTGTCCATAATCAAATAGAGGATGAGATGGGGACAGCCCCTCAACAAACCTTCGAGGAGAATTCCCTACTGCAAAGTCATCAATTTCTGAAGATAAAGGCCTCTCGGCTCCAGTTGTTGAAGGTGACAAGCGTCTTGCAAGCCTGGAAGTTGAAGATGGTTGCAGCTTATTAGATCCAAGAGTGAGAGATGTACGGCCCACTCCAACCTGTGAAGATATGGCCTCTGCTTGATCACTTTCATATTCATCATATCCAACAGCAGGTATTTTACCATATATTTTCAGATTTGAAGAAGTTCCCTTAGTGTGCTGAACATTCTGCAAAGATTGAATTACATTTTTAGCCTTGTATGTTTGTATTGACCACCCTGTCTGCATGCAAACAGATGCACATTGCATTACACAGTACACAACAGAGAATCAACAACAAAATATGACATAATCTCAAAATGTAGCTTGTGTGCTCATTTATTAAACTTACGATCAAATTATTTATTTTGTACATAGTAAACACTAGAGAACCAGCGCAGTACATTAGGAAGAATTTAGCCCAGAAGAAATTCCACAAAGTTGCAAAACAACTAAGAGGCTTTCCATTTGGGTGTTATAATAGTTGAGAGCCATGAGAATGTTAGGTTAAAGGGAGATGCAACATATAAACAAGCTCCAAAGAGCTATTTTGCATAACTTTTACTTTGCTTAAGACTCATCTTGATCTCCACAGTCTACTACTGCAATGTTTAGCATCAAGAGGCCATCTTTATCCACTGATACTTCAGCCTTGAAACATCAAAATGATGACAATTTAACATGGTATATGTACACTCCACTATGAATTCATTTTACTTAAAAATTAAATTCTAAAGTTTAAACAGGCCATTAGAAAGACCATATCACTGAACCTGTTTTTTAACCACAAAATCCCAGGTGAAGATTCTAAAACAAGAAGTACATGGTTTCATCAGTAGGACTATAAAATAATAGCTGCAGGCACCAGAGAGAGGCAGAGAATTCATTGGAAACCTTACATTATCTGCAGTTGAATGATCCAGCTGACGCAAGTATTTTGGGTTCACATGTATGCCATGAGGTGGTCTGGGTGATTCAGAAGCTCTAAAGGAAGTCAAGCTTGATGACTGATCATTAACTTGTGGAGAAAAATGAAGTTGAGTCTCAATCTTGTGAAGTACAGAAGATGGAAACACTGAGGACCATGTGCCAAAAAGGTGGCGCATTGAAGGATATAAGCTAGGGTCAACTTGTCTGTATGCCTCACAAAAAACCTGGTGAGGTGAAAAGGTGACAAATATCACAATCATGCAGAATAAGCAATATACAGCATGGAAGATGGCAAGAGAAGAGAGCACAATACTCTGATTAACTCACCTCAGGCAAACGGGACGAGAAGTGCCTAATGTATTCACGGCCAATATTCTTGACAATGCTATCTAGAAGATATAATGAAGGCAGCTTTTGATCTACGGGGGCCTGCAAAAGATTAAAAGTAAACACAAACGACCTCTCCTTATAAAAGAAAAGGCATAGATATATAAACTCAATTTTCTTTAAGATAGGGAAAAATGATAAGACAGGGAGAAAAGTTCAAACTTTTAAATTGGAGAACACAATGAGGATGAATAATGGTCTCAAAATTCTCTTAACTTCAAAAAATTTGAAAGTCAATCCTGTCTTCAGTTTCTCAAAGTTATGTAATATATCTTTCTTAACTTCAACACTCAAAATATCTTTCCTGAACCCAAATTTATCCAAGGAACTAGACAAGTAACCAATCAAAAAAACGAATTCATGACAGTGAGAAATCAAAAGGTTCAAAAACCTAATGAATACAACCAAAATTAATTGCAGAAAAAAAAAGTTTTATTAAAAGTAATTTCCTAAAATCCACAGACACACAAAAAGAAGAAGATTTGAAGCAACACCATCAACCAAGCAGCTGGAATCTGAACACTGTAAAATTTCAAATTGTTTTTCCTTTCCACTGATTCTACTTGAACATACAGACAAAAGCAATAACAAGTAGGGGAAAAAACTAAGACTTTCAATTTTGCAGCCCAACAAAGCCGAAAAGTTATGTCTCAACTAAATTTTATTCTAACTTCTTAATTCTCTCACATTTTCCCAACCAATACAAACATTCAAAAACTCTCAACACACACACACACAACCTCTGCAAACCACAAAATACAACAAATTCCCCTCTCCTACGCCTTCAACTAAACCCGCCATCAATAACATCAAAGAAACCAATTTAAAAAAACAAACACCAATACCAACTATATCAACAATACTTTTATTAATAACTAAACCCTAAAACTCACCATTTCTCCCACATTTTACCAACGCCATAACTTACAAATTCATCAATACTAGCAATATTCTCATCCCAATAACTAAACCCTAAAATCCAAAATTAAGCAATACCACCTCACCGATTCTGAGACTACAAGAATATACTAAAATTATCATTATCTCTAGCATTACTCAATGTCAAGAACAAAACCCTAAAAAATCCCACACAATTTTTTTAAAAAAGCGAGAAATAAAAAACAGACCTCAACAATGCGGGCACAGAGAACATCAGCAATACCCTCACCATGGTCCCGCTGTTCTCCAGCAATAATAGTCAAATCTGTAATTATAGGTTTTGAATTAAACGTCAATTCATTCAAAACCGTCTCATAAATCTCCACCACATCCTCCATACGCAAACTCGCCCCGTCACCACCACCATCGTCCTCCACCGCTGATCCTTGTCGTTGCTTCAATAAAGACCGGAACTTGTCAAGAACTGACGATGCTGATGGTTTCTGTGGCAGCAGTTCATTTGGCATGGTGGTGGTAACGGCTGCCGCAGCAGCCGCCTTGGTGGCGGCTTTAGGGTTTAGGAGTTTTGCGGGTTGCATTTGTTTCCATTAAGAGAGAGATTTGAAAAGGAATGTGTAGAATTTGGGTTTATGAATTGGGGATTTTAAGGGGTTATAGCATTAAATTTTTATTTTCTAGAGAGAGAGAGAGAGTGTGAAACAGTGAATAGAGGAAACAAATTAGTGTGATTCTTTATTTTTTTTTATGGCTAGTATCTTTTTTTTTTCTTATCATGGAGTTAGTTTTAATATAGTCCCTATACTTTATTAATCTAATCAATTGTCCCTATAGTCTTAGCATTGGCCATCCAAATTAAGTCATTTTTTAATTGGTAAATGCCATATTTCCTAGTCAAGTTCTCTCATCTCACTTACTTCTCATTTCTTTATTCTATAATTCAAAAGATAATGAGATAAATAAAATTAAAAAATATATATAAAATTGATGAAAATACTACATCATAAATTTATAAAGATTAAATATAATTAATCATGATGGAATATAATCAGATTAATTTTGTTAAACAATTGTAAATTTGTAATTAACTAGTTTTGTTTTATGAAATCATTAAGAGAGAGGCTTAATAGTAAGCTATTAATAAATTATTTTTATATTAACGCATCAAAATGATTTAAAAACATCAAAAAATATTAATTTGAAGTAAATTTAAAAAAAAATTACTTTTTTTCAAAAATATTTTTAAAACGTAAAAACAAACAGGTCTAAGTATTAAAATCAAAGCATTTCTCATTTAAAACTAAAATGTCCGTCATTTGATATGAGTTAAAAAATAAATAAAGAGATTATTTGGCTTTCTATTTTTATATATTTTAAAATAATTATAACTAATGCTTTTTTTATTATTATTATATCCTTAATAAAAGCATATACTCAAAAATAACTACAATCAACAAGGCGTTATTTTAGAAAAGTATAAATAAATTTAATTCATGATATTCTAAATATATATAAAATAACATTCTTAATATGTTTGAAAGTTAAACATGAATTTTTTTTTGAACAAAGGAGAATGGAAAAATAAAATTCGAGTCATGTTATTAATAACTTAAAATAAATAAAAAATCAAAATCATTTAAGGAATTAAGAAACTTACTTTTTTAATACTTTTTTTATTTCTTCTTATTTTTCTCCCTAAATATGTCATATATCTCACACAACTACTTAAAAACCTTTAAAAAAAAACCCCAAAACCAAATTCATATATGGTTTTTAATGATTAAGGATAATATTAGAATCTCTTAAGAATTAGAATGATAATTTTAACAAATTCTAAATAAAAGGGGTTGGATTAGATCACCGGTCAATCTACGGGGACCGAAATGAAGTTTACACGCGAGACGTTAAGACCTTATTGGTTTTGTACTTTGCACGGTGTGCTAGTTTTGACCCTTCTTTAAATACAGAGGTATCCAGCAGTTTGCGCTTCTAGTGACAGAAAGAAAGAGCTTTTGGAATTTGGGGTGGAAAAAATCTAATCGACTCCTTCTGGATTGAGGAGAAATCAAGCTGCCCTCTTCTTTTATAGGTAAGCCTGCAACTGAACTTCTCAAGTTTTTCCATATTTCGTATCTGTGACTATGATGTTTTGCTAGAATGATTTGCCTAAGTTATTGCAATTTTTAGTAGTTGGTTGAATTTTGATACTTATTGCTATGTTTTTCTTGTTGGGAAAGAGATATATTATCTTAGATTTGGAGCCTTTTGCTGAGTACAAGGAATAATTTTCAAGTTTTTATGAAAAATTTCTTGAATTAAATTTGATTTTATGGTTTGAGCCAATCGTCATCAGTAGAAGTTTGTATTACCTAGTTTTATATGATTAATGTTGTAGTCTTCCGAAAGTAAGCTTGCTATAATTTGATTTGGTTAGATTAAATTTGCAGCGGTGGTGCCTAGCTAGTGCTTCCGATTTTCATTGTCCTGCTAATTTCTTTCTTTTTTTTATAGTGAGATAAATCAAGCTTCTATGATTCTTGGTAATTTCCTTATTTTATTTACTTTAGCAAATTAACTGGAATCATGAGTGAAAGTGGTCAGGCCAAAAGCCAGAAGCTTAGAACATGGATGATGAAAGGGACATAATAAAAAATCTGCCAGGCACAATGCTTCTGCATATATTATCTTTCCTTCCTGCAAAAGATGTTCTCAAAACTAGCATATTATCTTGGCACAAGGCCTAAGTAGCGGGATGGCCAAGTCAACCCTTAAATGTCGTTGTTTCATTTTTAAGAAAATAAAAACCAAAATGATGTTATTTTGGACAAAAAAATAAAAAAGAAACCCTTGGAGTTGACGTAACTAAGTCTCACTCAGGTTTGGTCGGAGTCAACCAGGTCATGAGTTGATCTGTCGGGTCATATAGGTTTGATCGAGTCAACATTCAACCTAGTTCAAAAGGGCTAGGCTCTGGGCTGGCAGGTCACCAGGTCGACTTGCTGGGCTTAGTTGGGTTTAATAACTATTTGCACATGAGACAACTTTGTTCCTTCGCATTTAATCCAATTTTATCTTATCACATCTGCTCATGAGTCATGACATAATGCAATCCTCACAAACTTGTCTACATGGCTCTTTGGTATAAAAACCAAATATAAATATTTTTAAAAAAAACCATTTATGATCTGCTTGCATTTTACATTTGTAACCAGGGCTGTGGGCGCCACCAACCTACTTAGTTCATGTAAGTGGATCCTTAAAGCCAAAAATTGCCTTGCTATTTAAAACTACATGTGTGTAAATTACAATTGACTTCAAAATAATAAGCATGGTTGGAAGTAATTTTTTTCAACATTTTAGCATGTTAAGAATTTTTTCCGAACATTTTTTAGTAACTGATCTCTACCAAACATGCTGAATTTTGAATTCAGCTTGATAAACAAATCACCCTGCTTTTACTTGGATGTTTCGCAGGTCAAATTGGTACCATTGCAACCAAAAACATCTGAGGTACTAGTCCTTGCCTACAAAGTAGAACTTTGATTGTTGGCCTAAACAGACATGCAAGCTTGTAACTATTGAAGTTTGTTTCTAGTTCAGAATTTCTGATGATAGAAAAGGTTAATTATAGAAATATTCATTTGTGTCTGTTCTTATGGAATTTTGTAGTTTAACTAGCTTTATGGCTTTCTCTATGTATATCTAGAAGCTGTTAAAGTTTCCACAGTCAGTTCTTCATTTTATATCCAATTTTCCATGTCTTTAACTATGATGTTTCACTAGGAAACTGGACTTAGTTTTTGAATTCTAAGTTTTGATGTTGATTAATGATTATGATGTTTCCCAAGAAGAAACAAAGATATTTGCTGAAAGTTGTTCTTTTTCAGTGATTGTAGATAAGAACCTTGTGTATTGGGGTGAAGACATGAAATTGAAAGAATATGGGAAAATTTCAGACTGGGTTTAAAATGATCGCAAAAATTTAATTATTTGTTTGCCAATGAGAAAAACCCTTTGTATTGATAATGATTATGATACATATTCTATCATTATTGATTATTGATTATCATGGAGAAAAGAGTGTAGCTTAGAAGTTGTAGTCTTGGAGGACTGATCATAGTATTCTGTATATTGGGATAAAGAAATGAAATTGGAGGAAAATGGGAAATTTCTAAAACTGGGTTTGAGACCATCTGGTTGTTTTTTTAGTGGATGGAACAATTCTGTTGGATTTTTATCTGTTGACCTTTGTTATTTTTCTCAAAATAAGCTTGTTGCTGCTTGTGGAACTTGTAAATAGGAAAACAATTAACAGAATGCACAGAGCTTTCATTTCTTATTTAACTGTTTGATTTAATTTCCGGTGATCTTTCTAAGCTCCTTATTTTGTGTACTTTAGTAAGTCAACAGAATCATGGATGCAAGTGCTCAAGTAATCTGTGGCAAAAGCCAGAAGCTGGAAACAGAAGAGGGAAGGAATTGAATCAGAAATATACCAGATGTTATTCTCTTTCCTCCCAATGAAAGATGTTGTCATAGCATATTTATCTAAAAGATGGAAAAACCTATGGATGTCGGTCCCCAATCTGGACTTCGAAGAAGAAGGCATATTTGGTGACAGGGTGCATTTCATGAATTTTGTCGAAAGAGTTATGATGCTTTGTAATTTCTCAGATATAAGGAACTTCTCCCCTCATGTGATGTGCACTCTGATGCATCTCACATTAATACATGGATATTTGCTGCACTGTGTTGCAAATTTCAAGAATTGAAACTTGACCTTTACCAATACAATGCAAACGAGTCATTATTACGTCATTGTCTATTTACTTTTCAGTCATTAACTGTATTGGAACTATACCTATTTCATGATCTTAAACTTCTTTCAACCATATGCCTTTGTGGAGGATCACTCGACACAGCTCTTTGACGGTTGCCTGAATTTGCGTAAGCTGACTCTTAATGAATGCACATGGAAGGATGAGAAGTTTGTTTTTATTTCTTCTCCTATGCTCAAATTCTTATCTATATGTGATCTTACATGGGATGACGGCAGTCCAAATGATTGTCAAGTTGTGACTTGTGGAACAAATCTCAAATTCTTTTCCTACAGCGGTGAACTCAAAACAGATTTTTGCTTATATTCATCCTCACTGGTTAATGGATGTATGGACTTGAGATCAGTGACAGTGTCTGAGTGGGATGGAAAACAAAGGGAAGCTGCTTATCACGTGCGTAAGCTTCTTAAGGGGTTCTCTAGTGTTGAAAGCTTGACAGTATCACCTGTTGCATTGGAGGTATATATGTTTCCATTTAAGTTGTAATCGAGAACTTGTAGTCATCAAGCTCACTGCTGTTGATTAGATATGTTGAGTTCATGGAACATATGATGTTTTTTTCAGATTGGAAAAAAGAAGTAAGACGCAAAGATACAGTGACTAATTAATTTCTTATATTCTTTTTTTGGTTGATGGTCACTACGAGGACGATTCTTTACTTTGTACTTTGTGGATCACCGTTCCCTAATTTATTTATTTTTTTATTTCTCCCTGTTTCGGAGGTTCTGCAACCATCTTTATCTGCAGGCTTTGACTGCCTGGAGAAACCAGCAAAACCATGAATCGCTAGCTACTGTAGCTTTATCGGAAAGAAAAATGAAGATGCACACACTATCTTATTGTCCCTTTAGGAACGGTATAAGGAATTTTCGAGACCACCACTCCTCAAAAAGATCGATCAATCTCATCGATCCCATATATATTCTCATTCTTTCTTCTAAGCATGCCAAGACAAGTTCGAATGAAGAAAAAAAAAGTTTTAAGTATTCCTTCAAAGGTAGAGACAGGTCAGAAAACCAAGTTGCTCATTTCTCCTTCCTCTTTCGGGAAAAAGTTAGGTTATCCAAAACTATTTTATCATCATGAACAGATTCGTCTTTCCCAATCCATAATAATTTTATTTCTATTTTATTTATCCAAAGCTTTTTTTTTTCTTTTGTGTTTTAAATTTTTTTAAATTAAAATGTCTTTATTTTTTTTACTTCAAATTAATATTTTTTTAGTGTTTTCAAATCATTTTAATATGTTGATATCAAAAATAATTTTTTAAAATAAAAATAATATTATTTTGATATATTTTTAAATAAAAAACACTTTTAAAAACCACCGCAAGCAGATTGGGCAACACCCCTTAATTGGTTTAT
>Ga0325400_1001070_pt1 | contig 22079 bp, 16 predicted proteins | sample PopdelMetagenome_2_FD_205662 | JGI IMG/M metagenome (GOLD analysis project Ga0325400, IMG submission 205662) | Populus deltoides microbial communities from Bellville, Georgia, United States - Xylem-PdKOR-R1 | ecosystem: Host-associated > Plants > Phyllosphere > Stem > Wood/Secondary xylem...
TATCCACTGTTCAGACTTTGGAGTAAACTATCAAAAAGATGACCTGGACAATGATTGGAAGTTTCGTGATTCTGTAAAAATAATCGTTGGTCTGTTTTTGATATCAATTGCAGATATCACAACAACTATTCTTTTCCGAAAATTGTGGCACGAGCTTCACTTCATATCATATCTTACTCGCTTTTACAAACCCATCATTACCTCGCATATCATATCTTGCTTTAAAATTATGAATAATGGTATGTAGTTGATTTAAAAGTCGTATTCATGAAAAATAGTTATCTGTAATCTATGCCAATTTGAATTAATATTTATTGATCCAAACAATTTGAATTTGAAATGAGCGGATGAATCCTTTCTTTTATATCTTTGAACAATAACCTGCATTTTATGATTTTACAAGTTTTTTATAATCAAAAGGGCCTTCTATAATTGATGAGTTGCAATCTCAAACAACATGAAAAAAATATTCTTAAAAAGAGTTATGACTTCATAAATATTCTATTTATTATTATCCATAAGCATGTATCAATGATGTAATGGCCATCAAACTTAGGAATTGCACGTTGAACAAAGGTATTTTCAGCTGCCATATCACTACCAGAAAATCTATAAATACAAACGAAAATACCGAGAGAATATTTCCGTCGGTAAATTTCCGAGGGATTTTACCGACGGAACTATTTCCTCGGCATATACCAAGGGAATTACAATGGGAAAAAAAATTAAAACAAAACAAAAAAAAAATAATGACGTGTCAGGATTTACCAACGGAATGACCGACATAATTTATTCTGTCGGTAAATCCGTTGGTAAACTTGTTTGCACTGTTCATCATGTCAATTACAAAGGGAATCACCGACGGACAAAATCCGTCGGTATTTTTCAGAGAGCTCCAGAATTGTTCACTTTCCAATTGCACTATTAATTGTTGTTCTTTATGGATAAAATCAACGACGGATTGAAAAGTCGTCGGTGTTATTTGGCGGTTTTCTGAAAAAATTCAATTGATTTAAAATTTTCATTTAAATATTACAGATGGAATCACTGACGGATTAAAAAATCATCGGTAATTATTGGCGGTTTCTGAAAACTTTTTACGAAATTGAAAATTTAAATTAAATATTACTGACGGAATAATTAAAAAATATTAATATTCAATTATCCGTCAGTAAATCCGTCACTAACGCACCCCAATAAAAAGCCTCAATCCCCTTATTTTACAAGAGACAGACTCATTTTTTTTTTCTTCTTCTTCTTCTTCAATATATGTAAAAAACATCAATATCTATTTCTTTCTCTTCTTTTCTCTCCTCATCTCCTTCTCTTTTCCTCCATGCTCGGGTATGTCTTCTTTTTCTTTCTTCTTTTATCCTCTTAGTTTTTTTTTAATTAATATGCTTTACAAAAAAAAAATTCTCCTTAGCTTCACTTGCAACTACATTAAGGTAAGATTTTTCTTTTTTCTTCATGATTTTTTCACTATATTTGTTTTTTATTTTATTTTTAATTGTTTTTTTCTTAATAATTGTATAAATGTTGTTGTGAGATTTTTTTTTTTTTCATATGAGATCAATTTTTAGTTGATTTATTTATAGGATTTTTAAATTTTTAGCAATTGCAACTTTATTTTTTTATATGAATTTTTTTAGTTGAATTTATTTTTTCGTTTTATTTATTTGTTGCACATTTGTTCGAGTTGATTTTCTTATTCTTTTTTCCAAGCATTTTGAGTATATATTATACAGTGTTGATTTATGTTAATTTAATTATTTATAATTTTATAAAATGAATTTTTTTAAATGTTTCTAAATAATTACTGACGGCATTACCGATGGAATATCCGTCGGTAATATCTGTTGATAATAAAAAAATATTATTACCAAGAGATATACCGACGAAATGAAGCGGATAATTTTATTTTTTTATTACCGACGGATTTGCCGACGGACAAAAAATTATCGAGGAAAGATTCACCGACAGAGCATTTCCGTTAGTGATTTCGTCGGTAAATTAATTACCGACGGAATATGTGTCTTACACCGACAGAAAAATTCCGTCGGTAAAACTGTTAAATCTTGTAGTGTATGGTGATTCACTTTTTGCTTGTCTGATCTTTGTTATTGTACACTCTTCTTAAGAAATTGCAGTTTCTTTTCTCTCACAATCAGATCATGTGCCTTGCTCAAATACCAGAGTGTTGGAAATTCTAAGCACAAAGCAACTCACTACAATTATCTGATTAACTCTCTTACTGAATTCAAAGCATATTGTTGGCTTATATAAGCCTTACATAAAGATAAGACAGAAACAAAACAATCCACGTTTTACGTTATAAATAATTAAGGAAAACAGTTAGACTCAACCTACGTGTCCCAATTAATAGGGATTATTAACTGAATGAAGTTTGACAATTTCAATAACCTAACAATTCCAATAATGCCTCCCCTAAGCTGAATGTAGTAATACTTTCAGTTTACTCCTAGTACCTCGCAATAACTTATGCAACTTTCAAAATACATCCAGCTTGAGTGGTTGTCATAATATCTGTAATTTATTCTTGTGTGTCACAATGCCTCAGCTCAACAACTCCATCTCTAGTCAAATCACGCAAGAAATGAAACCTTACGTCAATATGTTTGTTGTGCCCGTGCATAACTGGATTCTTTGATAGCTTAATTGTAGAATTGTTGCCACATAACACGGTGGTGCACTTGCTTTGAGAATTAATTTCCAAGCTTTTCCAATACTCTCCTCATCCATACTCCTTGACATGTACAAGACGTAGTTGCTACAAACTCTGCTTCAGTAGTGGACAAAGTAACAACCGGCTATTTTTTGGAGGACCAAGACACAGCTCCTTTACTGAATAGAAACACATAACTAGAAGTATTTTTCCTGTCATCCAATCATTGTCTATATATGCCATCAACTCTTTATTACCCTCCTTGATAAAAAATTCTCAAATCCATAATACCTTTCAAGCATCTCAACACCTTTTTTAAAGCTTACAAGTGCAACTCAGTTGGACTTGCCATGAATCTACTAATGAGACACACCATATACATCAAATCTGGGCTTGTTGCAGTTAAATAAATAAGACTTCCAACCAATTGTTGATACACGGTAGCATTTACTTTGACTCCTTCTTCATCCTTCATTAATTGAACATCAGGAAGAATGAGATTCTTCACGTTATTACTCTTTTCCATCCTAAATCTCTCCAAAACTTTTTTTACATATTTGTTTTTTACTAATATAAATGCCTTTAGAATTTTTTAGAACCTCCACACCATGAAAATATTTTACCTTTCCCAAATCAGTCTTATCAAATTCAAGTTTCATAGAATTCTTGAATTTAACAAACAAACTTTCATTATTACCAGTAAAAATTAAATCATCAACATATAAGCTAACAATCAAAATTGTACCTCTATTTCCTGTTTTTATGAATAAGGTGTGTTCACAGCTATACCTCTCAAATCTTTCTTTGACAAAGTATGTTTCAATCCGGCTATATCATGCACAAAGGGCTTGTTTAAGGCCATATAATGCCTTCTTTAATCTGTACACCTTGTGCTCTTCACCTTTCTTCTCATAACCCCGTGGTTGCCCGACAAACACTGCTTCATTTAACTCTCCAAATAGAAAAGCGTTTTTGACATCAAGATGATAGCTGATACACACTCCAGCCATTTCGAGCTGCTAAAGCAATCACCATTCGAATTGTATCCCATCTAGCCACAGGTGTAAATACTTTAGTATAATCTATGTCATGTTGTTGTGCATACCCTTTCGCCACCAGCCTAGTTTTACATTTGTCAACCTCGTCATTTTCGTTGAGTTTAGTTTTGAAAACCCACTTTACTCCAATCTTCTTCATTCTTTTAGGCAAATATGTCAGCTCCTAAGTCTCATTTCTTTATATTGCTTCTATTTCCATGTTCATTGTAACTCTCCATTTGGAACTCTGAAGGGCTTCTTCAAAAGTAATCGGGCCTGTGATTGAGGTATATAGAAGCAAATTTTGTTTAGCTTCTTCTTCTGAAAGTTCTCCCCCGCTCACATAATCTTCCATCCAGAATGGTACTCTTCTGCTCCTCCTTTCTGGTGAGCTTTCTGCAAATGGTTTGTGCCTCTCTTCTGATGATCTTTCTGTAGATGTTTCTGGTGTACTTTCTATGCTCCTCCCTACTAGTAATCTTTCTGTAAATGGTCTGCACCTCTCTTCTGGTACTCTTCTGCTCCTCTTTTCTGGTGGGCTTTCTACAAGTGATCATGAATTTTCTCCAAATGAATTACATGAAGGTAAGCTAACTTCTGCTTCTTCTTCTTTTTTATTTTGATCTTTTTCATTTTGATCATGTTCACTTCCTTCTTTATTGTTATCTTCCCACTCAAGGATATCAAGTTTTGTTTCTTCATTATTCCCCTGTCAATTTCAACACTCATTTTCTTCAAAGACCACATCTTTGCTTATCACTATCTTTTCAGATGTTGGATCATATAGTTTATATGCTTTAGACTTTTCACTCATCCCTAGCAGCACACACTAAAAACTATTATCATCCAGCTTCTTTCTCGTACTATCTAGCACATGAACATGTCTAATGCATCCAAAAACCCGAAAACAATTAACATTGGGTTTAACACCACTCCAAGCCTCTTCAGGAGTCATATCTTTTAGTGCCAATGTAGGACTTCTATTAAGCACATGTGTTGTCCAGTTTATTACTTCTGGCTCTAAGTTCTTTGGAACTTGCTTCTCCGATAACATGCTTCTGACCATGTTCAGGATTGTCTTGTTCTTGCGCTCAGCCACTCCATTTTATTGGGGAGTGTAGGTTGTAGTGAGTTGCCTGCTAATACCATGATCTTTGCAAAAAGCATTGAACTCAAGAGATGTGAACTATCCACCTCTATTTGTGCGCAGACAACAAATATAGGTTCCTGCTTCTTTCTCAACAAGTTTTTTATAATTCTTAAAGACAGTAAAAGCTTGAGATTTCTCAGCAAGAAAGTATATCCACACTTTACTGTTGTAATCATTAATAAAACTTATGAAATAGCTCTTCTTACTATTAGAGATAGGTTTGATGGGACCGCAGATATCAGCATGAATCAGCTGCAGTCTTTGAGATGATCTCCATAAACTTCTCTTTGGAATTGTCTCCCTATGTTGCTTTCCCACGATGTAATCGGTGCATACTTTGGATGGTGCCTTCAACTGTGGTAACCCTCTGACCATTTGTTTATACTGTAATATTTTTTTACCCTTATAGCTTAGGTGTCCATATCTGTAGTGCCAAAGGTGAGTGTTGTCTTCAAAAGTTGTTTGGAAACAATTAGAAGTTTTCCATGAAACTCTTGTAAGCAACATGAACATCCTGTTTGCAAACATAATTGTTTGCACAATAAGCTCTCTCTTGGGATTATAGAGTCTACAAACTCAATGTTGGATTAAAATAACTACCCCTCATTTTTGCATTTGTCCAATACTTAATAAATTATTTCTCAACTCAGGTATATAGAAAACATCTGTGATTACCTGAGTACCTCTAACAATTTGCAACCTTATAGTACCTTTTCCCAACACAATCATTTTGGAATCATTCCCTAGCTTTACATATTGTTGAAATTCCTCATCAAGATCCGAGAACCACTGCTTATTTGCACATATATGATTGTTGCACCCTGAGTCAAGAACCAGACATCTTCTCTCATTGATTGATTATGCTCAACATATGACATCAACAACATTTCTTCCTTCTCCTCTAGCTCAATATAGTTCACTTCTTTCTCCCATTTAGGAAACTCATATTGAAAATGTCTTAATTGATGACATTTATAACACTATTATAGCTTTGTTAAATGCTTGGTTGCCTCTTCCTCTGCCTCTTCCATAAAAAGCTCCACGCCTTTGACTACCACTTCGTTCACCAAATCTATTATCATAGGTCTCCTTTAATGCCTACTCATCTCTTTGGTGCCCATTCATCCTCTACTCGTGTACCAACAAGCTACTCTGTAACTCATCAATGGTTAAAATGTCTAAGTTATTAGACTCTTCAACTAAACACACAACATAGTCGAACCATAAGGTTATTGATCTCAAAATCTTTTCAATGATCACTACTTGCTGTATGTTTTCACCATGAATCTTCATCTTGTTGGCTATGATGAGTGTTCAAACGAAGTATGCATCAACACTCTCACCTTCTTTCATTTGTAGAACTTCAAACTCTTTCGAAGAGCTTGAAGCTATGCTCTTTTAACTCTTGTAGACCCCTGGTACTTCTGCTTTATGGAGTCCCAAATGTGCTTAGCATTATCTCTATTAAGAATTGTCTCCATAACAGTTCGATCAATGGCTTGAAACAATAATTCATAACTTTCTTTCAGCTTCTGGCCTGTAACGGATTGTCGTTGTGCTTCAGTAAGCTCTACTCCTTATACTGTGGCAAAAATGCCATTCTCCACCAAACTCCAATACTCTTTTGAGTGAAGAAAATTTTCCATAAGCATGGACCACTGATTGTAATGACCATCAAACTTAGTAATTGCAGGTTGAACAAAGGTATTTTCAGCTGCCATGTGGTGATCCACTCTTTACTTGTCTGACCTTTATTGCCGTACACTCTTCTTAAGAAACTGGAGTTTTTTTTCTCTCAAAATCAGATCATGTGCCTTGCTCTGATACCAGATTGTTGGAAATTCTAAGCACAAAGCAACTCGCTGCAATTATCTGATTAACTCTTTTATTGAATTCAAAGCATATATAAGCCCTACATAGAGATAAGATAGAAACAAAACAATCCATGTTTTATGTGGTAAATAATTAAGGAAAACAATTAGACTCAACTTACATGTCCTAATTAATAGGGATTATTAACTGAATGAAGTTTGACAATTTCAACAACCTAACAGTCCCAACATCTTTTCTAATAAATTATTGCTTTTGTTATACATTTTTCTTCTAAATTGATTTTTATTATTACTATTAATTATCCTAATTATTCTATTTATTTATTTTAAAAATAAATCACCTTGTAAAAAAAGTTGAGGTCAGTCTTAAAAAATAAAAGACATATCAATATGATCATTTATAAAAATGTAGCATCGATTCCTTAAAAAAAAGTATATTTTCTTTTTTAAAAAAACTTCTGACATGTCGCAAAAATAAAAGTTTGTAAAGGTAAAACTTCAATATATATATATAGACACACATTTTTTTAAAAGCCAACAAAACCTTTTCAGGTGCCGCCTAGTCCTTCCTAGAAAATTATTATCCTATAAATCTTTAACCAGTTCTTTGCTCACTTTCAACACAAAAAATTATAAGGTTATGTTGGTTTTGTATTTTAAAAATATTTTTGAAAAAATTAAATTTATTTATTTATTTTTATTTAAATTAATAATTTTTTATGTTTTCATATATTTTTGACATACTGATATTAAAAATATTTTTAAAAAAATAAAAAAAAATTATTTTAATATATTTTTAAATAAAAACTCCAAATACACTTTTAAATATCCTTCAACCTTAACCAAATCATAGCAACACCTTTTATGTTTTCTTACCCATCCCACGTGACTCTCCTTTTGTTTTCTTAATTCAGCAACCAATGCATCTTCTTTTTAAAAAAATTAAAATTTATTTTGTTTTAAATTAATATTTTTTAGTATTTTTAAATCATTTTAATATATTAATATCAAAAATAATTTTTAAAAAATAAATATAACCAAAGTAAGAGAACTGCTTTCTTTTTTACTTTTGAATATGGCAGATGTCAGCATTAGATTTTTAATAGGAAAGAAATAAAAGGTGACAAAAGTTCAAATTACTTTAGCATACCGTAAGTGAGGGGTTCTTAAGTTCTTACAATCTTAAATTTTCAAAGTTCTCCGTACAAGTTATGTGGCTATCAACAGTAAAAAAAACAAAAACAAAAACCCGTGCATCATGTTTTTGCATTGATTTTAAAGATTATTACAATATACTCAAAACATTCATGGTATTCATGGTGGTGGTGGTGATATGGGACTACCATCTCACTTCACTATTCATCTAACAAATATAAAGAAGAATACAGAGTAATTTGGTCATGGTTTCTACAAGCTGCTAAAAAAAGGATGACTTGCAGAGACCTGGAATTAGAAGAGAAACTGTAGCAGTAAAAGAAACTTATGCTGCTTCGTCCTTTCTTCTCCTCTTCTTGTCACTCACTTATTTTGTTCCACTCTGTCTTTTTTCCTTTCTTCTCACGAGTTTCGTCTCTTCAGTGTTTTCTCCAGTTTTCTTTTCTTTTTTTTTCTGTGTTCTGTTGGATTCCCTTTTTATAGGTGCATATTGATCCTTTTATAAAAGAAAATAAACCCCTGCCCTTATTAGGATTCTATATTGGAAATTTGTTTATACGTTGACCATCAATCCTTCTTTTCTTGATTTATGAAGAGAAAATCAGAGATTGAAATTTGAATCTTGAATCAAAATGGAAGGCTAAGCTGCTGGTCTTGCAGTGAGGCTGATTGAGGGGGTATGTTTGACATGAAATATATAGCTGATTCTGAGAATGAAAGCCTGATTTCTTGTATCATGGTTGTAGCCAACATATAGGAGAACATGATCTTTGCTTGATTCATAGAGATAGGATCAGATTTTAAAAGCTAAATCTTACATCAAAATGGAAAGGATGGTTGTTGATCTTGGAGGGAGGCTGATTGAGTGGGCATGTTTGGCTCAGAATCTGTAGTGAATCTTGGAAGTTAAACTCTGATTTCTTGCACCAAGATTGTAGCTAACATGTTAGAAAACACGTTTCTTTCATTTCTATGCCACCAATATATTCAATTTGGACCAACATCAAGCCCTTAATTGGCGTGAAAAATAGTCATTTCTACCTTTTGGCCCAGAAATCAAACTCTAATTTCTTGCACCAAGAGTGTAGCTAACATGTTAGAAAACACGTTTCTTTCATTTTTATGCCACCAATAGATTCAATTTGGACCAATATCAAGCCTTTAATTGGCTTGAGAAGTAACCGTTTCTACCTTTTTGCCCAGAAGTCTGCAAAGATCATGAACAAAACAGCATTGTTTCCTTCAAAACTTAACAATCTGTTCTTCTCTAATTTAAGTAAAACTCACCATTTCACTAAGAGTGAAACGACGTCATTTCCCCCCCAACAGAACTAGGTTTCATCTCTGATTTAATTTAGCCAAACTCCATCATAGTCCCTCCATTTCAGCGCATTTTTCTCCTTGATTCCTAGTCTTTCAATTTCTTATTTTTGGTCAATTTCCATCTTTTTTCTTAAATATTTCAATTCAGCCCGTGACCGAAATAAAATCTACCTCTATATTCTCCGCTTTACTTATTTTGATCCTCCAATTCTTCATTTTTAAGTCAAATTGAATTTAAATTTCAAATTTTTCTTTCAATCAAACCATTAATTAATATTATAACCGGGCTAATTGTTCCAAAATCATCCTTGAATCGTAATTTCTCTTAATTTTAGTCAAATAAAACCAATTTAAGCCCATTTCTCTTCAATTCAGATGTCAATTATGATTTAAAAATTTTTAAATTTTATTTTTATTCATGGTATTCAAATATTAGTCCAATTGTAACCCCAGCTGCACCCATTTTTGTATTTTTTATATTTTCAAGATTTCTTGCACACAAAGATTAAATAAAAATAAAAAAATAGATAAATTTAATGAAAAGGCATTATTTTTAGATTTTTTTATTATATATATATATATGCGCGCGAGTCAAATTGAATTACAACAACAACGCAAACATTTGGGAAAATATTGTACCCAAGCAAACTTGGGCAGGCTAGTGAGCTTAGTGGTGTGAACAAATTAAGATGAAAGTAGTACGTAGATTTTAATTGTCAATAGGGAAGTTAAACCTCGAAAGAAATCAAGTGAGCATCCGACTCTTGCAAAATTCTCCGCACTTGAATCTTGAAAAACTTGTGCATAAAGATATCTTCCTTCTCAAAAGACTCTTACAAATGTTGTTTTTTACTTTTGACTCTCAGAAAACTCCAACAAGTTTTCTAAGAAAAAAAAGCATTTCTCATAAGGTTGGTGATTTTAGATCTGACTTGGTTTTAATTTTAAATTGAGATTGGTTTTCTTTGATTTGACCTTGGTCACCTCTAATTTAACCTAATTTTAATTTCAAGTTGAGGTTTGTTGTTTTTTATTTGACCTGATGAAGTTGGTCAATTGATTGTGATTTCAAGGTAAGGATCGATGGTCATCTCATCTAATTTTAAGAAGAGGTTAGTCGTCTAATTCAATTTGCCCCATTTGATTTTTTATTCTTAGAGTCTGGTTACTTCTCCACCGGACAGTTTTTCAAAGTTTTTTTTTCTTTTAATTTTAGTCCAACTCACAAAGAATCCTCATAATGATGGTGATTTTTTTTTTTTGTTAATATATGTGTCTGGGTTAACTTCATAAAGAATTAAATAGTATTAATTGCATCCTTATAAAATTAATGTATACCTCCTAAGGTTTAAGTAATATTTTCTTTCAAATTAAATAGAATTTCATAAAGAATGAAATTAGTATTAATTGCAAGAATATTTACCCAGAGTGCTTTTAATTCTAATACTAATTTTTGAATAATAATAAAGAATCATAATAAAATTTAGGAAAAATTAATGTATACCTCCTAAGGTTTAAGTAATATTTTCTTTCAAATTAAATAAAATTTCATAAAGAATGAAATTAGTATTAATTGCAAGAATATTTACCCAGAGTGCTTTTATAAGTGGAAGAAGAAAATAGAAAAACAAATCCAAATTAGCTCAGAAAATAAAAAACACAATAGAATAGGATATAATCCAATTAATAGGATATAATCCAATTAACCTTAATCCCATATTTCTTTTATACATATATTATCAATCTATATATGATTCAACAAAGAATGTCAAGTGAGTATAAAAGACGTCATAAGAATACCAATAGAACCAGCTCAGTCGCATCTTCTTCCCCACCACCAAACCTAGCCATTTTCTCCACCATCTAGAGCTGTGACAAAACTGAGACTAACACAACCCAACCATCAAATCTAGGATAGCATATAGCTATGCCTTCATTTCCACCACCATAACAGCAAAATCAACAAACTCAAACCACTAGTTACCCTTCACAATATATAACCACCATTCTTCAGCCATCAGTAGCCACTATCCAAACCTCCACCAAACCCGAACGAGTCCATCTCCTCACCACCAACCAGATGTGCACACAAAACGACAACGCCTAATTTTATTTATAGCATATTTAATTAGGGATTTACTTTTTCTTTCCTAGGCTCCCTTTTTTATATATAGAAATTTGTTAATTATTTATGGTTTTATTTATTTATTGATGGGTTCATTTTGTTGTGATTGTGTTTAATAAAACACGGATTTGTATGCTAATAGATAATTATAGTGTTTGATTTTTATTTCCTATTAATTTCTAGTACGAAATTGACGATAAATTTAATTATAACGTGGAGATTTTATGTAAATTTTGATACATTTTGAGAGGGGGAGATGAGATTTTAATTGGAGAGAGAGAAAAAAATTATGATGAGATAGTGATAATATTATAATAATAATGTTACTATATTTTAAAAGTTATATCAACATTATAGTTGGTGATGGGGAAAATGATGGTAGAATATGTACAACAACAACAATAATATTTTTTTATTAAAAAAATAATATTTTAACTATCATGGTGATGCTAGTCTCATGGTTGAGGGGTGATAATGATAAAAATAGTAAATATATAATAAAAAAATAAAAATATATCATTTAAAAAAAATAAACTAATTTATATTCCTTGTTTTTATTCTTATATATCTTCCCTCGTGAGAAAAAACTATGTGTAATTTTCTTGACCACTTTTCATTTTCATTTTCATTTTCATTTTCACTTCATTTTTTTCAACTAATTCATATTCCTTATTTTTATTCTTATCTTCTCTCATGAAAAAAAAAAAAACACGTTTAATTTTCTTGACCACTTTTCATTTTCATTTTCATTTTCACTTCACTTTTTTCAACCTGTACAACCTCATAATTGGAGTGAAAAAGAAAAAAAACAAGATCTTAATTATTAAGGTAGATACTAAAAATAGGAAAATATTTTTAAAACAAAATTTAATTTTTTTATTTAGAATTAATATTTTTTAAAAAAATTTATATTCATTTTTATATATGTTAATATAAAAAATAATTTTTTAAAAATAAAAAAAATATATTTCCAGTCTCTCTTATCCTAAAAAAAAAAAAAAAAGGAAGAAGAAAGGCTGATTTGCAGGATATGAGATCATTTCAGTACGTACGAAAGAAGCAAAAGAGTTGATAAATAGCATACTAGGCACTAAAATATTCCTGGGGCGGCTGATTCTGACGTAGCCCTTTGACATTGCAGTTAATATTGCAAGTTTTCTCACTGCAATGCATTGAATCCGTGTAAAATCTACTGTTGCTTCTGTTACAAGCATGTACATACCTTCCTTCTGGGTTCGAATGTTGATGTCCCAAGCGTGTGATTCTATTTTTCTTTCTTTCTTTTATGCCCAGCCATTTCTCTATCTCTATCTTAATCAAGGTGACATTCTTGATCACCAGAATTCTGAAACTGTTGGTCCTGTAGTGTAATTTAGACCGGAGGTCTGTTTTTCAAAGCCAATGACTAGACCAGCTCATAAAACTTTAATATTTACTCTGAATTAAAGATTAAAACAAAAAGCTTCAGTGTTTCTAAATAAGGATGGCCCATAACCTAATAGCTTAGGCTATATGACAATCACTGTATTCAAGATCCTTACTGTTGCAAGCATATGATATGCAGTTTCCTCTCACAATTAGTTTGGAGGAACCTTTCTATACAGAACCTTTATAACAGTTCGAAAAGTTTGCAGCAGAACGCTTCCTATACAGAAGCCTTCAGTTCAATAATTAAAAAGCTAGCTAGCATCTGGCTCATGGAGCTTCTTTGTGTATTCAATAGTGCTGGTAAATAATCAAGAGAGAAAGAATGCTTTCATGTGGCCTCCGAGTGGTAGGATTTGAGACGAAAAGCAATGCCTGGAAAGGACTTTCAAACTAGGAATCTCAACGGGAACATGATTTTTTAAAGTATTTGAATGAAATAAAATGAAAGTTGGAGCACTTTAAGTAAAGTGATGGAGGCCTTGACAAAGTTTCTCTTTATAAGTCACTATAAGTTTCAAAACAATTTATTATTGTCCCTATATTTTATTTTTATTTACAAATTTCCTTATTTAATTTTTTTTTGTGTTCCTTGTATTCTATATATAAGATGCAGCAAAGCAAGAGCAATATAAAACTCAGCAGATTCTCCTGCCAGCTTTCAAATCCTTTAATTCCGTCTCTCATGTAATTGATAATGAACTACTGGAAGGCTTTCCAATAAAATATGTAGAGCACACAGGGCGTGCACAGATAAATCCTAGCAAATGATTAGGACATGCATGCACACAAGTCAACAGAGAAGCCTTAAAATACACAAATCCACCTCTTTCTTGGCGTTCAAATTCTATTATCCTCCAAAAATTTAGCTGTTCAGTGGATTAAAGCACAAGTTTCCCCGTGGATTAGAATCCCATCAATGTAGTGGGATTAGGTTAGGTTAGCTGTTAATTAACAGATTACGCGTGACCTTTTATATATTTCTTAACATTCTCCAATCATCCTCCCTTTCTTTTGTTTGTGTTAAATTAGGTAGCTTTTGTTTGTTATGTGAATGACAACATGGCTATACAAAGTGATCATCGTGCAACATCTGAAGGAATCCTAGAGAATGTTTGGGCGAGCTACATTGGAGAACACAGAGGAGACAAAGTAACAAGCAATGACGAACAAGAAGAGTTTAAATCATGGCAGGAATTGCCTAGTCTTGATAGTAGAGATGGGTCAATGGAGGTTCTAGAAAGGCTACCAAGTCTAGGCAGATGGATATCGATGGGTACTGAGTCCTGGGAGGGACTTCTTGATGGAATCATTCCTGGAATTAACTATAAAGAACTTACTTCCAATGATAGAGCAGAAAACAAAGGCCCCAGCAGCCTAAGCTCCAAAGAGAATACTGTGAAAACAGAGAAAGTGACCACCAGACACTACCGGGGAGTAAGGAGGCGGCCCTGGGGCAAGTATGCAGCAGAGATAAGGGACTCTTCGAGAAAAGGAGCTCGAGTTTGGCTTGGAACTTTTAAAACAGGTGAAGAAGCAGCTTTGGCTTATGATAAGGCTGCTTTGAGAATTAGAGGCCCCAAGACATACCTCAACTTCCCACTTGAAACAGTAGCCAAGGCAATGGGCATTGACTGCTCCAAAAATGACTACAGTGTTTCATCTACCACAACTTCACAAGGGTATGACACGTCTTGCACAATTCTGGAAGCGTTGACAAAGTTTCAGTGATCCCTAGAAGAAGGGTATCAAGAGATTGGGAAGTGAACGATGATTTGATAATTACGGAACAACCTGGACTTCAGAGAATGGCTTGCATAGAAGAATTGTCTGTGGATGATTTCGACGTGGTAGAATTTCAGTACCTGGGGAGTGACTACCTGGACAGTTTGTTCTCCTCTTTCTAGATGTATAACATAGCCATTTCTTTTGTTTTATTCAATCTCGTCATAATTCTTAGATATGGGATATGTGGCATCGCATTCTTTCCCTCTTAAGTGTGTAATTAATGTCCCCGTTATTCCACAACCATAGTCTTGGATTGAGCCCCAGAAAGTGTAGGAATATTTAGAGGCGGCTCCTACGGGTAATTCAAGAGGTAGCTCTCATCCTGTACAAAGGTAGAGCATTTTGTTCCGTAAGGGACATGGTTCCCACACATGGTTAGGCTCAGCTTTAATATCATTTATAATGCACCCAAACTCGAGGGAGAGGTTTGGTGCTTAAATGAATAGCTTCTATGTCAACAAGTATAGCACTAATAAGGCCTCTTATCCTCATAACCCATAAAAAAATATATTCCTTGTTGAACATATTTATCCATACCTTTTATCTACGCAATCTCCCAATAATCTTTAGATGTGAGATATAGGACATGACATTCTACCTTCTTAAGTTTGTCATGTCCCCATCGCACTACAATCATAGTCCATGATCGAGCCTTGAACACTGTCGGATTCTAGAGGTGGCTCCTATGGGTTCAAGAGGTGTCTTCCACTCTGTACAAAGATGTAGCACTTTGTCTCGCATAGATCTTAGTTGCCACAGTCAACTAGGGATGGCTTTGATACCATTTATAATGCCCTATACCTGAGGAAGGAGCTTGATGCACAAATGAACAGCTTGTTGCTTATAGGTTTATTAGTCATACGTTTTATCTTTTTTAATCTTCCTATAATGTGTGTGCCATGGGACATTTCGATAAACTTTGGGCTTGGAAATGGATAAGAGTAAACTAAGAAAAGATAAAAATGAGTCACAGGAGTGAAAGCTGTTTTACCTGGAACACTGCTGGAGCAGGAACTGGTACATAGTGGTGGCACATGTGCTGGACGCGCTGGCATGTTTGCTGCATGTGGGATGGCGGTGAATGTGCTTCATACGCGGGCACCAAACCTGCAAACAAATGCTAGAAATTTAAGCTCTCAATCCCTTTCCACTGGTTACCACTAACAGTGATTCACACTTTTCCTAATATGAGAGGTTTAAGCCCTTTTTCTACTTCCATTTCAAACAAGTTTTTTTATGTGTTAGGTTTTTACTACTATCGTTGGTGATGTGGTTCAGCTCTGTTTGGTGTTGCACAATGACTTGGTGGTGTGATTCAGGTGGAGGTCGGTTCAAGAAATGTTCAAGGGTGGGTTGAACTGGCTCGGTTAGAGAGAGAACAATGATTTGGGTTGTGTTGAGTGTTTTAACAGCGTGAGGGTTTGGAAAATGGCAGTGAAAAGGATGAACAGTGGATGATTAGTGATGGTGGTGGTCACTTGATGAGAGAAGGGAAAATATATTTGATTTGTAGATCTTTCAGATTAGCGTGCTTTGTTTTGGTTGGAGGATATGACGGTCAGTAATGGATTGACTAGAAAAAAAGAGAAAACAAAGAGAGAATGATGGCTGCCGGACTTTGGCAAGGTGAAAGGAGAGATAACTATTATGATTTTTCCTCTGTTTTTTCTATTTTGAACTAGTTATTTCTTTTTAGAGAGATCATGATATTGGTTTTTCTTTCTTTCTTTTCTCTTTTATTGTTATATATATATATATATATATATATATATATATAGACCTTTGTATTTATTTATATTTGTTTTTATCCTCTCCTTTCTTATATCTTATTTTCAATTACTTGGGGAGAGGGTTATAATTTTAAGGTCATTTTATTCCCTCTTTTTTTTTAATTTTTTATTTTACTCACCAATCTTTCCGTTTCATTTCATTTTTATTATTTTTATTATTATTATTGCTTTTTTTTTTAATTTTAGTCCTTTCTTTTCTCTTTTCTAAAAATTTATCACTAAAAATAAAATACATGAAGGCATCATATATTATGAAATCGTTCTGGATTGACGGAATTACATTAAAAAGATTTTTTTTGAAAATTTTATATTTATTATTTCTGTTAGTTTATTTTATGTTTTGAAAAGGTTTGGGAAAATGAGGGTAAAAAACTAGTTGCAACAATGTGATGCTCAATATTACCATATTTGAGGATTATGAGAAGATTGAATGAAATGACTAATGGATGTATATGAAGCAAGGAATATTCCATTTTGTCGATGAGGAAAAGAGGCCCAACAAGTTTTATATTTATAGAGACCTAGAAGTTGTAGAGTTGTACACCAAAAACAAATTAAGCTGAAGGCCTCCTCTGTCAAATTCAAGATAAAAAACTTTTGTCCACTTTCTTGGAGAATTGATTTTGAGTGAAATCGGATGTGACACGACATATAAAAATAGAACAGGGTATATTGCCCTCAAAACCCTAAAAAAAATAGTTAAAATTGTTGAAGAAAACTTGCAGGTTTGAAAATTCGGAGATATAAAATTTGTTCTCGATGACCAAGGGCCTAACATGAAATAAAAATAGCATAAATTTTGGAATTAATACTAAAATAAAAAAGGATATTTAGATACAAGCTATAATTTCTAATTAAGAGCAACATGGTCTAGATCTGGAGGTTTGGATCACTAAAAGGTCTGGAAGTAGAACTTCGAAATGGATCCTAACTTCGATAAGGCCTATGATGGCTTTACAGTCATTGCGACACTTTAGGCCTCCGAATCAGCTTTTTAAATGGGTAAGATTTTCACAGACTAGATACTTTGGATCAAAAGTTATCGATAAAGCAACTATGTTTGCACTTCGAAGTTGTCTTCTTGAACTTTCGTCCATCGATCTGCTCCCTAAACTCTCTAGCTAGCGTCCCATGTCAAAATGTTAGCTCCTAGTGCTCTAAAAACTACTCGTCAATCCATCCCTCGAGGTAAACTTTAAGGACTGGAGGATTGGTTCTTAAAGCTCGGGAACTAAAGTATAATGCCATGGAAATTGTAGAGACAAAAAAAAAATATTATAGCCCCATTAATTACACTTGACCTCTTCAATGCTTATTTGGTGAGGATGGCAGCTGGAAGGCTTACAGGCCAGAAGAAGTCAAATAAGGGAAACAAAATGAAATACTCATACGCTGATAGGGACGTCTTGATTCTGATCTTTGATCTAAATTGAAGGGCAGGTGGGAAATAGTATTGAGGGAAGATTCAAATTCGATTTCGATAATTGATTACAGCAATTTTGGTCAAATTTGATCACTACAAATTAGCCGACCAATTCTTGAACCATTTTGACGTGAACCTAATATCTTTGCAAGCATGGAATTTAAGAAATTGGGATGTTTTATACATGGCGTGAAGGTAATATTCCACGATCACATGACTATTCAAAACCTTAAAAGTTCAATGTCCCAATATATATATAACATGCACGTGATATTGGAATATTGAATTGAACCAGTCAATGGCATGGCCTTGTATGAAAATGATAAAAGAAAGGGAAAAAAACAAACAAATTCTTGCACCAACAAGACTTTTGCCACCAAAGCTGGTCTCTTGGACCACCCTCTGCACCTCCATTTACGCCACCAAATCATGTGCCCACCTCAGTCACCACATCTCATATATATCCCAATTACATAAGAATGCATGTTTTTTTGACAAATCCAATATCAATTCCATAATTTGTTTCGGTGATTTTATTTATCAAAGTCCTGCACAGTTATGTGAGGGAGAATAGATAGATTAAGTTACTGTTTGTTTGTGTTTGCGATTAGAAAATGTTTTTGTAAAAAAATTTTATTAAAAAATTAATTTTTTTATATTTTTAGATCGATTAATATATTAATTGAAGTTAAAAATAAATTTTAAAAAATATTATTTTAATCCAAAGGGATTTTATATTATCCTTGCTAAACACAAATGATATTAATTAATAATTCTCGGATGCAATGACCATTAATTTTCGGCAGGTCATCCACATTATTAACATTTGAACCACAGTAAGACAGGCATGTGGTTTTCCGATTTTAGGATTTTTATACACTGCGTATGAACTTCAATTTTTAATCACAGCTTTATATCTTAGGACAGGTTGAATTAATTATAGTATTTAGTTCCCTATAACCCTTCTTTGCTCTTTGGCCTTTCTGGCACTTTTCTTATTACGAAATAACACTCTAAAGATGCAATTATATTTGTGCATTTGATGCACTCTAAAACCATACAAACTGACATCTTCTTATATACAAAACCCAAAAAACGATAAAAAAAAAAAAAAAAACAAGACAAAAAAGAAAGAAAGAAAGAAAGAGAACGATTCAAAACGTTCCAGGTAGAGATTTCCCTCGCTATCTCAACAAAATTAAGCTAAAGCGAGTAATTAATTCTCGAGGACATCCGACCCCTGACGGCGTGACTCCCCACTTGTGCTGCTCTCTGATTCAGATTGTGATGTTGCAATAGTTATTGTGCTAGAGCTACCGCATGAATCCATAGCTTTTTTACTTGACGTCCTTGTTGAGCTAAAAATTGGCTGACAGTTTTGAGTTGATATAGCAGCCACCACTTCAGCTGGAAAATTAAGGAGGGCCTTAGAGCCACGCATGTTAAAAGCAGCCCTATCATAAGCCAGGGCAGCCGCCTCCGCCGTTTCGAATGTGCCTAGCCATATACGAGCCCCGTGTCTTTTGGAGTCACGAATTTCTGCAGCATATTTCCCCCATGGCCGACGCCTCACGCCCCGGTAATGCTTCTTTGCTATGACTGTCCTCGCTGGTTGGAGCATGCCTGAAGTGTTGATTTGGCTTCTCGGAAGTATATTATATGTACTGCTATTCGGGGCACTGGCCTCGTTGATCATCTGATATATGACCATGTCTTGTGAGTCATTCTCATTAAAGGGGAGCTCATGGATCTGGGAGCTTAATACCATGGTTTGCTTATTGCTCGGAAGGGGATTTGGCTGCAGTTGATTTCGTGGGATTTCGGGGTTTCGGGAAAGAAGCTTGAAGAGTGTAAAACGGGGCTCTAGACTTGTATTTAAACTTCGATAGGTTGTGTGGGGTCTTCCGAACTTTTATTATTCAGGAAAGTTCACGGAACCACCCGAACAGTACTTGGATAGGTTTTTACAGTATTTTAATAGTATATTTGGTTGAAAAATTATTAAATTAATATTTATTTTTAATGTACTAATATTGAAAATTAAAAATATATATTTTAATATACTTAAAAATATATATTTTACCTTGCATACCACACATACCTTCAACTTGTAGGCACGTGGCATAGATGAATTTGCCCCTGGAAGGTATCTTTCTCCTGTCATTTTACAAGGTGAAAAGGCACATGAATACCAATGGATGGTGTTCATGTCGTCTTTTTGTCGTGACATACGATTGTAGCACGTCATTATTGACTTTGTACACCATTATTGCCTAAAAGTTCATTAAATTTTATGGAAACGAATCTAATTTTATTATTTGAAAAAAAAATGAAAGTCAAAATTTAAAAAAAAAATATGAGCTTTTTTTAAATAAAAAATGTCAGCAACTTTTAAGTTAAGTTTTCCTTTAGATTTTTCAAATTTCCTTTCTAACACGTAATATAATTTTATTTACATTTCATAATGAGAGTTTCAAATAAAAATAGAGAATCATAAAAACATGAAAGATGAGAGAGAGATTGGTTGGTTGAATTTTATTGAAAATAATGATGAAATTTGGTATTAATATGTTTCTCTCAATGAAAAAAATGTTATTAAAATGTTTTTGAGCATTCATATTGCTGGAAAGTTTAGATCTAGTAGAGAGAGAAATTTTTTTTCCTAAACTAGTTTTATATTTTTAATCTATTTTGTATTTTTTTTTTCAAGTTGATGAATTAGTTTTTTTAAGGTCATATGGGTTTTTTCTAGGTGTTTTTAGATAAAAATAAATTAAAATTAAGTTTTTTGATAAAAATAAATACCCAAGTAGATTTTCTAGCACTTTCTAAAGGTTAAAAATTAGGTTTGCAGATGACACGTTGTCTAACTCTACAGGTGACACCTCATTCTCCTTTACAGGCGACATGTCATCTGTCTTGTTTAAGAAGAAGAAAATCCCAAGTGCTGGCCTGGGTTGGCAAGCCCTCACGCTTAGCCTATTTTTTTTTATTTTTCTTCAAATAAATAAAATTAATTTCTTAAAAATTAATGAATATAAAATATATTATATATTGTTTTCAAAAAATATTAAGTTAATTAATATATTTTTGATATTGTTTTATCAAATTTCATTTCATTTTCACTTTGTTATCGAATAAAACAATAGAAATATTTGTTGTAATATTAGCAAGTGTTTTTTACAATCCATTGTAATCAATTTGTAAATTTAATTTGGTTGTTTAACTATTATCGGATATTTTTTATCATGTAATTAAATAAAAACTAATTTAAAAGAATTATTAAATCTACTTGGATCCATGACCAATGTGGATTTAATAAGTTCATTTTTTTACTAGTGTGTCGACTTGGATTGATCTAATATGTTGTCATTTTAATATTTAAAAACATGTTATCTTGAAATTCTTTTAAGTCAAACCACGTCCTTACAATTCAAATGTTGAGAGCTAAAATTGAAAAAAAAACTAAATCTAAAGGGTTATATTAAAAAAAAATATTTAAATCAAAAATTTTTTCAAAGTAAAACAAATAGAAATAAAAAGAATAAGGATTAAATTTAACAGAAAAATAAAATGAAATTAAATGATGAGTGATAAAATTAAAAAACAAATTCAATTAAAAAAATTAAAAATAAAATAAATAAAAATTAAAAAAATAAGTACCAATTTAATATATAAAAAACTTAAATGAGAATGAAATTAAACGTTGCACGTGCTGTCCTAACACATACACACCAGTCCTACAAACCACCATTTAAGCATTAATGAACGTTGCACGCCAACACTCACGTGTAGACATGTGCGACACAGGTGTCTGTTACTTGTTTCATCAATATTTAGACTATGTTTGGGAACGCGGCTGTGGCGGCGTTCCCAAAAATTTTAAATTTTTTTTTATTAAAATTGAATATGGTTTGTATGTTTTAGATCGTTTTGATGTGCTGATGTCAAAAATGATTTTTAAAAAATGAAAAAAAATCATTGGCATGCATTTTAGCACGAAAAGTTATTTGAAAAACACCCACAACCACACTGCCAAACACGCTCTTATTACCTATAAAAATATCATTTCCCCATCAATCTACCTAATTATAAGAAAAATAATATATCAACTAAACATGTTATTTAAATTTTCCAACACTAGGATCATAGATTTGTGTCATTGACACCTTTATCAATGAGTATTATACTATTAACCAAATGTCTGTTATGGCAGGTGCAATAGATGCCTAATTTAATATCATGGCCTATATTTCTATTTTTGCATCATGATGATATATATATATATATATATATATATATATATATATATATATATATATATATATATATACAATAATAAAGA
>Ga0325400_1001071_pt1 | contig 22074 bp, 22 predicted proteins | sample PopdelMetagenome_2_FD_205662 | JGI IMG/M metagenome (GOLD analysis project Ga0325400, IMG submission 205662) | Populus deltoides microbial communities from Bellville, Georgia, United States - Xylem-PdKOR-R1 | ecosystem: Host-associated > Plants > Phyllosphere > Stem > Wood/Secondary xylem...
TGGTGAACGGCACGTCCAGGATGCGTGCCAGCGTCTGCGCCAGCAGCGTCTTGCCGCAACCGGTGGGGCCGACCAGCAGGATGTTAGACTTGGCCAGCTCGACGTCGGCACCCTTGGCGCCGTGGTTGAGCCGCTTGTAGTGGTTATGTACCGCCACGGACAGCACGCGCTTGGCGCGGCGCTGGCCGATGACGTAATCGTCCAGGACGTCGCAGATCTCCTGCGGCGTGGGCACGCCGCCGTCCTTCTTGCTGACCAGCGCGGCCTTGGTTTCCTCGCGGATGATGTCGTTGCACAGCTCGACACATTCGTCGCAGATGAACACGGTCGGACCCGCGATCAGCTTGCGTACCTCGTGCTGCGACTTGCCGCAGAAGGAGCAGTACAGGGTGCTCTTCGAGTCGCCGCCGCTCAGCTTCGTCATTCAAACCTTCCTTTTCGCGCGCCGCCCCCGAGGGTTGAGGACCGCGCGCCTCGTCCGGACATCCGACTATGGCCCTCCCGCCGCGCCGCTACAAGGTGCGGCGGGCCGCTGCCGCCGGGGTGGGCCATCCTATGCCGAGCGCGTAGTTTCTATACCGTTTCGGTTCCAATGACCTCGGCCGAGGTACGGGCCTTAATATGATTCGGGGGGAAGTACGCATGCTATCGAGGCTGTTGGGCCTTTCGCGGGACGATACGTTCGGCACGGTGCTGGCGCGGAACCGCGGCGTCGGCCCGGGCTTCGATGTGCTGCGCATCGGGCTGGCGCTGGCGATCTTCATCGGACATGCCAAGTGGGTGGCGGGCTCGCAGAGCCTGGGGGCGGCCTTGTCGCCGCTGGGCCTGGGTGCCACGGCGGCCCACGCAACCGCCATGCCCCAGGGGCAATGGATCGGCTGGACGTTGCCCATCAAGATCGCGCTGGTGCCGGCCTTCTTCGCGCTGAGCGGCTTTCTGGTCACGGGCAGTGCGCTTCGGCTACGCCGGACCAGCACCTTCCTGGCCCATCGCGTGCTTCGCATCTTTCCGGCCCTGATCGTGGAGGTCGTGTTGTCCGCCTTCCTGCTCGGGGCCGCGCTGACCACCCTGCCCCTCGGCGCCTATTTCACCGACCCGACCTTCCTGCGCTACCTGGGCAACATGTTCGGCTTCGTGTTCTTCCTGCTGCCGGGCGTATTCGCCGACAATGCGGCGACCCAGGCGGTGAACGTCAACCTGTGGACGCTGCCGTCCGAATTCTATTGCTACGTCATCTGCGCAATACTGATGGCCAGCGGCGTGATGTACCGGCGCACGATGGTGACGGCGATCGTGGCGACGCTGATCGTCGGATCGGCGACGATGCATTTCCTCTACGGCCTGTCCAACGGCACGCCCTATCCGTCGCACGTCATCGTGCTCTACTTCCTGCTCGGGAGCCTGGCCTATCACTGGCGGTCCAGCATCACCGCGAACCCGCTGTTCCTTCTGCCCGCCGCGCTGGCCAGCTACGCCCTGCTCCTCGACCCGCGTTTCACCTATCTGGCGGCCTTGCCGCTGACGTGGCTGACCATGTGCGTGGGAATGATCGCGTTTCCGCGCTTCCGCCTCCTGTCCAGCGGCGATTATTCCTACGGCATCTACCTGTACGGCTTTCCGCTGTGTCAGGCGCTGATCGCCATAGTGCCCTGGTTCTACGGAAGGGCGCTCGCCTTCACGCTCGCCTCCGCCTTGCTGACGGCGCTGTGGGCGGCTTTCTCGTGGCACGTCGTCGAGAAGCGCGTCTTGAAACTCAAGCGGCACCTTCCGGAACGCTGGTTTCCCACCCTCCCCAAGGAGCGCGCTGCCGCCGCGCGGACGGCGTAGAACCCCCGTCGGGGCGATGCCGCCTACGAATGTCCGCCAAGATGCGCGACACAGTCTCGCGATCGAAATCGATCGCGACCGGACCCGCCATTCCGAAGTCCGGAACGACCATGACTTGCAAGGCCCGTTGACCGGCCGTTGACGTTTTGACCCTCAGATAAGGCTCTGCCAAGGGGCGCTTCCATGACCGACAACGATCAAATGATGCCCGCTCCGTCAGCGGGCGAGGATCCGAACCGGATGTTCGGTCATCACGGTCCGCCCCCCTATGTGTCGCTGCGCCACAAGCTCCGGCGCACCATGCCGCGGCTAGAGGACGCGATCCTGGACCGCTGGGTGACCGCGCGCATGGCGCGCATCCGCCGCACCGACCGTTATCGCGCGCTGCCCCCGCTCGACGTGCTGGCGGTGGGCGTGCAATCGGCCCGGCGGCCCGGCGCCATGGACGAAATCTTCCGCGGCATGGAAAGCGGCCACCACCGCATGACCTTCGATCAGAAGGGCGTCGACGGCACCGGCAAGCTGGAGAACATCAACATCCTGATGCGCCGCCACGACCTGTCGCGGTTCGACTGGGTGTGGATGGTCGACGACGACGTTCGGTTGCCCAAGGGCTTCACCGACACGCTGCTCGCCTTTGCCGAAGCCGCGGAACTCAAGATCATGCAGCCGGCGCACCGGGCCAAGTCGTTCGCCAGCTATCCGATGACGCGGCGGCGGCACGACGCGCTGGTCCGCCAGACCAGCTACGTCGAGGTGGGGCCGATCACCTGCTTCCGGCGCGAGGCGTTCGCGGACGTGTTCCCGCTCCCCGACCTGCGCTGGGGCTGGGGGCTGGACCTGACCTGGCCGGCTTTGTGCCGCGAGCGGGGCTGGCGGATGGGGATCGTCGACGCGGCCCCGATCGAACATACCAGCCCGGTCGCCAAGGACTATACGGTCGACACCGCCGTACAGGAGGCCAAGGCGTACATATCCCAGAAATCATTCCTGCCGCGCGACGAGACCTGGTTGACGCTGCGCAAGTGGAACGCGCTGCCGGCGGCGGACTGAACCGCCGCCGGCAGCGCCCGACCTCAGGCGGCCGCCGCGACCTCGTCGGTCGGCACCGGGCGCTTGTCGAACACCTGGTCGATCAGGCCGAAATCCTTGGCCTCGTGGCTGGACAGGAAGGTGTCGCGGTCCATGCGCCGCTCGATCTCGTCGAGCGGCTGGCCGGTATACTGCGCGTACAGCTCGTTCATGCGCTGGCGGATGCGCAGGATTTCCTTGGCCTGGATCTCGATGTCCGACGCCATGCCCTGCGCGCCGCCGGACGGCTGGTGGATCATGATGCGCGCGTTGGTCAGCGCCACGCGCATTCCCGGCTCGCCCGACGCCAGCAGGAAGCTGCCCATCGACGCCGCCTGGCCGATGCACACCGTGCCGACGCGGGGGCGGATATACTGCATGGTGTCGTGGATCGCCATGCCGGCCGTCACTACCCCGCCCGGCGAGTTGATGTACATGTAGATGTCCTTTTTCGGGTTCTCCGATTCCAGGAACAGCAGCTGGGCGGTGATGAGGCTGGCCATGCCGTCCTCGACGCCGCCGGTCACGAACACGATGCGCTCGCGCAGCAGGCGGCTGAAGATGTCGAAGCTGCGCTCACCCCGGTTGGACTGCTCGATAACGATGGGGACGAGGCCGTTGACGATGTCGGCGTGATCGACGGACATGGGTTTCCCGAAAGATGGAGGAAGATCGAAACCGTACATCGCCCGTCGCGCGCCGGCTTTCAAGCCGGGCCGGCAGCACCGGGACGGGTCGCGAGCCCCTTTGCTCTTTCGGTAGCACGCCAGCCGCCCTATGCGAGCGGGGGCGCATGGACGTCGGGGGGCGAGACATGACGGCATCGGCGGCGCACGGGCCGGGTATCACGACGCGAGGGTGGCGCCGCTGGCCCGCACGGCTGGAAACGGTGCCCGTGCGGCGGCTATTCCTAGTCCTCTACCTGTTGGCGCTGGCGACGGGGCTGAGTTTCGGGCTGTTGAGCCATTTCCGCGCCGGGCCGGCTATGCTGGAAGCGGACGAGCTGGAATATGTCCGCCTGTCGGATCAGCTCCTGTCCGGCGACTGGCAGCTGTCGCCGCGCCGCACCCTGGGCTTTCCGCTGCTGGTTTCCGCGATACGCTGGCTTGGCGCGGATCTGGTGACGGTGCAGGCGATGCTGACGGCGATCTATGCCCTGTCCGCACCGTTGCTGTTGCTGGTCGTGCATCGCCTGACGGGATCGCGCGCGGCGGGCGCGCTGGCCGGGGCCGCGCTGGCGGTGTGGCCGTCGGCGGTGTTCTTCGGATCCTCGCTCTACAGCGAAACCGCGGCGCTGCCCGTGTTCCTGGCAGCATTGTGGCTTTTGCCGCCGGGGTCGCGGGTGGTCGCCGGCGCACCGCTGGCGTGGCGCGGCGCGCTGATCTCCGGGGCGGTGCTGGGCCTCGCGGCACATGTGCGGCCGATGTACCTGTTGTTCCTGCCCGTGCTGGTGCTGATAATGCTGGCCGAGGAAGCGGGGCTGCGGCGCGGCGCGACGCGGCTGGCGGCGGCGCTGGCGGGCTTCTTCCTGGTGGTGTCGCCCTGGTCCGTCTACATGTCGCAACGGTTCGACCGCACCATCGTGCTGACGTCCAACGGCGGCGAGACGCTGGCGGGCGGGCTGACACCCCGGCTGCTCGCCCCCCAGGGCAGCTTCGACGTCGACGTGGCGGGTCGTCGCGTCTGGACGGGGCCCGGCAAGTGGCTGACGATCGCCGACAACGGCTACCTGACGGAAACCGAACAGAAGCGCCCCTATGCCGAAATCGACGCGTTGATGCGCGAGCGGGTGATGCGTTGGGTGCTGGCGAACCCGGGCCAGGCCTTGCGGCTGGAGGTAGCCAAGCTGAGCTACATGTGGGGCATCTATCCGCTGACGGGCAACGGGGCGGCACAGCTGGTGTTCGGCAACCTGCCGATCCTGGGGTTGCTGGCGCTGACCATGTTCCTGCTGGCGCGCGATCCGGCAACGCGGGCGCGTTACGCCCGGCTGTGGATGGTGGCGCTGTTCGTCAGCGGCGTGGCCCTTATCAGCTGGGGCAGCTGGCGCTTCCGTCAGCCTGCCGACGCCGCGCTGCTCGGCTTCTGCGCGGCGGCGCTGTGGACGCGCCGCCGCGGGGCAGGCGAGGAGATTCCTATCTCTTCCGCCAAGTGAAGATGCTGGACATCGCGTAGTTCCACACGACGCTGACCATGATGCCCGCGAGGGCGGACGCGATCCAGTTAACCGGTCGCTCGAACAGCCAGTCGGCCACGCCGATATTGGCGGCCGCCCCCGTCGCGCAGACCAGGTTGAACGTGACCCAGCCCCAGAACAGCCTGCGTCCGCGCAGACGGCGGTCGCTATAGGTCAGAAGGTTGTTCAGGAAAAAGTTGCTGGAGATCGCGACCGCGGTCGCCGCCCCCTGGGCAACCGCGAAGGGGGTGCCCAAGCCCTTGAACCCGGTCGTCAATATCGTGAAGTGGACGAGCACGCCCAGTCCGCCGACCAGCATGAAGCTGATGAACCGCGTGGGTATGTAGCGGCCGAACGTCTTGTCGATCAGCAGCTGCAGATATTCCCACAGCACCAGCGAATCGAGCTTGCTTTCGCCGCGCTGGCGCGTGCGGAACACGTAGGGCACCTCGCGCACCGACAAAGGCGCGGGCGCGCTGGCCGCCAGGTCGAGCAAAATCTTGAAGCCGATCGACGAAAGTTGCGGCAGCGATCGCATGAAAGCATCGCGCCGCACTGCGAAGAAGCCGCTCATGGGGTCGCTGATCGGCGTGCCGGTCAGCCGGTTGGCCATCCAGGTGGCGGTGCGGCTGATCGCCACGCGACGGCGCGACCAGTCGCCCAAGCCCCCGCCCTCGACGTAGCGACTGCCCACCACCAGGTCGACGTCGCCCGCGCGCAACGCGTCCAGCATCCGCGGCAGGATCGCCTCGTCGTGCTGGAAGTCCGCGTCCATCACCACCGCGTAGGGCGCGGCGGACGCCAATATCCCCTCCACGCACGCGCTGGAAAGTCCGCGTCGGCCCCAGCGATGCACGACGCGTACCCGCCCATCGGCGTGCGCCAGTTCGCGTACCCGGTCGGCCGTGCCGTCGGGGGAGTTGTCGTCGACGAATATCAATTCCCAGGCGACGCCCGGCAGCACCTCGTCGATCGCGCGCAACAGCGGTTGGACGTTGGCGGCTTCGTTGAAGGTGGGGATGACGATCGCCACCTCGACCGGGCGGACGTCGCCCGCCCGTACGCCGGGCACCGCCGCGACCGTCGCCGTCGCCGGCCCGTTCGCGGCGACGACCGCTGATTGATCGTTCATATCCGTGCGTCCCACCCCTTCGACCGCCGCCGCCTAGCACGGCGACGGTGAAGAAAGCATCACGCGCGCGACGCCTGATACGGCGTCATGGGCGTGACGAGGGAATGGCGGTCACGCTTCGGTGGGCTTGGCCTTGCGGACGCGCGGCTTCTTGGCGGCAGCGTCTTCCGCTTCCGTGCCTTCGGCCGTCTCGGCGGCGACGGGTGAGCTTTCCAGCACCTGAGTCTCGGCCTCGACGGGCGCGCCCTTCCTGGCGCGGGGCTTCTTGGCCGCCGCGGACTCCGCGCCGTCGTCGGGCTGGTCGGCCGCACCGGCCTCGCTCACCGAGCCGCCATCGGCCTGGGCATCGTCCGACTTGGCCTTCTTGGCGCGCGGCTTCTTCACGGGTGCGTCGGCCGCCTCGGCATGGTCGTGGCCGGCGTGATCGTGGTCATGCCCAGCGTGATCGTGATCGTCATGGTTGTGAACATGCGTACCGGTGGCGAAGCCGTCCTCGCTCTCGATCGCGGCTTCCAGTTCCTCGCGCGTCGCCTCGCGATCGGTGATCTCGGCGCGCGTGAACAGGAAGTCGACCACCTTGTCCTCGTAGAGCGGCGCGCGCAGCTGCGCGGCGGCCATCGGCTCCTGCTGGACGTACTGGACGAAGCGCTGGCGATCCTCGGGGCCGTATTGCTGGGCGGCTTGGGCGACCAGCCGGTTCATCTCTTGGCTCGTCACCTCAACGCCGTTGGCCTGGCCGATCTCGGACAAGAGCAAGCCCAGCCGCACGCGGCGCTCGGCGATGCGGCGGTAATCGTCGCGCTCGTTCTCCATCTCGGCCTTGGCGGCCTCCGGATCGGCCTCGTGCGTCGCCTCGTGTTCCAGCTGCGCCCAGATCTGACCGAACTCCGCCTCTACCATCGAGGGCGGCACCTCGAAGTCGTGGCCGGCAGCCAGCTGGTCGAGCAGCTTGCGCTTCATGTGCGTGCGGGTCAGGCCGTTCAGCTCCTGCTCCACTTGCCCGCGCACCAGTTCGCGCAGCCGGTCCAGGCTTTCCAGGCCCAGGTTCTTGGCCAAGTCCTCGTCGACGCGCGGGTCGGCGGCGGTCTTGACCGACTTCACCGTCAGGTCGAACGTCGCGTCGCGGCCGGCCAGTTCCTTGGCGGGATAGTCGTCGGGGAAGGTGACGGCGATCTGCCGCTCCTCGCCCGCCGTCACGCCGACCACCTGATCCTCGAAGCCGGGGATCAGCCGGCCCGAACCGATCTCGACCGTCATGTCGGTGCCCGTGCCGCCCTCAAAGGCGACACCGTCGTCCGCGGTCTTGCCGGCGAAGTCCATGGTGACGAGGTCACCCGTCTCGGCCGCCTTGTCGCCGGCATCGTCCCAGCTCTTGTTGGCGGACGCGAACTTCATCAGCTGCTCGTCCACCGCCTCGTCGGCGACGGGCACGGTCAGCCGCTCAAGCGTCAGGCCGTCTATGGCGGGGGCGGGTACGTCGGGCAGCACTTCGAGCGACACGGTCAGTTCCGCGTCGCCGCCCTCGGCATAGCCCTCGTCCAGCTGGACCTGGGGCTGGGTGGCGGGGCGCAGGCCCTTGTCCGAGAGCAGCGACTGGACGCCCTGCTGGACCGAGGTGTTCAGCGCGTCCTGCATCAGCGCAGGGCCGTGCATCTTGCGGACCAGGTTGGCGGGCACCTTGCCGGGACGAAAGCCGGGCATCCGTACTTGGGGCGCCACGCGGGCGAGCTCGGCATCCACGCGCGCGGCGATCTCGGCCGCGCCGATGGTCAGGCGATAGCCGCGCTTCAGGCCCTCGTTCAACGTCTCGACAGTCTGCATGATCGGTGTTCTTTTCCCTTGCATCGGCTCACGGCCCCTTCGCTTTCGCTCGGGCGTCGCCGGGCCGCGGCCGCCCCCCGGGCGGCTACGAGTCCCGGTGACTGGTGCGGGCGAAGGGACTCGAACCCCCACATCTCTCGATACTGGAACCTAAATCCAGCGCGTCTACCAATTCCGCCACGCCCGCACGATCGGACCAGCCGTCGGGCGCGGGTCTATACCAGCCCGTCGTGACGGAGCAAGCGGCCACGAAACCCCCGCCCCAGCCCGATCGTTGGGGGTGGCCAAGACAGGAGCAGACCATGGCCACCCAGCCCCCGCCCGAGACGCCTTTCCCCGGCCAGCCGGTTCAGCCCGACGCACCGCCGCCCGAAATCTCGCCGCCAGGCCCCGATTTCGATCAGCCGTCGCCCGGCATGCCGGCCGGCGATCCGGGTACGCAACAACCGGCGGAGATCTGAGGGTGGTCGAGCCCAGCGTTCGAGACACGGACTTCGCCGAGCCGGGCGGTGACGCGCCCATCGTCACGCCCGCCGTCGAACCCGGCGGCGAGGATGGTGCCAGCCGCGTCGGCGATCGCGAGCCGGGCGACAAGGACGACATCGGTTCGACCGATGCCATGCGCTCGCCCACGGGCGGGCTGGCCGGCACCAGCCGTTGAAGGAGCAGCACGTGACCGAACACCCCGCCCCCGCCCCGCATACGCGCGGCATCGACGGCGAGCGCACCGACGAGCGATCCGACCTGCAACAGGCGGTGGAGGCACGCGCCGACGCGGTCGCCCGCGGCGACGGCGGCCCCGAGCCCAGCCCGATGACCGATACCGGCGAACCCGACGGCGTCGGCGGCACGGGCGGCGAGGTCCGCAACCAGGGCCCGGACCAGCAATAGTCGCGAGCGACCGGGCCGGATCGGCGAGGACCGGCCCCGTTTCACCTACAGCATGGAACGGGGCAGGGCTGGCCGGTGCGGCAGGCCTACCGCGGCCGCGTCGCCCACGATTGCGGCCCAGACGCCACCGGGTTGCCACACGCTGTCCATCGCCGCCCGCGCTTCGAGATCGGGCAGGCCGAGCGCGTCGCGGCGGTAGCGGTACAGGAACGCCGTCACGCGCAGGTTGGCGATGCAGTGGACGTGAACCCGCTCGTCGCGCAGATCATCCATCACCGCGCTGAAACGCTCGAAGTCGGCGTCCGTCGGCTGCTCGAAGTCGACGGGCAGGTGGATGTAGGTCATTCCCAAGGCCGCCACGCTGGCTGCCTCGTCGGGCAGCGCCTTTTCATGGCTGTGCAGCCCCAGATTGACGACGTGACGGACGCCCAGGTCGCGAATCGCCGTCAGCTGCGCTTCGGTCGGTTGGCCGGAACTCGTAACGCGGTCGTCGATCCTGCGCCAGGCGAAGATCTCGATGGGGTCCGACATAAAGCAGTATCCTTTGCGTTGGAGGATACCCAGGCGCGCGGCGGTTGGATGTTCGCGCTCCACGGTGGTGACCCACCCTCACGGCGCCAGTCACGCGAACTAGGCGGAAACTACGCGGCCCCGGCGGCGACGTCGAGCCCCCTCACCGCCGCTGCACGTCTCCCAGCGCCAGCAGCCTCACCAAGGGTCGACCTATGAACGCTACGCCTGATGTCCAGGATGGATGGAAGGCGGTCACGACGCTCAGGCACCGGACTGTGGTATGCTGAACCTCCGCCCGGCGAAAAACTCGGCGAAAAGTGTTCGAACCTGTGCCGTGCTGAGCGACCGTTCCGGAGATGGCGACAGGATGGTTCGCCTGATGCGCTTCCAGATTGACCCGGCAGCACGGCTCTCCTTAGCCTCACGGTCGCTATAATCTGTAGATAACTCGGCTGTGAACGATGCGAGCGTGAAGTTACTACCCCTGCGAGTTGTGACAGACCAGAGCTCGTTACATCGAACGGCCTCGATATAGTGCTTCGGCCCTCGGCCGAGTTTCGCGCCCTGCCCTGAAGGTACGCGAGACAAGCCTTCCAAAGCGGCGTGAAGATCACTCTCTCGTTCGATCGCGAACTGCTCATCGCTGGCAAGAGTGAGGGTTGCGGGCTGGGCTTCAGCTTCGAGAGAGGTGGCCATAAATACGGTATGTCACGTCGGTGCGAACGTCTGCAATTGGGCGTGAGCCGACATTGGCCCGACCATGGCCATCCATACTGTGACGCATTCCGTCTCACGTCTGTAAGCCCCTCACCTCCGGCCGAAAAGCTTCTCGATATCGGCGTTGGCCAGCTTCACCCAGGTGGGGCGGCCGTGGTTACACTGGCCCGAATGGGGAGTCGCCTCCATCTCGCGCAGCAGCGCGTTCATCTCGGCGACCGACAGCGCGCGACCGGCGCGGACGGAGCCGTGGCAGGCCATGGTGCCGGCCACCGCGTCCAATCGCTCACGCAATGAGAGCGCCTGATCGAAGGCGGCGAGTTCGTCCGCCAAGTCAGTGACTAATCCGCGCGCTTCCGCCTGGCCCAGCAAAGCCGGCGTGGCCCGGACCAGCATCGCGCGCGGGCCGAAGCGTTCCAGTTCCAGCCCCAGTTCCGCCAGCTCGGGGGCTCGCACCTCCAGCCGGTCGCAGGCGGGCTCGTCCAACTCGACCACTTCGGGCATCAACAGCGCCTGGGAGGCGACGCGCCCGCCCGCCAGTGCTGCGCGCATCCGTTCCAGCACCAGACGTTCGTGGGCGGCGTGCTGGTCGACCAGCACCAGCCCGTCCGCCGCCTCGGCCACCACGTAGGTGCGCGCCACCTGTCCGCGCGCCACGCCCAGCGGGAAGTCGGCGGCGGGCGGCGGGGCCGCGGCGGCGGGCTCAGCCCGCGCCTGTAGGGGGGCGGGGAAGCCCAATGCAGAGGGGCCGGGCGGCGGGGTGGAGAAGAAGGTGCGCCGCGCCTCCGCCAGATATCCGGGCGGCCGGTCGAGCAGCACGGTGCCACCCGCCCCCCATGGCTCGACGGGGACCGGCGCCACCGGCTCGGGCCGCCACGCGTCCAGCAGCGCGGCGGGCGCGGGCGCGGCGACGCGATGCCCCGCCGCGTCCAGCGCGCGGCGCAGGCCCGAGACGATCAGGCCGCGCACCATGGCGGGGTTGCGGAACCGCACCTCCGTCTTGGCGGGGTGGACGTTGACGTCGACCTGGCCCGGCGGGACGTCCAGGAACAGCGCCACCAGCGCGTGCCGGTCGCGCGGCATCATCTCGGCGTACGCGCCGCGGATCGCGCCCACCAGCAATCGGTCGCGCACCGGCCGCCCGTCGACGAACAGGTACTGGTGATCGGCGACGCCCCGGTGCAGCGTCGGCAGCCCGGCGACGCCGCCCAGCACCAGTCCCTCGCGCTCCAGGTCGATCGCCACCGAATTGCCCGCCAGCGCCCGGTCGGTCAGCGCCGCCACGCGCGCCGGCCGGTCCTGTCCCGCGGGCGCGGTCAGCGCGCGCCGCCCGTCGTGATCGAGCGCGAAGGCGACGTCGGGCCGCGCCATCGCCAGCCGGCGCACCGCGTCCAGGCAGGCGGCGTATTCGGCCCTGGCGGAGCGCAGAAACTTGCGGCGCGCCGGCACGCGCGCGAACAGCTCGTCCACCACCACGCGCGTGCCGCGCGGCAGCGCGGCGGGCCCTTCCCGCTCGACGACGCCGTTGTCGACCACGCGTTGCCACCCGTCCGAGCCGGCCGGCCGGCTTTCCAGTGTCAGCCGCGCGACGCTGGCGATGGACGGCAGCGCCTCGCCCCGGAAACCCAGCGTCGATACCGAATCGATATCGTCGGACGGGAGCTTGGACGTAGCGTGGCGTTCCAGGGCCAGCGCCATGTCGGGGGGCGTCATACCGTGGCCGTCGTCCACCACCTCGATACGGGACAGCCCGCCCTCCGTCAGGCGCACGACGATACTGGCGGCACCCGCGTCCAGCGCGTTCTCCACCAGCTCCTTCAACGCGCTGGCGGGCCTTTCCACCACTTCGCCGGCCGCGATGCGGTTGACCAGCTGCTCGGGCAGGCGGCGTATTGACATGGGCTACCCCGTATACCAATCGGCCGGCTTCCGCGAGGCGCGTCATCCGGGGGGCAGGACGCGACCCTATCTAGCGGCTTCAAAACGGATACGCCGATCCCATGCCATTTCCGCGCTTGTTCAAGTTCATGTCGCACGACCTGGCGATCGACCTGGGGACCGCCAACACGGTGGTCTATGTCCGCGGGCGCGGCATCGTGCTCAACGAACCCTCCGTCGTCGCCGTGGAGACGATCAACGGCGTCAAGCGGGTGCGCGCGGTCGGCGACGACGCCAAGCTGATGATGGGCAAGACGCCGGGCTCGATCGAGGCGATCCGGCCGTTGCGCGACGGTGTGATCGCCGACATCGACGTGGCCGAGGAGATGATAAAGCACTTCATCCGCAAGGTGCACGGCGGCAAGAACCGCCCCTGGCGCTTTCCGGAGATCGTGATCTGCGTGCCGTCGGGCTCGACCAAGGTCGAACGCCGCGCGATCCGCGACGCCGCGTCCAACGCCGGCGCGTCCCAGGTCTTCCTGATCGAGGAGCCGATGGCGGCCGCGATCGGCGCCGACATGCCCGTGACCGAGCCGATCGGGTCGATGGTGGTCGACATCGGCGGCGGCACCACCGAGGTGGCGGTGCTTTCGCTGCGCGGGCTCGCCTACACCACGTCGGTCCGCGTCGGCGGCGACAAGATGGACGAATCGATCGTCAGCTACGTGCGGCGCAACCACAATCTGCTGATCGGCGAGGCGACGGCCGAACGCATCAAGCAGGAGGTCGGCATCGCCCGCCCGCCCGCCGATGGGGTGGGCAAGGTGATCGCGATCAAGGGCCGCGACCTGGTGAACGGCGTGCCCAAGGAGATCCAGATCAACCAGGGCATGATCGCCGAGGCGCTGTCCGAACCCGTGTCCACCATCGTCGAGGGCGTGCGCGTCGCGCTGGAGAACACGGCGCCCGAACTGGCGGCCGACATCGTCGACCAGGGCATCGTGCTGACCGGCGGTGGCGCGTTGCTGGAAGGGCTGGACGAGGTGCTGCGCGACGAGACGGGGCTGCCCGTGACGGTCGCGGAGGACCCGCTGACCTGCGTGGCGCTGGGCACCGGCCGCGCGCTGGAGGACCCGGTGTATCGCGGCGTGCTCCAAAACGGCTAAGGCTAGCGTCCGGCCGGGGGACATAAGGTGGCGCCGACCCGCGACCGCAGACCCGGCTTCAGTCGCCGGCGGCAATACGGCCTGTTCGCGGGCTACGTGCTGGCGGTGGCCGGCGCGGTGGTGGCGCTGGCGCTGCTGATCGTCTCCGCGCTCAACCCGTCGGCCTTCGCGGGCGCGCGCATGGGGGCCGCCAGCCTGACTGCGCCCGTGTCGGCGGCACTCGCCTCCGTCTCCTCCTCGCTGGCGGCTGCGCCCGCCGAGGTACGGGGGTGGTTCACCGTCCGCACCGAGAACCGCCGGCTGGCGGCCGAGGTTTCGGCGATGCGCTCGCTCGTCATCCGTGCCCGCGCGATCAACTGGGAGAACCGGCGGATGCGCGCGCTGCTGGCCCTGCGCGATCGCGACGGCGCGCCGGTGGCGACCGCGCGGCTGGTATCCTCCAGCGTGTCCAGCACGCGCCGCTACGCGGTGCTGAACGCCGGGCGCTGGCAAGGCGTGCGCCCGGGAATGCCCGTGCGCGGGCCCGAAGCGCTGGTGGGACGCGTGGTGGAGGCGGGGCCGGCGGCGGCGCGCGTGCTGCTGCTGGACGACCCCGCCTCGATCGTGCCGGTGCGCCGCACGCGCGACGGGGCACCCGCGATCGTCGCGGGTCGCGGCGACGGGCTGCTGGACGTGCGGTCGGTCAACGCGACCGATATCGGCTTCCGGCCCGGCGACCTGTTCGTGACCACGGGGACGGGCGGCCTCTACGCGCCCAACATCCCCGTCGCGACCGCCATCCGGGCTGGTCGCGACACCGCCGCGGCGCGCGCCGTCGCCGACCCGGCCGGGTTCGACCTGGTGCGGGTCGACCAGCCTTTCTTTCCCCTGCCCCCGCCGCCCCTCCCCGCCCAGCCGACGGGCACGGGCAAATGAGCGACGAGGTCAAGACGCTCGACTATCGCCCCTTCGCGCCGCCGCTGCCGCCCGGCCGCGCGCGCGCGATCCCCTGGGTGACGGTGGCGGCGGGATCGCTGGTCGCGATCCTGCCCGCGGTGGCGCAGGTGCCGCTGCTGCCGCCGCTGGGCCTGTTGATGCTGCTGACGTGGCGGCTGCTCGCGCGCTTCTCGCTTCGGCCCTGGGCGCCGGTACCGCTGGGGCTGTTCGACGACATGCTCAGCGGGCAACCATTGGGCAGCGCGGCGCTGCTCTGGGTGCTATGCTTCCTGGCGATCGAGGCGGCGGAGGCGCGGCTGGTGGTGCGGACGTTCTGGCAGGACTGGGCGATGGCGGCGGCGCTGGCGGCCGCGGTGCTGGCGGCCGGCCGGCTGATCGCGGCACCGCTCGACGCCCCGCTGCTGCTGCCCGTGGCCGCGCAGGCGTTGGGCACTGCGCTGCTATTTCCCGTCGCGGCCCGCGCCGTGGCGCGGATCGACCGGCGGCGGAACTACGGCTGATGCGCGTCGCCAACGACGTGACGCAGGCGCACAGCTTCACGCGCCGCGCCTGGCTGCTCGGCGCGGTCCAGGGCGGCGTGGGGCTGGCGATCGCCGGACGAATCGGCTGGCTGTCGCTGGTCCAGCACGACCGGTTCGAGGCGATGGCCGAGAGCAACCGCGTCAACTCGACGCTGGTGCCGCCCAGGCGCGGCTGGCTGATCGACCGGCACGGCCGGCCCGTGGCCGACAACCGCACCGATTTCCGCGTCGACATCGTCCCCGACCGCCTGCGCGACGAGGATCGGGTGCTGGACCTGCTGCGCCAGCTCCTGGCGCTGCCGCCCGACGAGATGGAGCGCATCCGCATCGACCTGTCGCGCGCTTACGGCTTTCAACCCGTCCAGGTGGCCGAGAAGCTGGACTGGGACCGGTTCGCCGCCGTCGGCGTCCGCCTGCCCGAGCTGCCGGGCGTCGAGCCCAGCCGCGGCTTCGCGCGCAGCTATCCGCTGGGCGCCGCCGTCGCGCACCTGACTGGTTACGTCGGCGCCGCCACCGCCGAACAATTCAAGGCGACGCGCGACCCGTTGCTGGTGACGCCGGGCTTCAAGCTGGGCAAGGACGGCCTGGAACGCACCCTAGACCCGCTGCTGCGCGGCATGGCCGGCGCCAAGCGCGACGAGGTGACCGCACGCGGCAAGCTGGTCCAGTCGCTGGCGACGCGCGAGGACGTGCCGGGCCGCAACGTCCGCCTGACCATCGATTCGGGTTTGCAGGAATATGTGGCGCGCCGCCTGGGCACCAATTCGGGCTCGGCGGTGGTGCTGGACTGCTGGACGGGCGAGATGCTGGCCGCCGTATCGATGCCCGCCTACGACCCCAACAGCTTTTCCGACGGGATCAGCCAGCTCGAATGGCAGATGCTGTCCGAGAACGACCACGTGCCGCTGATGAACAAGATGACGCAGGGGCTCTACCCGCCCGGCTCGACGGTCAAGCCGATGAACGGGCTGGCGCTGCTGCGCGCCGGCGTGCCGGCGAGCGACCGGATCTTCTGTTCGGGCGCGATGCGGGTGGGGACGGGCGTATTCCACTGTCACCAGCGGCGCGGGCACGGCCCCGTCGACCTGCGCACCGCCATCGCCCAGAGCTGCGACATATATTTCTATGAGATGGCGCGTCGGCTGGGCTACGACCGCTTCGCCCCCGTCGCGCGCGAACTGGGTATGGGCCGGCGGTTCGACCTGCCCTTCTCCACCCAGCGTTACGGCACCGTGCCCGACAGCGCCTGGATGCGGCGCAAGTACGATAAGCGCTGGACGGTGGCCGATTCGCTCAACGCCTCGATCGGCCAGGGCTACGTGCTGGCCAATCCGATCCAGCTGGCGGTGATGGCCGCGCGCATCGCGTCGGGCTGCGCGGTCGAACCGCAACTGCTGGCCGCCCGCGTCAAGCGCGACGCGCCCGCCCTCGATTTCGAGGCCCACGCCCTCCAGACGGTGCGCGACGCGATGTGGAGCGTGGTCAACGGCGGCGGCACCGGACTGGCCGCGCGCATGAACGTGCCTGGCGTCACGCTGGCGGCCAAGACGGGCACCGCCCAGGTCCGCCGCATCACCACCGCCGAACGCCGCATGGGCGTGCTGAAGAACGGGCAGCTGCCCTTCAAACTCCGCGACCACGCGCTGTTCATCTGCTTCGCCCCCGCCAACGCGCCCCGTTACGCGGCGGGCATCGTGCTGGAACATAACGGCCACACGGTCCGCAACCTCGACGCGCCGATGATCGGACGCGACGTGATGACCTATCTGTTCGACCGCGAGCGCGCGTTGCGGAGCCTGGCCGACGCGGAACCGACCTGGGGCGGCGACGTGGCCACGCGCATGGCCGCCGCCGAGGCCGCCTATCGCGCGGCCCACGGCGCGCCGCCGCCGGCCGCGGTGGCGACCAAGACGGATGCGGTGGTACCGTCCAACGCGCCGGCCGTACGCGCCGCCACCGACCTCGCCAACGAGAGCCAGGAAGCGCTGGTCGGCACCGGGCCCACCGGCAATACGGTGGCGGAAGACGGCACCACCGAGGCGAACGCCGAACCGCAGTGACGAAGCACGCAGAAAAGGGTTTGCAAAGCTCGAACCGAATGCTAACGGCCCGCTTCCCGATCGCGGCCCAGCCGCCGGTCACGGACGCATAGCTCAGTTGGTAGAGCAGCTGACTCTTAATCAGCGGGTCCTTGGTTCGAGCCCAAGTGCGTCCACCAGCTTTTCCAACGGCTTCGTGGAAACGCGAGGCCGTTGTCGTTTCGGCTCTCCTGGGGTTACTGCGCGCTACGTCGCACGACGCCGCACGCGTCGACGCGTTTGAACCCGGAGGGAAACCCGATGCGCTTCGTACAGATGGACGTGCTGCCCAAGGGCCGGGCGCTGGTGGACGTGGACAAGCTGACGCACGCGGTGCCTCAGGGTGACGGGGGCGGCACGCGCCTGTTCCTGGGCGCGCAACACCTGGACGTGCCGCACACGCTGGGCGAGCTGGAGAATGTGCTGGCCGGGCGCGAACGGGGCGACGTCGGCGAAGGCGGCGGCGCCGGCTTTCACATGCGCTGACGTCGGGCGCTTTGCCAGGGGTCGGGTCCGTGCTTCAGCCGGCGCCCAGCCTGGACAGGGTTTCCAGGACCCGACCCCGCAAGTCGGGTTCGCGCGTCACCTCCAGCATCGCGGTCAGGCTCCGCCGCGCGGCCGGCACGTCCTCGTCCATCAGTTCGAGCCGCGCCCGCTCCCACCAGGCATGACCCGTGTCGGGCGCGAAGACGGTCATGCGGGCGTAGAGGTTCAGGGCGCGACGCCCTTGCCCCACCCGCTCGGCCCGGATGGCCTGGTTAAGCAGCAGCCGCACCAGCACCGCGCGGTTGGGCATCGCCGCCACGTGTCGCACGCCCACCCGCTCGGCGCTGCCCGCGGCGGCCAGTGCCGCCAGCCGCTCGGGCTCGACCGCGACCCCGCCGCGAAACGGGTCCGCGATCACCGGCGCCGCATCCGCCCCCAGCAGCACCAGAACGTGGCCCGGCACGTCCAGCAGATTGGCAGTCCAGCCCAGCCGTCGGGCGGCCGCGACGTAAAGGATGGACAGGCTGACCGGCAGGCCGCGACGACGGTCGATCACGCGGATCATGTCGGCGTTGACCGGGTCGTCATATGTTTCCCGGTCGCCCGCGAAGCCGGCCTCGTCGGCGAACACGCGCGCCAGCAGCTTCGCCTGCTCGACCGGCTCGTCCACCCCCGCCCCGATCGCGTCCAGTCGCCGGGTCAGCTGTTCCAACCGGTCGAGGTACGGCGCGAGATCGGTTCCCGGGTGATCGAGCGCCGCCAGGTCCAGCGCGGCCTCGTCCAGGACGATGTCCGCGTCGTCCACCAGCCCCAATTCGATCAACTTGTCCTGCATGGCTTTCACATGGGGATGACGGGCGGCTCGCGCGAGCGGGGCGAATGATCTTGTCGACATTGCCCGGTGCCGATGGTCCGCCGGACCGCGCCGGGCTGGATGTGGGCACGTAGCGGGCACGCGGCGGGGGCGACGACGATCTGCCCGTGATCGGCCACTTCGCCTTCAGGGATCGCGCCGCGATCACGTGCGAAATGATTACCGGAAGCGATCCCTTGACAACGCTCTTCCCTCCGAGTCGCGACTCGGGCAGGGTGGCCGCGTGCGCACCCGATACCCTACCGCCCCGGAATTGCCGCGCCAGCGCGTGGAATGGCTCTACCTGACGCTGATCGCGTTGGCGACGATGCCCGCCTGGCTGCCCGCAGCCGCTCGCTGGGCGATAGCGACGATACGCTGACGAACGGTCGCCGCCCCCCGCGTCGGACTTTCTGATCCCCACGGTCGACGAGTGACGTCGAAAGGCGGTCCATGGGGGCACGGCTGCGAAGGTCGAAGGTCGAGCCCGTGGATCGTGTCGCCCCACCCACCGATCGCGACCGCCCGGCCGCGAAACGGGTTTACAAAAGCCGAACTCACGTTAATGCGATTGCGTCTCAATAATTAAGGGGCGGTCATGCCCGCCGTCATTGCTGATAACCCGCCGACGCCCGTGCCACCCGACGCGCCTTCGACCGGTGGCCGCCGTTTCCGTCCCGCCCCGGTGACGGCCGCCCGATCCGCCTACCTTAGGGCGTCGCGATGAGCGGCATCGCGGGCGAGGTCGATCGGCGCACGGCCGCGCGGTGGCGCCGCCGTACCGATTCCGGCCTCCGGCTGCTGGCGGCGGTGCCGCTCGGCTACGCAGTGGCCAGCCTGTGGGCGATGGCGCTGGCCCGCCTGCTGCCAATGCCGGCGGCACCCGCCACCATCACCGCCACGCTGATCGCCTTCGCCGTCTGCGCGGCGGCGGTCATGTGGGCCTATGCCGCGCGCAGCGGGTGGCGCGCCGTCTGGACGCTGGCCCTGGCGGGCGGGATCGCCGCTGGGATCACCTGGGCCTCGATCGCCGCGGGGGGGCGACTGTGAAGGGGTTCCGCCAGTCTCAATCGACGCTGCACACCTGGTCCGGGCTGCTGCTCGGCTGGGTGCTGTTCGTGATTTTCGTCGCCGGCACCGCCGCCTATTGGCGGGAAGCACTGAACCGCTGGATGCGGCCCGAAACGCCGCGGGTCGAACGTCCGCTCAACGCGCTCGCCAAGGCGGAGGCGTGGCTGAACCGCCGCGCGCCCGACGCCAAGACCTGGTTCATCACGATGCCGACCGCCGAGGCGCCTGGCACCTATGTGTTCTGGGTGCCCCAACCCGACCCCGCCGCCAAGGGCCGCCGGCACCGGCGGCGCGACACCTTCGCGTTGATCGACGCCGCGGGCACGCCCACCGCACGCGATACGCGGGGTGGGGACTTCTTCTACCGTTTCCACTTCGACCTCCACTACATGCCGGTGATCTGGGCGCGGTGGCTGGTCGGGTTCGCGGCGATGATGATGCTGGTGGCGATCCTGACGGGCATCGTCACGCACAAGAAGATCTTTCGCGACTTCTTCACGTTGCGCCGCGCCAAGGGGCAGCGGTCGTGGCTGGACGGGCACAACGCCGCCGCGGTGCTGGGCCTGCCCTTCCACCTGATGATAACCTATACCGGGCTGGTCACGCTGTCGGCGATGCTGATGCCCTGGGCCACCATCGCCAACTACGCGGACGGGACCAAGATGGCGGCAGTCATGTTCCCCAGCGCGGACGAGGCGACGCGCACCGGAACCGCCGCCCCCCTGCCCGACCTGGCGGCGATCGTGCGCGACGGCGAGCGGCGGCTGGGCGGACCGGTCGGCTATATCGAGGTGGCCGAGCCCGGCGACACCGCCGCGCGCGTCACGCTGACCCGCGCCAGCAGCATCAGCCTCAACACCTATGGCGACCGCGTCGCGTACGATGCCGCGGGGCGCGTGGTCTGGCGGTCGCCGCCGTCGGACGGCGCACGCACCACCTACGGCGCGATGATCGGACTGCACGCCGGCCGTTTCGGCGACGCGACGTTGCGCTGGCTGTACTTCCTGTGCGGCATCGGCGGCACGCTGATGGTCGCCAGCGGGCTGGTGCTGTGGACCGTCAAGCGGCGCGAGCGGCTAGCGGATCCGTCCCGCCCCCCGCTGGGCTTCCGCGTCGTCGAGCGGCTCAACGTCGCCGTCGTCGCCGGCTTTCCGCTGGGATGCGCCGCCTTTTTCTGGGCCAATCGCCTGATCCCGCTCGACGCCCCCGGGCGCGGGAACCGCGAGGTGGCGTATCTGTTCGCGGCCTGGGGCGCGGCGGGACTGGTGTCGCTGGCGGTTCGGCCGCGATACGGCTGGGTGGCGCTCCTGGGCGGCACCGCGGCGATGCTGGCCGCGCTGGTCGCCTATGACGCGGTGCTGCTGCGGCCGGGTCTGGCGAACTGGATCGCGGCCGGCGACTGGGCGCTGGCATCGGTCGACCTCGTGCTGCTCGCGTTGGCCGCCGTCCTGGCCTGGACCGCGCGCCGCGTGGCGCTGTACAAGCCCCGCGTCCGGACCGTCAGGGCGGCCACCCGCGCGCGCCCCGCCGTCCTTCCGGCCCAGTTGGAGCCCGCCGAATGATCGCCGCCGTTCTGCTCGCCACCGCGTTCCTGCTGTTCGGCCTCGCCACGGACCGGCATCACGAACGCCGGTTCGGCCGGCGTCCCGACCCCCGCTTCGTCCGCCGTTGCCGCGCGGCCGCCTGGACGCTGGTCGGCGTCGCGCTGGCGGCGGCGGTGTCGGCGCGCGGCTGGGTGTTCGGCCCCGTGGCCTGGGCGGGACTGGCGATGGCAGGCGCCGCCGTCAGCTTCCTGGCCCTGAACCTGCTGCCCGCGCCCGAGCGGGCGAGGCGATGACGCCGCGCGTCCTGCTCGGCACGGCCGACGTGCCGGGCGGCCCCCCGCTCAAGCTGTTCCGGCGCGGCGACGACTTCACTATCGCGCTCGACCGCAACGACCTGATGAGCAGCCGCATGAGCGGGTCGGAGGCCGCGCTGGGCACCATGGCGCTTGACCGCCTCGACGCCCGCCCCGGCGGCCGGGGGACGCCGCGGTTCCTGATCGGCGGCTACGGCATGGGGTTCACGCTGCGGGCACTGCTCGCCGTGCTGCCGCCCGATGCCTGCGCGGTGGTGGCCGAACTGGTGCCGGGCATCGTCGAATGGGCGCGGGGGCCGATGGCGGCCCTGACGGACGGATGCCTGGACGATCCCCGCGTCGACCTGCGCATCGCCGACGTGGCCGCCGAGATCGCAACTCCCGGCGCCGGCTACGACGCGGTCCTGCTCGACGTCGACAACGGGCCGGACGGGCTGACGCGGCCGGGCAACGACGGGCTGTACGGCGCGGAAGGGCTGGCGCGCGCGCGGGCGGCGCTGCGGCCGGGCGGTGTGCTGGCGGTATGGTCGGCGGCGCCCGACGCCGCCTTCACCCGGCGGCTGGCACGTGCCGGCTTCGCGGTCGACGAGGTGCGGCTGCGCGCGCGCGCGAACGGCAAGGGGCCGATGCACGTGATCTGGTTCGGCACGCGACGCTGAAGCCCGCCGTCGCGCGTTGGGACCGCGACCGACACGGAGGACGCGGATGCTGGACGAAACCGACGGGGAAGGCCCGGCCTATTGGCCGCGCGAGGTGCAGCGCTGCGAAATGGAGCTCCGTAAGGCGATCCGCGACGGCGCGCCCGAGGAGGAGATCGCGAAGTGGCGCAATTTCCTACGCAAGGCGGAACAGCATCTGCCGAGCAGGGAAGCGAAACCCTAGCATCGATCGATACCTTTCCGAGGCGTCGGCCCCCCACTCCAGCCGACACCCCGGGCGTTTTCCGAAGTTCACCGCAGTGCAAGCGATCCCTTCGTCACGCCAGCACGACATCAACCCCCGGATGGGGTTGGATCGACAGTCGGGGGGGGTGAATATCAACCGGGGTGAGCGAGATCGACTACCGCCGTCGATGCGCG
>Ga0325400_1001074_pt1 | contig 22038 bp, 30 predicted proteins | sample PopdelMetagenome_2_FD_205662 | JGI IMG/M metagenome (GOLD analysis project Ga0325400, IMG submission 205662) | Populus deltoides microbial communities from Bellville, Georgia, United States - Xylem-PdKOR-R1 | ecosystem: Host-associated > Plants > Phyllosphere > Stem > Wood/Secondary xylem...
TCGGCTGCGGCGCAAACCGTCTCGTCGCCCTTGCGCCAGGGACGGGTGCGCACCCCGGCCCGCGCGGCGGCCGCGAGCGCCTCGGTGTGGACGCGGTCGGAGGTGGTCAGCGCCGTGACGGCCGCGCCGCGGCGGGCGAGTCGCGCCGCCGCGAACAGGGCGTCCCCGCCGTTGTCACCGGGCCCGGCCAGGACCACGACGGTCCGGCCGACGACGCCGCCCACGGCGTCCCGCAGGATCTGCGCGCACGTGATGTCGAGGGCCGTGGCGGCTCGCTCCATCAGGGTCCCGGCCGGCAGGCCGCGCAGCGCGGCCTCTTCGGCCGCACGGACGTCGGCGACCTCGTGCGCAGCGATCACAACTTCACCCTTGCTGTCCGGGACCGGTTTCCACGGTGATCATCGGCGCGCGGACCGCGTCCTTGATCGCGCGGACGGACCTACTTGCTCTCGGCGACCACCATCGCGGTGGCGATCCCGGCGTCGTGGGACAGGGAGAGGTGGAACGTCGCGACGCCCATCTCCTTGGCGATCTTCTTGGCGCTGCCGCGCACGACGATCTCGGGCCGGTGGCCGTCCTCGCGCTCGACCACGACGTCCCGCCAGACCAGACCGACGGGTGCACCGAGCGATTTCGCGACCGCCTCCTTGGCCGCGAACCGCGCCGCCAACGACTCCGGCGGCAGTCCGCGTTCACCGTCGCCGAACAACCGCTCGAGCAGCAGCGGTGTGCGTTCGACCTGTCGTTTGAAGCGATCGACGTCGACGACGTCGATCCCGATCCCGATGATCATCCGTGGCCCCCTCCGGCTCGTGGCCACAGTGACAGGTGGCCCCGTCGCCCCTGCCGCCGGGGTCACCCCCGCCCCCACCTCGGCGTCTCGTCCCACCGTTCCCTGCCCCGGGAGGGGTGGAACGCGATGCAGAAGTTGCTGGGGCGGGTCACTCCACGGTGACGGACTTGGCCAGGTTGCGGGGCTGGTCGACGTCGAGGCCCTTGGCGGTGGCCAGTTCGCAGGCGAACACCTGCAGCGGGACCACGGCCAGCAGCGGCGAGAGCAGCGTGGAGGTCTTGGGGATCCGGATCACGACGTCGGCGAACGGTTCCACCGCGGTGTCGCCCTGTTCGGCGATGACCAGCGTGCGGGCGCCGCGGGCGCGGACCTCCTGGATGTTCGAGACGACCTTGGCGTGCAAGGAGTCCCGGCCTCGGGGGCTCGGGACGACGACGAACACGGGCTGCCCGGGTTCTACCAGCGCGATCGGCCCGTGCTTGAGTTCCCCGGCGGCGAAACCCTCGGCGTGGATGTAGGCGAGTTCCTTGAGTTTCAAGGCGCCCTCCATCGCGACGGGGTACCCGACGTGCCGACCCAGGAACAGCACGGAGCGGGTGTCGGCCATGTAGCGGGCGATCTCACGGACCTGCTCGAGGTTGTCGAGCACCTGCCGGACCTGCGCGGGGATCTCCTGCAACTGCCGCAGGACCTCGCTCACCTCGTCGGCGAACTTGTTGCCGCGCAACTGGGCCAGGTACAGGCCGAGCAGGTAGCAGGCGGTGATCTGGGCCAGGAACGCCTTGGTCGAGGCGACCGCGATCTCGGGACCGGCGTGGGTGTAGAGGGCGGCGTCGGACTCGCGCGGGATCGTCGAACCGTTGGTGTTGCAGATGGCCAGGACCTTCGCGCCCTGTTCGCGGGCGTGCCGGATGGCCATGATCGTGTCCATCGTCTCCCCCGACTGGGAGATCGCCACGACGAGCGTGCGTTCGGACACGACGGGGTCGCGGTAGCGGAACTCGTGGGCGAGTTCGACCTCGACGGGGATGCGGCACCAGTGCTCGATGGCGTACTTGGCCACCGATCCCGCGTACGCGGCGGTCCCGCAGGCGATGACGACGATCTTGTCGACGCTGCGCAGCTGGGCCTCGGAGATCTTCATCTCGTCCAGCTGCAGGCGGCCGTTGACGTCGGTCCGGCCGAGCAGGGTGTCGGCGATGGCCTGCGGCTGGTCGTGGATCTCCTTGGCCATGAAGGACGGGAACCCGCCCTTCTCGGCCGCGGCGGCGTCCCAGTCCACGTGGAACCGGCGACCCTCGGTGGGCGTGCCGTCGAACCCGATGACGGAGACGTCGGTCGGGGTGATGGTGACGATCTGGTCCTGACCGAGTTCGAGGGCCTCGCGGGTGTGCGCGATGAACGCTGCGACGTCCGAGCCGAGGTAGTTCGCACCCTCGCCGAGACCCACGACGAGCGGGGAGTTGCGGCGTGCGCCCACGATGACGCCGGGCTGGTCGGCGTGCACGGCCAGCAGCGTGAAGGCCCCCTCGAGGCGGGCGCAGACCACGCGCATGGCCTCGGTCAGGTCACCCTGGTAAGCGCCCGCGAGCAGGTGGGCCACGACCTCGGTGTCGGTCTCGCTGGCGAACTCGACGCCGGTTTCGAGCAGCTCGGCGCGCAGGGTGGCGAAGTTCTCGACGATGCCGTTGTGGATGACGGCGACCTGGCCGCCCGTCCCCAGGTGGGGGTGGGCGTTGCCGTCGGTCGGGCCGCCGTGGGTGGCCCAGCGGGTGTGCCCGATGGCGGTGGGGGCCTGCGGCAACGGGGCGGCGCTCAGCTCCTCGACGAGGTTGGCCAGCTTGCCGGCCTTCTTGCGCACGTCGACGCCGCCGATGCCGTCACGCCGGGTGACGGTGGCGATGCCGGCGGAGTCGTACCCCCGGTACTCCAGGCGACGCAGCCCCTCCAGGACCACCTCGGTCCCCTGCTCGAGCGCCCCCACGTATCCGACGATTCCGCACATGTCCTCGAGGGTACGGTCCGTGAACGACTCCCCCGGGCCGCCTCACCCGACGATCACCCGTGCTTCACCCGGTAGCCTCACGCCGGTGAGCACGGGCGCACCCACCGCACCCCCGACCGTCTCCCCCAGTCCCTACGTGGTCCTGGACCGCGAGCACTGGAGCGCGCTGCGGGCCTCGACCCCGCTGACGCTGACCGCTGAGGACGTGGCCCGACTGCGGGGCCTCGGCGACCGGGTCGACCTCCGGGAGGTCGAGGAGGTGTACCTGCCCCTGTCCCGGCTGCTGACCCTGTACGACCGCTCGGCCGGGTCCCTGCACGCTGCCACGTCGACGTTTCTCGGCGAGCAGGTCCAGCGCACCCCGTTCGTCATCGGGATCGCCGGATCCGTCGCCGTGGGCAAGTCCACGACCGCCCGCGTGCTGCGCGAGCTGCTGTCGCACTGGCCCGAGACGCCCCGCGTCGAACTGATCACCACCGACGGGTTCCTGTACCCCAACGCCGAGCTCGAGCGCCGCGGGATCATGCACCGCAAGGGGTTCCCCGAGAGCTACGACCGGCGCGCGCTGCTACGGTTCCTGGCCGCGGTGAAGTCGGGGGTGCCCGAGGTGCGGGCCCCGGTGTACTCGCACCTCGTCTACGACATCGTCCCCGGGGAGCACGTCGTCGTGCAACGGCCCGACGTGCTCATCGTCGAGGGTCTGAACGTCCTGCAGCCGGCGCGGGTGCGCGCCGACGGGACGCAGGGGGTCGCGGTGAGCGACTACTTCGACTTCTCGCTCTACGTCGACGCACGCAGCGAGGACGTGCAGAACTGGTACGTCTCGCGCTTCCTGGAACTGCGCCGCACCGCGTTCTCCAAACCGGAGTCCTACTTCCACCGGTACGCGTCGCTGTCCGACGACGAGGCCGTGGCCCGGGCCCGGCAGATCTGGAACGACATCAACGGCCCGAACCTCGCCGAGAACGTCCTGCCCACCCGCGGTCGCGCGACGTGCGTGCTGCAGAAGGGCGCCGACCACTCCGTGCGTCAGGTGCGGTTGCGCAAGGTCTGACATCCTCCCCACCCCTCCGTGATCAAGGAAGTTCCCATGGGCGTGAGGTTCCTTGATCGCGGGGTTCACTTCCTTGATCACGGAGGGGTGCGGAGGGTCTGGCGCAGATCTGCGAGGGGCGCCTCGAACTCGGCGATGAGTTCGTCGAGCTCGAACCCCAGGGCCTGGTTGACCGCGATCATCGGGGTGTTCGAGACCGCATTCCAGGTCGAGATGCGTTGCGCCGCAGGATTTTCGGCGACAGCGGCGCGTAGGCACTCGAGTTTCACGAGCATCCCGAGCCGGTGTCCGCGGTGTTCGCGCAGGACGAGGGTGTCGAGCTGCAGGAGCCGTTCGGGTTCGTGGTCCGAGCGGACGATGACGGTGTAGGCGACGAGCTCACCCGTGGAGGATTCGGCGACCGCGACCCACTGGTGCCGGCCCTGGGCCGCGCGCAACGCCTCGAGTTCACGCAACCGTTCGCCGGTCCAGGTCTCGGGTTCGATCTCGAGGTCGCCCATCGGGGCGTCGGTGCTCATCCGGGAGTTCAGGTGCGCGAGGGCCTCGAGGTCGGGCTCGGGGACCGCCCCGGCGAAACTCCGGACGGCGTAGCCCGTGGCGAAGGGCAGGGCCTGCTCACGCAGGGCGTCCACGCGTTCGGGCGCGACGGGCAACGCGAGCTGACGACGCGCGTCGACCTGCCCCTTCACGAATCCCCACCGGCGGGCGGCGACCGCCCCGGGCCAGGTCGACTCCTCCTGGTCCGAAGGGCGGTCGACGCCGATCCGCACCGAGGTCCGCCCGGCCGCCTGCGCCAGGTCGAGGGCGTGGGCGAACAGGGCCGTCCCGATCCCCCGCCGGCGGTGCGCAGGGCGCACCACGACGTGAACGGTCGCCACGTGGGTGTTGTCGGCCAGGCTGAACCGGACGTCGGCGACACCGACGGGTTCGCCGTCCTGCGAGGCGAGGACGAAGTGCACCAGCTCGGACGTGCTCCCGTACTCCAGGACGGCGCGGAGCTCACCGCGCTTCCACGTCGCCGGGTCGGGCCGGTCGAGCGCCTCGCCCTCGGCCAGGACGTCGTACCAGGTGTCGAAGTGGCGTGCGGCCCAGGCGCTGCGGTCCGGGTCGGCGTTCGTCGTGCTGGTGAGCTCCACACTGATCACGTCCACGAGCCCAGTCAGTCAGGCCGCAGGCTCAGAGCGCGAGCCTTTTGCGGACGACGTCGGCGAGGCGACCGGCGACCTCGTGGGCGTGGTCGGTGTGGGCCGCCTCGACCATGACCCGCACGAGCGGTTCGGTCCCGCTGGGTCGCAGCAGGACCCGCCCGGTCTCGCCGAGTTCGCGTTCGGCCTCGACGACGGCGGCCAGCAGTTCGGCGTCGGTGCCGGCGCGGGACTTGTCGACCCCCCGGACGTTGACCAGCACCTGCGGGAGTCGTTCGACCACGCCGGCCAGGTCCGCCAGGCTGCGACCGGTCTCGGCCATCCGCGCCAGGATCAGCAACCCGGTCAGGACGCCGTCACCCGTCGTGGCGTACTCGGGGAGCACGACGTGGCCGCTCTGCTCGCCGCCGATGCTCCACCTCCCGGCGTTGAGCGCCTCCAGGACGTAGCGGTCGCCGACCCCGGTCTCGACCATCCGCACGCCCTCGCGCCGCATGGCCAGCTTCAGGCCGAGGTTGCTCATGACGGTGGCGACGAGGGTGTTCTCGACGAGGTGCCCGCGGTCGCGCAGCGCCAGAGCCAGGACGGCCATGATCTGGTCGCCGTCGACGGTGTTCCCCTCGGCGTCGACCGCCAGGCAGCGGTCGGCGTCACCGTCGTGCGCGATCCCGAGGTCGGCGCCGTGTTCCAGGACCGCCGCGGTCAGCGGTTCGAGGTGGGTGGAGCCGCAGCCGTCGTTGATGTTCAGGCCGTCCGGAGCCGCGAACAGCGTCGTCACCCGGGCCCCGGCCTCCCGCAGCACCCGCGGGGAGATGGCGCTGGCGGCGCCGTTGGCGCAGTCGACGACGACGTGCAGACCGGCCAGCGAACCAGGGCCGCCGGGCAGGGTCGAGAGCAGGTGCGCGACGTAGCTGTCCTGCGCGTCCTCCTCGACGTCGGGGCCGGCGTGCACGCGACCGACGGACGCGCCCGTGGGGCGGCGACCGGCGCCGGCCCGGTAGGCGGCCTCGATGGTGTCCTCGACGTCGTCGGGCAGTTTCGTGCCGCCGCGGGCGAAGATCTTCAACCCGTTGTCGGGCATGGCGTTGTGCGAGGCCGAGAGCATCACGCCGAAGTCAGCGCCCGAGGTCTGGACCAGGTGGGCCAGGGCGGGGGTGGGCACGACCCCGACGTCGAGGACGTCGACCCCGGAGCTCGCGAGGCCCGCGACCACGGCCGCGGACAGGAATTCCCCCGAGGCGCGCGGGTCGCGGGCGACCAGGGCACGGGGACGGGCCTTCACACCCTCGTCGACGAGGACCGAGGCCGCGGCGGCGGCCAGCCCCAACGCCATGTCGGCGGTCAGGTCGACGTTCGCCAGCCCCCGCACACCGTCGGTCCCGAAGAGCCGCCCCACAGTTCCCTCTCCCCCACTGTCACCCACCACGGGTCACCCACAGAGCCCAAAGAGCCCCCGACATGGCACGACGGCCCCGGGAAACTCCCGGGGCCGTCGTGACGTACGTGCTCAGGTCAGCGCTTGCTGAACTGCGGTGCCTTGCGGGCCTTCTTCAGACCGGCCTTCTTGCGCTCGGTGGCGCGCGGGTCGCGGGTGAGGAAGCCGGCCTTCTTCAGGGAAGGACGGTTTGCCTCGAGGTCCACCGCGTTGAGCGCGCGGGCCACGCCGAGGCGCAGGGCGCCGGCCTGGCCGGACGAGCCGCCGCCGTGGATGCGGGCGATCACGTCGAAGGACCCCTCGAGCGCGGTGACGCGGAAGGGCTCGTTGACGAGCTGCTGGTGCACCTTGTTCGGGAAGTAGTCGTCGAGCTTGCGCCCGTTGATCTTCCACTCACCGGTGCCGGGGACGATGCGCACGCGGGCGACGGCCTCCTTGCGGCGGCCGGTGGCCCCGCCGGGGGCGATGATGCTGTTGCCGCCGGTCGCCGGGGCCGAGGACTCCGACGTGTAGCTGCCGTCGAACTCGTCGGTCTCGGTGATGTCGTCGACGACGACGTCTTCGGTGTACTCGCTCACGGGATTCCTCGCTCAGTTCGCCGTAGTGGTGCCGCGGCTCACTGCGCGACCTGGGTGATCGTGAAGTTCTCGGGCTGCTGCGCCGAGTGCGGGTGCTCGGGACCCGCGTAGACCTTGAGCTTGCTCAGGACCTGACGGCCCAGCGCGTTCTTGGGGATCATCCCGCGGATGGCCTTCTCGACGGCCTTCTCGGGGTTCTTCTCCAGCAGGTCGACGTAGCTGGTGGCCTTGAGCCCACCCGGGAAACCGGAGTGGCGGTAGGCGACCTTCTGCTCGCGCTTGGAGCCGGTCAGAGCGACCTTGGCGGCGTTGACGATGATGACGTAGTCACCACCGTCGACGTGCGGAGCGAACGTCGGCTTGTGCTTGCCACGCAGGAGCGTCGCAGCCTGGACAGCCAGACGGCCCAGCACGACGTCCTCCGCGTCGATGACGAGCCAGCGGCGGTTGATGTCGCCCGGCTTCGGGGTGAACGTGCGCACGGGGGTTGCCCATCTCCTCGAACGAATTGCGGACCGGGCCCGCGCTCGAGTCCTGCGGCGACGGGAAGACTCCCCGGCACGGAACGACAGGCACTGCGTGGGCACAACGACCTATGACGTTACCCGCCGTTTGCCCTACGGGTCAAAACGGCCGATCGACGGGTCACAACGGCCGGTCCGTAGGCCGAGCGCCTCAGCGCACCCGCTCCACCCGGCTCACGTCCCACACCGGTTCGGGCGTCTCGACGACCCGGCCGTCCTCGCCGAAGAGCAGGAACCGGTCGAACCCCCGGGCGAACCAGCGGTCGTGGGTGACGGCGACGACCGTGCCCTCGAAGGCCTCCAGAGCCTGCTCGAGCGCCTCGGCCGAGTGCAGGTCGAGGTTGTCGGTGGGCTCGTCGAGCAGCAGCAGGGTCGCGCCGGAGAGTTCGAGCAGCAGGATCTGCAGCCGCGCCTGCTGACCGCCGGACAGGTGCTCGAACCGCTGCTCCGCCGCAGCGGCGAGCCCGTACCGGTCCAGGGCCCGGGAGGCCGCCTCGCGGTCCAGGCCCGAACGGTGCGAGTTCCCGCGGTGCAGCACGTCGAGCAGGGTCTTGCCGACCAGGGCCGGCTGTTCGTGGGTCTGGGCGAACCAGCCGGGGCGCACCCGCGCCCCGAGTCGTGCGGAACCGGTGTGCTGCACCGGGTCCGGGACGTGCTCGTCGACGGGGCGGTGCTCGGCGTCGGGGTCGGACCCGCCGGCCGCGAGCAACCGCAGGAAGTGCGACTTGCCCGAACCGTTGGCCCCCAGCACCGCGACGCGGTCCCCGAGCCAGAGTTCGGCGTCGAACGGTTTCATGAGGCCGGTGAGTTCGAGGCCGTCGACGATCACCGCCCGTTTGCCGGTCCGGCCGCCCTGCAGGCGCATCCGCACGTCCTGGACCGCCGGCGGCGCCTGCGGCGGGCCGGCCTCCTCGAACTTGGCCAGCCGCGTCTGGGCCGCGGAGTACCGCGAGGCCATGCCGTCGTTGAACTTGGACTTCTCGCGCAGGGTCACCACGAGCGTGCGCAGCTTGATGCGCTCCTCGTCCCAGCGGCGCCGCAGCTCCTCGAGCCGTTCCCCGCGCGCGGTCCGCGCGGCGCCGTAGTCGGCGAACGACCCACCGTGGGTCCAGGCGACGGCGCCGAGACCACCCGGTTCGAGCGTGACGATGCGGTCGGCCGCAGCGGCCAGCAGCTCCCGGTCGTGGCTGACCAGCAGCACCGACTTCGACGTCGCCCGCAGCTGCTCCTCGAGCCAGCGCTTGCCGGGGACGTCGAGGTAGTTGTCGGGTTCGTCCAGCAGCAGCACGCCCTCGGGGCCGCGCAGCAACGCCTCCAGGACGAGCCGCTTCTGCTCCCCGCCGGACAGGGTGCGCACGAGCCGGTGCCGGCAACGGTCGAAGTCGACGCCGAGGGCGGCGTGCGTGCACTCGTCCCAGACGACCTCCTGCTCGTAGCCGCCCGCGTCGCCGAAGTCGGCCAGGGCCTGGGCGTACCGCAGCTGGGTCCTCTCGGAGTCGTCCTCGATCATCGCGGTCTCGGCGACGTCGACGGCCTCGAAGGCCTTGCGCAGCTGCTCGGGGGCGACCGAGGCCAGGAGTTCGGCGACGGTCGTCTCGTCGCGGACCGACCCCACGAACTGGCGCATGACACCGAGTCCACCGCTGCGGGCGACCGCGCCCTCCTGGACGGGTTCGTCGCCGGCGATGAGCCGCAGCAGCGTGGTCTTGCCGGTGCCGTTGGGGCCGATCAGGGCGGTCGTGGAGCCGTCGGCGACCCGGAACGCGATCTCGTGCAGCAGCGGCCGCCCGTCGGGGAGCTCGTGGCTCAGGCCGGAAACGTCGACGTGCCCCTGGGAGTTCGCTGCCACGGGAGGTCAGTCTGCCGTGCCGTGACTACTGGTCCCCACCCGTTTCCGCGCGGGCGGTGTGCAGGACGCGCAACGAACAGCTCGTGGAGTCGGCGTCGGCCCACTCCCCCTCGACGTCCACGACGGCGATCGCGGCCGTGCGCAGCTGGGCGACCTCACCCGTGAGGGACTCGACCAGAGCGCTGACCCCGGGGTTGTGCGCGATGACGACTACCGTCGAACCGGCCGGGGTGTCGAGGCCGCGCACGATCCGCAGCAGGTCACCCAGCGACGCCTCGTAGAGCCGTTCCTCGTCGACGATGACGGGGGTCGCGCCCCAGCCGTCGAGCAGCCGGGCGGTGGTCTCCTCGGTCCGGCGCGCCGGGGAGGTCAGCAGCAGGTCGCACCCGCCGACGTTCTCCTTGAGCCAGCGACCGGCCTCGACGGCGTCGGCCTTGCCGCGGTCGGCCAAGGGGCGGGCGATGTCCTGCAGTCCGACCGGCGAATCGGCCTTCGCGTGGCGGACGACGACGAGCGTGGGCACGAGAGCTCACCCTGCCGCACTCGCGCCCGCCGCGCCGAACCACCCCCCGCCTCCTCCCGCAGAAAGCACGCCTCCTCCCGCAGAGAGCACACTTGCGAACCTCTGAACGGCCGTCCGGACGTCCGGGATCGTGCTCTCGGCGCGAGGAGCGCTCAGGTGGGCAGGGTGCGGACCGCGCGGGCCTCCAGCGCGCGGGCGGCGAGGTCGGCGTCCGCCGGGTAGACGACCTCCTCCAGCGTCAGACCCTGCGGAGGCACCACCGCGATGGCGGGATCCCGTCGGGCCTTGTCCTGCAACAGCTTCGGCCAGTCCACGTCACGCCGGCCATCACCGACCGCGAGGGCGGCACCGACGAGCGCACGGACCATCGAGTGGCAGAAGGCGTCGGCCTGGACGTCGGCGACCAGCAGCCCGTCGTCCGTGCGCGACCAGCTGTACGTCAGCAGGGTCCGCACCGTCGTGGCCCCGTCGCGGGGCTTGCAGAACGCGGCGAACTCCCGCAGACCCACCAGGCTGCGGGCGGCGAGGTCCATCGCGGCCACGTCGAGGGGCCTACGGTGGTGCAGCACGTCGAACCGGCGCAGGGGCGGGACCCCGGCGGGGTCGTCGCAGACCCGGTAGGCGTACCGGCGGCGCAACGCCCCGAACCTGGCGTCGAAACCTTCAGGGGCGGCCTGGGCGCCGTGCACCCGGACGTCGGACGGCAGGACCCCCGCCAGACGGCGTACGAGGGCCACCGCGGGTGGGTTGTCCGACCGGCCGGGGATCGCGTCCCAGGCGGCCACCGGGACGTCCGCGTGGGCCACCTGGCCGCTCGCGTGGACTCCGGCGTCGGTGCGGCCGGCCACGGTCAGCCGGGGCGCGGGGTCGAGCCGCAGGACCCGGCCCAGGCCCTCGGTCAGGACGCCCTGGACCGTGCGCAGGCCGGGTTGTCCGGCCCAGCCGGAGAAACCCGTGCCGTCGTAGCCAAGGTCAAGGCGAACGCGAACGAGCCCGTCCGCCCCGGTGTCGGGGTGGACGGGCTCGTCGTGAGGAAGGGAGGCGCTCAGGCCTGGTCCTTCTTGTCCTCGGTGGTCTCCTCGGCGGGAGCCTCGGTCGCCTCGGGGGCGTCCGTGGCCTCGGTGGCCTCGACGGTCTCGGTGGTCTCCTCGGCGGGAGCCTCCTCGACCGGCGCGGTCGCGGCGGCGACCTGCTCGGCCTCACGCACGACGGCCTGCTTGGCGCTGACCGGTTCCATGACGAGCGAGATCACGGCCATGGGGGCGTTGTCGCCCTTGCGGGGACCGATCTTCACGATGCGGGTGTACCCGCCGTTGCGCTCGGCCATGGCGGGACCGATCTCGGTGAAGAGGAAGTGCACGACGGACTTGTCGCGCACCGTCTTCATGACCTGACGACGCGAGGCGAGGTCACCCTTCTTGGCGAAGGAGATGAGCTTCTCCGCGTGCGGGCGCAGACGCTTGGCCTTGGCCTCGGTCGTGGTGATGCTGCGGTTCTCGAAGAGCGCAGTCGCCAGGTTGGCGAGGATGAGCTTCTCGTGGGCCGGCCCGCCGCCGAGCCGCGGACCCTTGGTGGGGGTGGGCATTGTGTTGTCTCCTCGGTGGGACCTCCCCCCGCGCGAGCGGGGCGAGGACTATCGGACGGTCAGAGCTGCTCGTCCTCGGCGAACGACTGGTCGTCGTCCTCGAAGTCGTTGACGACGGCGCTCGGGTCGAACCCGGGCGGGGAGTCCTTGAGGTGCAGGCCCATGCCGACCAGCTTGGCCTTGACCTCGTCGATGGACTTCTGCCCGAAGTTGCGGATGTCGAGCAGGTCGGCCTCGCTGCGCGAGACCAGTTCGCCGACGGTGTGGATGCCCTCGCGCTTGAGGCAGTTGTACGACCGGACCGTCAGGTCCAGCGCCTCGATCTCGAGAGCGAGGTCCGCCGCCAGCGCGGCGTCGGTCGGCGAGGGGCCCATGTCGATGCCTTCGGCCTCGACGTTGAGCTCACGGGCCAGACCGAACAGCTCGACCAGCGTCTTGCCGGCCGACGCCACGGCGTCGCGCGGGGTGATGGCGTGCTTGGTCTCCACGTCCACGACGAGGCGGTCGAAGTCCGTCCGCTGCTCGACGCGGGTCGCCTCGACCTTGTACGTCACCTTCAGGACCGGGGAGTAGATCGAGTCGACCGGGATACGGCCGATCTCCTGCTCACCGGACTTGTTCTGCGCCGCCGAGACGTAACCGCGGCCACGTTCGACCGTCAGCTCCAGCTCGAGCTTGCCCTTGCCGTTCAGCGTCGCGATGTGCAGGTCGGGGTTGTGGACCTCGACCCCTGCGGGCGGGGCGATGTCGGCCGCGGTGACCGCGCCCGGGCCCTGCTTGCGCAGGTACATCACGACGGGTTCGTCGTGCTCGGAGGAGACGACGAGGTTCTTGATGTTGAGGACGATCTCGGTGACGTCCTCCTTGACCCCCGGCACGGAGGTGAACTCGTGCAGCACACCGTCGATCCGCAGGCTGGTCACCGCTGCGCCCGGGATGGACGAGAGCAGGGTCCGGCGCAGCGAGTTGCCGAGGGTGTACCCGAAGCCGGGTTCGAGGGGCTCGATGACGAAGCGCGAGCGGTACTCGTCGACGACGTCCTCGGTGAGGGTGGGGCGCTGTGCGATCAGCACGGAGGTTCCTTCCCGCGGGCGTCCGCCATATGACGCCCCGCACGCCCGTCAGCATCGGTCCACCGACGGGGTCTGGCTCGATCGAAGTGATGTGGTTTTCGATCAGGTGGGGCCCGGGGCGATCACGCCCCGGGACACCGCACCCGAGTCAGACGCGCCGACGCTTGGGCGGACGGCAACCGTTGTGCGGGCTGGGGGTGACGTCGTTGATCGCGCCGACCTCCAGGCCGGTGGCCTGCAGCGAACGGATCGCGGTCTCGCGGCCCGAACCCGGGCCCTTCACGAAGACGTCGACCTTGCGCATGCCGTGCTCCTGCGCACGACGGGCGGCCGCCTCGGCGGCCATCTGCGCGGCGAACGGGGTCGACTTGCGCGACCCCTTGAACCCGACCTGACCGGCCGACGCCCACGCGATGACCGCGCCCGTCGGGTCGGTGATCGAGACGATCGTGTTGTTGAACGTCGACTTGATGTGCGCGTGGCCGTGCGCGACGTTCTTCTTCTCCTTGCGACGCGGCTTGCGCGTCGCCGTGGCCTGACGGCTCTTGGGAGGCATGCTCTCCGTACTCCTGGATCGCTTCGACGAGTTTCGAGGGCGAACTGGTGGGTTCGCGAGGCGGCCCGCTGGCGGACCGCGCACTGCTTACTTGCGGCCGGCCTTCTTCTTGCCCGCCACGGTGCGCTTGGGGCCCTTGCGGGTACGCGCGTTGGTCTTGGTGCGCTGCCCGCGGACGGGCAGACCGCGGCGGTGCCGCAGACCCTCGTAGCAACCGATCTCCACCTTGCGGCGGATGTCGGCGGCCACCTCGCGGCGGAGGTCACCCTCGACGCGGTAGTTGCCCTCGATGTGGTCGCGCAGCGCGACCAGGTCGTCCTCGGTGAGGTCGCGGACGCGGACGTCGGGGCTGACGCCCGTCGCAGCCAGCGTTTCCTTGGCGCGGGTGCGCCCGACGCCGAAGATGTACGTGAGCGCGATCTCAGCCCGCTTTTCGCGGGGGAGGTCAACGCCGACGAGACGTGCCATGCGGGATGGTCCCTCTTCTGTCGCGGAGGTCTGCCGCAGGACCGCCCCCGCCGTCTCGAGCGGGTCCCCGGCCTCCGACCGGGGGTGTCGTCGGGAGTTCCCGACGGGTCCTGCGAATGGTTACTGCTGGAGCTGGTGAAGCTGCGGGGTGGACCCCTGCGTCAGCCCTGGCGCTGCTTGTGGCGCAGGTTGTCGCAGATGATCATGACGCGCCCGTGACGGCGGATCACCTTGCACTTGTCGCAGATCTTCTTGACGCTCGGCTTGACCTTCATCATGTCTCCGGTCGTGCAGACCACGTCCCCGCAGGGACCGGGGCCGGCGGCCAGTGGATGGTCACTTGTAGCGGTAGACGATGCGCCCGCGGGACAGGTCGTAGGGGCTGAGCTCGACGACCACCCGGTCCTCGGGGAGGATGCGGATGTAGTGCTGCCGCATCTTCCCGGAGATGTGGGCGAGCACCTTGTGACCGTTGCTCAGCTCGACGCGAAACATCGCGTTGGGCAGGGCTTCGATCACGGTGCCTTCGATCTCGATGACGCCGTCCTTCTTCGGCATGTCCTCCGCTTTTCATCAAGTGTCGGTTGAAGTCAGCCCGGACCCTGCGGGACGAACCCACAGGAGGCATGGCGGACCGACGGTCAAGCTTACGTGACGGCGCGCCGAGGGCGAAATCGGGCGATCATGCCCGCCAACTCTCCTGCGGCGCAACCGGATCCGGACACACCCGACCGCGGGGGTCGGAGGTCCGCTAGTCCTCGGTGGGCACCTTGACGCCGAACGCGGCCAGCTCGGCCGCTCCCCCGTCGGCCGCGGTCAGCACCCACAGCCCTTCCTCGAGGACGGCGACCGTGTGCTCCCAGTGCGCGGCCCGGGTGCCGTCGGAGGTCACCACGGTCCACTCGTCGGGCAGGATCTCGGTGTCCTCCCCCCCACGCGTCAGCATCGGCTCGATCGCCAGCACGAGGCCGGGCCGGACCTTGGGCCCGCGGTCCCGGTCGCGGTAGTTCAGGACGTCCGGCGGCATGTGCATCGCCGTGCCGATCCCGTGGCCGGTGTAGCCGTCGACGATGCCGAACCGGCCGTCCACGGAGTCCTCCACCGCCGCTCCGACGTCCCCGACCCGCCCCCGGGCGTCCAGGGCCGCGATACCGGCCCACAGCGCCTGCCGGGTGGCCTCCACGAGGTCGACGTCACCCTGCTCGCGGGGCTCGCCGACGATCGCGGAGAACGCGGAGTCACCGTGCCAGCCCTCGATCGAGCAGCCCCCGTCGACGGAGACGACGTCGCCCTCGACCAGCGGCGTGTCCCCCGGGATCCCGTGGACGACGACCTCGTTGACCGAGATGCACAACGTCGCCGGGTACCCGTGGTAGCCCAGGAAGTTCGAGGTGCCGCCGCCGGCGCGGATGACCTCCGCGCCGATCGCGTCCAGCTCGGCCGGGGTGATCCCGGGCCGCAGGGCCGCCTGGACGCTGTCCAGGGCCGCACGGGTCAGCAGCCCGGCCCTGCGCATCGTGAGGATCTGCTCCGGGGTCTTGATCTCGACCCGCTCGCGTCCGAACACTCGCGACGCCTGCTCAGGCGTTCGGGAGTTCGAGCGCCCCGACGAGGCGCTCGGTCACCGCGGAGATCTCGCCGAGGCCGTCGACCGAGCGCAGCAGGCCGCGGTCGGAGTAGACCTTCACCAGCGGAGCCGTCTGGTCCAGGTAGACCTGCTGACGGGTGCGGATGACGTCCTCGGTGTCGTCGGAACGACCCTGCTCGCTCGCGCGCTTGGCCAGCCGGCGAACGAGCTCGTCGGTGTCCGCCGTGATCTCCAGGACGCGCTCGAGCTTGGAGCCGGTCTCGCCGAGCATGTCGTCCAGCTCACGCACCTGGTCGGTCGTGCGGGGGTAGCCGTCGAGGATGAACCCGTCGACGGCGTCCGGCTGCTGCAACCGGTCGCGGACCATGGCGTTGGTCACCGTGTCCGGCACGTACTTGCCGGCGTCGAGGTACTCCTTGACGGTCTTGCCCAGCTCGGTCTCCCCCGCGACGTTCGCGCGGAAGATGTCGCCGGTGCTGATGGCGGGGACGCCCAGTCGCTCGGACAGGAGCTTTGCCTGCGTGCCCTTGCCCGCACCGGGCGGACCGAGGAGGACGAGTCGAATCATCGCAAGAACCCTTCGTAGTTGCGCTGCTGGAGCTGGGACTCGATCTGCTTCACGGTCTCGAGCCCGACCCCGACGATGATCAGGATCGAGGTGCCCCCGAAGGGGAAGTTCGTGTTGGCATTGAAGAGCACGAACGCGATGAGCGGAAGCAGCGAGATGAGTCCCAGGTAGAGCGATCCTGGCAGGGTAATGCGCGTGAGGATGTAGTCGAGGTACTCGGCGGTGGGCCGACCGGCCCGGACACCGGGGATGAACCCGCCGAACTTGCGCATGTTCTCGGCGACCTCGTCCGGGTTGAACGTGATCGCGACGTAGAAGTACGCGAAGAAGATGATGAGCAGGAAGTAACCGGCCATGTAGATCGGGTGATCACCGCGGACCAGATGGTCGTTGATCCAGATCACCCAGCCCGCGTTCGGGTCGTTGAACTGGGCCAGCAGGGCGGGCAGGTACAGCAGCGATGAGGCGAAGATCACGGGGATGACGCCGGCCATGTTGACCTTCAGCGGGATGTACGTGGAGGTCCCCCCGTACATGCGCCGCCCGATCATCCGTTTGGCGTACTGGACGGGCACCCGGCGCTGGCTCTGCTCGACCGCGACGACGGCCGCGACGACGACCAGACCGATGCCGATGATGGCGGCGAAGACGCCCCAGCCGTTCTCCTCCCCGATCGCCCACAGGGACGTGGGGAACGTGGCGGCGATCTGGGCGAAGATCAGCAGCGACATGCCGTTGCCGACACCGCGCTCGGTGACGAGCTCACCGAGCCACATGATCAGGCCGGTGCCGGCGGTCATCGTCAGGACCATCAGCAGGATCGTGGGCAGGCTCTGGTCGGGCAGCACCTGCGCGTTGCACTGGGTGCCGAACAGCCGCGACGGGTCGCGGGCGATCGTCACGTAGGTGGTCGACTGCAGGATCGCCAACCCGATGGTCAGGTACCGGGTGTACTGGGTCAGCTTGGACGTGCCCTGCTGCCCCTCCTTCTTGAGGTCCTCGAAGCGCGGGATGACCACCGTCAGCAGCTGGATGATGATGCTCGCCGTGATGTACGGCATGATCCCGAGCGCGAAGACGCTCAACTGGAGCAGCGCGCCGCCGGAGAACAGGTTGGCCAGTCCCAGCAGGTCGTTCCCCGTCTGCGCCAGCTCGATGCACTGCTGCACGGCCGGGTAGGAGACCCCGGGCGCCGGCACGAACGAGCCGAGCCGGACCAGGACGATGATCCCGATGGTGAACAGGATCTTGCGGCGCAGGTCGGGCGTCCGGAAGGCGCGGCCGAGGGCGGTGAGCACTACTACCTCCTGCACCGGTCTCCGGGACGGAGACGGCGGTTGTCACTGGTTCTTGGCACGGCCCATCATCACGGACTGATCGCACGTTGGGCCGAACGGGGCACGGTACGAGTCCCAGTAGACCCTACCTCCCCACAAACGCACACGCGGCGGTAGCAGGCGATTACTCGCTGCTACCGCCGCGTGGCAGTGCTGGTGCTCGCGTCAGCGAACGGTCGTCGAACCGCCCGCAGCCGCGATCTTCTCGGCCGCCGAGGTCGAGAACTTGTCGGCCGTGATCTGCAGGGCCACGGTGATCTCACCGGTGCCGAGCACCTTGACGGGCTGGCCCTTGCGGACCGCGCCCTTGGCGACGAGCTCGTCGACACCGATGGTGCCGCCCTCGGGGAAGAGGGTCGCGAGCTTGTCGAGGTTCACGACCTGGAACTCGACGCGGAACGGGTTCTTGAACCCGCGCAGCTTCGGCAGGCGCATGTGGAGCGGCATCTGGCCACCCTCGAAGGCCTCGGGCACCTGGTACCGGGCCTTGGTGCCCTTGGTACCGCGACCCGCGGTCTTGCCCTTGCTGCCCTCACCACGGCCGACACGGGTCTTCGCCGTGTTCGAGCCGGGCGCGGGACGCAGGTGGTGCAGCTTCAGGACGTGCTCACCCTGGTTCGCCATCAGTCGACCTCCTCAACCTTCACGAGGTGCGCGACGGTGTTGGCCATGCCACGGAACTCGGGCTTGTCGTCCTTGACGACCGACTGCCCGATCTTGTGGAGTCCGAGGCTGCGCAGCGTGTCGCGCTGGTTCTGCTTGCCGCCGATTCCGGACTTGAGCTGCGTGATCTTCAGGCGTGCCATCAGGAGGCCACCCCCGCCGCCTGGGCGCGGAGCAGCGCCACCGGCGCCACGGCCTCGACCGGCAGGCCACGACGGGCCGCGACCTGCTCGGGACGCTCGAGACCGCGCAGGGCCTCGATCGTCGCGTGCACGATGTTGATCGCGTTGTCGCTGCCGAGGGACTTCGACAGGACGTCGTGGACACCGGCGCACTCGAGCACTGCGCGGACGGGGCCACCGGCGATCACACCGGTACCCGGGGAAGCCGGACGCAGCATGACCACGCCGGCCGCCTTCTCACCCTGGATGGGGTGCGGGATGGTGCCCTGGATGCGCGGGACGCGGAAGAAGTTCTTCTTCGCCTCCTCGACACCCTTGGCGATGGCCGCGGGAACTTCCTTGGCCTTGCCGTAGCCGACGCCCACGGTGCCGTCGCCGTCACCCACGACCACGAGGGCCGTGAAGCTGAAGCGGCGGCCACCCTTGACGACCTTGGCCACGCGGTTGATGGTCACGACGCGCTCGACGAAGTTGCCGCGGTCGCCCGCGTCTCCTCCACGGCGGTTGTCGCGGCCGCCGTCACGACCGCCCCGGCCGCCGTCACGGCCGCCACGGTTGTCGTTGTTGCGGTTGTCGCCGCCGCCGGCCGCACCGGCGCCTCGGCGCTGGGGTCCAGGCATCAGACGTTCCTCATCTCATCGACTGCACTGATCAGGGTCATCACAGGGACAGGCCCGCCTCACGCGCGCCGTCGGCGATGGCCGCGACACGACCGGCGTACCGGTTGCCACCGCGGTCGAAGACCACGGCCTCGATGCCGGCCGCCTTGGCGCGCTCGGCCACCAGGGCACCAACGGCCTTGGCCTTGGCCGACTTGTCGTCGCTGCTGGCGCGCAGGTCCGCCTCCATGGTCGAGGCCGACGCCAGGGTGTGACCCGCGGCGTCGTCGATGACCTGGACGAACACGTGACGCGTGGACCGCGTGACCACGAGACGAGGACGCTCGGCAGTGCCGACGACCTTCTTGCGGACGCGGATGTGACGACGCTTTCGCGCCGGAGCGGTCCCCTTGAGGGTGCGCTGGGTGGAGAGTCCCATCGTCACTTACCAGCCTTTCCGACCTTGCGGCGGATCTGCTCGCCGGCGTAGCGCACGCCCTTGCCCTTGTACGGGTCGGGCTTGCGGAGCTTGCGGATGTTGGCAGCGACCTCGCCGACCTGCTGCTTGTCGATGCCCACGACCGAGAACTTGGTGTTGTTCTCGACCGCGAAGGTGATGCCGGCCGGCGCCTTGACGACGACCGGGTGGCTGAACCCGAGGGCGAACTCGAGGTCGGTGCCCTTGGCCGTGACGCGGTACCCCGTGCCGACGATCTCGAGCTTCTTCTCGTAGCCCTGGGTGACACCCTCGACCATGTTCGAGATGAGGGTGCGGGTCAGGCCGTGGAGCGAACGCGAGGTGCGCTCGTCGTCGGGACGGGTGACCGAGATGGCCCCGTCCTCGGAGCGCTCCACCGCGATGGGCGAAGCGACGGTGTGGTTCAGCTCGCCCTTGGGGCCCTTGACCGTGACGGCGGGGCCGTCGATGGTCACGTCCACGCCCGCGGGGACGGTGATCGGGAGTCGACCGATGCGCGACATGAGTGCTCCTCCCTCACCAGACGTAGGCGAGGACTTCCCCACCCACGCCCTTCTTGTTGGCCTGCTTGTCGGTCAGGAGACCCGAGGAGGTGGACAGGATCGCCACACCCAGGCCGCCCAGCACGCGGGGCAGGTTCGTCGACTTCGCGTAGACCCGCAGACCGGGCTTGCTCACGCGGCGCAGGCCGGCGATCGCACGCTCACGGTTGGGGCCGAACTTCAGGTTCAGCGTCAGCTTCTTGCCCACCTCGGCGTCCTCGACCGTCCAGGAGGCGATGTAGCCCTCGGCCTGGAGGATCTCGGCGATGTGCGACTTCAGCTTGCTGTACGGCATCGAGACGGTGTCGTGGTACGCCGAGTTGGCGTTCCGCAGACGCGTCAACATGTCCGCGATGGGGTCAGTCATCGTCATCGGGCTCGTCCGCCCTTCCTCGCCGGGGTTTCCGCACCGCGCTGGGCGGTGCGGACCTTCGGCGTCTCAGTGTTCAGGGTCGTGAAGTTCGTGGTCACCAGCTGGACTTGGTCACACCGGGCAGTTCGCCACGGTGTGCCATCTCGCGCACGCAGACTCGGCACAGGCCGAACTTGCGGTACACGGCGTGCGGGCGACCGCAACGCTGGCAGCGGGTGTAGGCGCGGACCTTGAACTTCGGCTTGCGCGCGGCCTTGGTGATCAGTGCGGTCTTCGCCACGGTCAGTTCTCCTTGAACGGGAAGCCCAGAGCACGCAGCAGCGCACGGCCTTCGTCGTCGGTCTTCGCCGTCGTCACGACCGTGATGTCCATACCGCGGACACGGTCGATCTTGTCCTGGTCGATCTCGTGGAACATCGACTGCTCGTTGAGACCGAAGGTGTAGTTCCCGTTGCCGTCGAACTGCTTCGGCGACAGCCCGCGGAAGTCGCGGATGCGCGGCAGCGCGAGCGACAGCAGACGGTCCAGGAACTCCCACATGCGGTCGCCGCGGAGCGTGGTGTGGCAACCGATCGGCATGCCCTCGCGCAGCTTGAACTGAGCGATGGACTTGCGCGCCTTGGTGATCTGCGGCTTCTGGCCGGTGATGGCCGTCAGGTCGCGGACCGCGCCGTCGATGAGCTTGGAGTCACGAGCAGCCTCGCCGACACCCATGTTCACCACGACCTTGACCAGGCCGGGGATCTGCATGACGTTCGGGTAGCTGAACTCCGAGTGGAGCTGACCCTTGATCTCTTCGCGGTAGCGCTGCTTCAGACGAGGCAGGGCCTTCGCTTCGGTGGTGGTGGTCATCAGATGTCCTTGCCCGAACGCTTGGCGACGCGGATGCGGTTGGTCTTGGTGCGACCGTCGCGCTCGACCTTCTCCTCGCGGATGCCGACGCGGGTCGGCTTCTTGGTCTCCGGGTCGACGAGCTGCACGTTGCTGATGTGGATCGGGGCCTCGCGCTCGACGATGCCACCCTCCACACCCGGACGGGCCTTGGTGTGACGCTTGATGCGGTTCACACCCTCGACCAGGACGCGCTGGGTCTCGGCGTTCACCTCGAGCACCTTGCCCTGCTTGCCGAGGTCGGACGTCTTGGTGCCGTCCTCGTTCTTGCGCCCGCGAACGCGGGTGATGACCTGGACCAGGTCACCCTTCTTGATGCGCAACTTCGCCATGGTCAGAGCACCTCCGGAGCCAGCGAGATGATCCGCATGAACTTCTTCTCGCGCAGTTCACGACCGACGGGCCCGAAGATGCGGGTACCGCGCGGGTCGCCGTCCGCGCGGAGGATCACCGCGGCGTTCTCGTCGAAACGGATGTAGGAACCGTCGGCGCGCCGACGCTCCTTCTTGGTGCGGACGATGACGGCCTTGACCACATCGCCCTTCTTGACGTTTCCGCCGGGGATGGCGTCCTTGACCGTGGCCACGATCACGTCACCGATGCCGGCGTAGCGGCGGCCGGAGCCGCCGAGCACGCGGATGCACAAGATCTCCTTGGCACCCGTGTTGTCGGCGACCTTGAGCCGCGACTCCTGCTGGATCACTCTCTACTCCTTCGTCGCGCCGGTTCTCGACCACCCGCGAGGGGGCGAGCCTGGCCGAACGGACATGGAATCTGGGGGTGGGCCGCAACCGCGGCCCACCCGAGGTCGAACGCTCGCGTGAGCGCGCGAATCACTTCGCGCGTTCGAGGACCTCGACCACACGCCAGCGCTTGGTCGCCGACAGCGGCCGGGTCTCCGCGATGAGGACGAGGTCGCCCACTCCCGCGGTCTCGACCTCGTCGTGCGCCTTGACCTTGGTCGTGCGGCGGATGACCTTGGCGTAGAGCGGGTGCTTCACGCGGTCCTCGACCTCGACGACGACGGTCTTCTGCATCTTGTCGCTGACGACGTAACCGCGACGCGTCTTACGATCGCCGCGCTCGGTGCTCGCAGTGGTGTTCTGCTCGCTCACTTCGCAGCCTCCTTCGTGATCGGCGCCTCGGTGATGCCGAGCTCGCGCTCGCGCATCGTCGTGTAGATGCGGGCGATGTCCCGCTTGACGGCCTTCAGCCGGGAGTTGTTCTCC
>Ga0325400_1001075_pt1 | contig 22029 bp, 24 predicted proteins | sample PopdelMetagenome_2_FD_205662 | JGI IMG/M metagenome (GOLD analysis project Ga0325400, IMG submission 205662) | Populus deltoides microbial communities from Bellville, Georgia, United States - Xylem-PdKOR-R1 | ecosystem: Host-associated > Plants > Phyllosphere > Stem > Wood/Secondary xylem...
GAGCGTGAAGCTGCAATTCGGGCAGACGCGCACCTCGAAATGCGTCGGGCGCGCGCAATTGGGGCACGGATAGGGCTTCATGAGGCTGGGGTCCCGGTAAGTTCGCGCGGATACGCGCGGGCCCATCGCCGGTTCCCGCTTTTCCCCTTGCCGGGGACGCGCCGGCCCCGCATCTCACACCGCGACATGGCAGATCCCTATCAGACCCTGGGCGTGGCACGCGGCGCGGACGAGGCCGCGATCAAGAAGGCCTACCGCAAGCTCGCCAAAGAGCTGCACCCCGACCGCAACAAGGACAATCCGGCGGCGGCGGCGCGCTTCTCGGAGGTGACGCAGGCCTATGACCTCCTGAGCGACAAGACCAAGCGCGCGCAGTTCGACCGCGGCGAGATCGACGAGGCGGGCAATCCGAAGGCGCCGTTCGGCTACGGCGCGGGCGGCGCGCCGCGCGGCCGGCCGGGGGGCGCGGGCGGCGGCTTCGAGTTCGCGGAAGCGGGCGGCGACTTCGGCGACATCTTCGAAGGGCTGTTCGGCGGCGGCCGGCGCGGCGGGGCCAACCCGTTCGGCGGCGGCGGCCGCGCGCGACCGGCCAAGGGCGCGGACGTGGCCTACCGCCTGGCGGTCGATTTCGAGGATGCGGCGGCGCTCAAGTCGCAGCGCATCACCTTGGGCGGCGGGCGCACGGTGGACCTGAAGCTGACCGCCGACGCGGTCGCGGGCACGCCCATGCGGCTGGCCGGGCAAGGCGAGGACGGCCCCGCGGGGCGCGGCGACGCCACGGTGACGGTGGAGGTGAGCCCCCACCGCTTCTTCCGGCGCGAGGGCGACGACGTCCGTCTCGACCTGCCGGTGCGCCTGGACGAGGCGGTGGCGGGCGCGCGCGTCAGGGCGCCCACCGTGGAAGGCGCGGTGATGCTGACGGTGCCCGCCGGCTCCACCTCGGGCAAGGTGCTGCGCCTCAAGGGCCGCGGCTTTCACCGCCGCGACGGCACGCGCGGCGACCAGCTCGTGACGTTGATGGTGGACCTGCCGGCGGGCGACGCCGACCTCGCCCGCTTCGTGGAGAACTGGACCGCGGACCGGGAGCGCAACCCACGCAGCGGCCTGGGCGTGTGACCGGGCGCTCCTGAGCGTTCGGCCCGATGCAGGACGTTTCGCCCGTCTCGCCCGAGCGGCGCGCGCAGCAGGGCAACGCGCACGCGCTCGCCCGCTTGCCGTGGGCGGTGCGGCCGTGGGAGGTGACCAAGCGCGTCGTCATCGGCGTCTATGCCGACGGCTTCATCCATGCGGGCAACCTCGCCTATCTGGCGCTGGTCTCGCTCTTCCCCTTCTTCATCGTCACCGCCGCCTTCGCCCACTATCTGGGGCAGGGGCAGGAGACGATGCACGCAGTGGACGGCGTGCTGCGCACCCTGCCGCGATCGGTGCGCGAGCTGGTGCGGCCGGCGGCGGCGGACGTGTTGGCGCAGCGCACGGGATCCTTGCTGTGGCTGGGCGGGCTGGTCGGCCTGTGGACCACCGGCAGCTTCATCGAGACGATCCGCGACATCCTGCGCCGCGCCTATGGCACGCACTTCACCAAGCCGTTCTGGCATTACCGGCTATTCTCGCTTGGCCTGATCATCCTGTCCGTCATGCTGATGCTGCTGGCCTTCGCCGCCCAGCTGCTGCTGACGGGGGCCGAGCATCTGGTGCTGCGGCTGTTCCCCGCGGCCACCGGCGTGGTCGGCTGGATCGGCTGGTCGCGCGCGGCACCGGCACTCGCTTTGTTCGTGGCGCTGGCGGCGGTGTTCCGCTCGCTCACCCCCAGCCGCTACCGGGGCGGGCACCGCACCTGGCCGGGCGCGGCCTTCACCTGCGGCTGGTGGCTCGCGACCACGGCGGCACTGCCGCGCTTCTTGGCGCAGCTCGGCGGTTATGACCGCACCTATGGCAGCCTGGCGGGCGTGATCGTGGCCTTGCTGTTCTTCTACCTCGTCGGCTTCGGGCTGGTGATCGGCGCGCACCTCAATGCGGCACTGGCGGAAACACCGCGGCCGGGCGTAAGGGAGGCGCCCACGCCGCAGATGGAGGAATGATGGCCGGTCTGATGCAGGGCAAGCGCGGGCTGGTGATGGGCCTCGCCAACGACAAGAGCCTCGCTTGGGGCATCGCCAAGGCGCTGGCCGCGCAAGGCGCGGAACTGGCCTTCGCCTATCAGGGCGAGGCGCTGGCCAAGCGCGTGCGTCCGCTCGCCGCCGAGCTCGGCTCCGACTTCCTGCTGGAATGCGACGTGTCGGACATGGGCGCGCTGGACCAGGCGTTCGCTACCCTGGCGGAGCGCTGGCCGACGATCGACTTCGTGGTCCACGCCATCGGCTTTTCCGACAAGAACGAGCTGCGCGGGCTCTATGTCGACACCAGCCTCGACAATTTCCTGATGACCATGAACATCTCGGCTTATTCCTTCACCGCCGTCGCCCGGCGCGCGCGCGCGATGATGCCGAACGGCGGCGCGCTGCTCACGCTCACCTATTACGGCGCGGAGAAGGTGGTGCCGCACTACAACGTCATGGGCGTCGCCAAGGCGGCGCTGGAGGCGAGCGTCAAATATCTCGCCATGGACCTGGGACCCGAGAATATTCGCGTGAATGCGGTGTCGGCGGGGCCGATCAAGACGCTGGCCGCGTCCGGCATCGGCGACTTCCGCTACATCCTCAAGTGGAACGAGCTCAATTCGCCGCTGCGCCGCAACGTCACGATCGAGGATGTCGGGGGCGCCGGCCTCTATCTCCTGTCGCCCCTTGCGAGCGGGGTCACGGGCGAGGTCCACCATGTCGACGCGGGCTACCACGCCATCGGCATGAAGGCGGAGGACGCCCCCGACATCGCGCTTGCCTGACCTTGACCCCTCTCCCTGCAGGGGAGAGGGAGGGGCCCAAGCCGCAGGCTTGGGAGGGTGAGGGGTTGCAGCGACCGGACGGCGAGGAGGCGCTGGAGCGCGTGCGCCGGATGCGGCGTGAGGCGCCCGAAGCGGAGGCTCGGCTGTGGTCCGCGTTGCGCGGCCGAAGGCTCAGTGGGGCCAAGTTTCGCCGGCAAGTGTGGATCGGCGGCTATGTAGCGGACTTCCTCTGCGCGGAAGCCAAGCTGATCGTCGAGGCGGATGGGGGCCAGCATGGCCGGCAGCAAGCCTATGACGTCCGGCGCACCGTCTGGCTGGAAGAACAGGGGTTCAGGGTGATCCGTATCTGGAACAATGACATAGCCGACAATCTGGACGGGGTGCTGGCGACGATCGGGCAAGCCCTCACCCTCCCACCGCCCGATGGGCGGCGGGCCCCTCCCTCTCCCGTTCAGGGAGAGGGGGTTTGAGCGTCAACTCCTTCGGCCATGTCTTTCGCTTCACCACCTGGGGCGAAAGCCATGGGCCGGCGATCGGCGCGGTCGTGGACGGGTGCCCGCCGGGGCTGGCGCTGGCCGAGGGCGACATCCAGCCATGGCTCGACCGGCGGCGGCCGGGCACGTCGCGCTTCACCACGCAGCGGCAGGAGCCCGACCGGGTCCGCATCCTGTCCGGCACCTATGAGGGCCGCACCACCGGCACGCCGATCAGCCTGCTGATCGACAATGTCGACCAGCGCTCCAAGGATTATTCGGAGGTGGCGCGCGCCTACCGCCCCGGCCATGCCGATTATGCCTATGAGGCCAAATACGGCCTGCGCGACCCGCGCGGCGGCGGGCGCTCGTCCGCGCGCGAGACGGCGTCGCGCGTCGCGGCGGGCGCGGTGGCGCGGCTGGTGATCCCGGAGGTGCGGCTGCGCGCCTATCTTGTGGAGCTTGGCGGCGACGCGGTCGATCCCGCGGCGTTCGATGACGCGGAGATCGACGCCAACCCCTTCTTCTGCCCCGATCCCGCCGCCGCGCTCCGCTGGGAGGCGATCGTGGACGAGGCGCGCAAGGCGGGGTCGTCGGTCGGCGCGGTGGTGGAGGTCGTCACCACCGGCGTGCCCGCGGGCTGGGGCGCGCCCGTCTACGCCCGGCTCGACGCCGAACTCGCCGCGGCGTTGATGGGCATCAACGCCGCCAAGGGCGTGGAGGTGGGCGACGGCTTCGCCGCGGCGCGCGCCACGGGCGTGTCCAACGCCGACGCGATGCGGCCGGGCGATGCCGGGCCGCGCTTCGGCTCCAACCATGCGGGCGGCATCCTGGGCGGCATCGCCACCGGCCAGCCGGTGGTGGCGCGCGTCGCGTTCAAGCCGACCTCGTCCATCCTGACGCCCGTGCCGACGATCGACCGCACGGGGCAGGCTGCCGACCTGCGCACGGTAGGCCGCCACGATCCGTGCGTCGCGATCCGCGCGGTGCCGGTGGTGGAGGCGATGGCGGCGCTGGTGCTGGCGGACCACAAGCTGCTCCACCGCGCGCAATGCGGCTGAGCGAACCAACAGGAGCGCGGCCGTGACCGACTTCCCCGTCTCCCTGCCGGCGCGCGACATAGCGCCGCCCGCCACGATCAGCCCGGAGGCGCAGGCCTATCTGGCGGCGGGTGCCGCGGTCCCCGTCCTGGCGCGTCCCGCCGCGGACGACCGCGCCGGCTGGGACGCGGCGATCGCGGGCAGCGCGACGCGTTTCGCCGAGATCAACGCAGCCATCCTCGCGCGCACCAGCGCGCGGACGGCGGAGGAGCGGATCGGCGGCGTGCCCTGCTTCGTCGCTACCCCGGCGGGCGCGGTGGCCGACGACGGCCGGCCGGTGCTGCTCTACGCGCATGGCGGCGCGTTCGTGTTCGGCGGCGGCGCGTTTGCCTGCGCGCGCGCGGCGGAGGCGGCGGACCGGCTCGGCCTGCGCGTGGTGGCACCCGATTACCGCATGCCGCCCGACCATCCCTTCCCCGCCGCGCCGGACGACATGGTGGCGGTGTTCGCCGCGCTGGCCGAGCGGCATGGGAGCGACCGCGTGGTGCTGATGGGCAGCTCGGCCGGCGGCAACCTCGCCGCGGCGGCGGCGCTGATGCTGCGCGACCGCGCACAGCCGCTCCCGGCGGCACTGGTGCTGCTGACGCCCGAGGTCGACCTGGCCGAGGCGGGCGACAGCTTCCGCACCAACGAGCTGCTCGACGTCATGCTGAAGCGCGGCCTGCCCGAGTGCAACGCGCTCTATGCCGCGGGCCACGACCTCGCCCACCCCTATCTGTCGCCGCTCCACGGCGACCTCGCCGGCCTGCCGCCCTGCTTCGTCCAGGCGGGCACGCGCGACCTGTTCCTGTCGAACGCGGTGCTGTTCCACCGCAAGCTCAGGCGCGCGGGCGTCCGCGCCGAGCTGCACGTGTGGGAGGCGATGCCGCACGGCGGCTTCGGCGGCGACACGCCCGAGGATGCGGAGGTGTGGGCGGAGATCGCCCGCTTCGTCACGGCCACGGCGGGCTGAGCACAAGCCCGTTCCTCCTGAGGAGGCATGGAGCTTGTCGAAGGGGCTCCCCAGGATGGACGGGGTAGGCGGAAGATGTTTGCGGCCTACGCCGCCTGTTCGGCGCCCTCGGCGGTGGCGCGCGCCACCGCCGACGCCAGCGCGCGCAGCGTGAAGGGCTTGCGCAGCACCTCCGCGCCGCGGAACAGCTCGGCGTCGTTTGCGTCGCCGGTGTATCCCGTCACCATCAGCACGGGCAGGCCGGGGCGGAGCCTGCGCACCGCGGCGACGAGGTCGGGGCCGGTCATGCCCGGCATCACCACGTCGCTCATCAACAGGTCGATGTCCGGCGTCACATCCAGCCGGGCGAGCGCCTCCGGACCGGACGCGCACGCGACCACTTCCCAGCCAAGCTCGGTCAGCGCCGCGGCGGTCGCCTCGCGAACGCGGTCGTCATCCTCCGCCAGCAGCGCGCGCCCGCCGCGATGGACGGGCGGGCGCGCGGGCTCGGGCGCACGCGCGGCCGGCGCCGCCGCCGCTTCGCCGCGGTGGCGCGGCAACAGTATGGAAACGGTGGTGCCCTCGCCCGCGCGCGACAGGACCGACACGTCGCCGCCCGACTGGCGCGCGAAGCCCAGCGTCTGGCTCAGCCCCAATCCCGTGCCCTGGCCGACCGGCTTGGTGGTGAAGAAGGGCTCGAACACGCGCTCCACCACATGGTCCGGCATGCCGGCGCCCGTGTCGGTCACCGCGATGCGCACATAGTCGCCCGCGGCCAGCGTTCCCGCCTCGCCCGCGGCGAGCCGGACGTTGGCGGCAGTCATCCGCAACGTGCCGGCGCCCGCCATCGCGTCGCGCGCGTTGACGGCGAGGTTCAGCACCGCATTCTCGAGCTGGTAGGCGTCGATCCACACCGGCCATACGTCGGCGTCTGCCAGGATGCGCAGCTCGATCCGCTCGCCAAGCGTGCGGTCGAGCAGGTCCGACATGCCCAGCAGCAGGCGGCCGGGTTCCACCGCCGCGGGCAGCAGCGGCTGCTGCCGCGCGAAGGCGAGAAGGCGGCGGGTGAGCGCGGCCGCACGCTCGGCGCCCTCCATCGCGCTGTCGATGTGGCGCGTGGCCTCCATCGCCTGCTGCTCCACCCGGCGGCGCGCCATCTCCAGCCCGCCCAGCACGACGGCCAGCATGTTGTTGAAGTCGTGCGCGATCCCGCCCGTCAGCTGGCCCACCGCGTCCATCTTCTGCACCTGGCGCAGCTTGGCCTCGGCCTCCGCCCGCGTGTGCGCCTCGCCGCGCAGCCGCTCGTTCGCCGTGCTGAGTTCGGCGGTCCGTTCGGCCACCGCCTGCGCGAGGCGGACGGCGCGGTCGGCCTCGCTTTCGGCATTGGCGCGCGCGACGCGCTGCTCCATCAGCGCGCGCACTACCAGCGCCGCCAGCCCCACCACCATGAGGGCGAGCGCCACGCCCGCCACCGACAGCAGCCGGGTGAGGTCGTTGGAATGGTCGCCGCGCGCCGCCGCGGCGTTGGCGCGCCGGTCGAGCCGGGCCGTCTCGGCGGCGGTGACGGCGCGCAGCAGCCGCTGGATGCGCGGGAGCGTGGGCGACCGCCCGGCCTGGTAATAGAGCGACAGCGCCGGCCAGCCCTGGCGATAGCCGGCGCGCGCCGCCGCCAGCGCCAGCTCGCGCCCGCGCGCGACGTAGAGCTCCTGCAGCCGGCGCAGCCGGGCGGTCTGCACCGCGTCCTGCCCGACCAGCCCCGCCAGCCGGCGCAGCGCCTCGCCCGCATGACGCCATTCGTCATAATAGGTCGTGCCCGGCCCGCGATCGGACGAGATCACGAAGCGGCCCAGCGCCGCCTCCGCGCGCGCCAGGGACGCGCCCACGTCGTTGGCGAGCAGCACCACCGCGAAGCTGCGTTCGGTGCGCTGCAGCGCACGGTCGCGCGCCTCGGCCGAGCGGTGCACCAGCACCACCAGCAGGATCAGGAGGGCGGCGACGCCCAGGCTGAGCGCGCCCACGACCCAGCCGAACGGCCGGTACGCGCCGCGTCCGCGCGCCGCCGGATCGGCCGGCGCGGCGGCGGGATCGTCGTCAGGCGATGCAACCGACCGCACGGCCCGCATCTTCGAAGATGCGCAGGATCTGCCCGACCTCCTCGTCCGAATGCTCGGCGCAGAGCGAGCAGCGCAGCAGGAACGTGCCCGCGGGCGTGGCCGGCGGACGCGCCATGTTGACGTAGAGGCCGCCTTCCAGCAGCGCCTGCCACAAGGCGACGGTGGTCTCCTGCTCGGGCATCATCACCGCGATGATCGCCGACTGCGCGGTCTCGGTGGCGATGGTGAAGCCCAGCTCGCGCAGGCCGGCGTGCAGGCGGCGGCTGTTCTTCCACAGGTGCGCGCGCTTGTCGGCGGCGTTCTTCAGCTTGCGGATGGAGGCGGCCGCGGTCGCCACCACCGACGGCGGCAAGCTGGCGGTGAACACGTACGGCCGGCAGACGAGGCGCAGCACCTCGAAATCGGGATGGTTGGACACGCAGAAGCCGCCCACCGTGCCCACGGACTTGCTGAACGTGCCGACCACGAAGTCGATGTCGGCCTCGCAGCCTAATTCCTCGTAAACGCCCCGGCCGTTGGCCCCGAAGAAGCCCATGCCGTGCGCCTCGTCGCACAGCACCATGGCGCCGTGCTTCTTGGCGACCTTCACCATCTCCGGCAGCGGCGCCACGTCGCCGAACATCGAATAGACGCCTTCCAGCACGACGAGCTTGCCCGCTTCCTTCGGCAGGCGGCCGAGCCGGCGGTCGAGGTCGTCCACCGAATTGTGGCGGAAGCGGACGACCTCCGCATTGCCCAGCCAGCAGCCGTCATAGATCGACGCATGGCTGTCCGCGTCGAGGATGATGTAGTCGCCCTTGCCGGCAAGCGTGGAGATCACGCCCAGATTGGCCTGGTAGCCGGTCGAGAAGACGATCGCGGACGACGTGCCGTAGAAGTCCCTGAGCGCCTCCTCCACGTCCTTGTGCGGGTGGTAGGTGCCATTCAAGACGCGGCTGCCCGTGGTGCCCGAGCCGAAGCGGTCGAGCGCGTCCTTGCCGGCGGCCACCACGTCCGGGTCGAACGTCATGCCCATGTAATTGTACGTGCCGAGCAGGATGGTGTCGCGCCCGTCGATGATCGCGCGCGTCGGGCTCTTCACCTCCGTCATGACGATGGCGAACGGATCGCGCACGCCCGTGGCCAGCAGCGCCTCGCGCTCGCGGATCAGCGGCTGGAACTTGGCGAGCAGGTCGTGCGTGCCGGGCGGCGTCGGCAGGTCGGCGAGGTTGACGTCGTCGGGCTGGTCGAGCTGGTCGGTCACGGCCGCGCCCCCTTCAGCCGCTCAACGGCATCGACCAGCTGGCCCACCGTGTCGATGTCGGCCTGCATGTTCATGGTGATGGTGATGTCGAACTCGTCCTCGATCGCCGCCACGAAATCCATGACGGTCAGGCTGTCCCATTCCAGGTCGCGCTGGAAGCCGGTGGCCTCCGTCACGTCCACGCCCTTCCTATTGAAGGGCTCGATCTGGGCCGCAACCCGGGCGAAGATGTCGTCGCGTTCGCTCATGGGCCCGCCTTCTACCCCAAGCGGCGGCGTTGCCAAGCGACGGTGCGAGGCGGGGCTCTTCCCTCGCGCTACAGCCACCCCTCCGCCCGATACCAACGCGCGGTGGCGGCCAGCCCCGCTTCCGTGTCCGTGGCGGGCGTCCACAGCTCGGCCGGCGGCCGGGCGTGGGCGGCGGCGGTCCAGTCGGGGTGGCAATAATAGTTGACGCGGTCGCGCGTCAGCTTGGCGCGGCCGCGGCGTATCAGCCGGTCGGCGGCGGCGCCCAGCAGCATCGCGCGGCGCGGGACGGGCAGCGGCAGTACCGCCTTGCCCACCGCGCGGCCGATGGCGCGCGCCAGCTCCGCCGCGCCCCACCCGCCCGGCCGGTTGTCGTCGGGCTCGAACGTGCGGCCGATGCTGGCGGGGCGCTCCAGGCAGGCGAGGATCAGGTCGCCGAGGTCGGCGGCGGCGATCACCGACAGGCGCACGCCCGGCGGCAGCGGCACCACCCGGCGCCGCGCGAGGCGGAACAGCTCCAGCATCTCGCGGTCGCGCGGGCCGTAGATGGCGGGCGGGCGCAGGATGGTCCAGTCGCCGCCCGCCGCGATCACCGGCTCCTCCGCCACGCACTTGGACCAGCCATAGGTCGACAGCTTGGGCTCGCGCGCGGCGAGCGAGGAGATGTGGACCACGCGGCGCACGCCCGCCGCCGCGACCGCGTCCATCACCGCTTCCGTGCCGTGGATGTTGCCGGCGACGAACGCCTCGCGGTCGCCGTTGATCACGCCGGCGACGTGCACCAGCGCATCGCACCCGTCCGCCAGCCGGCGGAGCGCGTCCGGCCGGTCGAGCGCGCCGTCCACCCAGTGCACGCCGCGCCGCGCCGGCTGCGCGCGCCTGGTCAGCGCCTGCACCTGGTGCCCCGCCGCCAGCGCGCGGTCGAGCAGGTGCGAGCCGACGAAGCCCGTGGCGCCGGTGACCGCGATCCTCACAGCAGCACCAGATGGTCGCGGTGGACCAGCGCCGCGCGCGGCGCATAGCCCAGCAGCGCGGCCTGCGCGTCGCGCCGCGCGCCCATGATGCGATGCGCGTCCGTCGCGTCATACTGGCTGAGCCCGCGCGCGATGGCGCCGCCCTCGCCCACGATCTCCACCACGTCGCCGCGCGCGAAACCGCCCTCCACCCGGGTCGCGCCCGCCGCGAGCAGGCTGCCGCCCTGCCGCAGCGCCTGCGCCGCGCCCGCGTCCACCGCGATCGTGCCGCGCGCGGTGAACCGGCCGGCGAGCCACGCCTTGCGCGGACGCGTGGGTCCTTCGGCCACGAACACGGTGCCGCGCCCGTCGGCGGCATAGGCGGCGAGCGGCCGGTCGCGCCGCCCCGACGCGACCGCCAGGTGCGCGCCGCCCGCCGCCGCGATCTCCGCCGCCTGCAGCTTGGACGCCATCCCGCCCGATCCCATGCCCGACGCAGAGCCGCCATCGGCCATGGCGCGCACGGCGGCGTCGACCCGCCGCACCTCGGGCACAAGCCGCGCGGCGGGATCGCGCGCGGGATTGGCGGTGTAGAGGCCGTCGACGTCCGACAGCAGGATCACGCCGCCCGCCCCCGCCGCCTGCGCCACGCGCGCGGCCAGCCGGTCATTGTCGCCGAAGCGGATCTCCTCCGTCGCGACCGAGTCGTTCTCGTTGATGACGGGCACCGTGCCCAGCGCCAGCAGGCGGCCGAGCGTGGCGGACGCGTTGAGGTAGCGGCGCCGGTCCTCCAGGTCGTCCAGCGTCAGCAGCATCTGCGCCGCGGCAAGCCCCTCCGCGCCCAGCAGCTCCGCCCACGCCTGCGCGAGCGCGATCTGGCCGACCGCGGCGGCGGCCTGCGCATCCTCCAAACTGGCCCGCCCGCCCCTGGGCAGGCCCAGCCGCCTGGCACCGAGCGCGATCGCGCCGGACGAGACGATCGCCACGCGCTGGCCCTCGCGCACGCGCGCCGCGACATCGGCCGCGACGCCCGCCAGCCACTCGCGCCGCACCTCGCCCGCAGGGTCCACCAGCAGCGCGGAGCCGATCTTCACCACCAGCCGCGGGCAGGCGGCGGGGCCGAAGCGGTCGGCGGGGTTGGCGGCGGGGGTCATGGGGGGCAACATAGCCACAACCGTTCGTGGTGAGGAGAGGCTGAGCCCGGCGAAGCTTCGTCTCGAACCACCGGGGCCCATGTCCTTCGAGACGGGGCTTCGCCAGGCTCAGCCCCTCCTCAGGACGAACGGAGGTGGAGAAGGGACCACTTGCGGGGCGTGTCCGACCCGGCCTACCCTCCCCGATGAGACCGCGAACGCGGCGAATACCAGGAGAGCGAGATGCATGTAGGCATGGCGACCGGCTTCGCGCATCAGCGCGGCCACGACTATCCCGACGCGCAGTTCATCCGCGAGGAGGTGGACAATTGCGTGCTGGCCGAGGAGCTCGGCTTCGATTCGGTGTGGATCACCGAGCATCACTTCACCGACTATTCGATGTGCACCAATCCCCTGCAGGTGCTGAGCTACATCGCCGGCCGAACCCGGCGCGTGCGGCTGGGCACGCAGGTGATCGTGGTGCCATGGCACGATCCGGTGCGGCTCGCCGAACAGATCATCATGCTCGACATCCTGTCGAACGGGCGCGCGGTGTTGGGCTTCGGCCGCGGGCTCGCCCGGCACGAGTTCCAGGGCCTGCGTGTCGACCAGGCCCGTGCGCGTGAACTCTACGACGAGATCCTGGGGATGGTGATCCCCGCGATCGAGAGCGGAATCATCGAGGGCGGCGCCACCTTCGACCAACCGCGCCGAGAGCTCCGCCCCAAGCCGCTGCGCTCGTTCGCCGGACGCAAGTTCTGCGGCTCGTTCAGCGATTCGTCGCTGAAGGTCGCGGCCGAGCTCGGCTTCGGCCGCATGATCCTGCAGCTGCCGCAGCGGGGCGCCGCCTTGCCGCCCGACGATTATGACCGCGTGTGGAAGGAGGTGCATGGGAGCAGCAGCCTGCCGCCCGCGCCCATCGTCTCCGGCCAATATTTCGTCGACGACAGCGCCGACCGCGCGCTGGAGCTGGGTGCGCGCTACACCGCCACCACCATGCGCCACGCCATCACCAATTACGAGATGACGAGCGACGCCGTATCGCGCATCCCCGGCTATGAAGGCTATGCCGCGCGCGTCGTGCCGGCCGACCGGGTGGAGGATTATGTGGCGGCGTTCGGCAAGACGGTGATCGCGGGCACGCCGCAGATGATCCTGGAGCGGATGGACGAGCTTCGCCGCCTCTACGGCCCGCAGGCCTTCCTGCCGCATGTGTATTTCGGCGGCATGCCGCAGGAGGAGGCGTTGCGCTCGATGCGGATGTTCGCCGCGACCGTGCTGCCCGAGGTGAAGAGCTGGACGGCCGAGAGCAGCCTGGACAACGCTTTCCTGCGGCTCGCCGCATGAGCCTCACCATCGACCCCGCGCTGTTCGACCCGCAGGCCGTCAGCGAGGAAACGCGGGCGTTCAACGATGCCATGCGCGCGCGGTTCGCCGGGCCCGGCATGGCCGAGCTCGGCGCGCCCGCCATGCGCCGCCCGCCCGCGGAGACGGACGCGCGCGCCGAGTGGCGCACCATTTCCGGCCCGGCGGGCGCGCTGCGCCTGCGCCTGCGCGTGGTCGCGCCCGAAGCCCCGCGCGGCGCCTATCTCCACTTCCACCCCGGCGGGCTGGTGGTCGGCTCGGCGGACATGATGGACGCGCGGCTCCGCCGCATCGCGGAGGCGACGGGGCTGGCCTGCGTCAGCGTCGACTATCGCCTCGCCCCCGAACACCCCTATCCTGCCGCGTGGGACGATGCGGAGGCCGCGGCCGTGTGGCTCGCCGCCAACGTCGCGGCCGAGTTCGGCGGCGACGTGCTGGCGATCGGCGGCGAGAGCGCGGGCGCCACGCTCGCCGTGCCGACGCTGGTGCGGATGCGCGACCGGCACGGCTTCACCGGCTTCCGCGCAGCCAACCTGTCCTACGGCAATTACGACTCGACCGGCTCGCCCTCCAACCACTGGAACGGCCGCGACGGCATCTTCATCCGCGAGGTGGACGTCGCCTATTGCGCGAACTGCTACGCGCCCGATCCCACCCGCCGCCGCGACCCGGACATGTCGCCGGTGTTCGCCGACCTCCGCGGCCTGCCGCCTGCCTTGTTCACGGTGGGAACGCTGGACCCGTTCCTGGACGACAGCCTGTTCCTGGCCGCGCGCTGGACTGCGGCGGGGGGCGAGGCCGAGCTCGCCATCTACCCCGGCGCGATCCACGGCTTCACCGGCTTCCCCTACGCGCTGGCGGAGCAGGCGAACGCCCGCATCGACGCGTGGCTGCAGCAGCGGACGCGGTAGCCGCCGCTCACGGCACGCCGACCACCTCGTCCGTCTGCGTGGGGTAAGCCTGCACGGCCGCCCGCGCGAGGTCGGTGGCCACCGCCGCGTCCGCGCCCTTGGCCGTGCCGGCGCTCCTGACCGTCACCGCCGAGCCGTGCCATACCACCTCGCCATCCCGGCGGCGGAGCGACAGGTCCAGCCGCGTGCGGCGCAGCGGCACCTGCTGCGAGGCGCCTGTGCCGAGCGGGATGGAAACGCCCGCGCCCACGGCAGGGCCCGCCCCGGCAAAGGGCGCGGGCCGGTGCTCGCCCGCCACACGGCCCAGGCTCGTGCCCACATCCTCGCGCGTGACGGTCAGCCCGCCGACCCAGGCCGCATGGCCGGGGTCGTCCAGCACGGTGAAGCCGCGTGCCGCCAACGCCTCGCCCGCCGCATCCCTGAACGGCCGCAACGCCGGGTCGTCCGCACCGCCGCCGACGGGCTCGATCGACACCGTGCCGCCCGCGGGCGGAGCCGCCGCCGTGGCCGGCGCACCCGCGGCCAGCACCATGGCCATGCCCACTGCCTGCAACAATCTCGTCATACCCGCTCCATGCCTCGGTGCCGCCCCAAACGCATCAGCGGGTTCCATGGCCAACCTTCAACACGCCCAAGCAACAAATCGGCAATCCGCCCCTCCCACCTCGCCGCCAACGCAAGAAATTGCGTGTCTGCAGAGGAGCTTACGATCATGATCATCCTGATGATGTCCGCCCTGCTGGCAGGCGGCACGCCCGATCTGACGCACAGCGTCGCCATCAACCGCACGGCTGGCTCCGCGCGCGCCGACTATACGGGCGCGCTTGCCATCCGCACCGAGCAGCGCGGCACCACCTTCGGCCCGCGGCCCAGCACCGTCCATTGCTATTGGCAGGCCTATGCGCAGGTATCGCGATCGATGAACGGCGCGCCCACGTCCGCGCACCTCTTCCCGATGGTGCCGATCGCCAGCGGCGTGCGGCCCGCCGGCTGCCTGGAAGCGCACGCGGCTATCCGCGCCGACGCCGCGCGCCACCACCACAAGGTCGGCCAGGTGCTGATGGAGACGGCCTCGCGCGACAAGGCCACGTTGGAAGGCAGGGACGGCGCGGGCAAGATGGCCACCGTCGATTGATGCGGCTGGCGGCCGCCGGCGCGCTCCTCGTCCTGCCAGGCATGGGCGTGGCGCAGGTGCCGCGGGCGTGGCTGGACGGCTCGGGCGACCTGCGCGAGCGCGGCCTCAGCCTGTCGGGCGGCCGCGCGGGCGTGGAAGCGGGCATCGCCGTCGGCTCGCCCGGCGCGCTTCTGGAGCTGGCCGCCGCCACCACGCGCGGCGCCGTGCGGCATGGCAGCGCCGACCTGCGCGTGGCGGCCACCGCCGGCTTCGCGGTGCGTGCGGGCGGCAGTCGCCTCCGCGGCGACGTGACGTGGCGCGGCTTCGCGGGCGGGCGCGGGCCGCTCAACTATTGGGAGGCGGGTGCCGTGGCCGACACGCTGGTCGGCCCCGTCACGCTCGCCGCCAGCCTGCGCTACGCGCCGCCACAGCGCGCGCTCGGCGGCAGCCTGCTCTACGCCCGGATCGGGGCGGAGGGGGGCCTCCCCGGCACGCCCTGGTCGCTCGCCGCGCATCTCGGCCGCACAGGCGGCGCCACGCGCGATCCGCTGCTTGCCGCGCGCCTGCGGCCCGATCCAACCTATCTCGATTGGGCGATCAGCCTGCGCCGCACGATCGGACCGGCGACGTTGTCGCTGACCTATTCGGACACGGACGTCGCGCGCGACCGGCCGGGCCTGCCCCAGGCGCTGCGCGCGCATGCGGGCGCCGTGTTGGTCGCGCGCGTCGGCTTCGACTTCTAGAGCCCCTCCGTCGCGGCCGGGGCGGCCATTCTGTTGCGCTTCCGCGCAAGTGCGAGGCGTCTCCGAAAGCCGCTTGACAATCCAGAACATATGGTGTACACGCAGCAATAACCGGGCGAGGCTCGCAACCTCTCCCCTGCTGCAATCTACGCCTCGCCAGCTCCGGCGTTCGGGCAGGGGCGTCCGACTCCCGACGTGCCGTCAGGTTCGGCAACTTCCACCTGTTCACGCCCATCGCGACTCGGACATGGACGCAACATCGCGCCGATCTAATCTTCTTCGGCACTCCGCCCAGTCCGACCACTCGTCAGAGCGGCGACCACGCCTCCTGCTCCGCCGCCGGCGGCTCGACGGGGCCGAGCGCCGCCACCAGCCGATCCAGCGCCGCGTCGACGCCCGTTCCCGCCGCACCCGACAGGAGCAGCACATGGCCCCCGCTCGCTTTCTCCAGTTTCTTCGCCAGCTTGGCCGCCGCCTCGGGCTCCAGCGCATCCACCTTGTTAAGCGCCAGCACCTCCGGCTTGTCGGACAGCCCCATGCCATAGGCGTCGAGCTCGCCACGCACGATGTCCCACGCCGCCAGCGGGTCCTCGCCCGTGGCGTCGACGAGGTGCAGCAGCACGCGGCAGCGCTCGATATGGCCCAGAAAGCGGTCGCCGATGCCGGCGCCGTCCGCCGCCCCTTCGATCAGGCCGGGGATGTCGGCGATCACGAACTCGCGCCCGTGGCGGGTGGCCACGCCCAGTTGGGGCCGCGTGGTGGTGAAGGGATAGTCGCCCACCTTGGCGGCGGCGTTGGTGACGGCGTTGATGAAGGTCGACTTGCCGGCATTGGGCAGGCCCACGAGGCCCGCATCGGCGAGGAGCTTGAGGCGGAGCCAGACGTAGCGCTCCTCGCCCGGCCAGCCCGGCCCATGCTGGCGCGGCGCACGGTTGGTGGACGACTTGTAGCTGGCATTGCCGCGCCCGCCGTCGCCGCCGCGCAGCAGCACCTGCCGCTCGCCCGGCGTGGTGAAATCGGCGAGCAGTTCGTCCATGTCGTCGGACAGGACCTGCGTGCCGACCGGCACCTTGACCACGAGATCGTCGCCGCCCGCGCCCGTGCGGTTCGCGCCGGCGCCCGGCGTGCCGCGCTGCGCGCGGAAATGCTGCGTGTAGCGGAAGTCGATCAGCGTGTTGAGGCCGGCCACCGCCTCGAACACCACGTCGCCGCCCTTGCCGCCATTGCCGCCGTCGGGCCCGCCATATTCGATGAACTTCTCACGCCGGAACGACACCGCGCCCGGGCCGCCTGCGCCCGAGCGGATGAAGATCTTGGCCTGGTCGAGGAAATGCATGGAAAGGTCCTAGAGAATGTCCGGCCGGTTTTCACCCACTCCCATCCGTTCGGTTCGAGCCTGCCGAGAACCGGCCGGGTGGATGGTGCTCGCTCTAGTTCTCGACAAGCTCGAACCGAACGGGGGCGTGGTGCGCGACATGATCAACCGGGGCTAGCGGGGCACTCCATCGCCGCGCACGCGCCGCATCCGCCGCACGGGCACCGACACGCCCCTGACCGCGCTGTGGATCACGCCGTCGCCGTCCGGCCGGAAGCCGAGCTTGGCGAGCACGCGGCCCGACGCCGGGTTGTCGGGCGCGTGGGCCGAGACCAGTTCGGCGTGGCCGAGCCCGTGATCGGCCATCGCCACCAGCGCACGGCCCGCCTCCGTCGCCAGACCGCAACCCCAATGGCCTTGCGCGATCCAATAGCCGATCTCGGGCTCGCCTTCGCCGGTGAAGCCGATGCCGCCCACCAGCTCGTTCGAGCGGAGGCGGAACAGCAGAAAGCGCGGCCGGTCGGGCGCGGGCTCGATCGCGAGCCACGCCTCGGCATCTTGGAGCCGATAGGGTCGCGGCACGCGCACGAGCTGCGCGCTGACGGCGTCCGCGCCCAGCGCCGCGGCAAGCACGGGCGCATCCTCGGGCCAGCCCGGCCGCAGCAGCAGTCGATCGGTGATCGCGAACATCGTCCATCCCTCGCCCGCCGCCAGGGACGGCGAACCTGCAGGGAGGAAACGATCTGGAGAGCAGGCCGGGACCCGTACTCCCTGGCGGCTCGTCCGAGCCTCCGGGCCGCCCGCCTGGACGGACCCGGCGGGGGCCGTCCGTTACTCGGCCGCGGCGGCCGAGATGACGCTCACGAAGGAACGGCCGAGCTTGCCGCGGTGGAACGACACGCGCCCGTCGACGACGGCGAACAGCGTATGGTCCTTGCCCATGCCGACGCCCACGCCCGGATAGACCTTGGTGCCGCGCTGGCGGACGATGATGTTGCCGCCGATCACCTGCTCGCCGCCGAACTTCTTGACCCCGAGCCGGCGCCCCGCCGAGTCGCGGCCGTTGCGGGACGAGCCGCCTGCCTTCTTATGTGCCATGTGCCTCTAGCTCCGTGTTCGTCAGGCTTCGGCCGGCGCGGGCGCTTCCGCCGCCGCGCGGGTCTCGGCCTTGTGGTCGCCGATCGCGGTGATGCGCAGGATCGTATGGTACTGGCGGTGGCCGTTCCGGCGACGGTAATTGTGGCGGCGGCGCTTCTTGAAGACGATGATCTTGTCGCCGCGGCCCTGGGCCACGATCTCGGCAGCGACGGTGAGGCCGTCCGCCGCGCGCACGCTGCTTCCGTCGCCCGCCAGCAGCACGTCGGCGAGCGTCACCGCATCGCCCGCCTCGCCGGCCAGCTTTTCGACGACGATCTTGTCTCCGGCGGCGACGCGATATTGCTTGCCGCCCGTGCGCACGATTGCGAACATGGCCCTCTTCACTTCCAGTCACTGGGTCGCGCACGAACCGTCCGCCGGAACGGGCGGTGGCGCGGAAGCGGGGCAGCTAGGCCAGCGGCGGCCCGCTGTCAACCGGCGGCGGGCGGCGCGGGCAGGCGCGCGGACAGCCGGGCGAAGGTGTCCGCCTCCGCGCCCGCCAGAGCCTCCACCCGCCCGGCGGCGGCCTCCACCAGCTGCCGGGCCGCGGGCGCGGCGTTGGCCGGATCATGGCGCACCGCATCGAGCGCGTCCGCTTCCGCCGCCACTGGCCGGCGCGCCACGTCGAGCGCGCTGAGCGCGACCTGCGCCGCGGTCCAAGGCTCGCTGCCGGCAGGCGCTGCGCGCGCCTCGTCCACCAGCCGGGCGGTGTCCGCGGCGAGCGCGGCGAAGCGCCGGTCGCCCGCCTCCGCCGCGCGGACGTGCCCGGCCAGCAACGGCGCGAGGCCTTCGGGCGCGGTGCCGTCCGGCTCGCCGGCGGCGACGGGCAGCGGCACCGCTTCCGCCTCCGCCGGCCGCAGTTCGAGCGAGGGGGCTGTGACCGCCGGGCCGCAGCCCGCCAGCAGCCCCGCCAGGACAAGAGGAAAGGCGCCGCGCATCGCCGGCCCTTAGGGCGGCCACCGACGGGGTTGCAACCACCCCCGACCTCGCCTAGGGCCTCCCTCGGCACGCGCCCGTAGCTCAGCTGGATAGAGCATCAGACTACGAATCTGAGGGTCGGACGTTCGAATCGTTCCGGGCGCGCCAGTGGTTTCAGCAACTTAGCCCCGAACTGCCGCAAGGTGGTTTGGGGCTAAGTAGCATTTAGGTAGCAAGCGGTTCGAATCAGGAAGGGTAACACCCTCTTTCAGGTACGACGCGGCGCCCTAATCCAATCATCCGACCGCCGGTCCGTTTATATTTTCCGGGTTTCTGCTGCCTTGGGTCGGTTGCCGGTTAGGTCGCGTGTTCAGCCTTCGCGGGCACCGCCGTCCCCAGCGGCTTAGCGGTAGCAGTGGCCGCCATGGAGATGCGGGAAGCGATGGTGAGAAATTACTAGACCATAGCAGGCTACGGTCCGGCGCTTCTAACGTGCATCCTGCGCCCTTCATGGGGTATGACGTGCCATAGGTTTGGACGGTAGAGCGGCGGTGTCATGGTCACCTACAACACAGTCAGGGAAATTGGGCGGGGCGGCTTTGGTGTCGTTGAGGAGGTAAAAACCGACAAAGGCGAGAAGTTCGCGACTAAAACGCTCGCCTATCCAACCAACGCGACAAAGACCGATAAGGCCGATTTGCGGGCTCGCTTCGAACGTGAGGTAAAATACCAAAGTGCGGTGGATCACCACCATGTCGTGCCGATCATTGCGAAAAATCTGAAGGACGACCCGCCGTGGTTCGTCATGCCGCTAGCCGAAGGGTCATTGCAGAAGGAGCTTCGCGACGATCGCACGCTCGGAGGCAATCCGAAGAAGGCTATTTTCGATCTTCTGGCAGGATTGGAGGAAGTTCACCGGCTCGGGTATAAACATCGTGACCTTAGCCCGGGGAATGTGCTGCGGTTCCGCGATGACGATGGTTCTATATACTACGCGATCTCTGATTTCGGCCTCATGTCTCCGCAGGCGGGTGTAACAACGACTCTGACGGACACGAACGTTGCGGGTGGAACCCTACCGTACCGCGCGCCAGAATGCGCGACTAGCTTCAGGCGGGCGACGGAACAGGCTGACATCTACTCCGTTGGGGCCATCCTTCATGATATTTTCGGAACCGGAGGTCGCATTCCTCACGCCGAGTTAAAGGCGAACGGCGCGATCGGCGACGTGATCACCAAATGCACCAAGACGAATCCAAGGCGACGGTACAAAAATGTTCAAGAGCTCAGAGAAGCTCTTTATGACGTTCTGCATTCAGATGATCTCAAGTTTGAGTCTGACGAGGACTCTCACTTTGGCAAATTACTTCAAAACAGTGAAGCTCTCACCGACGAACAATGGGACGAACTTTTTGCGCACATTGATCGTCAAGAGGCTGCTGGTAAGTCGACGCGATCCCTGTTGTCTGCGATCAGGCGAACCCATGTTGAGGGGCTTCTAGGATCTGCGCCAGAGTTGTTTCATGCGCTTGGGATGGAGTACGCCAAGTTCGCGTCAACCTACACCTTTGATTTCGACTTCTGCGACGTTATAGCCACTATAGCGCAGCTATTTTATGACGACGGCGAGATTGATCTTCAGGCGAGCATCGCACTTGCGATGCTGGAATTGGGGACAAGTCACAATCGCTGGTTTGTTGAAAGAAAGTTTATTTCGATGGCGGCGCCTTCGATTAGTGATGAACTCGCGCAGCGTATCGTGACTGAAATTGAAGTACAGGATTTTGATATCAAGCGGCGTCTGCGTCACTTGAAGAACTCAGTTACCGTTGACGATGATGCTCTCCATCCGAAGATCGATGAATTAGGCGAAGAATAATAGATGAAGTCGGTCGCGTTCTCTATTGACGGCCCAAAGCGCACGAATCAAGATCGTTATCTTGAACCCATCATAAGCGCCGGTGGCTGGTTAGCTGCAATCGCTGACGGCGTCGGCGGGAGGCCGGGCGGAGAAGTCGCAGCATCGGAAGCCATCGCTGCCGTCAGAGACAGCGCGGACGACCAAACGTGGGCGGGCGCCAAAACCTTCACTACGGCATGCCAGCGGATACGCGAGGCCGAAGCGCGCGAACATAAGGACCAAATGGCGACAACCATGTCAATCATTCGATTGAATGGACCTCTTGGGTATGTCGCTCATGTAGGGGATACGCGGATATACCACGTTCGCGGCAGCGGCATAGTCGCTCGAACCCAAGACCAAACTGAGGTCGCGACTTTGTTGCGCAACGGTGTGCTATCGAAAGCTCAGGCAAGAGCCTATCCTCGACGCAATGTAATCACGTCCTACTTAAGCGGCGGCGCGACGTTCGACCTTTTTGAAACCGAGTTCGACGTAGAGCCGGGTGATAGCTTTGTTCTACTCACCGATGGAGCATACGATATCATCAAGAAGGCTCACATCGTTCAGGAGTTGCAGCAGGCCACCTCGGTAGAGGAGGCTTCAGAACGATTTAGGCAGCGCCTTCTACTTTCCGGGGTGAGTGACGATAGCACAATGGTGCTCGTTCAGGTCTAACGTAAACGACGACAGGACCGCTGCTCATTTCGGCAAGAGTAGGCTCGCCGCCATTGGCATCACTCAGCCGGGGGTGCTCCGAAAAGATCGTCACCACGATCAGGCTGCGGGCGGGGGCGCCGGGTCGGGCGTACGACGCCTTCAGCGCTCAGCACGTCGTAAGCATCAACAAAACGCTGGAACAGGCTTTCGATCGCGTCATTCGGCATAAGCGGCAGGTCCGCTAAGCTGTAGGCGGCAACAGCCCTCTCATCCGATTTCGGCGGCGCGCTGAGGTCAAGCAGCAGCAGGTCCGCGCCCGCCAGATCATCAAGAGCGAATAGCGAGTGAATGGCAGTGGCTATCGCCCTCAAACCGTCAAGGCCCGGGACATGTCCGCGCCGCGGCTGAAGGTAGAAAATCGTCGGGCGTCCGGCTTCGACGAAAAAGAACTGCGGATCGACCTTTATCGAAATATCGGGACGTAGGGTGAGCACCCGTGGTGCAAGGTCATGACACATGAACCTACCGCGTTCAGCGGCCACGTCCCATATAAGCCCACCTACCTCTCGATTATGCGGGCGGCCTGAAGCGTGACCAATGCGTCCGCAGCTCTCCATCGCCGCGTCACGAGTTAGCTCCAAGCTGAAAACGGCTTTGGCAAGCCGCTTCGCGGGATCGTAGCCCCAGACCGGCCCTGTTCCCTGCAAGTGCCTTCGATAATTGGCAACGGTGGTTGCAACGTCTGGTCCGGTCAACCGGACCACGTCTTGCAGCGGGGGAATGGGAAGCGGCATTCCTCGATTGTATCTTACGCCCTGCCGAGTCAGCAACGACTATATCATTGTCGGGTCGCTTCACTCGCCTGACGCTCGAAGTCGTCGCGGATCATGGAG